>Ga0078972_1007486_pt1 | contig 24205 bp, 32 predicted proteins | sample YelNatPaOPGAMG01_FD_67568 | JGI IMG/M metagenome (GOLD analysis project Ga0078972, IMG submission 67568) | Hot spring thermophilic microbial communities from Obsidian Pool, Yellowstone National Park, USA - OP-RAMG-01 (SPADES assembly) (version 2) | ecosystem: Environmental > Aquatic > Thermal...
TATCAGATAACCTATTAGAATCTCTGGTTTGAGCTAATAATTCACTAGGATTCAAGGTAAGAATTACCACTACTGCTAGAATAACTAAGATAGCAATAACTATTAGTAATTCTATTAAGGTAAAGGAAGAACGAGAAGAAGAAGAAAAGGAAGGTGAAGAAGAAGGCAAAGAAGAATGAGAAGATTCTCTCTTAGGATTTGTTAAGAACCGGCGTTGGTTTTCTTCCAGCGGAAAAACCCCGCCTGCCTCTCGGCGATTTTGGTCGCTTTTAGCGACACCAAGCCAAAATAACCTCCGAGAGCTTCTTAAAAATCCTAAGAGAAAATCTAGAGGAATAATAAATGATTTTATCTCTAAGAGCTTCCTTAAAAATACTCTTTCTTCTTTTGTTTTTATTTCTTCTTTTCCTATTCTTTTTTCTTTTTCTACTTTTTCAGCTATTTGTTTCATATATCTTTTTATTATAAAGAATTATAAGGAAATAATAATAGAGATGAGTAAACAAGAAAATAGACTTTAGAGAATGCCCCGGAAGCACGAAAAGCTTGGTCTTAAAAAGAGTTTTCGCGTCAAGAGTCAAGCTCTGGCTTTTTCGCTAGAAAAAAGCCAAGAGCGGTTCTCTAAAGCCTATTTTCTTGTTTTTTAAGGATAAGAGATAGGATAATAAGAAGTAAGGAGTTAGTTTACTCTCTCTCTCGATTAGTGATGATTTCATAGAAATTCATATGGTTATTATAATATTATACTATAATTTTTTCTAAGTTCTAATCACTATCTCCTCTCCTAGTTCTTATTTTTATTCCCAGCCTTCGTATTCGCGAACCATTAATTGAGAATCAATTTGTCTCATTGTTTCTAAAGCTACGGCGACAACAATTAAAATTGCTGCTCCAGAAACATTAAGAGTGCTAATACCGATAAAATATCCAATAATTAGAGGCGCAATAGCTATCAAACTTAAAAATAAAGCTCCAAAAAACGTGACTCTAGAAACCAAGTTAGAGAAAAATTCAACGCTATTCTCTCCTGGCCTAATACCCGGAACAAAGCCACCGCTTTTCTGAAGATTTTTTGCTAATTCTTCCGGATTAAAGGTAATTGAAGTGTAAAAATAAGTAAAAGCAAAAACTAAAATAAAATAAATAGAACCATAAATAAGTTGATTGCCTAAAAATCTATTTACTAAATTATTTAATTCTATAGATAAATTCACAGATATTATAGAAGATATCTGAGCTAAAAATTGAGGGAATAACAAAACCGAAATAGCAAAAATCAAAGGAATCATTCCGGCTGAATTAACTTTTAGAGGTAAATAAGTTTGAACACCTCCGTACATTTTGTTTCCTCTGACTTGACGACTGTAAGCAATAGGAACTTTTCTTTCTCCTTCATTTAACATAACAACAGCAAAAACCAAACCAATGACCATTAAAATGAAAATAATATAAGAAACAATCATCGCATTAGAAAAAGTAGCCATCGCATAACCAATAGAAGTCGGAATACCGCTTAAAATACCAGCAGTAATTATTAAAGATATACCGTTACCAACTTTCTGCTCGCTTATTAGCTCACCAATCCACATTACTATCATCGAACCAGCAGTAATAACTAAAACATTATTAATGATTTGACCAAGACTTAAATTACCCAAAATGTTTTCTCTTATTAAAAGATTTAAGAAACCGTATGACTGAAGCAGAGCTAAGGGAACAGTCAAAATTCTGGAATATTGATTAAATTTGGCTTGGCCGCGACTACCTTCCTCATAATACATTTCTTTTAATTTCGGGAAAATTATAGTTAAAAGCTGCATAATAATCGTTGCTGTAATATAAGGCCCAACTCCCAACATAGTAATAGAAAGCCGAGCAAGACCACCGCCAGAAAAAATATTTAAAAATCCAAACAAACCGTTGCTATTAAAAAAGGCTCTTAGTTTATTGGCGTCAATTCCCGGTATCGGCACCGCAGTTAAGGCTCTAAAAGCGATAAGCAGAGCTATAACTATTAAAATCTTATTTCTTAAATCTTTGCTTTTAAAAATATCTAAGAAACGTTCCATAAATTATTTTTTTGCTCTTAATTTTGCTTCGGCTTTTTTTGATAATTTTAACCCTTCTATTTTTACAGGAAAATCTATTTCTCCGACGGATAAAATTTTTATTTCGCCATTATAATTCTTAGGAACTAAACCAGCCGATTTTAAAGTTTTTTTATTTAAAACAGTTTCACCCTTAAAAATTTTTAAATCCTTAATATTCAAAATAAAAGGTTTTGGGCTTTTGGGTTTATTTTTATATCCTCTAAATTTAGGAAGACGAAGAATTAAATGCCTAGCCGCTTTTGGTAAGCGATGCCCGGACCTTGATTTTTGTCCTTTTTGACCACGGCCAGAAGTAGTACCCCTTTTACCTCCTCGACCAATTCTTTTCTTATTCCTACTTTTAGCGCTTGGTTTAATTTTTAAATCTTGAATATTCATAACCTAATTATACTTTATTTTCCGGCGTTTTAATTTTCTGTAAAGCTCTAATCGTTGCCATAGCGTTAGTTAATTTATTAGGTGTCCGCCCAAGACATTTAGCGGTAACATCTTTAAGACCACTTAATTCCAAAACTATCCTCACAGCACTACCAGCTTTAATTCCATGACCTTCAGAGGCCGGTTTTATTAAAACTTTAGCAGCACTATATTTAGCAGTTGCTTCATGCCAAATAGTTCGATTATCTTTTAAATCAATATGAATAATATTTTTCATAGCCTTAGCTCGAGCCTTACTAATAGCCTCAGAAACATCAGACCCTTTCGCTATTCCTACTCCAACATCTCCTTTGTTATTTCCTAAAATAACAGTTGCCCTAAAACGAAAACGTTTTCCTCCGGCAACAACTCGAGTTACTCTTCTTAAGTCTAAAACTTTTTCTTTCCACTCTTTATTTTTTGGTTCAGGAGCAAGTTTTTTCAGTCCTTGTTGTTCCTGCCCTTTAGATTGATTCTTATTCTCTTTTTCTTGATTTTGATTAATCATTTTAAATTTTTTAAATTAACATTTTATTCCACCTTTTCGAAAACCATCATAAACTGCCTTAACTCTGCCATGAAAACGATATGGTCCTCTATCGAAAACAATAGCTTCGATTTTATTTTCCTTAGCTTTTTTGGCTATTTCTTCTCCTAACATCTCTGCCTCTTTTGTTTTACTCATTTTTTTTGGTAATTTTAAACTCCTAGTTGAACCTGAAATTAAAGTTCTTTTTGCTTCATCATCTATTAATTGGACGTAAGTATAAACATTCGATCGAAATATTGAAGCGCGAGGTCGTAAAGCAGTACCAAAAATTTTTGCTCTTACGCGATTTTTTCTTTGTTCTTTAATTTTATTAAGACGCTTTGCTATTTTCATATCTTATTTTTTATTAAGAAGCAGTGGCTCCAGCTACCTTCTTTCCGACCTTACGCCTAATAACTTCATTATCATAATGAATTCCTTTTCCTTTGTATGGTTCCGGTTTTTTAAAATTTCTAATATCACTAGCTACTTTCCCAACTTTTTCCTTATCAACCCCAAATACTCTAATTATAGTATTTTTTTCCACTTCTATTTTAATGTCTGAAGGAATTTCATAATTAACAGGATGACTAAAACCTAAATTTAAAACCAAACGATTACCTTCAAGAGCTGCTCGATAACCAACACCTTCGATAATTAAAGTTTTACTAAAACCTTCAGAGACACCTTTCATAGCATTCATAATTAATGAAGCCATCGTTCCCCAATTAGCCGCTGATTGTTTAGTAGAAACAGTTGGAGAAATTTTAATTTGATTATCGGCTAAATCAACTTTAATATAAGGAATAATTTTAATTTCCATTTTTCCTTTTTTTCCCTCAAATGATAAAAAATTTCCGTTTTGCTTTACGGTTACATCTTTATTTATAATAATCGGTTTAATTCCAAGTTTACTCATTATGATAAAATTTTAAATAAATATTGCCCTCCAACTTTATCTTTTTTAGCTTGAGAAGCCGTCATAATTCCTTTCGGAGTTGAGATAATACCCAACCCAAAACCATGATTTACCGGCTTAATGTCTTTGGATTTAACATAAATTTTTCTAGACGGCTTACTAACAAACTTAACATTTTCTATTCTTTTACTTCCTAAAGCTACTTTTAAATAATTTTTTTTATCTATAGTTATTTTTTCCGCACTTTTAAGATAGTGATTATCAATGAGAATTTGAGCGATTCTCATATTCATTCTTGAGTAAGGCAATTTTAAATCGCCATTTAAACGTGGATTAGAATTCTTTATGCGCATTATGAAATCAATATAATTCATATTTTTACCAAGAAGCTTTTTTTACTCCCGGAATTTCACCTTTAGTAGCCATCTCTCTAAAACAAATTCTGCACAAACCAAAATCTCTCATATACCCATGTTTTCTGCCGCATTTAAAACACCTTCGAACAATTCGAGTAGAAAATTTTGGCTCTTTTTTTGATCTTGCAATAACTGATTCTTTTGCCATAATATTATTTCTTGTTTTTATTTACTAAAGGAACTCCAATTTCCGTTAATTCTTTGATTGCAGCTTCTTTATTTTTAGCTTTAGTAACAATAACAACCTCGAGAGGTAATTGATAAACCGTTTCTTCGACACTTATTTCTGGAAATGGATATTGGTCTTTAAAACCAATACTCAAATTTCCGCTAGAATCAACGCTCTTTAAAGAAATTCCTTTGAAATCTCTAACTCGCGGTAAAACAATTTTAACTAATTTCTCAAAAAAATCAACCATTCTCTGACCTCTTAAAGTAACTTTTAAGCCAACTATTTGACCTTGTCTCATTTTAAAACCAGCAATTGACCGCTTACTAACAGTAGCAGCTGGTTTTTGGCCGGTAATCATCGATAAATCACTAACCAATTTGGGATAAATTTTATCCTTAAAATTAGCTTCTTGAGAAATTTTTCCGATACCGGCATTAACGACAATTTTTTCAATAATTGATTTTATTTTTTTACTATTATCCATAATATAATATTAAATTCTTGACCCACATTTCTTACAATAACGGTATTTAGTATTATTCTGTAATTTATAACCAATTCGCGCTGGCTGATGACAACTAGGACAAATAATCATTGCTTGAGAAGCATCGACTTTCCTAGCTAAAGATATTGTTTCTGATGGCTGGCCAGCTTTTCTTGATTTAACTCTTTTTTTAACTAAATTTAAATTTTCAACAACAATCTTATTAATTTTGGGAAAAACTCTAACTATTCTGCCAGTTCGGCCTTTATCTTTTCCTCTTATCATTTTAACAATGTCATTTTTTTTAAATTTCATATTATCATTAAACAATTTCTTCGGCCATCGTTACAATTTTTTCAAAACCTTTTTCCTTAAGATCTCGAGGAATAGGGCCAAATATTCTTGAAGCTATTGGTTCTTTTTTATCATTAATCAAAACAACGGCATTCTCATCAAATCTAATATAGCTTCCATCTTTTCTCTTGATTGGAAATTTTTGTCTAACAATCACAACTTTAACTATATCTTTCTTTTTGATTGATTTATGAGGTTCAGCTGACTGAACAGAGGTAATTATAATATCGCCAATTTGCCCATAACGCCGTTTTGTTCCTCCTAAAATTCTAAAACAACGGACAAATTTAGCCCCAGAATTATCAGCAACTTTTAAAATTGATCTTTCTTGAATCATTTTTTAATTTGAAAAGTTTTAATTTGATAAACCGATTATCCGCCAATGCTTTTCTTTGGAAATCGGTCTAGTTTCTTCAATAACGACTTTTTCTCCGAGATGATATTTATTTTCCGGATCATGAGCTTTCAACCTGCGACTAATTCTGTAATACTTTAAATATTTAGGATGTTTTTTAAGTTGAGAAACTTCAACTACCCTGGTTTTATCCATTTTATCAGAAACAATTTTTCCTGTTAATTTTCTTTTCTTTTTTAATTTATTCATTGATTATTTAAAATATTAATAAAATTTTTAATTCTAGCAATGTCTTTTTTTAATTCTTTTAAAACTGAAATCTTTTTTAACTTACCGGCGCTTAAATCAAAATTAGACTTTAGTAAAGCTTCTTCTTTCTCTTTTAATAATCTTTTCAAATCTGCCAGTGGCCTATGTTTTAAATCTTGTAATTCTCTCTTTTTCATTGGTTTCTAGTTACAAATTTTGTTTTAACCGGCAATTTATAAGCAGCTAGCCTTAAAGCATCGTAGGCCGTTTTTTCATCAACGCCATCAATTTCAAAAAGTATTCTTCCTCGCCTAACAGGAGCAACATAATGATCAACTGCACCCTTGCCATTTCCCATTGTTACTTCCGGAGGTTTTCGGGTAACTGGTTTATCCGGAAAAATTCTTATCCAGAGTCGACCTCGTCTATCTAAAGATCCGCTTATAGTTCGTCTAGCCGCTTCAATTTGAGCTGAAGTTAACCAAGATGATTCTAAAGATTTCAATCCAAATTGACCGTAAGCTAAATTAAGCCCACGGGTTTCCTTTTGACGACCCTGAGATCGCCCTCTTTGCCATTTTCTATGTTTTACTTTTTTAGGAATCAACATTTTAATATTTTATTTTATACCAAATCATTTTTATAAATCCAAACCTTTACCCCTATTGTTCCATAAGTGCAATAAGCAACTGCTTGAGAATAATCGATGTTAGCCCGCAATGTTTGAAGAGGCATTTCACCGCGCCTCATCCATTCGCGTCTAGCAATTTCATTGCCATTTAGTCTGCCAGAAAGAAGAATCTTACCACCTTTCACTCCTTTATAGGACATAATTTTTTCTAGATATTTCTTCATTGTTTTTCTGTAAGGTAAACGTTTTTCTAAATCCCAGGCTATTTGCTGAGCAATATAAGCTGCTTTAACATCATTTCGATTAATCTCTTCAACGTTAATGTTAAAAATAAATGGCTCTTTTCTTTTTTGACTAGCTCTTAATTTTTTAACTGCTTTTTCTATTGTTTTAGTTAATTCTTCTATTCCTTGACCCCCTCGACCAATAACCAATCCGGCTCTTGCAACAACAATAGTAATTCGACAATTATCACTAGTTCTTTCGATTATAATATCAACTACTCCAGCTGAATTTATTTTTTCATTAATAATCTTTCTTATCAAAAAATCTTCTTCTAAAAATTGCTTATAATTTTTACGGAAAAAGTAGCGACTTTTCCAGTCAAAAGAAGTATCTTTATTAACTCCCAACCTTAATGAATATGGATTTATTTTTTGTCCCATTTTTTTATTTACTTGCCCTTGATTTTGGACTAAATATTCGACGCATAAAACCAGGTTTTTTAACTAGTTCTTTTTCAGCTGTTTCTTTTATTTCTTCTTTTGGACTAACTTTAATGTCTGTTGGCTTCTTTGGTTTTAATTCTTTTTTCTCTATTTTTTCATGCTCAGGTTTATGTTTTTTTTCTTTCTTCAAAAACTGCATATTGTATTTAGGCGTTAAGTTTTTATTTTCTTCTAAAACCAGATAAACATGGCTCATCTTTTTCTCAACTATATTAGCAACCCCCCTCGCTCTCGGCAAATATCTTTTTAATTTTGGACCATTATTAACAATAATATTTTTAACCATCAAAAAATTGGTATCCAAATGCTTATTTTTAGCATTATTTATTGCTGAATTTAATAACTTTAAAAGTGCTTTCGCTGGTCGCCTTCTATTAAACAATAGTTGCGCCTGAGCTTCATCAACCGGTAGCCCTTTTATCATATCACTAACAAGCCGAACTTTTCGCGGTGAAATTCTTAAATATTTTATTTGAGCTTTAGCAATTTGATTAGTCTTATTTTCCATAGTTATTTTTTATCATTTTGAGCTCCAGCTTTTTTCGCCTCTAATTCGGCTTGAGCTGCTTTTTGCTCTAATTCCCTTTGAATTTTTCCTCCATGTTTTATAAATTTTCTTGTTGGAGCAAATTCTCCAAACTTATATCCAACCATCTCTTCGGTCACTTTAACATCAACAAAACCTCTTCCATTATGAACCATAAAAGAATAACCAACCATCTCCGGAGAAATTTCTGAAGCGCGTTTATAAACTTTAATTTTCCCGTCATCAGGTTTTTGACGAGAAACTTTTTTTAGTATTTTAGGATCTATATAAGGTCCTTTTTTAGATGATCTAGACATTATTAATTATTTTTTATTCTTTTTGACTCTTCTTTGTAAAATAAATCTTGTTGAGGGTTTCTTCTTATTTCTTGTTTTATGACCACCAGTGGTCTTTCCCCATAAAGTTTTAGGACGACGTGTTCCTCGAGGCTGTCGGCCTTCACCACCACCATAGGGATGATCAACTGGATTCATTGCCGTCCCTCTAACTGTTGGTCTAATATTCAAATGCCGAGATCTCCCAGCGCTTCCTATAACTACTAAATTCCAGTCAGGATTAGAAACTTGACCTATAGAAGCATACGATTCCCAAGGAATTTTTCGAATCTCACCAGAAGAAAGTCTTAAAGTTGTATAATTATTTTCATTAGCTAAAACTTCCGCGTAAGAACCAGCTGATCGAGCTAATTTTCCGCCACCACCAGGCACCATTTCAATATTATGCACCTGAGTTCCAACTAAAATATTTTTCAATTTTAAACGATTACCAATTTTCTGCGGAGCATTTTCAGAAACAATAATTTCATCTCCCACCTTAATTCCATTAGGAGCTAAAATATAAGATTTCCTTCCATTTTGATAAACAATCAAAGATATAAAAGCAGTCCTATATGGATCATATTCAATTGTTTCCACCTTAGCAGGAGCATTTAATTCTTTTTGCCTAAAATCAACCATTCGATAAAGTTTTTTATGACCGCCACCTTGATGACGAACCGTAATTCTACCTTGATTATTTCTTCCAGCTTGATTTTTTAAACGTTTAAGTAATTTTTTATGCGGTCGTTTGAAATTTAAAACAGCCGAATAGTCAATTCCGCTCATTTGTCTTCTTGATGGACTGGTTGGATTGTATGTTTTCATATTACTTATTTAAAATTAATCTAAACCAGCGAAATTTTTTCTCCGGCTTTTAAAGTAACGATGGCTTTTTTATAACCAGAAGATTTTCCAGCTATATTTCGCCACATTTTTACCTTACTTTTCCTGTTGATAATATTGACATTTTCAACATGAACTTTAAAAGCCTTAGAAATATATTTTTTAATTTCGCTTTTATTTGCGCCTTGTCTTACAATAAAAACATATTGATTTAAATTTTGCAACCGACTGCTCTTTTCTGTAATATGAGGTTTTACTAAAATATTATCCATTTTAATTATTTCGAAAAACGACTATTTATATCTTCCAAAGACTTTTGGTCTATAAAAACATATTTATAATTCATCAAATCATAAGTGTTGATATTTAAGGGATCAGTAAATTTTGTTTTAACTAAATTTTTAGACGCTAAAGCAATATTTTTATTTTTTTCACCAATCAAAAGTAAATTAAATTTTTTATCTTTTTTATTTTTGTTTAATATCGAAACAAGCAGTTTATATAAAAGATTTGTTTTTGGCTCAGCTATATTAAAATTATCAAAAATTTTTATTTCTCCATCATGGAATTTTTTAGATAAAACACAAGCTACTGATTTTCGACGCATTTTATCATTAATCTTATGAGAATAGTCCTTTTCTTTGGTAGGACCATGAGCTTTTCCTCCTTTTCTCCAGAGAGGAGAGCGAATCGAACCAACTCGAGCTCGACCCGTTCCTTTTTGTCTCCAAGGCTTTTTACCCCCACCGCTTACCTCACCCCTTGTCTTCGCATGTGCCCAAGGATGACGCTGGTTAGCGAGATAACCAACAATAACTTGATGAACTAACTCTGGATTCCAATCAACTTTAAAGACCTTATCACTAAGCTCAGCAACACCAACTTTTTCATTTTTTAGATTGTATAAATCAGTAGTCATGATATTGATTCTATTTTTAATATTGTTCCCGGTTTCCCTGGTAGAGCCCCTTTAATCATTAAAATATTATTCTCTTTATCAATTCCAACAATTTTTAAATTTTTAATTGTTATTTTATCACCTCCCATTCTGCCAGCCATACGTCTGCCCGGAGTTACTCTTTGGGGAGCAGTACTACCTATTGACCCAGGCATTCGATAACGATTTTTTTGGCCATGAGTTTTTGGCCCGCCACTAAATCCATGCCTTTTAACAACACCCTGAAAGCCTTTTCCTTTAGAAATTCCCTGAACTTTAACCATCATTCCTTCACTAAAATTAGCAACAGAAACATTATCGCCAATTTTTAAATCACCATTAAAATTTCGGAATTCTCTTTTTATTTTTTTATCACTACTAGCAACCTGAACAGCAACATAACCATCTTTTTCTTTTGATTTAATAGCCGAAACAGTCATCGGAGCAGCTTTAACTAAGGTAACTGGAGTTACTTTTCCATCTAGCCAAATTTGGCTCATTTTTAATTTTTCTCCTACTATAAATGGCATGATAAATATTATAACTTTAGCTCATTAAATTTTTCAACCTAAAATGTCGAAGCTCACTTCGACATTTTAGTCCTTTAAAGCCTCCGTTAAAGCTTAAATCATTTTAAGCTCAATGTCTATACCTGCCGGTAAACTCAAACTAGATAAAGCTTCAATTATTTTTTGGCTAGGATTTAAAATATCTATGATTCTTTTATGAATCCTTAGCTCAAATTGCTCACGAGAATTCTTAAAAACAAAAGATGATCGATTGACAGTATAAGTTTTAAATTCTGTCGGAAGAGGAATTGGCCCAATAATTTTTGCATCTTTTCTTTCCGCAACTTCAATTATTTGTTTGCAAGAATTGTCAATAAGCTTAGAGTCGTAAGCTCTTATCTTAATTCTCAATCTTTGTTCGGTCGGCTCCTTTTTAGGCATTTTTATTTAATTATTTTAGTCACAGTTCCAGCGCCAACAGTTTTACCTCCTTCGCGGATAGCAAATCGCTGTTTTTCTTCCATTGCAACTGGCGCAATTAACTTGATATTAACTTTGACAGTATCACCAGGCATTACCATTTCTACCCCTGCAGGTAGCTCAACTTCTCCAGTTACATCGGTAGTTCTAAAGTAAAACTGAGGTTTGTATCCCTTAAAGAAAGGAGTGTGTCGACCACCTTCTTCTTTGCTTAGCACATAAACTTCTGCTTCAAAATCAGTATGAGGAGTAACTGATCCCGGCTTAGCAACCACTTGACCTCTTTCTACATCTTCTTTCTTTAACCCTCGAAGCAAAACACCAATATTATCACCAGCTATTCCTTCATCAAGAATTTTTTGAAACATTTCAATACCAGTAACAACAGTCTTTTGAGTAGGTCTTAAACCTACTATTTCTACTTCTTCGTTGAGTTTTATCCTTCCTCTTTCTACTCTACCGGTAACCACCGTTCCTCGGCCTTCAATTGAGAATATATCTTCAATAGGCATTAAGAATGGCTTATCAATATCTCTTACCGGAGTTGGAATAAAATCATCTAAAGCTTTTACTAAATCTAAGATGGGTTTAGCGTCTGGATCATCAGCTGATTTAACATTTAAAGCTTTCAAAGCTGAGCCGCGAATTACTGGAGTTTGATCTCCTGGAAATTCATACTTTTTTAATAATTCTCTAACTTCAGACTCAACCAAATCAATAAGTTCCGGATCATCAACCTGATCAACTTTATTTAAAAACACAACTAGAGCTGGAACACCAACCTGACGAGCTAACAAAACATGCTCTCGAGTTTGGGGCATCGGACCATCGGCAGCCGAAACCACCAAAATTGCGCCATCCATTTGAGCAGCGCCAGTAATCATATTCTTGATATAATCAGCGTGCCCAGGAGCATCAACGTGAGCATAGTGTCGCTTTTCAGACTCATACTCAGAATGGTGTAAAGCTATTGTAATACCTCGAGCTTTTTCTTCTGGAGCATTATCAATTTGATCAACTGATTCCTCCTTCTTAGCTAGACCTTTTAAATGAAGAACGTGGGTGATAGCGGCAGTTAGAGTAGTTTTGCCGTGATCAACGTGACCAATAGTCCCCACATTAACATGAGGTTTGGTTCTATTAAATTTTTCTTTCTCTGCCATATTAACTTAAAAATTTATTTATTTTTTATTTTATTGTTTTCGACTTTATAAAAATATAATAAACAACTGTTTAATTTTATCAAGAGAAATAATTATGTCAACATTCTATAGATAACTAATAAAATCATCTTCATCGCTTAATTGAACAATTTCAAACTCAGCCACATTTGGCGGAATTTCTCCTAAAAACCTAGAAGGTAAGCCAAAATAACTAATAACTAATTCTTTTTTTGCTCTCGTCATTGCCACATACATTAACCTTCTCTCTTCTTCAATTCCTAACTCGCTAGCAGAGAGAGTATGAGGTAAAATCCCTTCGCTAGCACCAGCAAGAAAAACCTTTTCAAACTCCAAACCTTTTGCTAAATGGATAGTCATTAATTTAATACTTTTAGAATCTGTCTTATCAGCTGGCTCAGCTAAAGAAACTTTCTCTAGAAAATCATCTAATTTTTTTGATTCGGAAAATCTAATTAATTCAGCAATATTTTCCTCTCTTTCTAAGTAATTAGAATAGTTATTTTTAAGATAATCAAAATAATTAGTCATTTCTAAAAACTTAGCAATTAAATCAGTTGCTAATTGATATTTTGGTGGCCACTTAGACATAAAATCTTTAAATTTTCTTTTACCTAAAAGTTTTTCTAATCGCTCAGCGCTTAAAGAATCATTATTATTTAAAGCAAGGCGTAAGGCACAAATAATGTCTTTTATCTCTTTTCGAGCATAAAATCTAACTCCGCCAACGATAAAATAAGGAATATTATTTCTAATCAAAGCTTCTTCAATAGCTCTAGAATAAGCATTAGTTCTATATAAAACAGCGATGTTTTTCATCCCCAATTCCAAGCTTTGCTTAATATTTTGAACAATCAAATTAGCTTCATTTTCCTCCCCAATAGCTTGAATAATTTTGACTAATTTACCCCTCTCGTTTCTGGTCCAAAGATTTTTTGGAGCCCGATAACGATTATTGGCGATGACTGCCGCAGCGGCTTCTATAATATTGGCTGAAGAGCGATAATTTTCTTCAAGATTAAAAATTAGCGATTGCGACCAATCATTTTGAAAATTTAAAAAGAAACGATAATTAGCTCCCCTAAAACTATAAATAGCCTGCTCATCATCACCAACAGCGCTAATTCTTCCGCGTTTACCATCAAGTAATCGAATAAGCCTATATTGAGCTTCATTAATATCTTGATATTCATCAATTAATATATGAGATATTTTGTTCTGATATTTTAATAAAATTTTTGGATAGTTCTGAAATATTTCTATTGGCTTAATTATTAAATCGTCAAAATCAAAAGCGTTATTTTTCAATAAATAATTTTCATAAGATTCAAAAATCTGTTCAAAAATCGATTGGTCTCTAAAGCCAGCTGATTTAAAATCTATTAAATTACTTTTAACTCGCGAGATTTGATTGAGAATTTCTCCAGCAAAAATTTTTTTACCAATATTTAAATTTTTGATAATTTTTTTCACTAAACTTAAACTATCGTCATCATCTAAAATAACAAAGAGTCGGTTTCGGCCAACTAAATTAGCTTCTTGGCGAAGAATTTTAGCCCCTAATGAATGAAAAGTTCCTACAAATGGCCCGCGAAATAAATCCGTGTTTTTAATATTAGTCCGATTTTTTATCTCGTCAGCCGCCTTATTTGTAAAAGCTAAGGTTATTATACCATCTTTATTAGCCAAATTATTTTCTAAAAGATAAATTAAACGGCTAATTAAAGTCCGAGTTTTGCCAGTTCCGGCTCCGGCCACTATTAAAAGAGGCTTTAAATCAGCTGTAACTGCTGCTCTTTGCTCGATATTCAAGCTTAAGCTCTGAAGCCTATTAAGGCTTTTATTTCCTATATTATTTGACATATTGAATATTTTTAAAATTTTGTTATACTCTTTATATTAATACACTTTTCCAAAAAATTAAGACGAATTGCAATCAATCGCTGGCTGTAGCGGTCTTTTTGATATTAACAGCATTAGCCTTAGGAGTAAATAAAAATTACGTCAGTTATGATACAGCAAGCGCCCAAGAGCAGAACAATCAAAATGAATCCATCATTAATCAGAATCTTAAATTAAGCTTACTAGTCTCTCAAGCTCAAGCAAGCGGTTTTATCAGCCAAGAAAATCCTATTTTTAAAAATAATAATCTCAGCGGTAATTTATTAGTAAGTAATGCCGGTCCATCAACTGGCAATATTTTAAATAATTCTGGCATTATAATTTATCAAGTTGAACCGGGCGATACCTTACCAAGTATTGCTAATTATTTTAATATTTCTGTTCAAACAATTTTATGGGCTAATCCTCAAATCATTAAAAATCGCCTTTATAAAGGAGAAAATCTTATAATCCTACCTATATCTGGAGTAATTCACCAAGTTCAAGCAGGAGAAACTTGGAGCTCCATCGCTCAAGAATACAATATCAATGTTTCTGATTTAGAAAATGCGAATAAGAACGTTGATATTTTAGCTGCCGGAGTTAATATAATTATCCCCAACGGCCAACCAATAAATGATTCAAATAACCAATCAACTAATCTTCCTAATATAAAAAATTACTTTATAGCACCAGCCAAAGGTTTAATTTCAAATGTTATAAATAGCAACAATACCGTTAGAATCGCTAATGAATGCGGAACCTCAATAAAAGCTTCAGCTGAAGGATTAGTTTCTCAAGCTGTTTCTGATAATGGATTTAATAACGGAGATGGAAATTATGTTGTTATTGAGCATCCAAATGGCACCGAAACTCATTATGCTCATTTAAATCAAGTAAAAGTTTCAATTGGAGATTATGTTAAACAAGGACAAGTCATCGGAACGATGGGAGAAACTGGAAGCGCTTCAAGTTGCTATTTAGATTTTAAAGTTATTGGAGCTCTTAATCCTTTTATAAAAAAACTCTAAACTCGGTTAAAAATCTTTAGCCTATTTAAAACAACCTCTTTCATCATTTGAATAGCTGGAGGTAAGATTTTATAAGGAGCAACCTCAGTAGGATTATTTTTTAACCCAGTCTCTACACCTTTTCGCCAAGCAACTCTAAGCTCAGTATTAATATGAATGATAGAAACTCCCGCTAAAATAGCATCTTGAAATTCTTTATCGCTCGTCCCAGAGCCGCCATGAAGAACAATGCCCACGTTCTTGCCGACAGCTTCTTTAAGCTCTCTTATCCTAGCAATATTAAGCTCGGGGTTTTTAATGTTAGCTATAATCCCATGAATATTACCAACTGCCGGCGCTAGCAAATCAACTCCTGTTTCGCGAGTAAATTTTGCCGCTTCTTCCGGCTTAGTTAAATCTTCAAGACGAAAAGCTGCTCCTTCCGGTAAAGAAGTTAAAATCTCTGAAGAGCTACCGATATAACCTAATTCGCCTTCAACTAATATTTCTGGATGATTTTTCTTAATGTATTTAACTACTTTGATAGTTTCTTTGATGTTGTTTTTAAGAGGCATTTTCCCGCCGTCGAATAAAACCTCGTCAAATCCTGCTTCAGCTGCTTGTTTAATTTTTGCAAGAGTATGAGTATGATCAGCGTTTAAAAAAATTGGCCAATTATATTCTTCTCTTAAACTTTTAACCAAAACCGCAGCTTGCCTAACTCCAACAAAATCTCTTTCTCCTTCAGAAACCCCTATCATTACCGGAGTTTTTTCTCCAAAAGGCGTTTTAAATTGTTTAGAAAATTCCACCGTTGCTTCAAAAATTGCTTTTAAAGCTGCAATATCGGAAATATTAAAATGGCCTATGGCAACTTTATTTTTTTCTGCTATTTTCAAATAACTTTTAAGATTTTTCATAATTTAAATTTTAAAATAACCATTTAAAATATTTTGAGCAACCATTTCATAAACTTTTTCTTCCCCAAAATATCTAAAGAATATTTCGTTCCACAAAGCTTCTTGATGGTGATAAAGATATTTAACTTCTTGTCCCTGCTCAAGAGCCAAAGACATCGTCATATCAACAATATCGAAACTTACTAGAGTATCAACTCCGCTTTCATCCTTAAAATAATCTCCGACCCAGCCAAGATTCTCCCAAAAATCTAGCCCATCTTTAAAAGCCGGCAGCCAATTTTGTAATTTAACGATATTTTTCTCTGCTTTCTTCCAATGAAAAGCTTCTGGATTAATATGAGGAATAAATAATCGCCTATCATTAGAATCAAGTTTAGCTAAATATCTTTGAATTATTAAAAAATAGTTTTGATTATTTTGTGATATTTTTACAAAATCTTCATACTCCATTACATCGCCACGTAAAAGCGAAATTAATTTAGAAGCAAAATCTGGAGATGAAGAAAATCTTTCAAAAAGATTGCTATAATATTGCAATTCATTAAAGTAATGAAAAAGTAATAAAATAGTTCTCATTACCTCTCCAGATATCTTAAGGTCGATTGGAATAATGAAAATCACTCCTAATTCTTTTAGGTGACTAATATTATGATATTTTTTGCTTTCGAATTTTTTAGCCAGAGTTCCCCATTTATCCGGTAAAGCTTTCAAAACTAATGGCCGATGCTCAAAATCATTGGGAGATAAAGTCTCATATTGCTTCAAAAAAACATTATTAAGCCAATCACCATCTTCGATAAATCTCAAAGCGCAATATATTTCAGTTAAATCTTCTTTAGCTAAAAGATCGTCAACAGAAATATAGCCTAAAGCTTTCATAATATTTTTAGGGGGAACATTTTTTAGAAATTCTCTGGCTTTACTTTGTTTCAGAAAAAAACCATTAGCCGAAAACTGATTTTTATTTAAAAAATCAACTATTTTTTGAGAATGCTCAAAACCCACTAATCCATCTAATTCTAAAGAGGTAAATATTTGGCTATCATCGGCTTCAATTTTGCTTGTTAAAGCATCGAAAATTTCTTTACTACTAGCTTGAGCGCCAAGATTTAAAGAATCCAAACTTTTTCTTATTAGTAAATCGTTATCAGTAGAAATACTTTCAAAAACCCCGCTCTTTCCAGTTGCTTGCGAAAGAATTTTTTCTAAATCTAAAATAACTTTATGATCAACGCGTAATATTTGAGCAATTTTTTCTTGAGCAGTCATTTAGAAATTATAAATTGTATTTTTCAATTGGCAAATCTTGCCATCTTTTAGATAGAAAATCTTGACCAGTTAATATTCCTGGCTGAGCACCAATATATTCCACAACGCTAGTAGCATTAGCAGAAGCAAATCTAATAGCTTCTTCAATATTTTTAGACTCTACATTTTTATTTTTAATCTTAGAAAAATCAATATTGTTTTTTATTAAAATCGAAGTTAAACCAGAGCCAAAAGCATCGCCAGCGCCAGTTCTGTCAATAATTTTTTTATTTTGAAATATCCCAGCTTTATAAATACGACCATCATAAAAAGTTAAAGAGCCTTTTGGTCCTAAGGTTATGACAATGATTGCAGAAGTTAATTTACTTAATTTTTTAAATATCGTCCTTTCTTGATTTTTCTTAAAACTAATTCCCGCCAGCATAGCCGCCTCTTCGTCATTTACAATTAAGAGAGATAGGTATTTTAAATTTTTAAGTAAATCACGTTTACCCTCCCCAACAAGTTGATTATGAGTCGGGTTAACAGCTACGCTGATAGATTTTTTTATAGCATAACTCATTAGCGAATCAAACATTAAATGATTATTAGCCGATAAAGAAAGATACCACCAGCGAGATAACAGATTTTCAAAATCAATTTTCGTTTGAGCGAATTCATTCATTACTCCATGATAAGTAAGAATACTTCTTTCTCCGGACTGAATAAAAATAGTTGAAGTTGCCGTTTCTTTTTTATTGTCGACGCCAACTAAAGTAGTATCAACTCCTTCGTTTTTTAAAAGACGCAAATTTTCTTTCCCGGCAATATCACCTCCTACCAAAGAAAATATTCCGGTTTTCAAGCCTTGCCGCGCAAAAGTAGTAGCAGCATTAGCAGCATTGCCACCTATACAAAAAAATATATTCTTTGCTCCATATTTTTCCCCTAAAGGAAAAACTAAGGCTTTACCACTTTCAGTTCCCTTCCATTTAATAATTGGCAATTCAATCTCCCAAAATAAATCCCTAACAATTGAACCTATTGTAATAACATCTTTCATTATTTTTTTCTCTTAATTACTTTTTTAACAGCGCTAATAATGTTATTTTTAGACATTTTATATTTTTTAATTAATTCGTTCGGCTGACCTGATTCTCCAAAAACGTCTTGCATACCTATAAATTCCATCGGCACCGGATAATTTTTAGCTAAAATTTCCGCTACCGCTCCACCCATTCCACCCATTACTTGATGTTCTTCGACAGTAACAATTGCCTCGGTTTTTTTTGCTACTTCAATAATCTTTTTTTCATCCATTGGTTTCACGCTAACATTATTTAAAACTAAAGTTTCGACCCCTTCTTTTTCTAATTCATAAGCAGCAAACAAAGCTTCATAAAGAAGAGGACCAGAGGCAATAATTGCTGCTTGAGGTTTTTTGCTTAACCAATAAACATCAGCCTTCTGAGGAACAAAGGGGGTCTCTTCGGTTGTAATAATTGGCGTACTTTCTCTAGCTAATCTAAAATAAACCGGCCCAAATATTCGACTAGCTGCCAAGGTAACTTTTTTAGCTTCAATTGAATCGCAAGGAACAAAAACTTTCATATTAGCCATCACCCTCATCGTGGCAATATCTTCAATTGCTTGATGTGTTGCTCCGTCAGGACCAACAGAAACACCGCTATGAGCGCCGACAATCTTAACATTAGAATTATTATAAGCAATTGTTGTTCTAATTTGTTCCCAATTTCTTCCAGGCGAAAATGTTGCATACGAAGAAATAAAAGGAATTTTTCCGCTGACACCCAAGCCGGCAGCAATAGTAGCTAAATTTTGCTCTGCTACTCCAACTTCAAAAAATCTTTCCGGATACTTTTTAGCAAAAGCTAGAGATCTGGTTGATTCGGTTAAATCGGCGCACAAAACAACTACATTATTATTTTCATCTCCAGCCAAAACCAACCCCTCGCCATAGCCATCGCGATTTGGTTTCTCCTCAATTTTTTCTTTACCTAAAAAAGAGGGAATTAATTTGGGATTTAATTTTAATTCTTCGTTTAACATTTTACTCGTGTTCGCTTTTTATTTTGCCGCCTAAAGTTCGTAATTCTTTCAAAGCAGCTGCTGCCTGCTCTTTGTTTGGTGGAATGCCATGCCAAGCATAATCTCGTTCCATAAAGCTAACTCCTTTACCTGGAATAGTATGAGCAATAATCATTGTTGGTTTTTCAAAAATGGCTTGAGCTTCAAAAACAGCATCAATAAAATCACTGATATTGTGCCCATCCACTTCTAACACATGCCAATTAAATGATTCATATTTTGCTTTAAGAGGTTCAAGAGGCATAACATTTTCAGTAAAACCATCAATTTGAATATTATTTCTATCTAAAATAGCCGTTAAATTACTAAGTCTATTTTTACCAGCAAACATTACCGCTTCCCAAACATTACCTTCGTCATGTTCACCATCTGACATTAAGCAATAAGTTCGGTATTTTTTATGATCGAGCTTTGCCGCCAAAGCTATGCCAATTGCTTGAGATAATCCAGACCCTAAAGGACCAGAAGTTGTTTCAATTCCGGGCAAACTTTCCCGATGAGGATGCCCCTGTAATCGGCTATTTATTTTCCTTAAAGTCGTTAATTCTTCTAAAGGAAAATAACCAGCTCTAGCCATTGTTGCATAAAGAACTGGACAAATATGGCCATTAGAAAGCACCAATCTGTCTCTATCCGGCCAGAAAGGATTCTTAGGGTCGTGATTTAAAACATGAAAGTACATCGCCGTAAAAATATCAGCCATTCCTAGTGATCCAGCCGAATGGCCAGAGCCAGCTTCTACAAGCATTTTAATAACATCCTGCCTAATTTGATTGGCTAAAATTTCTAAGTATTCAATTTTTTTATCATCTAACTGGAGCATTAAATAATTATAATTTAAGACAAAGACTTTACCAACTCCCAGTAAGCTAAGCGCGGATTTTTATTATTAAAAATATAGCTTGCCGAAACAATGATATCAGCGCCGGCCGCTTTGGCTAACTTAGCAACTTCTAAATTAATTCCCCCATCGACTTCTATTTTTGCTTGAGGTAAATTTTGACGAATAAATTTTATTTTTTCTAAATTAAGAGGTAAAAATTTCTGGCCGGCTAGCCCCGGGTGAACAGCTAAAATTTGATATTCAGAAATTTTCTGAAAATATGGTTCGAGTTTTCTAACATCAGTATCTGGAATGATAGAAACCATCAATTCGACATTCTTATTTTTTGCTTTTTCTAAAATTAAATCTAAATTATTGACAGTTTCAAAATGAACAATCAATCTTTTAATCCCGGCAGCTAGATAATCATCGATTAATTCTTCCGGTTCTTGAGCCATTATATGAACTTCAATATTAAAATTTTTAATCTGGTCAAAATCTTTAATGTCTTTAGCTGTTCCCCAGGTCCTATTAAAAGTAAAACGGCTATCAGCATAATCAATATGAATCCACTTTGGGAATTTTTTAAACCAACCACCAAATTTTTCCACTAAATTGAGTTTTTCTTTAACACAAATTTTATCAAGACAATTAATTGCCGGAATAACTTCCATATTTTAATTATAACAGAAATTTTTAGCTAAAAGAAAAGCCTTTCTTTAAAAAAGAAAGGCTTAGTATAATTACCAGAAAAACCACATTGCTCCAAATATCAACCTATAATTCCGTAGCGCTTTTCCATAAATATCATTTACTGAATTGTAAGCTGCTTTTTGAGAAGCATCGTAAATCTGGTTAATGTCGCTTGTTTGTCCAGCAGTGCTTTCACCAGCTTGTTGAGTTTGATTATCTATATACTTACTAGCAGCATTCGGGTCAGGTAAATAAACTCTAGCATTAGCGAAAATAACCAGTCTTCGCCAGATAGTTGCCTCTATTCCGCCGCCGAGACTGATATCGTATTGTTGGCCAACATCAACACCGCTGAGAGTTTTACCTAGAAGAATACCGGGGTCAATTAGATGCAACTTGAAGTATTTGGTATGTAAGATATACAAATTCATACTCACCTCATGGCCATGATTTAAAATGTAACTGTATTGCAGCTCAAGAGGCGTCACCGATAATCCTCTCATTTTAATAGTAATCGAAGGATTGCTACCCACCATTTGAAAACCAGCCCCAATTCCATTTTCAGTGCTCGCAAAAGCATTTGATAATTTGAGCATAGCAACTACCGGTATAATCGCCAACAAAATCACCAATTTTTTCATTTTTCCTCCTTTTTCTTTTTTGAAAGTGCTTTAATTATTATTTATCAGCCAATCTGATAAATTTTATAAAAAATAATATATAAAACAAAATCTGTCAATATAATCTTATCTCTATTTCTTCGCGAACCAGTACAAATCCTTGACAAATAAGATAACAAAGATTAAAATAGAGAAGTAATGAAAGAGTGAAGTGCTTAATTACGATATCGATTAAGAACTTGCTCCAATTCTAAAAAATACCTCTTATTTAAAATAATAAGAGGTATTTTTTAGAAAAATTTATTAAGCTAAACTTTAACTGACTTTAGAGCCAGCCTTAACTTCTTTCTCTGGCTGGATTAAAACTACCTTACCATCATCAGAAGCCGCTAAAAGCATTCCGTCGCTTTTCAAGCCCATTAAATTTCTCGGCTTTAAATTAGCTACTAAAACAATTTCTTTTTCTTTCAAATCTTCGGGCTGATAAAATTTTGCTATGCCCGCAATAATTTGCCTTTTTTCATTGCCTAAATCAATTTTCAATTTAATTAATTTTTCGGCATTAGGAATATTTTCAGCTTCAATAATTTTGCCAATTTTTAAATTTATTTTTTTAAACTCTTCTATGGTAATTTTGCCATCGCCAGCAATTGAAACCGGAGATTGAGCAGCTAATTCTGGAGTTGCTTTTTTGCTAAAAATAAAAATATAAAGAATTTCTAAAATGGCTAAAGTATTCAAAACTAAAATCGCTACAAACCAACCCTCTTGATTATTTCTAGCTGCTTTCCATAGAGCCACTCCTTTCCAGGGCAAAACCCATAAAACAATTAGAAAGAGGAGCCAGCTATTGGCAAAATAATAATTTAAATAATCCATAATTAAATTATAAATTGATAATTTTAAAAATCAAAATAAATTTTGTCGGGCCGCCGAGATTTGAACTCGGACTAAATCCTCCCGAAGGACTCGTGCTACCATTACACTACAGCCCGTTATTTTATAAATAATCTTACCAGTTTTATTGATTTTAACAATTAAGCCAATCTAAAACCGCCCCGAAGGGCGGTTTTAGATTTTTGGGCTAGCGTCTTTATCACGCTACCCAACGCCGATTTTTGCTATCGGGAAACTCCTTAAGTATTAGTAGCTAGTCAAACCAGTCATTTGTTGGCCAACAACCGGCATTGAGATAGTTATTGGAAGAGCATTGGTAGGAGCTGCAAGACCATCATTCCAAGTTAATCCCTGTAGAGACAACTGATATGAACCTTGAGATGAAGGATTGGTATTGAGGTTAGACGTTGAGACAACCTTCATTTCAAATGTTGCTGACGAGTTAGGTGCAATTTGGTAAATAGGCGAGAAGGTAGTCGAAGTAGCAACATTATTACCAACTATAGTTATAGTACCAAGAATGTTATTATTACTAGCAGAAACAATGCTCAGAGTAACGGTTGATGACGAATAAGATACACCCGATTGAGATAAACTCAAACCGTTGATATATAAAGTGCTACCGTTATTAGGAGCTTGAACTGTAAAGGCGCCAACAATATTACCCGCAGAAAGTGAAGCGTTGCTAATTGGAGCGCTAGTTATACTAGCTGGAACAGTTCTGTAGATAGTCATAATCTGGCTGCTTGTAGGTGCTGAGAAGACAGTTGAAGTAACTCCTGTCGCTAACTGAGAGTTAGCTTGCGTTATCTGGAAAGCGTGAGTTGAGGTTTCATTAACAGTGCCAGCAGTATAAGGTGTAGTCTGAGCCATTAATTCTAAATCTATAGAACTATTGGCTGGAATAGTAATTGGAGCAAAGGTAAAGACAGCAGTACTACTAGCATTAAATCCATTAACCGATGAAATAACTGCGCCATTAGCTTGAGGATTAATCAATTGAAGGGTGTTAAATGCTCCAGGAGCAGTTGAAGGAGTGGAAGTAGTTGAGGAAGAAGAATCCAACACAGTTAATTGAGTTAAGGTAATAGGAGTACTAGTAGCAGTAAACTTAAAGTAAACACCCGGATTCATAGCTAATCCCATTCCCAAAATATTAGCAGTAGCTGCTGAGTATTGGGTATCCAAACTAACATTAGCTTGAGTTAGAACTGCTCCCTGAGTTATCGTAACTGGTTGACCGCTAACTGGATTAATCGTTACAGCATTACCTTGAGCATTAGCATTAACGCTAGCTAAAGTAGCCATTACGTAACTCGATGTAGCAGCATTAATCGAAACATTAGCATAAACATTAACTTGGACGGAACTATTTACTGGAATTGTTATTGGTGAATTAGCGTTAAACGCATAAGATCCACCACCAACAACACTGCCTTGAGTAGTGCCAACCTGAGTGCCATTAACGGTAACATACATATTAGTTAACCAGCTTGTAGGCAAGCTAGAAGGAACGCTAATATTAACACCGCTTAATGAGACTGGGTTAACCTGACCAGTTTGTAAGACAAACGAAGCAATTTGGGCAGATGAAGTACCAGCCATAATTGTTGGAGCAGCAAAAGCAGCATTAGGATAAGCAGTTAAGTTGTTAGTGTTAGAGAGAATCTGCAAAACTGGAGCAGGAGAAGGACCACCGGTAACTGTTTGGTAATTAGATTGAGATTGACCAGAAACACTTAAACTAACACCAATTGTTCCACCAGTAGAAGCACTACTAATAGTAGCTTCAACTACTACAGGAACTGTTGTGTTGGCTGGAATA
>Ga0078972_1007488_pt1 | contig 24203 bp, 27 predicted proteins | sample YelNatPaOPGAMG01_FD_67568 | JGI IMG/M metagenome (GOLD analysis project Ga0078972, IMG submission 67568) | Hot spring thermophilic microbial communities from Obsidian Pool, Yellowstone National Park, USA - OP-RAMG-01 (SPADES assembly) (version 2) | ecosystem: Environmental > Aquatic > Thermal...
TCCCACAGATACCGTCTATGGGCTTGTGTGCGATGGTGAAAATGAAAAAGCGAAGCAGGGTATTTATCTCATTAAGGGACGTGATTACAGCAAACCACTGATAGGTTTTGTCAGGGATATTGAGAAGGCAAAGAATGTTGCTATTATTCCAGAAAGATTTTTTCCTTTTATCTCAAACCGCTGGCCAGGCAGGCACACTTTTGTTTTTAAATCAAAGGTTGAAATCCCTTTTATTGTGAGCAGAGAAAAAACAATAGGACTTAGAATCCCTGATTTTGATTTTGTCAGGAATTTATGTCTTCATTTTTCTATGATTGCTTCAACAAGTGCAAATATTTCTCAAACAAAAAGTGCCTTTCGATTGCATGAGATTAATCGTACAATTATTGAAAATGTTTCAATTGTTGTGGAAGGATTTAATCTTTCAGGGAAAGAATCAGCAATATGGGATATGACAGAAGATATTCCAAAACTCATTCGTGGGCGTATTCTTTTTGTCTGCTCTGGAAACTCCTGTAGAAGTCCAATGGCTCAGGCGATTACTGAAAAAATGATAGGAAATCTCAGGATTGAAATTTCTTCTGCTGGTACTGATACATCTTTTTATAACAGGGCAAGTCAGGAAACAATAGAAGTATTAAAAGAAGTTGGTATTGATATAACCCATTTTGTCTCAAGTTCTGTTACAGAACAGATGCTGGCATTTTCTGACCTGATTTTTGTGATGGAAGAGAAACATAAAGAGAGAATTCTTCAACTTTTTCCACAGGCATACGATAAAACATTTGTGTTAAATGTTCCTGACCCAGCAGGTGGAAACATTTTTCATTATCGAGAGATCAGGGATATAATAACTGACAGAATAAAAAATTTTGTGTTAACAAGGATTAAAAAATGAGAATAGGAATTGCAAGCGACCATGCTGGTTATGAAATGAAAAAGTATCTTACTGGATATTTGAAAAAAGAGGGTTATGAGGTAATTGACTTTGGTCCTGATATATTGAAAAGGGTTGATTATCCTGATTATGGAGCAAAGGTATCCTTATCATTGTCAAAAGGAGAAATAGACAGGGCTATTCTTATTTGTGGAACAGGCATAGGCATGAGCATTGTAGCAAATAGATTTCCAGGTGTTCGTGCAGCATTATGTTATAACCCATTTCTTGCTGAGATTGCGCGATTGCATAATGATGCAAATGCAATTGCTCTTGGAGGAAGGGTTATTGCCAATGAACTTGCAGCAGAAATTGTACGGGTTTTTCTTGAAACAAAATTCGGTGGTGGAAGACATTTGAGAAGAATCAGGAAAATAGAAAAAATTGCATGTGCTTTCTCAGAGATATCAAAGAGGACAAAATGACAGAACAGGAAATTCTTGAAATTTTTAACAATACCGGTGCAATCCTTGAAGGACACTTTCTTCTTTCATCAGGTCTTCACAGTGAAAGATACTTTCAGATGGCACGAGTTCTTCAATTTCCAGATATTGCCAGAAAACTTGCTTGTGAAATTGCAAAAAAATACAAAAATAAGTCAATTGATGCAGTTATTGGTCCTGCGATCGGTGGTATTGTGTTATCGTATGTTCTTGCGGATTGCCTCGGAGTAAGGTCAATGTTTACAGAAAGAGAAAATGGTTTGATGTGCTTGAGAAGGGGATTTACGATTGAAAAAAATGAAAAAATTCTTGTATGCGAGGATGTGATAACAACAGGTGGTTCTGTTTCTGAAGTAATAGAGCTTGTCAGATCTTATGGGGCAATCATAGCAGGGGTTTGCTGTCTTGTACAGAGGGGAAAACACAATATTGATTTTCCTGTTGAATACCTGTTGAAAATAGAAGTAAAAAATTACACTGAAGAAAATTGTCCTTTATGCAGGGCAGGTATTCCGATTGTCAAGCCAGGCAGCCGTTCAACAAAAAAGAACTAATATTTTAATTTTCTTAATTGTTCCTCAGTAAAGCCAAAATAATGACCAATCTCATGAAAAAGAACCTGTTCAACTTTTTCCTCAAGTTCCTTCCTGTTTCTGCAGATTCTTTCAAATGTTCTTCTGTAAATAATGATTTTATCAGGCATCATAAGATGATAACCACTTTTCCTTTTTCCGAACGGAACTCCGTGATACAAACCGAGTAAATGAGGTGAATCGCTGTCTTCAATAATAAATTCCACATTCTCCAGTTTTTCTTTGAAAATCTCTGGCAATTTTTTTAATTTCTGGTAAACTATATTTTCAAGTTCATTTTTTTCAATTTCCATAGTAAAATAATATCACGAAAGGAGAAAAATGATAATAGTTGGTGAAAGAATCAATGCAACAAGAAAACAAATTCGTGCGGCATTAGAAAAAAAGGACAGGGAATTTTTTATTAAAGAAGCAAAAATTCAGATTGAAAGCGGAAGTGATTTTCTTGATTTGAATGCCGGAACCGGTTCAAATAATGAGGCAGAAGATCTGAAGTGGTTGATAGAACTGGTTCAGTCAGAATATCCTGATGTTAAACTTGCTCTTGACAGTTCCAATACAGATGTTTTAGCAAAGTGCCTGCCACTGGTGAAAAACAAGCCCGTGATCGTCAATTCAATCAATGCTGAAACAAAAAAATTACAGGAATTTTTGCCTCTATTGAAAAATTTTCCTGATGTTTACATAGTAGCATTAACAATGGATGATTCAGGAATTCCGTCTTCCTGGGAAAAAAGGGTTGAGATAGCAAATAAACTTTATAATGAATTGACCTGTACGGGTATTAAAAAGGAAAACATTTTTTTTGATGCCCTTGTTCAACCTGTAGGGACAGATGTAGAAGCATTCAAAACATATTTAATGGCTTTACGAAAAATTAAGGAAAAATTGCCTGAAACAAGGTCAATATGCGGGCTTTCAAATGTTTCTTTCGGACTACCAAAAAGGAAACTCATAAACAAATATGCTCTTGCCATCGCTATGTATGAAGGACTTGAAGCAGTGATTATAGACCCTGTAGACCCGGGTATTCTTGAAGCACGTTGTATTGCTGGTGTTTTGACAGGTAGAGACCAGTTTTGCATTAATTACATCTCATATTTTAGAGAGGGTAAAATTTAGGTGTTCGGGGCGTAGCGTAGTCCGGTTTAGCGCACCAGAATGGGGTTCTGGGGGTCCCCGGTTCAAATCCGGGCGCCCCGACCACAGACAAACAGAGGAGTATTATGAATGTCATGGAAGCAATAGAGAAACGAAGAACCATAAGACGTTTTCTTCAAAAACCAATACCTTTTGAAGACCTGAAATTACTGGTAAACGCTGGACGTCTTGCCCCAAGTGGCGGAAATTTACAACCATGGGAATTCCTTGTCATAGATGATACTGCACTTCTTGAACCAGTATTTTCAACCCTTGCCTGGGCTGCATATCTTGGTCCAGAAGGAACACCAAAAGAAGGAGAAAGACCAGTAGCCTATATCGTGATTTTGAACAATAAAAAATTGAAGTCAATAACGTCTTCTGCTGATTTTGGAGCAGCAATTGAAAATATTCTTCTTGCTGCAGTAGAAAAGGGAATTGGTACATGCTGGATTGGTTCAGTGAAAAGAGAAAAACTTGCTCAAATTCTTAATATTCCTGACACGTATTCAATTGAGTATGTGATTGCCCTTGGTTATCCTGCTGAAACTGCTATTGCAGAGGATGAACAGGGTAGTTTAAGATACTGGAGGGATGAAAAAGGTATTCATCATGTTCCAAAACGTAAACTGGAAGATGTCCTGCACCACAATAAACTGAAAGGACTTGACAAATTTTAGAAAGGTGGTTAAATATATGCCAATTATGCCAACTGGCATAAAAAAATTTGCAATATGCTATGAAAGGGGGTGAAGAAGAAAATGGCAGAACAGAAAAAGAGTAATCCAGCAGCGGTCGCGATCCTGATCATAATCATCCTGGTGGCGCTGTTCTTTATCATCAAGCAGGCTATGCCGAAGAAGGCACCGCCTCCTCCTCCAACACCGATGGAAGGTGGCCCAACACCACCGCCTCCACCTGGAGAAGGAGCAGCACCTGAGACACCTGCGAAACCTGCTAAGTAATGTATCAGGAGAAGTCTTGACAGATTGACTAAAATCAGGTAAAATTAATTGCCTGTAAAAAGGTTCTTTGAAAATTTGGACCAGTAAAACCCTGGTAAGAAAAATTCAAAAATTCCATTTTGAGGGTTTGATCCTAGCTCAGGGTGAACGCTGGCGGTGTGCCTAACACATGCAAGTCGTGCGACGAACTCGGGAAATTTTGCGCAAGCAGAATTTCCCGGGGGAAAGCGGCGGATGGGTGCGTAACACCTGGGTAATCTACCTTCAGGACCAGGATAACATGCCGAAAGGCATGCTAATACTGGATAATCACGGATAAGATTACTTTTCCGTGCAAAGCACTGCCCAAAAGGCAGTGCACCTGAAGATGAGCCTGGGTCCTATCAGCTTGTTGGCGGGGTAAAAGCCCACCAAGGCTATGACAGGTAGCTGGTCTGAGAGGACGGCCAGCCACACGGGGATTGAGATACAGCCCCGACTCCTACGGGAGGCAGCAGTGAGGAATCTTGGACAATGCCCGAAAGGGTGATCCAGCGACACCGCGTGGGTGATGAAGGGCTTCGGCCTGTAAAACCCTGTCAAGTGGGAAGAAAGCTACCTTTCAGGTAGTCTGACGGTACCACTGGAGGAAGCCCCGGCTAATCCCGTGCCAGCAGCCGCGGTAAGACGGGAGGGGCAAGCGTTACCCGGATTCATTGGGTGTAAAGGGTCTGTAGGTGGTCAGGTGTGTTGTGCCTGAAATCCTCTGGCTCAACCAGAGAATTGGGTACAAAACTACCTGACTTGAGTCTGGACGAGGGGAGCGGAACTGCCGGTGTAGCGGTGAAATGCGTAGATATCGGCAGGAACACCAGTGGCGAAGGCGGCTCTCTATTCCAGTACTGACGCTGAGGGACGAAAGCGTGGGGAGCGATCGGGATTAGATACCCCGGTAGTCCACGCCGTAAACGATGGATGCTGGGTGTCGGTCCGTTTATCGGGTCGGTGCCGAAGCAAACGCGTTAAGCATCCCACCTGGGGACTACGGCCGCAAGGTTGAAACCCAAAGGAATTGACGGGGGCCCGCACAACCGGTGGAGCATGTGGTTTAATTCGATGGTACGCGAAGAACCTTACCTGGGCTTGACATGCTGGTAGTACCAACCCGAAAGGGAAGGGATCCGCCTTCGGGCGGAAGCCAGCACAGGTGGTGCATGGCTGTCGTCAGCTCGTGCCGTGAGGTGTTGGGTTAAGTCCCGGAACGAGCGCAACCCTTGCCTGCAGTTACTCGCCTTTCAAGGCAGCACTCTGCAGGGACTGCCGTGGTTAACACGGAGGAAGGTGGGGATGACGTCAAGTCATCACGCCCCTTATGTCCAGGGCTACACACGTGCTACAATGGCCGATACAAAGGGATGCGAAGCCGTGAGGTGGAGCAAATCTCAAAAAGTCGGCCCCAGTTCAGATTGCAGGCTGCAATCCGCCTGCATGAAGCTGGAATCGGTAGTAATCGCGGATCAGCCACGCCGCGGTGAATACGTTCTCGGGCCTTGTACACACCGCCCGTCACGCCAGCTGAGTCGGGGGCGCCTGAAGATACCCTCAAAGGGTATTTAGGGCGAAACCGGCAAGGAGGGCGAAGTCGTAACAAGGCAGCCGTACCGGAAGGTGCGGCTGGATCACCTCCTTTCTTCGGAGAGAACATCAACCAGGGCAACTGGTCCATTGACTTAAAAGGCAGGGTGAAAACCCTGCCTTTTTTGTTGCCTGATTTCGGCGTTTTTGCCCCGCAACGAAGTCCTGAATCCACCCAACCCTCCTTTAAAAAAGGAGGGTGCACATAAGGGACAAAGGGGGATTTATAGTAGTGTCAGCTAAGGGAAGGAACAACTTTTTGACATTTTATTAATTTTATAGTATAAAATATGTCAGGGCGCATAGCTCAAGGGCAGAGCACTGTGCTGATAACGCAGGGGTTCGTGGTTCGAATCCACGTGCGCCCATTTAATGAAAAATTATGCCATTGACCTTGCCTTTTTCAATAGTCCGCAAATTTTTTCCTCATGCTCAGGAAAGCAAAGCCAGAAACTGATATTTTCAGGTTTTGTTTTTGCGTATCTTTCGTACAGTTGTTCAAGTTGTTCTATTGATTGTGAATCAATTTCCCATTCCTTGATAAGAAGTGTAAATTTGCAGGGGCAGTATTTTTGGAGAATTTCTGGTGTAATATACTGGTCAGCACTCGGGTCATACAGATCAATTCCTATCTTTTCCAGCAATGAAAGGTGTTCAGTTCTAAGAAGTTCGCTGTGAAGATATCTTTCTGTTGCCTGCATTCCTGAATAAAGCATATCCCAGTAAGGAATTACAAATTCCTCAAAAATTTTTGGCGGAAACATTCCTGCAAAATCATCAGGAATACCAACAGGACAGGGTTCAACAGGTATCCCGAGTTTTTTCCTTATAACTGTTGCGTAATTGATGGCTGATCTTGTACAGAATTCAAGAAGTTTGTGTGCCCTTCTTGGGTCATCATAAGGCAGGGTCAAGAATGACTGTCCCATCAGGAGCATTGCAGTTGTGATCGGTCCTTCATAAAGATGACCGATTGTTCTTATTGCATTTGGGACTTTTTTAAGAAGTTTTTCAAGGGATTGTAGTTTTTTCTGAATTAATGGGGCAGAAAGATAGTCATGTGGTTCGTGGAGGTTATCAATGTCAGAGGGGTTTTTCAACAATGGAAGTGGTTTTGGTTCTGAATCTTCAGGGAAAATAATTTCGCATCCGAGAGATGCAACATGTGGATAAGCAAATCCTGCAAGGTGTGGCACAGGTTGTTGAATTCCTAATCTGTCAGTGACTTCTTTAATTTTTTCATATGCATAAACAATCGCGTCAGCATCAAAATGAAGTTGTTTCATTGTGATGCCTGCATTTTTCGCAATAAACGATTCACTGACTCCACAAGAAAATCTTTGACCCATGATTTCTCCTTCTGGCAAAATCATACAATAGTTCGCTTTTCGGGTCAAATGCCACAAATAGCATCGTTTAAATCATTTTCGACAGTTGTAATTGGTTTGACATTAAAATTTTCAACAAGAACCTTTAATACATTCTGTGAGACAAAAGCAGGAAGACTTGGACCAAGTCGTATGTTTTTTATTCCAAGAGAAAAAAGCGTTAAAAGTATGCATACTGCCTTTTGCTCATACCATGATAGAATCAATGATAATGGAAGTTCATTGACAGAACATTTAAATACTTCTGCAAGTGTCTTTGCAATGACAATTGCAGAATATGCGTCATTACACTGCCCGCAGTCGATCAGACGTGGAATACCATTGATATTTCCAAAATCCATTGTATTGAACCTGAATTTTCCGCAGGCAAGTGTAATAATGATGCAATCAGATGGGACTGCTTCAGCAAATTTTGTGTAATAATTTCTTCCTGGTTTTGCTCCGTCGCATCCGCCTATAAGGAAAAATCTTCTGATAGAGCCATTTTTTACTGACTCAACAATTTTATCTGCAACACTTAAAACAGCATTATGTGCAAATCCAACCATAATTTCCTTTCCACAAATATCCTGTTTAAATCCTTCTGCTTTTTTTGCTGCTTCTATCACAGGTGAAAAGTCCTTAATTCCATTATTATCAGGAATATGTTTTACACCTGGCCAACCAACAAGCCCTGTTGTAAAAATTCTTTCTGAATATGAATCTTTTGGTTTTTGAAGACAATTTGTCGTCATTAAAATTGCCCCAGGGAAAACATCAAATTCTTTTTGCTGGTTCTGCCATGCTGAACCATAATGACCTACCAGATGCTTGTATTTTTTTAATTCAGGGTATCCATGTGCTGGTAACATTTCACCGTGTGTATAAATGTTGATTCCTGTGTTTTCTGTTTGCTTGAGAAGTTGTTCAAGGTCATACAGGTCATGGCCTGAAACAACTATTGCAGGACCTTTTTTTGCACCAAGTGATACCTTTGTTGGGACAGGGTTCCCAAATCTTTTTGTGTGTGCATGGTCCAGCATTTCCATACATTTCAGATTGATGTTTCCAAATTCAAGAATCAATTGAATCAGTCGTTCGGTAGTGATTGATTTGCTTGCTATTGCACTGAGTCCTTTGTAGAAGAAGGAGTTTACATCCTGGTTTTGATGACCGAGAATCCACGCATGGTCAGCATAAGCAGCCATTCCTTTCATTCCATAAAGAAGAATTTCTTTTAAACTTCTAATATCTTCATTTGTTTCGTCTGTTTGTAAAATTCCTGCCTTTATTTTTTTGTCAAACACTGGTTCTGCAGATTCAGAAAATTTCCAGTGGACATGCTCGGGAAATTCAGAAATATCATATCCAGGATAATGTTTGTGACACTCGGTTTTTAATTTTTCGAGATAATTAGAGGATTTTTTCAGAAATTCCTTCAGCCGTTCTGGATCAAAATCAACATTGGTGACAGAGATGAAGAGGGATTCAATGATAAATCTATCAATGTCAGAATGCACAATTCCTTTTTCTCTAAGTTTCTCTCCAATTATTGAGATACCCTGGAGTCCATAAATTAGTTGGTCCATCAGATTTGAAGTTTCAGGACTCTTACCGCATATTCCTGCAATAGAACAAAATTCACCTTTTGCCGTTTGTTCACATTGCCTGCAAAACATTTTTTCTTTCATCTTTCCTCCCCTTTTTGCTAAGAGATAAAATTGTAATTTTTTGAAACTCTTTTTCAATGGATTTTTCAATTCTTCTTAATTTTTTTCTCAAAGGACAAAATTTCTTATTCGGGCAGATTTTTTTTCTGAACAAACACTCTGTTAATTGAATATTACCCTGAAAGATTTTTACAATATCTGACAACCTGATTGAAGATGGCTTTTTTATTAATTTTACGCCTCCTGAAATTCCTTCTTTTGATTCAACAATTCCGTTCTTTATCAGTTGATCAAGTATTCTTCTCAAGTAAGATAGTGGTATTTTTGTTTCCTGTGCAATTTTTTTCGTTGCCACATAGTTACTTACCCCTGCAACATAACAGAGAGCCCTGACAGCATAATCAGTATTTTTTGTAATCAGTTTCATAACTTACACTATTTTAGTATAAGTTTTTCTTGCTGTCAAATGATTCAAAAATGTAGTATAATACTATGTCAAAGCGGAATATCATATGGCTATCACAACTACCCTTTACAATGCACATTTTAAAGCAGGCGCAAAGTTTATTGACTTTGCCGGGTTTTTGCTTCCTGTTCAATATGATGGAATTATAAAGGAGCATCTGTGGTGCAGGAATAATTGTGCTGTTTTTGATACCTCTCATATGGCAAAATTTATTTTTAGAGGAGAAAATGTTTCTTCTCAAATAGGGATGCTTTTTACAATTAACATCAATCGTATGAAATCTGGACAGTGCAAATACTGTTTTCTTCTTAATGAAAAAGGTACCATCATCGATGATGTGATTATTTACAAATTTCAAGAAAATGAATTTATGATTGTCAGCAATGCCTCAACAAAATCAAAAGTAAAAAACTGGTATGTTTCTCATACCGAAAATACAGAGATTATTGATGCAGATGAATATCTTGATAAGATTGATATTCAGGGTCCTTTTTCTCAGGATGTAATTAATGAGCAACCTGGAATAGACCTTTCAAAACTTTCATTTTATAATTTTATGGAGTGTAGTATCTTCGGTGTCTCATCCATTATTAGCTACACAGGTTATACTGGCGGTAAGGGTTATGAAATTTATATCAATAAGAATTTAACAGAAAAACTTTGGGAGACACTTTTGAAAGATGAAAGGGTCAAACCAGCAGGCCTTGGAGCAAGGGATTCTTTAAGATTAGAAGCAGGGCTTCCTTTATACGGTAATGAACTTGATGAGACAACAACACCGATTGAGGCAGGATTAAAAAAATTTGTTGATTTTTCACATTCCTTTATCGGGAAAAATGCTCTTGTTAATTCAATGCCAGGGAAAAAGATGGTATTTCTTGTTTCTGAAACAAGGCAGTCGCCGAGGCATGGATACAGGATATTTTTTAGAGATGAAGATATTGGATATGTTACCAGTGGATGTTTTTCTCCCTGTATTCAGAAAGGAATAGGGATTGGCTATGTAAGAAAAGATATTACTCTCACTGAAAATGTTATTTTAAAAGATGCAGGAAATCATAGTAAAATATTGTGCAGAATTGTTTCAAAAAAACATCTTACAGAGATGGCAGGGATAACAAAATAACCGGATTTACAAGGAGAACTATATGGAAGTAAAAGATAATCTGTATTACACAAAGGAACATGAATGGTTAAAAATAGAAGGGAATAAAGGAACAGTAGGAATAACGCAGTATGCAGCCAATTCGCTTGGAGATATTACCTTTGTAGAAATTGTTCCTCCAGGAGCAGACATTGTTCAATTTGGTCGATTGGGAACAATTGAATCTGTAAAGGCTGCCTCTGATGTTTTCAGCCCGATTTCAGGTAAAGTGACATCCATAAATAGCAGAGTAATAGATACACCAGAAATTGTTAATTCTTCACCTTACGACGATGGCTGGCTTGCAACTGTTGAGATATTAAAATTAGAAGAAACCAAAAATCTTATGACAGCAGAACAATACAGACAATACATAGAAAAATTATGAATTACACACCACACACAGAAGAAGAAATAAGGCAGATGCTGGCTGACATTGGTATTTCATCTATAGAACAACTTTTTGCTGATATTCCGAAGCAATTGAGGGCTCGTTCATTTAATATACCGGCTGGTAAATCAGAATCAGAGGTTGTAAAACATCTTCGCTATCTTGCTTCAAGGAATTCAACATCTCTGGTGTATTTTATTGGTGCAGGATTCTATGATCATTATATTCCATCTGTTGTTGATGCCATCGCATCGCTTCCTGAATTCTATACTGCATATACTCCGTATCAGCCAGAGGCATCACAGGGATGGCTTCAGGCAATGTATGAGTATCAAACAGCAATATGTAATCTTACAGATATGGAAGTCGCAAATGCTTCATTATATGATGGTGGAACTGCACTGTACGAAGCATGCATGATGGCGATGAGAATTAATGGCAGAAAAAAGATAGTTGTTGATGAGGGAGTAAACCTCATATACTGGACAATGATTCAATGCTATATTTCTAATCTTTCACTTGATGTGGTAAAAATTCCTACAAAAAATTTTGGGATTGACAGGGAAAACCTTTTCAAACAGATGGATGAAAAAACATCAGCAGTAATTCTGCAAAATCCAAATTTTTTCGGTTGTATTGATGATTATTCAGATATTGTTGAATATGCTCATAAAAAGGGCATCATTGTTATCATGGCAGTTTATCCCATTGCCCTGGGACTTATAAAAACCCCTGGCGAGATTGGTGCAGATATTGCTGTCGGAGAAGGACAGTGCCTTGGAATTCCTCTTTCATTTGGTGGACCATATCTTGGATTTATGGCAACAAAAAAGGAGTTTGTCAGAAAGATGCCTGGAAGAATTATCGGAAAGACCATTGATAAAAATGGTAAGGATTGTTATGTTATGACGCTTCAGGCAAGAGAGCAGCATATAAGAAGAGAAAAGGCAACATCAAACATCTGTTCTAATGAAGCATTATGTGCACTTCGTGCGCTTGTTTATCTCTGTTTGCTCGGGAAAAAAGGTCTTCAAGAGATTGCCTGTTTAAATCTTGATAAGGCAGAATTTGCAAAGCAGCAACTTGAAAAGATACCAGGGATTTGTGTTTTTAGAGACAGACCCACTTTTAATGAGTTCCCGGTGCTTCTTCGAGAAAATGCAAATATTATTGTAAACAAAATGATTGCAAAAGGATTTGCGGCAGGTTTCCCTCTTGGCAGGTATTACAGGAAAATGGATAAATACCTGCTGATTACTGTAACAGAACAGAGGACAAAAGAAGAAATTGTGAAGTTTGCTGAAAGTATGGAGGCAGTGCTATGCAGTTAATATTTGAGAAAAGCGTAAAAGGAAGGAATGGCTTTAAAATACAGAAAAGTGATGTCCCGGTAAAAGCAACAATTCCTGAAAAGCTGAAGAGGAAAACTGAAATTTGCCTGCCTGAAGTATCAGAACTTGATGTTGTCAGGCATTTTACTTCTCTGGCGAATATGAATTTTTGTGTTGATACCAATTTTTATCCTCTGGGTTCATGTACAATGAAATACAATCCAAAGTTTACAGAACAGATAGCAAGAATGCCTGGTTTTGAAGATCTCCATCCACTTCTTCCACAACTTTCAGGCGGTGGCATTCTTACTCAGGGTGCTCTTGAGGTAATTTATAATCTTGAGAAACTTTTGTGCGAGATTACAGGTATGGATGCTTTTACCATGCAACCTCTTGCAGGAGCGCACGGCGAGTTGACAGGTACAATGCTTATTGCTGCATATCATAAGGCAAAGGGAAACAACAGAAAGTATATTCTTGTTCCTGACTCATCTCACGGAACAAATCCTGCAAGTGCTGCAATTGCAGGATATCAGGTGATTGTTATTCCTTCTGATGAATCAGGCGATATGAATATAAATGAGTACAAAAAACATATCAATAAGGATGTTGCAGGAGTTATGCTAACATGTCCCAATACGATAGGATTATTTAATCCAATGATTAAGGAAATCTGTGATATCGCACACAGCGTTGATGCATTAATGTACTATGATGGAGCAAATCTTAATGCAATACTCGGTAAGGTAAGACCAGGAGATATTGGTTTTGATATTGTACACCTGAATCTACATAAAACATTTGCTACCCCACACGGTGGAGGTGGTCCTGGTGCAGGTCCTGTTGGAGTAAAACAACATCTGTCAAAATATCTTCCAATATCAAAGGTTGTTTTAAGGTCAGATGGAACATTTTGTCTTGATTATAACTATCCTGAATCCATTGGATATATTGCACCATTTTACGGTAATTTTGGTGTAATTTTAAAAGCATACGCATATATTCTTTTGCTTGGAAAGGAAGGGTTGATAGATGTTGCTGAAAAGGCAGTGCTCAATGCAAATTATGTGAGAACAAAATTGAAAGAATATTACAATCTTCCATATGACAAAACATGTATGCATGAATGTGTTTTTTCTGCACAGAAACAAAAAGAAAGAGGCGTCAGTGCCCTTGATATAGCAAAATTTCTTATTGATAAAGGAATTCATCCTCCGACAGTGTATTTTCCTCTTATTGTGAAAGAGGCAATGATGATTGAACCAACTGAAACAGAAAACAAAGATACACTTGATAATTTTATTTCTGCGATGATTGAGGCAGCCCGGCTTGCTGAAAACTCACCTGAAAAATTTTCACTTTTTCCTTCAACAACACCAGTCACTCGTCCTGATGAGGTGAAAGCAGCAAGAGATTTGAATTTACGATGGGTTAAAAAGTGAATATCTGGAGATTTATAAATTCAGGTTTCTGTCATCCTATCCGTAATATGGCAATAGATACTGCATTGATTGAAATATATAAAAAAGATGGAATTCCAGTTTTTCGCATATATGGATGGAAACCATACGGTTTCAGCATTGGATATTCACAGAATATAAAGGATGTTATTGATATACCTTCCTGTATCAGGGATGGAATTGTTTTTGTAAAAAGGCCAACAGGCGGTGGAATTATTTTTCACGGCGACGAAGTAACATATGCTATTGTTTGTTCAGATAAAGATATTGGTTCACCTTCAACAGTAAAAGAGGGATATAAAATCATTTGTTCGTTCATTATTGAGGCATATCGTCGTTATATGCTTAATCCGGTCTTTGCAATTGACAGCGGGCAATTGAAAAAAGAAAAATCATCTCTGTGTTTTTCCTCTTTTGAGGACTATGACATTATTATCAATAGAAAAAAAATTGGTGGGAATGCACAGAAGAGAATCAAAAATGTTATTATGCAGCACGGTTCAATTCCTCTCAGTTTGAATTATCAACCAGTATTGAAATATGTGAAAGAAAAAATTTCTGTTTTTGACCAGAATGCAACATCATTGAGTCAGGAAACAGGTAAAAAGATTGGTTTCGATGAATTTGCAGAAGTATTGAAAAAAAGTTTTATTGATACATTTGATGCTCAACTGATTGAAAAGAATTTAACAGTTGAGGAAGAAAAAATAGTAGATAACATTGAAAAAAAACTTGAAGATGAAATTCAATGTTGATTGTTTTCAACAATTTCATACTAATTTGCCGTCAAAATTATAGGAATACCGAATTGAGTTCGCCAGAGAGCAAGGCGGCAAGGAGAAGGCAAGGCATACTGATGTATGTTGAAAAATCCGACGACGCAGCCAACGATGCTATATGGATGAAATCAATTCGGTATCAAATACTGTCAAAACACTTTTCTCAAACCATTCAATATGCTTTTTTAATTCAGGGGCATTGAAATTATCAACAAATGGTTGTCCAAATTTATTCATTTCAGTTCCGCATATTACAGGAACATTCATTTTTTTGCATGCATCCATAAACTGGTCAAGTTTTTTTACCTTTTTTGCTTTTTCCTCCAGGTTTTCTATATTCCAGTTTCTTTCAGGAATAATGTTCATTATTTTTACTCCCTGCGACAGCATAAATTCAAGAAACTCTTCAGGATTTTCTTCACCGCTATTTGTTCCATCAAGCCAGTTTCCAACGACAATTCCACCACTTTCTTTTACCATCCTGACAAAATCAGCCATTTGAGGAAATGTTTCTGGTTCAGGTTTGACATAACCAGGACCACCATTTTTTACAAGAACTGAACGAATTTTTTCCATAAAATCACCGATTTTTTCATTCTTCAATTGTTCTATTTTCTCACCAGGAATTTTTAATATCTCACTCCAGAATACATTGAAACGATTCCCTGACATTGACTCAGATTTTTCAATGTATGCCTTTATAATATGTCTTTCTGTTGGATTTCCTGACGGTGTAAGTGGCAAAACATCTTTCTCATAATCAATTTTTACAGGTGAAAGAAATTCATTCAATTTTTCTACCACTTTTTTATTTCTTCTCTCGCTGATTTTATGGAGGTTTTTATATATTTTTTCTGCCTCTGAACCTGGCTGCGGAACTTTTCTAAATCCCATGCCATTGATATAATAGATACCTGGTTCTCCTGGTGAATTAATAACTCTGTCGGCAAATTCAGGCACATGAACCCTTGTTTCAAGCCCGCCCAATGATGGTACACCAATAAGTTTTGAGGCAGTAAGTGTTTCTTCAAGTGCTGCAAGTGTATCAAAATCAACAATTCCAGTGTGTTTCAATCCATATCTGTATGCTTCAAGAATAATTCTTGAAGGGGACCAGTTTTTATAGTTGAAAGAATGAAATGAATGAATATGCATGTTGTCATACGGAAACTGCTGATTATACTTTGTGATGGTTCCATTTTTAATTAATTTTGAGACAGTATCAAGTGCTCCCATCCTTTTTTCATAATCAAAGTCCGAAAGATGTTCAATGATTTTTTCTACCATTTTTATCCCCTTCTTATTTTTTCTTCAATGAAATTGTTTGCCTTTTTTATCAATTCATCAGTCCAGAATCTTGGTGGTTGCGAGAGATAAAGGTCAATGTTTGCATATAATCCCTGGTCTTCAACGACAAATTGATTACATAGTTTGATATCTGTTTTTCTATCCCATTGTTTGTGTTCCCAGTAGCCCATATCACGGTAAAAATGTTCAAATATTTCCATATCCACTGTTGCATCAAGACAAATCCATCTGTTTTCAATAAAGAGTTTTGCAAAAACATGTACTGTTGGCTCATTGACAAGCGAGAAAATATCTTCTGGAAGAATTGGTTTGAGAATTTCCTTGTGAACAAGGTAGACACCATATCCTGCTGGAATACCTGATTTTCTCAATAGTGCTACCTGAAGATTTGCTTTGTTAAAACAATTTCCTTTTCTTTTTTTTAATGTTTCTGATGCGCATACATTTGTGAAGTCAAAGCGGTATACAATGGAATCGCGAACAAATTCAAATATATTGTAAATCGTTTCAATAGTGTTAGAACCCGAAATTTTCTTAGCAAAATCTGAGATTTCTTTTGAATTTATATCACAGTATCTTGTTTCTTTCAAAAAATCCTCAAATGAATCATTTTGCATCTTTTTCATCCTTTTTGTGTTATAATACTTCAGTGGACCTGACTAAATATATTACATCAGGAGGTTCTATGAGTAAAATTGCAATAGTTGTTATTGCTATCGCCATTTTTTGTGGATGTGCCCATTATTCAGCGTATGAAAATTTTCAAAAAGATAAGAAAACAAGATTGGATTTTGCATTGAAACACCCTGAACTATCTCCTGAAGTAAGGCAGGCAATAGTTGAAGGAAAAATCCTCCCAGGAATGGACCAGAATCTTATCAGACAACTTTTCGGAGATCCTGATGAGACATATCTATCAGAAACAGGTATGTTTGAAATGTGGTATTATGAAAACTTTGCATTTGGTTTTGATAAGGATGGAATTCTTGTAAAATTTTTCAGTCCTGATGATATGAAAATAAAAAAGACAAAAACATGGAGGGTAAAATGAGAAAATTAAAATGGGGAGTCATTGGTTCGGGTGGAATAGCATTCAGACGCACAATTCCTGAGGGTATTATTCCTGCAGACAACGCTGAACTTGTTGCGGTTTGTGATGTCAACGAAGAACTTGCAAAAAAAACAGGTAATGCTTTTAATGTTCGGTTTTATACTGATGAAGATGACCTTATTGCAGATTCTGATGTTGAATGTGTTTATATTGCCACGCCTGCATATCTTCATTTTAGACAGGCACAAAAGGTTCTCAGGGCAAAAAAACATTGTCTTGTTGAAAAACCGATTACTCTAAAGGTTGAACAAGGTAAAAAACTTATTGCTCTTGCAAAGAAAAACAGGGTGAAACTTGGCGTGGATTTTATGATGAGGTTCAACACCATTAACCAGAAAATTCGCGAGATGGTTTCAAATGGGGAACTTGGGAAAATTGTGATGGCAAGGGCACAGTTATCGTGCTGGTATCCTTTGATCAAAGGAGCATGGAGACAGATTCCAGAATTGGGTGGCGGTGGTTCATTCATTGATATGGGATGTCATTGCATGGATTTACTTGAGTACATAATTGGCAGTAAGATTATTGAGGTAAGTTGTATGATGGATACCATTGTTCATAAATACCCTGTTGAAGATACTGCAGTTGCCATTGTGAAATTTGCAAATAAAGCCATTGGTGTTATTGACAGTTGTTTCAGTATTCCTGATAATTCTTCAAAAAATGTTCTTGAAATTTACGGAAGTATGGGTAGTATTATTGCATATGGAACAATAGGACAATCGCCTGATGGCGAGGCAACAGCATACATTGAAAAAGAAACAAAGGGATATGATGCCCAGCAGGCGAGGCAACTTGTTTCTACAAGCACAAAAATAGAGGCACAACCATACAACACTTACAGGGCACAGATTGAAAGTTTTTCCCGCTCTGTTCTTGAAGATACAGAAGTATTTAATTCAGCCCAGCAGGGCGTAAGAAACCAGACACTTGTTCTTGCTGCATATAAATCAGCAAAAACAGGAAAAACCCAGAAGATTCCTTTAAGATAAAAAAACTTACTTCTTTAGATTCGGGTCTGTCTCTATTTTAACTTTTACTGTTTCCTTATCTTTTGACTTTTTTATCATTTCCTGGATGAACATATCGTATTCATTTCTGTCAACAGGAGTTTCAACAACTTTCCCCTTAAACCCAGAAAGAAGTACAGCATTAATAAACTCAACTGAGTTTATACCTTCAACTCCTGGTGCGATGAGTTTCTCTCCTTTGAGTATTGCCCTGCAAAAATTCTTGATAATGGCAGCATGAGTCACTTCTTTCTTTGGAATTCGGAGTTTCTTTTCTTTTGTTTTCACTGATGCCCACATACTTTCATTTTTCACTGTGAATTCACTGATGGGCATGTCTGCTTCAAAAAATCTCAGTGTTTCTCCATTCCAGATAATTTTTCCTTTATCACCGGCAATTTCCATATAGGTGATACAGGGAACTTCATTTGTACATGTATAATAATATCCCCATGCACCGTTTTCATATTCAAGAAGTGTTGCTGCTTCATCTTCAACTTCAATATTGTGCAATCTTGTTCTTACCTTTGCCTCAAATCTTTTGGGAAGCCCTGCAAGCCACGTGAAAATATCAATCATATGAGGTGCCTGATTAATCAAGACACCGCCACCTTCTCCCTTCCATGTGGCTCTCCATGTTGCACTGTCATAATATGCCTGTGACCTGTACCACGGATTGACAAGAAGTGTTCTTTTTATTTCACCAAGTTTCCCTTCATCAATAAGTTTTTTTGCTGCAATAAAGACACCTCTATTTCTCATTTGATACATTACTGAAAAAACCTTTCCTGTTCTTTTTGCTGCCTCAACCATTGTATCTGCCTGACTGACAGTAACAGAGATTGGTTTTTCACTGAGGACATGCAGTCCTTTGTTCATCGCATATACACTTATTTCAGGATGAAAATAGTGGGGTGTTGCAACAATAACTGCTTCAGCAATTCCACTATCAATAAGTTCTCTGTAATCAGTAAACCGCTTTACTCCATATTTTTCTCCTACCATTTTTGCTCTATTCTCGTCGATATCACATACTGCTACAAGTTTTGATTCTCTTACTTTCTTCATTGATTCTGCATGCCCCTGACCCATTCCACCGACACCGATAATTCCAATATTTACTTTTTTCATGAAATCCTCCTTTCGTTTTTTGCTCTTGACAGGGAATATTGAATTAAGTATAATACATAAATAAAAAAAATCAAGAATGTTTCTCAAAAAAATCTGAAACTTTTTTGAATTTTTTTCATCTAAAACAGAGGTAGTCCAGCAGTAAACAATCTGTAACAAGTGAGTCAATGTTTCTTTTAACAGGAGGAGGGTATGGCAGAATTCAAGATTAAACCCTTAGGAGATAGGGTAGTCGTAAAGCCAATGGAGCCCGAGGAAAAGACAAAGGGCGGTATAATCCTTCCTGATACAGCAAAGGAAAAACCCCAGGAAGGAAAAGTAGTGGCAGTAGGTAAAGGTAAACTGGATGAGGATGGAAAACCCATCAAAATGGAAGTGAAGGTTGGGGATATTGTTCTGTACGGTAAATATGCCGGCACAGAAGTTACTGTTGACAACGAAACATACATCATCCTCCGTGAGGAGGATATACTTGGTATTGTAGTAAAATAACACATTTTGTTAGATAACAACAGGAGGGAAGATATGGCTAAACAGATGGTTTTCAGTGAAGAAGCAAGAAGAAAGATGCTTCGTGGAATGGAAATTGTTGCAGAGGCACTCAAGCCAACACTCGGTCCAAAGGGAAGATGCGCTGTTATTGAGAAAAAGTTTGGTTCGCCAACTGTTATCAATGATGGTGTAACAATAGCAAAGGAAATTGAACTTGAAGACCCTTATGAAAATCTTGGAGCACAACTACTGAGAGAAGTTGCTTCAAAAACAAATGATATTGCAGGTGATGGAACAACAACAGCGACATTGCTTGCTCTTGCTATTGCGAGAGAAGGGTTCAAGAATGTTGCTGCTGGAGCAAATCCTGTTCATTTGAGGCATGGAATTGAAAAGGCAGCAAAGGCAGTTGTTGAAAAACTTAAAAAGATGAGTAAACCAACAAAAGATAAACAGGAGATTCAACAGGTTGCCACAATTGCAGCAGCCAATGACCATGAAATCGGAAAGATTATTGCTGATGCAATGGAAAAGGTTGGTAATGAAGGTGTTATCACTGTTGAAGAAGCAAAAGGTACAGAAACAGAATTGAAAGTTGTTGAAGGTATGCAGTTTGACCGTGGTTATCTTTCTCCATACTTTGTCACTGACTCTGAAAGAATGGAGGCAGTTCTTGAGGATGCTTATATTCTAATTCACGATAAGAAAATCTCAGCAATCAAGGATCTTCTTCCTCTGCTTGAGAAGATTGCCCAGAGTGGAAGACCTCTTCTTATTATTGCAGAAGAAGTTGAGGGAGAAGCCCTTGCTACACTGGTTGTTAACAAACTCAGAGGAACTCTTTCCTGCTGTGCTGTGAAAGCACCTGGCTTTGGAGACAGAAGAAAGGCAATGCTTGAGGATATTGCGATTCTCACAGGTGGCAAGGTGATTGCAGAAGAACTCGGAATGAAACTTGAAAATGTTGATATCAGCATGCTTGGTCGAGCCAAGAGGGTTATTGTTGATAAAGAAAATACAACAATTGTTGAAGGAGCAGGAAAGAAATCAGACATTGAAGGAAGAATTAACCAGATAAAGAAAGAGATTGAGAAATCAACATCTGACTATGATAAAGAAAAACTTCAGGAACGGCTTGCAAAGCTTGCTGGTGGCGTTGCAGTTGTCAATGTTGGTGCTCCAACTGAGGCAGATATGAAGGAGAGAAAGGCAAGAGTAGAAGATGCTTTGAGCGCCACAAGGGCAGCAGTCCAGGAAGGAATTATTCCTGGTGGTGGCGTGGCACTTTTAAGATGTCAGAGCGAAATTGAAAAAGTTACTTATGAAGACGAAGATGAGAAAACAGGTGGAAAAATTGTATTCAGGGCGCTTGAAGCACCTTTGAGACAGATTGCCGAAAATTCAGGTATGGATGGAGCAGTTGTTGTTGACAAGGTTCGCTCTTCTGATATTGAGAGTTTCGGATTTAATGCTGAAAAAGACCAGTTTGAAGATCTTGTCAAAGCAGGTATTATTGATCCGACAAAGGTAACAAGAACTGCTCTTGAAAATGCTGTCAGTGTTGCTGCACTTCTGCTTACGACTGAAACACTGATCACCGAGAAACCTGAAAAGAAAGAGAAAGCGCCTGCAGCACCGCCGTATCCTGAATATTAATACAGTGAATGAAAGCCCCGCCACTTTTGTGGCGGGGCATATTTTTCGCTATGGAAAGATGGCATATTTATGTTTCAGGTGAAGTTCAGGGAGTTGGATTTCGCTGGTATGCTACCAGTATTGCAAATGACTATGACGTAAAAGGTTGGGTAAGAAATTTACCTGATGGCAGGGTTGAGATAGTTGCAGAGGCAGAGCCACAGGAACTTGAAAAATTTGTTGAAATGATGAAAAGAAGTTATTTGGGACTCAACATTCACTACATAAATATTGAGAAAGAGCAGGCAACAGGAGAATTCAAAAATTTCAGAATACATTTCTTTTAACAATGTCAGCAGAAAAAAAATATAAAGACCTATCATCTGCAGGACTTGATGCGAAACTACCACAAATTGACTGGTTTAAAAATTTTCATAAAAATTACAAAATTACCATCGTAATACCTGAATACACTTCAGTTTGTCCAAAAACAGGCAACCCAGATTTTGGGACAATCACAATCGAGTATCAACCAGAGGACAGGATTATTGAACTGAAATCACTCAAAGAATATATTTTTGCTTACAGGAATCTTGGCATATTTTACGAAAATGCGGTAAACCGTATTCTTAAGGATATTGTCAAAAATATTAAACCTGTCTGGATTAAAGTAAAAGGAGAATTTACACCAAGAGGAGGAATTCACTCTATAATTGAAGCAACCTGGCCTGAAAAAATCAAATAATTTGTTTTTAACCTCCTTCATTTCAGTTGCAAAATCCCCCTTTATTTTCCCCCTTTTCTAAATTTTTCCCTCTATTCTCCCCCTTTTCCAAAGGGGGACAGAGGGGGATTTTATTTCCCCCTTTTTCAAAGGGGGATTGAGGGGGATTTATGGGGATTTCATTTGAATGCATGATAAAATATTTTCGCTTGAAAATTTTTTAAAAACCTAACAGGGAGGAAAAATGTACGGTAGATTTCTCTACAGGGGAAATGAAAGGGTTTATGGACTTGGATGGTTACCTGATTATCCTGATTTCAGGGACTATACACAGGACAATATTGAAGTAAAAAATATCCTTGGTGAAAAACAAAATAAAGTTTCTTTGCCTGCCTCTGTGGATTTAAGAGAATGGTGTTCACCTGTTGATGACCAGGGAATGCTTGGTTCCTGTACAGCACACGCAGGGGTAGGACTTATTGAATATTACGAGAAAAAGGCATTTGGAAAATTTATAAAAGCATCCAGATTATTTCTTTATAAGGTAACAAGAAACCTGATGAAGGCAAAAGGTGATACAGGTGCATTTTTAAGAACCACAATCGGAGCAATTGTTTTATTTGGTGTTCCACCTGAAGAATACTGGCAGTACACAGATGATGAAAAAAGGTTTGATGAAGAACCACCTGCCTTTTGTTATGCTTTTGCACAGAACTATCAGGCAATTACTTATTTCAGACACGATGCGCCTGGTGCAAGGAAAAATGATATTTTGGCAAGCATAAAAACACATCTTGCACAAGGTCATCCAGCAATGTTTGGATTTTCTGTTTACAGTTCAATAAGGGAATCTGAAAAAGATGGGAAAATTCCTTTTCCATCACCAGGAGAAAAATTTTTAGGAGGACACGCCATTGTTGCAGTTGGTTATAGTGATGGAATTGAAATAACAAATCCTTATAATGGAAATAAAACAGTTGGAGCATTGTTAATCAGAAACTCATGGGGAACGAAATGGGGAGAGAATGGTTATGGATGGCTTCCCTATGAATATGTTTTGAAAGGGCTGGCACAGGATTTCTGGTCAATTGTTAACAAAGAATGGATAGACACAGGCCAGTTCACCTGAGCCCGAAGTACGGCGGACTTGACAAAATTGTTAAAATAATTTAAAACATATTAAACAATGGAAAAAACAAAAGAGAAATTGATTGAGGCAGCAACAAATCTTGGTGAAGGTATAGGACTTAACAGGGCAGTATGTCAGATATATGCACTGTTATATCTTTCTGACCATCCATTGTCTCCCACTGAAATAGGAAAAATCCTTGGAATGAGTAAAGGCAATGTAAGCATAAATTTAAGAACACTTGAACAATGGGATGCAGTAAAAAAAATATGGAGAAAAGGGTATTCAAGGGCTCTTTACACTGCAAATGAAAATATTGAGGAAATTGTTCTGAACAAATTGAAAACAGGCATTGAAAAACGACTGAAATACATTAAGCCCATCATTTCTCTCGCAAAAGAAAACCCATCCCATTCTGACGAAAATTTTTCAGAAAAAATCAATCAGATTGAAAAACTTCTATCAAAGATTGAATTTTTCCTGAGTAATTTTGAGACAATAAAATCACTGATAACGAAATGAGAAATATTAAGTGTTATCTTTGCGGCAGTAAAGTGCAGGCAACAATTCAAAATGGTGTAAGGCATGGTAGAGTTACGAAGCAATCTTGAAAATTTAGAGACGATAACAAAAAAACTTAAATGAACAAAGGATTGATATGAATGAAAATATAAAAGAATTCAATTTCAAATTAAAGACGAATATGAAGTATGGGATAGGAATAGTAAAAGATTTGAACGAGATATTGTTGAAATATCGTTTTAAAAAAGCAGGTTTTATAATAGATCATGGAGTTTATGGTAGCGATCAGATTGAAGAAATGATAAAAAGGGTTGAATCTGCAAGGATTTCTATCAACGTTTATGTAAACAGAGTTAGTGAACCGGATTATGATTACCTTGATGAATTTAAAAAACAACTGAATGGAGTGGACTTTGACTGTCTTGTCGGTGTTGGTGGGGGATCCACTTTGGATTTAACAAAAGGTATGGCAATCTTATTAAAAAATCCTGGCAAAGCAATTTCGTACAGAGGATTCCCTGAATTGGGAAATAATCCACTACCAGTCATCGCGATACCCACAACGGCAGGCACTGGAAAACCTCGAGCGCGGTGAAACGCATATGCCGGGGCAATTGCTCTTCCGTCTCGAAAACCTGCGCGGTGATGCGCCGCTGTGGCTGTTTTTCGAGCCCAATGCCTGGCTGGGCAATTCCATGCATTTCGCTCTGCGCACACCACAGGCATCCGCGCTGGAAGCCAGCCGCTGGCTGGCCTTCGTCACCAGCGTGCTCACGGTGCTGGCGGTGATGAGCTTGATGGGTCTCTGGTTCGGTCTGCTGCTGCATGACCGCGCGTATCT
>Ga0078972_1007491_pt1 | contig 24198 bp, 20 predicted proteins | sample YelNatPaOPGAMG01_FD_67568 | JGI IMG/M metagenome (GOLD analysis project Ga0078972, IMG submission 67568) | Hot spring thermophilic microbial communities from Obsidian Pool, Yellowstone National Park, USA - OP-RAMG-01 (SPADES assembly) (version 2) | ecosystem: Environmental > Aquatic > Thermal...
CGGGCTTCGGTCAACGGGCTCACCGACTCGCCCTCTGTGCTATACGGTGCTCATTATTCTTCGCACCAGCACCCTCCCCCCTCAAGGGGAAGGAGATATGGGTAAGGGATAGTCCCTTTATCTCCTGCTATTTCTTTTTTGACACCGCCTTCTTCCTGAGTTTTTTAAGTATACCATAAGCCACTCTGTCAACAGGCCCTGCACCTATAGTAAGTATAACATCACCCTTTTTTGCTATTTCATATAGATATTCCACAATCTCATCAAATGTTGGTAGATATAGTGCTTCCTTCCCGTTTCTTCTTATTTTTTCCACAAGCATTCGTGCATTAACAAGTTTTTGTTCTATTATAGAATCCCTTACGAAATATATATCAGGGACCACTACTTTATCTGCGTCTGAGAAAGACATAGCAAACTCTTTCAAGAGAAAACGTGTCCTGCTATACTGGTGGGGTTGAAATACCACTATAAGACGGTTATCGGGAAACATATTCCTTATACATTTCAGTGTACATCTTATCTCTGTAGGGTGATGTCCGTAGTCATCAATTACAGTGATCCCCCCTGCCCTTCCAAGAACCTCACACCTTCTATGAACACCATTAAATTTTTCAAGCCCTTCTTTTATCCCTTCCCAGGGGACGCCTAAATATCTGGCACAGGCAATGGATGCGAGTGCATTTTTGATATTATGCACCCCCGAAAGCCCGAGTTTTATAGATGCCTCTTTTTTCCCGTCAAATACGCACTCAAATTCTGAAGTATTTTTTGAAAATTTTATATTCCTTGCCCTCCATTTACCCCTATTAAGGCCATAAGAAGCCATATTTTTCTTATCCACTGTTTTGATTACATCCATAATATTCCTGTCTTCTGCACAATATACAATTAAACCTTTAACATTATTGAGAAAATCCCTGAATGCACTTTTTATTTCTTCTATGTCCCTGTAATAGTCCAGGTGGTCTTCCTCTATGGCTGTAACCACTCCTATCTCCGGTTTGTAGTTGAGGAAGGACCTTTTATATTCACAGGCCTCTACTACAAGAAGGTCACTATTTCCTGCTTCAGAGTTGCCTATATTTCTTATCTCTCCTCCAATAAGGAAAGATGGAGAATATCCTGAATCTTTCAATATAGATACAATTAGGGAAGATGTTGTTGTTTTACCATGTGTCCCTGCAACAGCAATGCCTTTTCTTTTTTCCATAACACAGCCAACCGCTTCAGGATAACTCAAAAGAGGTATATTATATTCACGCGCCTTCATATATTCCGGGTTATCGGGCAGTATAGCATGTGAATGGATAACCAGTTCTATATCTTTAGATATATTTTCTTCTTTCTGAGGGCAAATGACTTGTATTCCCTTTTTCTTTAGCTTTTCCAGAACTCTAGATGGATTATTGTCAGAGCCGGATACCTTTTTATCCATTGAGAGAAGCAGTTGTGCAAGTCCACTCATACCTGTGCCACCTATGCCTATCAGATGTATCCTTTTTGCCTTTTCAAGTATATTGCCTTCCATTTTTTAATAACTCCATTATTACCCGTATGTTATTACCTTCTTTATCTACTATAGAAATTTTTTCAAGCCGTTTCTTTATCATATCGGACTCTTTCAATGTCTTTTCAAAGATAACTGGAAATAGCTTTATACAGTTTGTATTCTGGTCAAGCATATTACAGCCACCCTGCCGTGCAAGGTAAAGGGCATTATATCTTTGATGGCCACCAGCATAAGGATACGGAATAACAATAGCAGGCACCTTCCATTCACAGATTTCTGCGAGGGTTCCAGCCCCTGCCCTGCATACTACTATATCAGTTATACTATAAATCTTTGCCATATCAAAATAAAAGTCAAAGACCTGCGCTTTTATCCCGTATCTTTTATACTCACCAACCAATCTTTCTTTCTCTTTACCTGCAAGATGGATAAACTGAAGATTTTTTTTGCTTAAATAACCCATATTTTCAATTATGAGATGATTTAGAAAGGCAGCCCCCTGACTTCCTCCAAGTACAAGGACGGTTTTGTTTTCTTCAGAGAAATTAAACTGCGAGAGAATCTCTTTCTTTTCGTATCTCTTTTTAAAATCTACAGGGACAGGAAAACCTGTGATAACTGACTTCTTTTTACGGAAAATAGAATTAGAAGGGAAAGAAAGGCCTATCCTGTCTGCGATAAAACAGGAAAGTCGTGTAATTTTTCCGGGTATAAAGTTCTGTTCATGGACAAAACTCTTTTTATTACAGAAAAAGGATGCCAGTAAAAACGGAAGGGTTGTATAACTTCCTGTAATCACCACTATGTCAAATTGTCCACTCAAAAGAGTAATGCAGGAACGGAAGACAAGGTAGATGAGTTTAAAGAAAGAAAGTGGCTTTTTTATAGCAATCTTAACCTCGGGTATAACCTTGTAATAAAATCCTTTCTGTTCTAACCACTTTATAATATAACTTCTTCCAGGTACAAAGAAAGATATTTCGCTATTTTCTTTATCTCTTAACTCTTCAGCAAGGGCAAGTCCAGGAAAGAAATGTCCCCCTGTTGGTCCTGTTACAACCGCTATCTTTACATTTTTTTTATTCACAGTGATATTATAACATAAAGTATAGATTGAAACTGCCCCTTCTTGCTTATTACAGGGATAAGAAGTAATATAATAAAGATATAAAACTAAAAAGGAGTTATTTGTTATGGAGAAAGGACTTGTTATTGTAGAATCACCAACCAAGGCAAGGACTATTGGCAATATCCTTGGAAGAGAATATAAGGTTATGGCAACGATGGGACATATCAGGGACCTCCCTGAAAATGAGATGGGAGTGGATATTAAAAATAATTTTAAACCAAAATATATTATTATTCCAGGTAAAAAACAGATAGTAGCACATCTGAAAAAATCTGCTGAACAATATAATGATATATTTATTGCTACAGATGAAGATAGAGAAGGAGAAGCCATTGCCTGGCATATAGCACATATCATCGGTAAAGACCCGGCGGAAGTAAAAAGGGTTGTCTTTCATGAGATAGTGCCTGAATCTATCAAGAAGGCATTTGAGAACCCCCGTTCTATCTATTTGAACCTTGTGGATTCTCAACAGGCAAGAAGAGTTCTTGACAGGATTGTGGGATATACATTAAGTCCCTTCCTTGGGAAAGGGCTTTCAGCAGGCCGTGTCCAGTCAGTAGCCCTGAGATTGATAGTAGAAAGAGAAAGAGAGATTGAAAGGTTTGTTCCTCAGACATACTGGGTTATAAAGGCAAGGGCGATAAAGGATGGAAGTGAGTTTTTTATGACCCTTGTGGAGATAGAAGAGAAGAAGATAGAAAAATACGGTTTGAAAGATGAAGGAACGGTTGATAATATCATTGAGAACCTGAAGAATGGACAACTTATTGTGGTAGATAAAAAAGAAGAGGAAAAGAAGGTGAAGCCCTATCCTCCTTTTATTACAAGTACCCTTCAGCAGGATGCCTCTATAAAACTCGGTTTTTCTTCTTCAAAAACAATGGTGCTCGCACAGCAACTCTATGAAGGTATAAAAACAGATGAGGGAGATATAGGGCTTATTACATATATGAGAACTGATTCTCCTTCTGTAGCAAAAGAGGCAAGGGACCAGGCATTAAAATATATAAAGTCAACTTTTGGGGATGATTATATTCCTGAAAAGCCACATATCTATAAAGGGAAGGCATCTGCACAGGAGGCACATGAGGCAATAAGACCAACCTCTGTATTCAGGACACCTGAAAAGATGAGGCATTTTTTAGATGAGCAGCAGTATAAACTCTATGAGTTAATATGGAAAAGATTTGTTGCAAGCCAGATGAGGGGAGCGGTTATAAAGAATATAAAACTGTTTGCAAAAAATGGGAAATATGGATTTCTTGCGGAAAGTAATAAGGTCGTTTTTGATGGATTTACAAAACTATGGGATTTGAAGGTTGATACAGGAGAAGGTATTATTGCAGATATTCAAAAAGGAGAGACATTGGATGTAAAAGATTATATCAAAGAGCAACACCAGACAAATCCTCCACCAAGATATACAGAAGCAACCTTAATAAAAACACTTGAAAAATACGGGATAGGCAGGCCTTCTACCTATGCCCCAACAATTTCAATTCTTTTTAACAGGGGATATATAAAGAAAGAGAAGAAGGCACTGGTTCCATTACAGATAGGAAGGTTGGTATGTGAAGTACTTGAAAGGTTTTTCCCTGAAATAATAAATGTTGACTTTACAGCAAAGATGGAAGAAGACCTTGATAAAGTTGCAGAAGGAGAAAAAGAATGGACAGAGATATTGCAGGAGTTCTACAGCAGGTATGATGTTATGCTGAAGGAAGCAAAAGAGAAGGTGGCTGGAGGCAGGATATGTCCAAGGTGCAATTCCCCGCTTATAGTGAAAGAAGGACCTTATGGTAGTTTTCTCGGTTGTAGTAATTTTCCACGCTGTAAATTTACGGAAAGGATTATAAATGTTGATAATTCCAGCGATAGATATAAAAAGAAATGAGGTCGTGAGGTTATATAAAGGGAACTTTCACAGGGTATCACATTATAATGTGAAGCCGGATGAAGTTGCCCGCAGGTTTCTTACATCAGGGGTGAAGCGGCTACATATTGTGTTTTTGTGGGGTGCCCATACAGGGAAGTTGTCAGAGGAAAATGATGTGCTCGCCCAGATAATAAAGACAAGGGATATCTATGATAATACCTGTAAGATACAGGTAGGCGGTGGATTACGTAGATATGCCCGGATTAAACAGACCATTGAAAAAGGTGCTGATTACATAATAATGGGGACCTCTATCTTAATCCCCATTGCTATGGAAGAAGGTTTTACAAAAAACGATATTAAACTTTTTTATCAACAATCGGGCAAGATATTTGATGAAGAGAAAGAAATTCCTGAGGTTGACCTTATTGAAAGGATAGAGGATGAACTAAAAGAAAAGGTTATAGTCGCTGTTGATTATCGTAAAGATGAAATAGCCCTGAGTGGATGGGAAGTTACCATACCTCTTACTCCTCACTATGTAATAAAAAAATTTCTAAAGAAAGGTTTTAAGAGATTTATTATTACCAATGTAGAGCGGGATGGGACACTTAATGGGATAGATATATCTTCCATAGAGAGTATCTTAAAGAAAATTTATACCTTCTCTGAAAGGCCTGATGAAATAATTGTATCAGGTGGAATTACAACAGAAGCAGATATAGAGGCACTCCAGCAGATGAAATATAGGCCAGATGGAGTTATCATAGGGAAGGCACTTTATCAGGATAAGATGAATATACGGACACTTGTAAAAAAATTTCAGGAGGGTCAGGATGCGTAAACTCTTATTTTTATTTTCTGCTATTTTTTTCTTTTTTACCACTCTTTTAGTCCCTCAGGATGTTTTTGAAGGAAAGGTTTATTCTGCAAATAACAGGGAATATCAAAAGTTGCTCCTTCCAATGTTGAAAGATGCAAAAGACACCATATACATAGTTATGTTTCTTGCAAGTTATTATCCTGAATATCCTGATAGCCCGACAAACCTTTTCTTAAGGGAACTGATAGAAGCAAAGAAAAGAGGGGTAAAGGTAGAGGCTATTTTTAACCAGTCAGACAGGGACTATTCTTCCCATTCAGTAGTTGAAAATCTAAAGACAGCCAGATACCTTACGCTTAATAATATCAATGTCTATTTCTCTCCGCCTGATATAACCACACATTCAAAGATGATTGTAATAGACAGAAGGTATGTTGTCGTAGGAAGTGCTAACTGGTCATATTCTGCGATGGAAAGAAACAATGAGGCATCTGTGATTATTGATTCACCGAACCTGGCAGAGGTCTACATAAAGTATTTTGAAGATATAAAGAAAAAAAGTGTCCTTTTTCTTCAGCCAGCAAAGAAAAAATAATATCCCCTATCTTACTCTTGTTTTGTGCAGTTTATAGTCAATACTATCAAGAAGCGCCATCAGTGATGCCTCAATGATATTTTCAGAGACACCAATGGTTCCCCATGTCCCGCTTTCATCCGCACTTTCTATTATAACTCGTGTTACCGCTGCTGTGGCTTCTTCAGGATGCAAAATTCTTACCTTGTAGTCAGTAAGTTTTACCTTTTCAATTTCTGGATAGAACTTTATCAACGCTTTTCTCAGCGCATTATCAAGCGCATTGACAGGTCCATTTCCTTCACTGGCAGTGTGTTCAGTATACTTATCTACCCTGACCTTTACTGTGGCTTCTGAAACAACCTTATTCCCGCGTTTTTCTACAATAACCCTGAAACCTTCCACTGTGAAAAGTTTTTTGTACTCACCGAGTGTTTTCTTTACTATAATATCAAAAGAAGCATCTGCTGCTTCAAACTGATAGCCCTCGTTTTCAAGATTTACCACTTTATCAAGGATTTTTTTGATAAGTTCTGGCTTTTTCTCAAGGTTGTACATCCTCGCTTTCTGTAGTATTGTGCTTTTTCCTGAAAGTTCTGAAAGAAGAATTCTCCTTTCATTTCCGACTTTTGCAGGGTCTATATGCTCATATGTTTCAGGGTTTTTATTTACAGCATCAACATGTACCCCACCTTTATGGGCAAAGGCACTCATTCCAACAAATGGCTGGGAGTTAGGAGGGATGATATTGGCAACCTCATATATGAAACGAGAGACCTCTGTGAGATACATAAGTTTATCTTCATCCACACACCTGTATCCCATTTTTAACTGGAGTATAGGTATGATGGTGGAAAGGTCTGCATTTCCACACCGTTCTCCTATTCCGTTCATCGTTCCCTGGATATGTTTAGCACCACTTCTTACCGCCGCAATAGAATTTGCCACACCAACTCCGGAGTCATTATGGGCGTGTATCCCGAGGGGGGCATTGATTTTTTCTGCTACTGTCTTTACTATCTTTTCTATCTCAAATGGTAAAGACCCCCCATTTGTATCACAGAGGATGAGCTTGTCTGCCCCGGCATTTTCAGCAACGATGAGGGTTTTCAGAGCATATTCAGGGTTTCTTTTATATCCATCAAAGAAGTGTTCAGCATCAAAGAAGACCTTTCTGCCTTTTGATTTGAGAAATTTTATAGAATCTTCTATCAGTTTCAGGTTTTCATCCAGAGAGATTTTGAGGACATCTCTTACATGGAGGTCCCATGACTTACCAAATATAGTGATATATTCTGTTTCACTTTCAAGTAGTTGTTTAAGAAAGGGGTCTTTCTCTGCGGTAAAATTCTTTCTTCTGGTGCTTCCAAAGGCAACAACCTTTATATTTTTAAATTTTTTATGTTTCACTCTCTTGAAAAAAGTAATATCCTTCGGGTTGGAACCAGGCCAGCCACCTTCAATAAAATCAATGCCGAACTCATCCAGTTTTTCAGCAATCCGCAACTTATCAGCAAGGGTGAAAGAAATGGACTCGCCCTGTGCGCCATCACGAAGTGTTGTATCGTATATCTCAATCTTCTCCATAGTTCTGCCTCCTGTATTGTAGATTTTACTATCATATATTTACTCCTGTCAAAATTTATAGATTCTGCCAATTTTGGCTAATTATTCCTTTCGCCCTCTCCCTTGAGGGGAGAGGGTAAGGGTGAGGGTGATATTTAACTCTTTCACCCCCACCTACATCCGCTCCCCTCAATGGGGAGGAGAGTAAAAGAACCCCTCTTTCGTAAAGAGGGGTTTGGGGAGATTTCAAATCCCCCTTCCATTCCCCCTTTTGTAAAGGGGGATTGAGGGGGATTTCAATTCTTCCCTGTTAAATCTTTCATAACTTATTTGACACTACAAAATTTATATCTTGTGATGATGTACATTGGTAAAAGATAAAGGAAATGTGGTATGATAAGAATATGAAAAGGATATTGCTTTTGTTTATATTTCTCACAGGCATACTTTCTGCTGAAAAAGTTGGATACAGGTTGAATATAGATAGTGCTATAGGTCCCATTACCTATTATCAGATAAAGAATACCATAGCCATTGCTGAAAAAAACAATGCGGAATTTGTTTTACTGGTAATTGATACCCCCGGTGGGCTTTTATCCTCCACAAGGAAGATAGTTCAGGAACTTCTTTCTTCAAGAATCCCTGCTATTGCCTATGTCTATCCTAAAGGAGCCCAGTGTGCATCTGCAGGTGTCTTTATTGCCCTTTCCTGTCATATTGTCGCTATGGCTCCTGCGACAAATATAGGTGCTGCCCATCCTGTAACCCTTACAGGACAGCAGGAAGAGAAGATGGAAGAAAAGGTGGTTAATGATACAGTGAGTTTTGTGAAAAGTATTGCTAAATACAGAGGGAGAAATCCTGACTGGGCGGAAAAAGCAGTAAGAAAGAGTATCTCATCAACAGCAGAGGATGCACTCAAAAAAGGTGTCATAGATATAATTGCAGATAACATAGATGAACTCTTAACTGCTATTGATGGAAAGAGAGTAAAAATCAATGAATCTACGGAAAAGGTCTTACATACAAAAGATACCCGCCTGCTGACGCCTAAAGAAACATTCAAGGAACGGATTCTCAAGGTTATTTCTGACCCTACCATTGCCTATCTGTTGTTGATGTTCGGAACATTAGGAATATTACTGGAACTCTATCATCCTGGTGTTGGCATTCCGGGTATTGTAGGAACTGTCTCTCTTATCCTTGCATTTTTTGCCCTTCATACATTGCCCATTAACATTACAGGGCTATTACTTATTACAGTAAGTTTTATACTTTTTGCCATAGAGGCGGTTACTCCTACATTTGGATTGTTTATAATATCAGGCACAATAACATTACTCCTTGGTTCTTTCTTCCTTTTCAGAGGAGAGGGAGAAGTGGGTATACCTATTTTTTTAAAGACAGGGTTGCCATTGCTGATATCTCTCATGCTTGGATTTGCGATATGGTTTATGTTAAGGACGAAAAAGCGAAGGGTGGCTACAGGAAAAGAGGCGCTACTTGGAGAAAAAGGGAAAGTTGTAAAACCACTTACACCTGAAGGGCTTATTTTTATTCAGGGGGAGTACTGGAAGGCAAGAAGTATTTCAGGTAGTGTCCCTGAAGGTAAAGAAGTAGTTGTAAAGAGTTGTGAAGGTCTAACACTTATAGTAGAGCCGGTTGATGAGACAAAAACGGAGAGATAATAGATGAAGAGGGAATATGAGTCAGATGTATGGAGAATATTCAGGATAATGTCAGAGTTTGTGGATGGCTTTGAAACACTTGAAAAGGTGAAGAATGCCGTAACTGTCTGGGGGTCTGCAAGGGCAAAAAAAGAAGATGTGTTTTATAAAAAGGCGGTTGAGACAGGGAAACTTCTTGCAAAAAAGGGATATGCTGTTATTACAGGTGGCGGTCCTGGAATTATGGAGGCAGCAAATTTAGGAGCAACCCTCGGAAAAGGTGAGTCCATAGGGATAAATATTGAATTACCTCACGAACAGAAGCCCAATCCTTATATAAATACACTTATATCCTGCAGATATTTCTTTACAAGGAAGGTAATGTTTGTTAAATATGCGAAGGGCTTTATTATATTTCCCGGTGGCTTTGGAACACTGGATGAGTTTACAGAGACGATAACCCTTATTCAGACAGAAAGAATCCATAAGTTCCCGGTAGTTCTTATAGGAAAGGACTACTGGAAGGGACTGGTTGACTGGATGGAAAAGGTCCTTGTGGGTAAAGGATATATAGATGATGAGGATATGCATATCTTTAAAATTGTTGAGGAGCCGGAGGAAGCAGTAAGGTGTATAGATGAGTTTTATAAAAAAAGGGTTAAACAGAAAGCAAGGAGATAAACTCGGAAAGATATTTTTCTGCAATATGGCTGTCTTTTGCTTCAGCATAGACCCTTATAATGGGTTCTGTCCCTGAAGGCCTTATATGAACCCATCCATCTTTTCTTATGACTTTTATTCCATCTTCAAGGTTTACATTTTCTTTTCCTGATACCTCTTTTTTAACCTTCTCCAGTATATCTTCCACCTTTTTTTTATCCGAGATTGCCATCTTTTTCTTTACTATGAAATATCGGGGCATTTCATTTATTATTTCTGAGATATTAATCTCTCTATGTGATAGATATTCTAAGATTAAAGCCATACCAACAAAACTATCTCTTCCATAGTGGACATCGGGAAAGATAACTCCTCCGTTTCCTTCTCCACCTATAACAGCACCTGTTTCCTTCATCTTCTCCACAACATTTACCTCACCTATCTTTGTCCTGTAAACACAGACGCCTGCATCCCTTGCAATATCTTCTATAAGAGAAGTAGTGGAAAGATTGACGATGATATTTCCTTTCTTGTGGTATTCAAGTATATCTCTGGTAGCAAGGGCGATAACAATTTCTTCTCCGGGGATATTACCGTCTTCACAGACAATAGCCAGACGGTCGCAGTCGGGGTCCTGTGCAAATCCAATAGATGCCTTTTCTTTCATTACTGTTTCAGAAAGCCCTGCAAGATTTTCCGTAAGTGGTTCAGGGTTATGGGCGAAGACACCTAATGGCTCCTTGTTAATTATTACTACATCACAACCCATTCCTTTCAAAAATTCTTCTGTCCGCATCGCTCCTACACCCTGGCATACATCAACAACAACCTTAAACTTCTTTGTCTTAATCCTTTCAATATCCACCACTCTGTATATTGCATTAAAATATCGTTCCCTGTAGTCAGCAAAAGAAAGAAGTCCCGGCTCTTTTGAGACAGTAAAAGACCTTTTATAATAGATGTCAAGCAATTTTTTCATTTCTTCATTATTAAGAAAGGTGCCTTTTTCAGAGAAAAATTTTATCCCGTTATATTCCTGGGGGTTATGACTGGCTGTAATGACAACACCTGCTGCCTCTCCTCTTTCCTCTTTCTCTATTGTATATCCGAGCTCAGGAGTGGCTGCAATGCCAAGGTCAATAACATCTTTTCCTGTACACAGTAGTCCGGTTATCATTGAGTCCTTCAGTGACTTTCCGCTGGCTCTTGTATCACAGCAGACAAGAACCTTTTTTGTCCTGATATAACTGCCAAAAACAACGCCAAAATTAAAGACAATCTCTGATGTAAGATAGTCAGGGTAGATTCCCCTTATACCTGAAACGCTTATCTGTAATTCATTTTTTATTCTTTCACTCATATAACATTCCTGTTTTCTTTACAGGGATGAGATACTTTTCTAAACCGTTTTTTTCTATTTCTTCAAGTGTGGGAACATCTTCTATCTTAAAGTCCCCAACCCTTGTCCTTTTTAAAGCCGCCTGGGTTCCTCCACATCCTAATTTATTACCAATATCCCGACACAATGACCTTATATATGTGCCTTTTGAACATATAACACGGAAGTCCACATAGGGAAGAGATATATCCATTATATCAATCCGCTTAATAATGACCTTCCTTGGAGGTGGAGATACAGAGATACCCTTCCTGTGTAACTTATAAAGAGGTACCCCCTCTTTTTTTATTGCAGAAACAACAGGAGGTATCTGTTCAATCTCCCCCTCAAATTCTTTAATAATCCTTACCACATCCTTCTCCTCTACCTTTACTTCTCTCTTCTCAATCACATTTCCTTTAATATCGTCTGTATCCGTTATCACACCGAGCAATAGCCGTGCTTCATACTCTTTTTCCATATTCATAAAGGTTGTAGCCATTTTTGTGGCTTTTCCTATACATATAATAAGGATTCCTGAGGCAAGAGGGTCAAGTGTTCCAGCATGTCCTATCTTATCTTTCAATCTGAAACTTCTCTTTATAAACCTTATTACATCGTAAGAGGTGATACCTGCTGGTTTATTAACAGGAATTATTCCGTCCATAGTTTCAGAAAATTCTTTCTATTTCATTCAGTATCTTTTGTTCCACTTCATCTAATGATAGACCTGTAAAATAACAACCTGCCGCCTTTTTGTGTCCCCCACCACCAAACCTTGAGGCAATTCTTTCAACATCAGTTCTTCCTTTACTTCTTAAACTGACCTTTACTGTATTATGTGCTTCTTTAATTAGAAATACTATATTTGCCTCTTTTATCTTTACCAGCAGGTCAATAAACCCTTCTGTGTCTTCTTCTTTTGTTCTGGTTGTCCGGTACATATCTTTACTTACCTTCATCCAGCAGACCTTTTTTTCTCTATCAAACTGCAGGTTGTTAAGCGCAAGAGAGAGTAATTTAACTGACCTCAATGGCCTTTCTAAATAAACCTTTTTTGCAATTTTTTCGGGAGATGTCCCTTTGTTTATTAGGTCCTGAACCACGCCCATAGTAAAAGGGCTGATATTGTAGATAAAACACCCTGTGTCTGTAAGTATGGCTGTATAAAGACAATCCGCTTCTTTCTTTGAGATATCCTTATTGAAGTGGGAGATTAAGAAGTAGACCATCTCTCCTGTTGCAGAAAAAACAGGGTTGGTCCAGTTGATATTTGCAAATCCCTGATTGGAAATATGGTGGTCTATATTAACTATAATTTTTGCCTTTTTCATAAGTTTGAAAACATTACCTGTTCTGTCAATAGAACCACAATCAATGATTATCGCAACATCCGGATTTATAGAGATTTCTGAAGTGCAGGAATGGACACTTTTTGTGTAAGGCAAGAACCTGTATATAACAGGGGTGCTATCCTGATTTACAATAATTACTTCCTTTCCTGCCCTTTTCAATGCACTGTAGAGCGCAAGTTCACTTCCTATCCCATCCCCATCTATATTCCTATGGGTGGTAAGCAAAAAAACCCTTTCTTTTTCTAATACATCCACTATTTCTGAAACTTTTTTTGCATCACTATATCCTAACTGGATTTCCATACAGTGCCTCTTTTATCCTTTCTTTTAATATATCAATACCTTCGCCACTATGTGCAGAAACAAAGACAGCATCCGGATAACTGTTTTTAAGTATGTTCAGGTCTTCTGGATTTAACAGGTCTATCTTGTTATAGACATCTATTTTTTTCCTGTCTTCGCAGGAGAGTAGCTTAAGGACATCTATAACTGTCTCGTACTGCCTGTCCATATTAGGAGAGGAACTGTCATATACACACAGGATAAGGTCTGCAAAACCAACCTCTTCCAGGGTGGACTTGAATGCCTCTATCATATCGTGGGGTATATTATAAAGAAGTCCTACAGTGTCTGTTATGAGGCATATCCTGTTTTCTCCTAAATAGACGCCCCTTGTAGCAGGGTCAAGTGTTGAAAAGAGTTTATTGGCAACATATAGGTTTGATGAACTCATCTTATTTATGAGGCATGTCTTCCCCACATTGGTATAGCCAATAACAGCAACCACCGGAAAGTTTTTCCTTTTTCTTGACATACGGATGATTTCTCTATGCTTCTCTATCTCCTCAATCTCTTTTTTAAGCCGATGCATTCTCTCCTTTATTCTCCTTCTATAGACCTCAAGTTTCATTTCACCAGGACCTTTTATCCCCAGCCCTCCTCCTATCCTTGATAAAGAGACACCATAACCGGTCAGCCGTGGAAGGATATAGGAGAGTTGTGCAAGTTCAACCTGGATTTTACCTTCTTTTGACTTTGCGTGCTCTCCAAAGATATGAAGTATAAGTTCTGTTCTATCAATCACCCGTATCTTTAAGTAGTCCTCTATATTTCTTTGTTGCACAGGTGTAAGTTCACAGCCGAATATTAAAAAATCCGTCTTTTCTCTATCTGTATATATTTTTATTTCTTCAAGGCGTCCCTTACCGATATATGTGGCAGGATGTATGGTATCAGGTCTGTAAATAAATTCTTTTATAACCTTGAGACGCAGGGTTAATGACAAAGACTCAAGTTCTTTAACCGTTTCTTCTGTCTCAGATTCTGTTTTCCCTTTGAAGGTGACAAGGACTGCTCTCCTTCCTGCAAAATTACCGGTACGTATTTCTTTTGGGCTCTTCACTTTTTCTCTATCTTTGAAACCTTCAGCACCATTAATCTATCTCTGTGTCCATAACCTCTTTTGTATCCGGTCTTTGGCTTTTTCTTAAATGAATATATCTTTTCACCCTTTTTTTCTTCTATAATCTCACATATAACCTTGATATTCTCAAGTTTTTTTTCGTCAGTAACTACCCCTTCTTCATCTATACAACAGAGAGGTTTAAGTTCTACCTGTTCTCCAACCTTTTTGTCCTTTAATCTGAAGGTTGAAAATACCATTCCTTCTTTTACCCGAACCTGTTTACCACCAACAGATACAAATACATCCATTTTCTCCTCCTTTACCTATCACTCTTCTTTGCTACACTTTCTATGTGATGGGACTGTTTTTCTCTTTCTATGTGAGAGGGCTGTTTTATCTGTTCCTTACCCCTTCCCTTCTATAAACTCTATATCTTTTTCAAGATTTTTTAACAACTCTTCTAATTCCTGCTTCTTTTCTCTCTCCTTTTCCTGAACATCTTCGGGCGCTTTTACTGTAAAGTCCGGACTATTTATCTTCTTTTCTATTTTCTCCAGATACCCCTGAAGTTTTTCCCGCTCTTTATAAAGTTTCTTCAGTTCTTTCTGGACATCTATTATACCCGCAAAAGACATACCAATTCTACCCTCTCTTAGATTTTTTATCAACAGACCTTCTTTCTTTTCACCCTGAAATCCTGAAAATTCGTCCACACCAGCCAGTTTTGAGATTATTCTTGCAGATAACCCTTCAGGGATTCTATCAAAATAACAATTAATCTGTTTAGAGACAGGGACACCGAAACGCATCTTGAGATTCCTTATACTGGTTATAATCTCCATAATTGTTTCCATCTCTTCCATTATATTTTTTTCTCTTTGTATCCCTGTTTTTTCAGGCCAGGAGCTTATCATTATACTTTCTGTCTCTAAGTCACAATAATCTTTAAAGACCTGCCATAAATTTTCAGTTATAAAAGGTATAAATGGATGTAGCATCTTTAACAGAGATATGTGGGTATGGAACAGGACAGGGAGAACCTTCTCTTTGAAATAGAGTTCTTCCTGTTCCTGATGTACCTTTGATATTTCAAGATACCAGTCGCAGAAGGTATGCCAGAAGAAGTCATAAAGGAGATTGATTGCTTCATTAAGACGGAACTCATTTAAGGAAGAATTTACCTTTTCAATAACTTCATCAAGGGATGTAAGAATCCATATTTCAGGGAGATTCAGTTGTTCAAACTTTTTATGCAGTATAACCTTCTCTCCATATCTTTCCGCAGCGCTCACTATAAATCTGGATGCATTCCACAACTTGTTCATAAAGTTCCTTCCCTTTATGTAAAAAGTAGGAGAAAGAAAGACATCCTGTCCTGCGGCTGTCATAGAGATTAAACTGAACCTTAAACTATCCGCCCCATACTTTTCAATAATCTCAAGAGGGTCTATTATATTACCGAGTGATTTGCTCATCTTTCTTCCTGTCTTATCCCGCACAGTCCCATGTATCACAATATTTTCAAATGGATGCATTCCCATAAATTCATAGCCAGCCATCACCATCCTTGCGACCCAGAAAAACAAAATTTCCTGAGCAGTAACAAGTGTATCTGTCGGGTAATAGAGTTCAAGGTCTTTCGTTCTTTCAGGCCAGCCAAAGACAGAAAATGGCCAGAGCCAGGAAGAAAACCAGGTATCAAGCACATCCGGGTCCTGATAAATTTCTCTGCTTCCACAATAAGGACATTTTTGGGGCTCATCAACAGAGACAAAAACACCTGCCTTTTCGTCGGAAGGCATTTTATCCTTACATACCCTGCAGTACCATACAGGTATTCTGTGCCCCCACCATATCTGCCTGCTGATACACCAGTCCTTAATATTATATAGCCAGTTAAGATATACCTTTTTCCACCGTTCCGGATAAAACTTAAGAATATCTTTTTCTGCTGCTTCTATTGCTGGTTTTGCAAGGGGTGCCATCTTTACAAACCACTGTGAAGAAAGATATGGCTCTATTATTGTCTCACACCTATAACAGGCACCAATCCTTGTGGGATATGGTTCTTTTTTTGTCAGGAGTTCCATCTCCTGTAATTCTTTAACTATTTCATCCCTGCAGCGGAATCTGTCCATTCCTTTGAACTTTCCTGCATTTTCGTTCATAATACCTTCTTCATCCATAACGATAACAAAAGGCAGATTATGTCTTGTCCCTATATCAAAGTCCACAGGGTCATGGGCAGGGGTAACCTTTACTGCACCTGTTCCGAAGTCCTTTTCCACCTTTTCATCAGCAATAACAGGTATAACCCTATCCACAAAGGGTATTCTTACACTTTGCCCGATAAATTTCTTATATCTTTTATCGGATGGATGAACTGCAACAGCAGTATCTCCTAACATTGTTTCAGGCCTTGTCGTGGCTACCTCAATAAAGCCCCCTTCTATAAGAGGATATTTAATGTAATAAAGAAATGCATCTATATCTCTATAGTTCACCTCTTCATCTGATAAGGCAGTTCCACACCTGCAGCACCAGTGTATAATCCGTTTTCCTTTATAGATAAGTCCTTTGTTGTAAAGATGTACAAACGCCTCTTTTACAGCCCTGGACAGGTTTTCGTCCATCGTAAATCTCTCTCTGCTCCAGTCAGCTGAGGCACCAAGTTTCTTTAACTGGAAGATGATAGTTGAACCATACTTTTCTTTCCACTTCCAGACCTCTTCAATAAATTTTTCCCTGCCCAGTGTCTTTCTATCTATATTCTTTGTACGGAGCATCTTTTCAACAACATTCTGTGTTGCTATACCGGCATGGTCTGTTCCTGGAACCCACAGGGCATTAAACCCGTTCATCCTTTTCCACCTGATTAATACATCCTGGATGGTATTATTCAGTGCATGCCCCATATGAAGAACACCGGTAATATTGGGAGGCGGGATTACTATAACATACTTTTCTCTTCCATCTTTATGAATGGAAGTAGAAAAATAACCACTTTTCTCCCAGAACTCATAAAGTCCTGTTTCTATACCTTCAGGATTATATTGTGGAGGGAATTTTGCTTCCATAATTCTACTGTGTCTGTGATTTGATTACCTGCGATATAGCGCTTTTAACAAAGTCAATCTTTACACCATCTCTAAACTCAATAGTTACAAAATTATCCTTTATCTTGCTTACAACTCCCATTGCACCACCTATGGTGATAACCCTATCTCCTTCTTTCATTTCGTCAAGCATCTTTTTATGTGCTTTTTGTTTCTTCTGCTGTGGCAGAATTAGAAGAAAATAGAAAATAAAAAATATCAAAATCAGGGGCAAAAGAGCCCCAAATGCACTCGGTTGCGGTGCTTGTGTCTGTGCAATCATCATTTTCTCCCTCCTTTACCCATCACTCTTTACCCCTCGCTCTTTCATCCATCTCTTTCTATGCGAGGGGACTGTTTTTCCCTTTCTATGTGAATGGACCTGTTTTATCTATTTCCCACCCCTATATTATACTTCTTTTCAAAATTTTTGCGAAATTTTTCAAAATTCCCCTCTTTTATGGCTCGTCTGATTCCTTCCATAAGACGCATCATAAAATATACATTGTGGTAGGAGTTTAACCTCAGTCCAAGAATCTCATTTGTATTGAGCAGATGTCTGATATATGCCCTTGAATAGTTTTTACATACAAAACAGTTACACTCATCATCAAGAGGAGAAAAATCATCTTTGTATCTTCCTGCCTTGATATTTATTTTACCTTTTGATGTAAGGGTTGAGCCAGTTCTTGCTATATGGGTTGGCATACCGCAGTCAAAAAGGTCTATCCCTAAAGATACCATCTCAAGAATTTGTAGAGGCATCCCAAGCCCCATAAAGTATCTCACCTTTTCTGAAGGAAGATTTTGTGTTGTAAGTTCTACTGTCTCTATGGTTTTCTCAAATGGTTCACCAATACTTAATCCACCTAATGCAAAGCCAGAAAAGTCCATAGGTAGCATCTTTTCAAGACACAGTGTTCTTAACTCAGGATATACTCCTCCCTGAATAATTCCAAATAATTGCTGTTTTCTATTCTCTATGGTATTAAAGGAAGACAGGCATCTTTCAGCCCATCTAACAGTTGTTTCAACACTTTTTTTGACCTCTTCATAATTATCCCAGTCCTTTGGGCAGTAATCAAGCGCCATTATAATATCCGCCCCTATTCTATTCTGTATCTCAATAGATTTTTCAGGGTTAATAAAGTGCAGGGAACCATCTAACTTTGACCTGAAATATACCCCTTCATCTTGCACCTTTACATCTTCCAAACTGAATATCTGAAAGCCACCACTATCTGTTATAATCGGTTTTTTCCAGTTGATGAAATTATGTATACCCCCTGCCTTCTCTATAATCTCAATACCTGGCTTCAGGTACAGATGATATGCATTGGATATTAACATCTCCACACCTATCTCCAGCAAATCCTCAGAAGAAAGTGTTTTTACAGTCCCGAGTGTGGCAACAGGCATAAAACAGGGAGTTTCCACCACACCATAGTGTGTCTTTATCTCCCCTGCCCGCGCCTTTGTTTCCTCGTCCTGTTTAATAATTTTGAAATCCATCTTACTCCTCTAAATAATTAACATAGCATCTCCATAAGAATAAAATTTGTATCTTTTTTCCACTGCCAGTTTATATGCCTTTTCCATCAGTTCTACTCCCCCAAAGGCACATACAAGATAAAGGTGCGTGGAACCAGGGAGATGAAAATTGGTAATAAGAGAGTCCACGATATTAAAATGAAATCCCGGTTTTATAAACAGGTCAGTATAGCCAGTTTTTGGGATAACCTTCCCTTCAAAAGTGTAACTTTCAAGTGTCCGCACAACACTGGTTCCGACAGCAATAACCTTCTTTCCCGACTTTTTGGTTGTGTTTATTATCTCTGCTGTTTCATCTGATAACTCCATAAACTCTTCCCCAGGGCTATCTTCCTTACCTTTTATTATTTTAAATGATGACCATCCAATATGGAGTGTGACAAATGTGATAGTAACTCCCCTGTCTGCAATATCCTTCAAGAGATTTTCTGTAAAGTGAAGTCCTGCTGTAGGTGCAGCCACAGAGCCATTCTTTTTCGCATAGACCGTCTGGTAAAAATTATTGTCCTCTTCAGATGGCTTTCTTTTTATATACGGTGGCAAAGGTGTCTCCCCTGCTTTAAATATCTCTCTGTCATTATCTGTGTTAAATTCTACCATATAACTTCCACTTTTATTTCTTGCAAGTATTTTTACTGTAATCCCTTCTTGCTCATCAACACCCTTTCTTTTAATCTTACATTTCTGTCCTTCTTTTATTTTCCCTCTTAAAAGAACCTCCCAGATAAAGTGCTCTAACTTTTTCAGAAGGAAGACCTCAACCCTGCCTCCTGTATCTTTAATCCCATAAAGTCGGGCAGGGATAACCCGCGAGTCATTTAATACCAGAACATCTCCTCTTTGAAAGTAATTCCCTATATTGCCAAAGGTATCTTCCACTATCTCCCCGTTTTGCCTGTTGATTACCATCAGACGGGCTTTTTCTCTTTCCTTAAGGGGATATTGTGCAATTAAATCTTCCGGGAGATGATAATGAAAAGGGGTGCTCATTTCTCCGCTTCCTTTTTTCTGAAAATAACAATGGTGGGGTTTAGATATATCAGGTCCTCAGGCAGGGTTTCCACCTTAAATGTAATACATAAAAATGATGGATATCTCTCAAACCTCTTTATCTCACTGTATAGCCCTGATTTCATAAACTCCTCGTAAAATCTCTTTCTCTCTTCCTGTAACCTCAGTGGGTATGGTGGAATAGGTGCCTGAAAAGATGAGAGGATAAAAAAGTCAGGTTGTTTCTTTTTCAGTTCTTCTATATTATACCCTGTAACTACCACAGGATATACATAATAGTCAAAAGGGGGCATCTGGAACTGCCATGGCACTTCTGTAACACCCATACTGCTACCTTGTGGAATATTCTCTTTTATCCATACCCCTGCCTCAGTCCGTATATTTTCTTTAACAAAAAGCATCTTGAAAGCCATCCCGTATATAAAAGTCCAGCATAAAACAAGGAATAAAATAATTGTCAAGCATTTTTTGAAAACAGGATAAAGATATTCATATAGAATGAAATATCCTATAGTTCCCAATATAATCAACGATGGAACCACTGGTAATATATATCTGGCGAAATTTTTTGAAAAGGTTGATATAAAAAGGAAGAAGAATATACACCAGGATAAATTTAACAAAAATACTTTTTTTTGATAGATATTACATCTATTTATAAGGACTATATTGCTTATAATACCAGTTAAACACAGAATAAATAAAGATGACCCCATCCCATAAAAAAGAGATTTTAGATAAAAACTGCCGCTGAATATTCTCCCTGTGTGTTCACTGAGTTCATATAAAGGAGCAGGAAATGTAATAAAAAAATAAGGATTTGTAATAGAAAATGCCATTAAAAAGCCAGCAAATGTAAAAAATATACTGGTGATAATTTTTTCCCAGTTGGTATGTATTAAAAATATTCCAGAAAGAGGAATAAATAATGCTGTAATAAAGGTAATTTTTGTTCCGCAGGCAAGTCCTGCAAATATACCTGAAAGTACTATTCTGGTAAAGGAAAACCTTTCAATGGCAAGAAGTGTTAGATACATAGAAGCCATAATCCAGAATAGTCCCGGAATATCTACATACATATAGGAAGAATTTAAAATCATTAAAGGAGTAAACAATATTAAAAATGCTGTTAAATATGCCTGATGCATTTTTTTATATATTTTTTTAGAAATCAAAAAAGATAAAATAAGGATACCAATTCCATAAAAAGATGTAATAATTCTTCCAAGAATATAAAATTTACCGATTTCTTCAGGATGGGTAAAAAAGAAACTCAAATCTTTTGACAGTGTTATAAAACCTATTTTTGAAAATATAAGAAGAAGAATACCAATGAGATATAAATAAACTCCCCCAACCGTAAATTGATAAGGATTAAAATCTAAATTTTCAGGTTTGATTGATGCAAGGCTTTTTATAACAAAATATTCGTCAGGGTGATAACTTCTTACTGGATTATATAAATTTCTCGGCAATTTTTTTTCTGCTTCTTCAGGATGTAGAGCAAGATAATAGCCATATCCCTTCCAAATCTTTTCTTTATAGTTTTTAATCGCTGTCAGTGTCTGGTTTAGATGTTCTTTGTTATAAAAATATAAATCATTTGTTTTTCTTGAAGGTATACCCCATCTTATCCCAATGGGAAAGAAAAAGATTATCCACAAAGCAAATAAAACTAAATATTTATTTCTTTTTAAAAATTCCATAAATAAATCCCATATAATAAAAAATATGAGTTAAAATTGCTCCACATGTTAAAGTTAAAAAATATCTCTTTCCTTTTTTGATTGCCTCAACTAAAACCAAAACAAAATAAGACAGAAAAGAGATAAAAACAATTAACCTTAATTTAGAAAAGAAGAAAGAAAATAATAACAGAATTAAAAAGGTTGTTATTACAAAAGGTATTGTATAATAACAGAGTTTTTTTAATCTTTCTTTCCATGATAGTTTTTTTAAAATCCAGCTTTTATCCCTGCCATAATGAAATATTTGCTTTAAAAATTGTAAAAATAAAGGGCGCCTCTTATGATAAACTATTACATCAGGTGCATAGAAGATTATCCCTCCATTCTCTTGAATTTTAAAACAAAAGTATGCATCCTCAGCGGTAAGATAATTATTAGGGAAATAAGTAATCTTTTCAAAAACTTCTTTTTTAACTATTAAATTACAGCTTGGCAATTCAACAGGAAAGTATGGTTTATAGATTATATGTCTGGAAGCAAACTTACCCATAAAAACAAAAGAAGATAAAATTAAACCACTAATTTTTTCTTTTAGTGTAGAATCTTCAGGTGTGAGATTTGGCCCCCCGACAGCAACAATATTTGGATTTTTATCAAAATGTTTAATGGCATTTTTAAGCCAGGTTTTATCAGGATATGCATCTGAATCAATAAATGCACAAATCTCTCCCTCGGAATTTTTAACACCTATATTTTTTTTAATGGATGGATATACTTTACCTGTTGGTATTATTTTTATTTTTGTGAAATAATTGAAATTTTCTTCTGGCTTGTAATCAGGTAGAACAATTATCTCAAAATTGTTATAATCTAATTTCTCACATTCACTCAAACATTTTTTTGTCTCTGTATTGATTTCTGGAGTTGGAATAATAATAGAAATTTTAATACTCATTGTTTGTAAATATTTTTAAATGTCCAATAAGGATAGAAAGTAGACCTCTGAAGTAAAGTTTTAGGGTCTTTATATTGTTTAGTTTCCTTAATTTTTTCAAAATAAATGGCAAAGAAAAATAAATACTTATCCATGCTTTTTTACATATTCTGGTAATTTCTTCTGTACTTAGATAATAATTTTTTAACAGTGGTTTACTCATATCATAAAATTCCCATTGGTTGCCATAAATTAATATATTTTCTTTTATTGCATCTTCAAACATTTTAGTTCCAGGATATGGAATAGGGATTGAAAACTGACAGGTATCAGGTTTTAAACTTTTTATAAACTTTATTGTATCCATCATTTCTTTTTTTGTTTCCCATGGGAATCCGAGCATTGCTGTTGAGTGAATCAGTATTTTGTTTTTTGTTGTCTCTTTAAATGCTCTTTTTACATCTTCTATGGTATAACCTTTCTGTAATAAATCAAGGGTTTTTTGAGATGCGCTTTCCACACCATATTTTATCATTCTACAACCACTTTTTTTCATGATTTTTAACATTTCGTTATCAACATTATCAACCCTACCATTGCAACTCCATAGAATCTTTATTCCTTTTTCAATTATTAAATTACAGATTTTAAAAACCCACTGTCTATTACAGGTAAAAGTATCATCATCAAAAAATATCTCTTTTATTTTATATTTATTTATAAGCATTTCTATTTCTTCAACTATTTTTTCTGGAGAACGAAATCTAACTTTATTTGCATATAACATCTGTGGCCATGAACAAAAAGTACATCTGTAAGGACATCCTCTACTGCCATACATATATGTGAATTCATCATAAAGACGCCATGCCTCATGATAGTTCTGCCATGGTATAATTTCTCTATCAATAAAAGGTAAATCATCTAAATTTTGAACAAAGGTTAAATTTTTATTCTTTACTATATTTCCCTGAGAATTTTTATAAACAATACCTGAAGGAAGTTCTGATTTACCTTTTAATGCCTCACATAATAAGAGTGAAACATAATCATAATCTCCACCGAGTATTACAAAATCAACCTTGCTATTTTCAATTGTTTCTTCGGGAAGAACACTTACATGGTCGCCACAGGCAAAGATTGTAACATTTACAAGAGCATTTTTTATTATATTTACTATTTCCCAATCCTTTTTTATAGAAGGTGTTTTTGATTCAAAAATTATGATATCAGGAGAGATTTTACATATAGCATCAATAAATTCTTCTATATTCATTTTTTCAAAAATCGCATCTATATAATAAACTTCATAATTATTCTTTTTTAAAATTGTTAAACAACTTGAAGGAATTAAAGGATATATAAGTTCAGGATTACCTCTATATTTAGCAAATCTATTCTGACTTAATAAGAGATATCCCTTTGTTTTTGAATAATGGGGAAAATAACAAAAGACAACTTTCATTTTAGAACTCTCTTTATTTTGTTTAATTCAAGCAACATTTTCAAGGGAGATTTTAACAGAGAGACCTTACTTTCTGGAGAATTATACCACAGGACACCTATTTCAGCAATTTTCAAATGTTCTTTTTTTCCTCTAGCAAGAATCTCAACATCAAAAGCGAATCCTTCTGTTTTCAACTCTTTGAATAGCTTTATTCCAGCGTTTTTCTTGAATAATTTAAAACCGCATTGAGTATCTTTAATATCTGCCATTATTATAATCCTTACAAGATAAGGAAATATCTTGCCAATATATCTCCTGTACCATGGTTGTGGTAAAATAACCTTTGAGCTTTCTATCCCCCTTGACCCGATAGCAATGTCATAACCATTCTCTATTGCCTGTTTCAGTTTTTCAAACTCTTCTATAGGGGTAGAAAGGTCTGCATCTGTAAAAAGTATAATGTCTCCTTCTGCAGTTAATACACCTGTTTTTACTGCTGCCCCTTTTCCTTTATTATGCGGGT
>Ga0078972_1007492_pt1 | contig 24195 bp, 19 predicted proteins | sample YelNatPaOPGAMG01_FD_67568 | JGI IMG/M metagenome (GOLD analysis project Ga0078972, IMG submission 67568) | Hot spring thermophilic microbial communities from Obsidian Pool, Yellowstone National Park, USA - OP-RAMG-01 (SPADES assembly) (version 2) | ecosystem: Environmental > Aquatic > Thermal...
GTTAGAAGCATGCTGCGGCTCGATGCTGCAAGTATCCTTTTAGCCCCAGGCCTGATAAACTTTGAAAAGTGACCTATGTAATAATAGGAATTTGTATAAATAAGCTCTCCTGTCCGGGTATCGGCATGAACGGGAGCAAAACAGAAATTGCCGACATGATTCGGGCCGCCCTGTTCATCAAGCAGAATATTCCAGTCGGTCCATGCTTCGGCACCTGAATTGAAATCATTTATCATTGACTTTCCGTAGTCCTCTCCAAGCTTCCATGAGGTGTAGCGTTCGGGATTAAAGCTGGCCGGTGTTCCCTCGGTAAAGATAAGGTGCTTGCCGGGCCAGAACTGATGCACACTGGCAACATTGCGGTACATCTGCTCCCCACCCGACCAGTCCTCATACCAGTGGAAACCCATTCCCCAGGCATATTTCGATGCTTCAGGGTCATTGAAGATAGCCTGTGCACGCTGTACGATCAGGTCGCGGTTATGATCCCAGACGATAATCTTTACATCCTTAAGGCCTTCCTGCTCCATCACCGGGCCCAGGTGGTTTTTCAGAAAATCCCGTTCATCCTCGGCAAAATAGATACACGATTCCCACGTCTGTGTGGCCATGGGTTCGTTCTGCACGGTGATACCCCATACGGGAATGCCTTCCTTTTTATAGCTTTTTATAAACCTTGTGTAATAGAGTGCCCAGGAGTGGTAAAACTCAGGTTTCAGCTTCCTTCCGTGCAGCATGTCGTTATTATCTTTCATGAAAGCCGGGGGGCTCCACGGACTGGCAAACAGTGTGAGCCGGCCGCCTGCAGCCGCAATCGCTTTCTTTATAAGGGGTATTTTAAACTGCCTGTCATGGTCAACATTAAAAGTTTTTAACTCCTTATCACCTTCCTCAACATAAGTATAACTTCCGCTCGAAAAATCACAGCTGTTAATGTTGGTTCTGGCAAATGTATAGCCGATTCCCTTTTCGGTATCGTAATAGGCCTGCAAAATTTCTTCCTGTTTCTCCGGCGGAAGTTTGGCAAATGTCTCACCAGCGGCATCAGTGAGCGCTCCGCCTATCCCGATTAACTGCTGGTCGGTTTTTGAAGGGTCAACAAAGATGTATATCTGCCTCTCGGAGGTGCTTTCAAGCTTTCTGAATTTGGTTTCAGAAGGTGCCAGGCGCAGGTTGGTATCCCTGGCGGTGGTGTAAACAATCACCTGTTTCTCTTCAGGGTTAAAGCCGCCTGAGGAATTATTTTTCTGCTGACCGGTACATGACGAAACAATCAGCAAAACAGACACTATTAATGCATCGCTTCTCATAATCATATACTTATAAATGTATTTACCAAACATTCACCCGGACCCTGCATCCGGGGATCGCCGCCTGCCGCCTGCCGGTAGCCGCATGCCGCAACCCGGCACCCCGCACCCGGCACCCCGCACCCGTCCTCACATCCCGCTGAAATCAACCTTGTCGATCAGCAGTGAGGGAACCTTCAGGGATGTACCTTCGAGGTAGTCGTTACCTGCTTCTGCCAGTCTGAGCCACAGGTCGTTCATATTGCCGGTTATGTTCATCTCATTTACGGGGTGGATAATCTTTCCGTTTTCAATATAAAAACCTTCGATGCCGTACGAAAAGTCGCCTGTTGAACCGTTGCAGTTGCCTCCGTTAAAGCCTGTTACAAGAATTCCTTTCTTAAGGGTGCTTATCAGGCCCGGAAGGTCTTTATCTCCCCGTTTAAAAATCACGTTCGATGAGCTGCCCGAGGTGGGTTTCATTCCAAGCTTCTTCCCGTAATAGGTATCAATGTAAAAGTTACGGAGAATTCCTTTTTCCACGATTGGCCTTTTAACGGCAGCAAGACCTTCACTGTCGAAGAGCCTTGATCCCGGTTCGGAGGGGAGCGTAGGATCGTCGTCAACGGTCATGGCTTCCGATGCAACAGGTTTGCCTTCCCTGCCTGCAAGAAATGATTGTTTCTGGTAGATACTGTAACCCTGAAGTGCATCGAACAGCGGGCTGAGAAGTGTGGAAGCGGTAAGGTTTTCCACTATCATGGGGTAGCTGCCTGATTTTATCTTCCTGGGGCCTGTTTTCCTGAGAACTCTTTCAAGGGCTTTTGTGCCTACCCCGCTTTTCACCAGTTTATCAAAGAAGATGGCATTCTCGAACCAGTAATCAGATGGTCTGCCTTCATCGCTTTTTACCGAAACGGTAACATAAAGTGATACGCCGGTCATTGCCATATCACCTTTGAATCCGTTGCTTGTAACCAGCACTCCGCTGCTTATGCTGTCGGAATAATATGAGCTTACCGTGATAATTCTTTCATCTTTTCCCCAGGCTTCGTCGAGAATCCGGGATGCAATATCAATTTTTTTTGCGGGTTCAACCGATTCAAGGGAAGGATCGAAAATACCGGGGTCTTTCCCGCCTCCCTTGTAGTATAATTCCGGGTCGGGCAGAGAGCGGTATTCGTCTTCAGCCAGAAACCTGGTTGCTGCAATGGCTTCGGAGGTGAATTTCAGAAGATCCTCTTTCCTGAGCCTGTTGGTTGTATGGGCAGAGTATTTCTTATCCACGTAAAGCCGTATAGTAAGGGAGTTCCTGTTCGATTCGGTAAGCTTGTCAATCTGCCTGTCGCGTATTTCGATCTCATTACTGCGGCTTTCGTCAACAGAAACAGAAACCTGTTGGGCTCCGTTTTTCAGAGCATGATCAATAACAAGGTTGGCGAGTGAATATTTTTCTTTAGTGTTCATAATGTTCCGGATTTAAGAATTATCAGGCATTGGTTCCGCCCACTGTAAGTTTTTTAATTTTGACTGTGGGGAGTCCCATTGATACCGGCACTCCCTGCCCGGCTTTTCCGCATGTCCATGTGGAGTCGGAAAGTCTGGAGTCGTTTGCTGCCATAACTATATCGGCCAGGGCCTGCGGGCCGTTTCCGATAATATTTATATCCTTTATGGGACGGGTAAGTTTCCCGTTTTCGATAAGGTTGCCCGATTTCACAAAGAAGGTAAAATCGCCGGCGCCAATATTTACCTGTCCGTTACTGAAGGTGTCAACAAAAATGCCGTTTTTAACGCTGGCAATGATCTCTTCCCTTGTATGGGGTCCGTTCTCCATGGTTGTGCATCTCATTCTCGGCAGCGGGACGTTTCTGAAATCCTGCCTGCGGCCGTTTCCTGTAGGTTTAACCTTATAGAAGCCGGCACTTATGCGGTCGTGGATGTAGCTTGTTAATATTCCGTCTTTAACAAGAGGTGTGCGTTCGGTGGGATTGCCCTCATCATCAACGTTAAGGGAGCCGCGGTTTGAAACAAGGGTGCCGTCGTCGTAAATGCTGATGAACGGTTCAGCGACTTTTTTGCCCATTTTATCGGAAAAGATTGAGGTTTTCTTCCTGTTGAAGTCGGCTTCAAAAGCATGGCCGATGGCTTCATGCAGAAGTATCCCTGATTCTCCGGCGCTCATCACAACCTCCATCTCGCCGGCCTTCGGCTTAACAGCCTCAAAGAGGATTGAGGTTTTTTCAACCGCTTCAGCGGAAAGGGCTTCCACCAGTCCGGCGGTAAGAAATTCCGAACCCGACCTTGATGAACGGGATGCCGTATAATTTTCAACCCGGCCATCTTTCTCCATTATGCATGTTACATACATAAACACCATTGGCCTGTAATCCCATGCAAGACGCCCCTCCGAACTGAAGAAAAGAATGTACGATGTGGTGTCGCCTATCGTAGCATTAACCTTTGTTACATTTTTATCGAGTTCAAATATCCTGTCGTTCACTTTCTGCAGATAAGGTACCTTATCTTTTACAGAGGTATCTTCCCATGAGGTTTTCACCGGGTAATAATCCGGTTTTAAAAATTCACTAATATTGACGGGAAGAACATTGCCCGGGCTGTCGGCGATACTGGCAGCGGTATTTGCTGCCTTAATCATGGCATCCACAGAGAGGTCTTCGGAAAATGCAAAACCTGTCTGTTCTCCTTTAAGCACCCTTATACCGACGCCGAAATCAACATTGGAATAGGCACGGTTAACCTTACCGTCTTCAAGGCTGGCATAGTTTTCAAGGGTATGTTCAAAGAAAAGGTCGGCATAGTCGGCTCCTTTTCCCATAGCAGCGCGTATAACGTCCTGAAGCTGGTTTACAGTCACTTCAAAATGGTTCAGATAACTTTCAGCATTGTTTGAAAGTTGCGGCCCCTTACAGGATTTTAAAAAAGGTGGTATCATAATTGAACCTGCTATTGTTAAGCTTCCGATTTTAATAAAATCACGTCTTCTATAATTCATTTTTAATTATCTGTTTATCGTTACCGGAAATATATTATGCAAATAAACCTATAATTTTTTAATATGCCTAAAAGCATTTGAATTGTTTTACCTGAAACGCTCCCTGTAATGTTTAATAAATTAACCCTGTAAAAGATTCTTCTGAAAATATTCTTTCATCCTTCACGGATTTATTTGCATAATCTTAACTTTGATTGTTAACATAATTTTATTTTTTTGCAAAATAAAAATTACAAATCAGAAGTTAATGTAAGATGATTGCCAGAACTTAATTAAGATCAGATAAACAATTAAACCGTTTCAATTATGTTCAGACCTGTTTATTTCTTCTTATCCGTAGTTTTCTTTATTTTTTCTCCGGTTGTGCTCAACTGCCAGCAAATTAGTGTTTCCGATTTAAACCGGGCCGAAAGGGTTATTACAATCCGGGATTTAAAACAGAAGGTTAAGACACTTCACCCGGTTGCCAAAAGTGCCATTTCAGGTGGCGAGAAACCGGGACAATTTGCAGGAGTAAATTACCGTTATGCAGGCAACGTGAAACTGCTTTCAGAACCTCAGAAAAACCAGATAAAACTGACGCAGGATGGTATAATGGATATCACAGGAACAAAGTTTGTGCCGCATCCTGACACCATTTATGTTGATCCTTCAGGTGATCTTGTTTTCCGGGCAGAACCGGTTGACGAAAAACAGATGATGCTGATAAGACCATCCTTTTCATCAATATTTGAAGAACTGGAAATCCCCCGGCAGGAAGTAAAAGTTAACCTTGCCAATACAGTATCTCTTGCAGAAAAAGTTGTTGCCTCTGCCACAGGTATTGGCAATGCCTATGCAATTAACCTGCAGTTCGACAGTGTGACTTTTCTTCTTGATGAGGCTAAAGAGGGTAAACTGCTTGCCACACTTGTCGGACAGATTATTATGACCAACCCGAGGGTGGAAGGAAAATATTCCAAAAACGGGGGTTATCAACTTGTTTTTAAAACTGATGAACAGACTGACCTCAGGATTTACACCACAATGAGCGCCAAAAAGGAAATCAAAATGCCAATATGGGGTACGGAAATTGAAGCAGGAGATATCGGCAAATGTGAACTCGGTATTTTTCTTCTTATCAATATGGAAGGGAAAGTAACATTAACGGCTGAAATACATCAGGGCATACAGATGGAACTTGGCGCAAAGGGAGGAACTTTTTACTATTTGCCTACAAGTATTGAAAATATATCTTCACTGACCAACTGGTGCGACGTTAACTATGATGTTAAATCCGAAATAAAAGCCTTTGCAGGAATTCAATGTGCTGCAAATCTGAAAATAAAAGACTATAATGCTCTTTATGTTTATGTTAACGGAGGCATGGAAGGTACTGTTGCCACCGATGGGTTTGACCTTTCAGCCGACATTGGTTTCAGAATTAAGGCAGGTGGCAAAGTGGTTTCTAAAAGCTTTACTGCAACCGATCAGTACTTTTCTCTGTGGAAATACCAGAAACCTGATATGAAGGGCTATGAAATGGTAATACACGAAGCATGTGCTTACGGTGACTATGTTGCTGGAGAAATCTATTCACTTGCCGATAGTAAAACTGTTCCGGGGGCTAAGGAAAAAATCCCTTATAAAGGCAGCCTTTCAGTCATTGTTACCCATCCCGGCGGCGCAACAGGTCAGTTCCAGTCCCGTACAGCTGACAATGGCATATTCGTTGCAAAAAATATTCCCCTGAAGAAAGGAGATCAGGTCAGGATAAAACTTCCGGATGTTCCGGAGCCAAGTCAACCGGCTGAAGTAACAATACCGTTCAGGGAAATTAATCTCTTCTCGGCAGATTACTTTACCGGTACGGCTGAAGGATTTGTATCGGGAAGCAAAAGCGAATGGGCCAAAATTGCCGGCACTTCGGATCAGTCTCTGCCGGGAAATGTCATAAAGAAATTTGATACCGGAAAATCTTCCGCAATAAAAGGCAATATACCGGCAAGCGAAAAAATTTCCAGAATTAATGAGTTTAAAAACAATCTTATAGTGTACCATGGCTCTGTGGAATTTATTACCCGTCCTTCCTCAACAGGCCAGGTTATATTGAAAAATCCTGTTCCTTCAGAGGGTTCATCACAACCATCGAAAAAAAATACGGGAATGATTAATAACCCCCTTGGTATGTTCAGAATTTCGAATCTCGATTTCAGCCCTGGCCAGCAGGTTAAAGCAAGAATCGTTGTTGAAGGTTTCGAAATTGAATCTGACTGGATTGAAACTGAAGGCTTAATGGTATCCGGCATTGAACATGATCAACTTCGGACATCAGCTGCTCCGGGAAAGGAAAACATTGCTGCCCTTAACAGCTTTGTTATTGTGAGTGCCTTAAGAGGAGAAAAACGACCTGAAGGTATGGTGAAATTAATCAGGGGCGAAGATGCCGTACATGGGTCAGTTGTTAATTTTACCACAATTCCTGAGTTCCCGGAAGTTAAGAAAGGTGTGGTATGGTTCAGTAAAACCGTTGAACTAAAACCTTTAGCCGGAAACCCCACGGCATCAATTGCCGAAACCGGCAACTGGGAACTGGTTATCCGGTATTCATCCCCGGGGGATGCAATAACCCCTTCAAAAAACAGAAAACATCCGTTCGAACTTGTTTCATATAAATATAAAAACCAGGAACTTGGGTATCATGTTTTCAGTAACGAATGCCTCTCATGCTCCTCTGCGGAAAATGTTGTAAAAAAGATCGGCACACAGGCAAAGAGAGACTTGCCTGATTTTCAAAGGCAAACAGCACCTGTTCCTGTGCAGGCACCGGATATACAGAACAAAACGGGCAGAGTGGTAAGATAAAAGCGAAAAAAGATATTTAGTCAACAGAAAGAAAGTCATTTTTTGAATTATTAACAATATTTAATAAATATTTAGAACAACAATTAAGTTAATGCTTTATATTTAAAGTTTGTATTTTCAGAATATGGAAATATCATTTTTAAACAGCAAAGACTTTTACAAATATTGTGATCATTTATAAACCACAGATAAATAATCTTTTAAAAATAACTAAAAAATGAAAAGGAAATTTTGGTTTTTCAGGTCTTTTATAACATTATCACTTCTCATAATATCTGCTCAGATTTATTGCCAGCAGAAAGGCAATAACGAATTCAAGCCTGAAGTAGGTCAGGAGGGTAAAGATGTTGTCTGGGTTCCTACACCTCAGGCATTAGTTGAAAAAATGCTCGACCTGGCTCATGTCACCCCTTCAGATTTGTTGATTGATCTTGGTTCTGGAGATGGTCGCACTGTAATAACAGCAGCCAAACGAGGCGTTAAGGCCATCGGGGTTGAATATAATCCCGACATGGTAGCCCTTTCGTATAAAAAAGCCGAAAAGGAAGGAGTCAGAAACAAGGTTGAGTTTGTAAACGGCGACCTTTTCGAGTACGATTTCACAAAGGCTACAGTAATAACCATGTTCCTTCTTCCCGATATCAACCTGCGTCTTAGACCTCAGATTCTTGACATGAAACCGGGCACACGGATTGTTTCGAATACTTTCACCATGGGCGATTGGACTCCCGATGATACCGTAACAACTGACGATGAATCAACTCACTGGAACACGGCATACCTGTGGATTGTCCCGGCTAAAGTGGAGGGAACATGGAAATTTCAGCCTCAGGGCGAACTTGTTATTCATCAGGAATTTCAGATGGTCTCAGGTGAACTTATTGCAGATGGTAAAAAATTAACCATTACCGGCGGAAAAATCCTCGGAAATGAAATAACCTTTACTGCAGGACAATTTACTTATAGGGGAAAAATAAAGGGCAACTCAATTGAAGGAATTGCCGAAAACGGCAAAGGGACATCCACCAGATGGTCTGCTGTCAGATAGCAATCTGCCAGACAATAAAGAGATAACCTGTATACATTGTACCCGAAAGTAGCTTTGAAATTTCTGCTTTTATAATATTAATGCAGAAAACAAATTGTTTATGCCTGAAAACAGTGACAATAAATTAACCGGCAAACCAGGAAAAAATTATTCCGGTGATTGTAAAAAAGAAATAGAATTGTTACCTTCGGCTAATCTTCTTATAAGCGTAAAGCTGCACAATAAATGAGTGAGGAAATATTAAGAGCCCTGATGGAATTGTTTGCCCTGATTGTAAAACAGGATGCAGGCATACGTGAAAAAGAGAGGGAATATGTTTATGATTTCCTGTCGAAACAACTTACCAGAGAATCGGTTGAAGAATATATTACACTTTTTGATACCCTCGCTGGTACTGTGGCTGATAGCCCTGCAACAAAGGGACCATCTACTCCTTCAGTAAAAGATTCTGTAAAGATACTTGGTATCTGCAAGAAAATTAACCGTAACCTTAATCAGGAGCAGAAAGTTGTTGCAGTGACAAGACTATATGAGCTTTTAAACGCTCATAAGCAATTCACCCCTCAGAGGATGAATATTATCAACACTGTATCAGAAGTATTTAAAATTTCTCAGGATGAAATTACTGCAATAGAACAGTTTGTAAGGAATGAAAGCTCTGATGAATTGAAAAACCCCAAAATTCTTGTTGCAAAGCCCGGTGAAACAAAATGCCGGCTCTGCAGAAAGGCTATCACAGGATATAACGACACAATGATGGTATTCCTGAGGGTACCAAGTGTGGATCTTTACTTTTTTAAGTACTATTCCCCTGACCAGCTTTATCTTAACGGGCTTCCTGTAACAGCCGGGAGGATTTACACTTTTGCAAAAGGCAGTTCAATAAAGAGCCAGCAGGGTCACCCTATTTACTACAGCGATATCAGTTCAACTTTCATTTCAGAGGAAGCTTTTCAAAGAATCATTTACAGCGTAGAAAACATTACATACCGTTTTAGTGACGGAACCACAGCAGTCAATGGTGTGACTTTTTCTCTCGAAGGTGGCAGCCTCATTGGTATTCTGGGCTCAAGTGGTTCGGGAAAAACATCACTGCTCAATCTTATGAGCGGAATTCTTAAACCCACTTCCGGAACTGTAAAAATTAACGGAGTAGATATTTTCGAAAATAACCGTGCTATTGAAGGAGTCATGGGTTATGTACCTCAGGACGATCTTCTGATTGAAGATCTTACCGTATTCGACAACCTTTATTTTGCAGCGTGTCAGTGCTTCGGGGGCAAGAGCAGGGAGGAAATCAAAAAACTGACCGAACAAATGCTTGTCAATCTCGGGCTATGGGAAAAACGAAACCTGAAAGTAGGGTCTCCTCTCAAAAATATTATCAGTGGCGGACAGAGAAAAAGACTCAATATTGCACTGGAACTAATACGCGAACCATCTGTCCTTTTTCTTGATGAACCCACTTCGGGGCTCTCCTCACGCGACTCGGAAAATATTATGGACCTGCTCCGCGACCTTACCCTGAAAGGAAAACTTATCATAACAGTTGTACATCAGCCTTCATCTGAAATATTCAAACTTTTTGACAAGGTAATTATTCTCGACCATGGCGGATATATGACCTATTTCGGAAATCCTGTTGAGGCAATAATATATTTTAAAACTCTCGATGCCCAGATTAATTCATCAATAGGAGAATGTCCATCGTGTGGTAACGTAAACCCTGAAATCATTTTTAATGTGATGGAAGCCCATGTGGTTGATGAATTCGGGCGATATACCGAAAAAAGAAAAGTCAAACCACATGAATGGGCTAAAATCTTTAATGAAAAACACCCCTATACTTCTCCCGGCGAAGTTGAAGAACCTCTGCAGAGTAACCTTGACAGGCCTTCGGTTCTGAAACAGTTTCTGATATATATTACACGTGATGTTAAAAGCAAAATTGCCAACAGGCAATACATGCTGCTTACTCTCCTTGAAGCTCCAGTTTTAGGTTTTATACTTTCATTCATAATACGGTATATCCCGGATCCTTCATCTGATGTTTACATATTTTTTGATAATGAAAATATTCCTATTTATATCTTCATGAGCCTTATTGTAGCTCTTTTTCTGGGACTTACAATAAGTGCCGAGGAAATTTTCCGCGACCGTAAGATTATAAAAAGGGAGAGGTTCCTGAGCCTGAGCCGTAACAGTTATCTGCTGTCAAAAATTGTTTTATTATTGATAATCTCTGCTATCCAGGTCTGGCTGTTTCTGATAATAGCAAACCCGGTTCTGGGAGTTAAAGGCCTTTTCGGGAAATATTTTGCGGCTCTGTTTGCCACAGCATTTTTCGCTAATATGATCGGTCTCAATATTTCAGCCAGTTTTAATTCAGCAATAACCATTTACATTGTGATACCACTGATAATCATTCCTATGATGGTTCTCAGCGGTGCTATGTTCCCCTTTGATAAACTAAACAGAAATATCAGCAGCATTGACAAAGTTCCTGTTATTGCTGAACTTATGCCAACCAGATGGACTTATGAGGCTCTTATGGTAACACAGTTCAAGGATAATAGATACAACCGTTTCAGGGAAAGCCAGTACGGCCCGACAATTTACGACTATAAAAAAAACCTCAGCATTGCAAATTATTATTCTGTAAGACTTATTCCTTCCCTGATAAACGCTCTTGAAAAAACAGATTCAATTTACCGTAAAATCACACTCATGTCAGATAACCCTGGTAAAGCACCTGTTGTAAATAAGGCTCTTGCAGATTCCGGTAAATTAACACTAATACGGAATGAACTCCGGAAACTGACAAGAAAGTTCCCTACTCTCCAGCAATTCAAATATCTGGATGATCTTGTACCTGAAAAATACAATTTACGGGTTTACAATAATACCATCGCTTATCTGAATTACGTTGGCAATAGTTTTACAAAAATCGGAAATAAACTCTCCGACGAATGGGATAACTTCTATATTACTAATCGTGACGAAATCAGGAACCTTGAAAATCAATACAGTAATCTGAAACTTCAGGAAATAGTTACTAAATTCTATGAAAGGGATAAAAACAAGATTCTTGAATACAAAAATTCATTTATCCAGAATTACGATCCGGTATACCTCGACCCGCAAGAGAAAAAGGGCTTGCTTTCTTTCAGAACCCACTTTTTTGCCCCGGCAAAATATTTCCTTGGAAGAATGTATGATACCTTCAATTTTAATATATCACTGATTCTTCTGAGCTCTATTATACTTTTTATTACCCTTTACTATGAACTCCTCGGGAAGCTTGTAAATTATATTGACAGACTGAGATTTAAAAAATATACTTATTAAATATGCGTTTATCTGTAATTATTTATATATTTTTGTAATTTCAAATATGTTATTGATGCCAGACAAATCTCAACTACTGATAATTATTTTACTGGCAGCGTTTTTAACCTGCTGTAATTCCTCTCCGGGGAAAAACACAAAATTTATTTTCCCCGACGAGGATTCTATACCTATTTCACAGGCTGAACAATTAAGTGAAGAGGCAATTGACGATATATCCAGAAATATTTCTTCCCCGGTTGAAATTGCTGACATACTGCAACGGATGAATGTACCATTCTCCAGCAGTTATCTTGCTTCCTCAATCGACGCAGGAAGAATCAATACAAGTTTTGATAAAGCACTCAAACTTGGCATCCTTGGTGCTGATTTGGGATATCTTAACATGTATGAGAAAACTGGTACTGCCATTGATATCCTTGCATCAATAAAAAAACTTGCCGACGGAATTAATGTCGGACAGTTTTTTGATTTCGAGACAATGAAAAGACTTTCCCTTAACCGATCAAACCTCGATTCTTTACTGTTTCTTTCGCTCGATTCCTATAATCAGATAGATAAATTTCTCAGGGAAAAAGGAAGAGGCCAGTTGTCTGCACTTATGATTACAGGCGTATGGATTGAGGGACAATATTTGGCAACCCAGGTACTAAAACAATTCCCGGATACATTGCTGAGAAACAGAGTAGGAGAACAGAAAGTTATTCTGAATGATCTTATTATGCTTCTGGCTCCTTACTGCAATCTGGGAAATGAATATTACGCACTATGCCGTGATATGCAGGAACTCAGAGAGAAATACAGGGGAGTAAAAATTACCTATACAATAGGTGAACCCCAGATGGCAGAAAAAGACGGTGCCCTTGTTGTAGTTCAGACTGACAGGAGCAATGTGGAAATGACAGCCGAACAACTGGAGGCTATAATCAATACATCTGAAAAAATAAGAAACAGGTTAATTGCAAACAACTGACTTTAACATGAAAAAATTGTCAGCCATATTATTCCTTATCATGTTCATGCACGTATTATCTTACGGGCAGACAGGAGAACCATTTATTAGCCAGTGTGTAATGAGTGCCGGGCCAAATGCCACTTACCTGAAAGATTTCCGCATTCAGCTGGGCAAATCATCACCCCAGCAGGATTTCAGATATAAACAGGTTTTTGCATTCAGCAAAAATATGAAATACAGGTTCACCCTCTGTAACGGCGACAAGTCACAAAGCCAGCTTATTATGAAATTAGTTGATGATACCGGCAGAACTGTACTCACATCATTCGATCCCAAAACAGGAAAAACATATCCTTCAGTTGAATTTATCTGTAATAAAACCGGCACTTATAAGATACTTTTTGATTTTAAAGACTTTCAGCAGGGCCTTGGTGTAGGAGTCGTTTCACTTATTAAATAATAAAGAAAACTTTCCTTCTAAAGATAACGCACTATCTGAACAGAAACTGCCAAAAGAAGTATTGCAGCAAAGAGAAACTCCCGTATGAATGTATTTTTGCCGAAAATCAGATAATAGGAAATAAAATATACTGAAGGCACAGCTCCCAGATATATAATTTCTGCCGAAACACCGGGTAATAATACATACAGGGCTAACGAAATAACAAACCACCATAAAAGAAGTATAAAAATTTTCCTTGATCTGATTTTCATACTCTTAATCCGCGGAAAGAGGAAAAAGATGCCTTTAAATACTCCAGCGACAGAAACAGCAACTGCTGTAATTTCAGCCCATGAAAAATTGTTTTCCCCTGCTTCAGTGAAAATGTTATAACTGAAATCTTCTGCCAGCAAAAGAGGATTGTATGACAAAACATAATATACTCCTGCTGTAATCAGAAAAGGAGCCAGAAGGCCTGTTACCGAAAGCATTAATTCCTTAATGTTATATCCCCTAAGTATAATAACTCCTGTTATAAGAAGAAACCCAAACCATATAAGATTTGCATAAAACAGGGTTCCTATACCTGTCAGAAACGCAGCATCAAAGAATCCGAAAGCCGTTCCGTTTTTACGGTATCCATCCATTATTCTTCTTAACGCCAGAAGAAGCAAAAGAGTAGCCGGCACCACAGGATTAAGAGCCTGATAACTGACAAAAAAACCTGTAAAAAGTGCGTAAAGAATTGAAGGCAGATATGTTCTTTCAGGGATAAAAAACAGGTCGGTATTAAAATTTACAAGTATATATGAAATTAAAAGAATCAGAAAAAAACTGATGACGCTTCCTGATAATCCGTTTCCTGCCAGGTTCTTCATCAATCCGTACAGGGGCATCGGCCTGACATCATAAAAGAAAGATGACTCCTGCTTCAGAAAAAATGTTCCCGACCATATTGCAAACAGGATTATAATATTCAGGAATATTATTTCAGGAGATATTCTTCTGAAAAATTTTAATAACATTTCACAGAAGATCAAAACCGATTTCGGTGCGGTAATACATACCATCCCATGAAATAAGGGCTGCATTTCTGTAGGAGTTCTGAAGTGCCTCATACAGGGTTGAACCATATGCTGTTACTGCAAGAACTCTGCCTCCGCTGGTAACAACTCTCCCATTTTCTGATTTTGTACCTGAATGAAATATAATACAATCCGACACAAGGTCAAGTCCGTATATGACTTTCCCCTTTTCATATTGCCCCGGATAGCCTTCCGAAACCATCACAACTGTTGATACAAACCTTTCATCAATTGTTATTTTACGGCGGTTAAGGTCACCTTTTACAACCCCTTCAAGGAGATCAAAAAAGTCTGATTTTAATCTGGGTAGTATAACTTCAGTTTCAGGATCACCAAGCCTTACATTATATTCGATTACATAGGGTTCACCTTTGACATTCATCAGGCCAAAGAAAATAAATCCTTTATACCTTATACCTTCTTTGGCAAGTCCTTCAATAGTGGGTCTAATAATTCTCTTTTCAACCCTGTACATAAAATGTTCATTGGCAAATGGAACCGGTGAAACAGCACCCATTCCTCCTGTATTTGGACCGGTATCACCTTCACCTGCCCTTTTATAATCTTTGGCTTCCGGAAGAATCCGGTAATTTTTGCCGTCTGTTATCACAAACACTGATAATTCTATTCCCCTGAGAAACTGTTCAATAACAACTTTCTTCCCTGCCTCGCCGAATTTACCGGTCAACATTGCATCAAGTTCACGAAGGGCTTCGTTGATCGAATTCAGGATTATTACACCCTTGCCTGCTGCAAGCCCATCAGCCTTAAGTACATATGGAGGACTCATAGACTCAAGAAATGACCGTGCTTCTCCCACTGTATTTATATCAAAAGTCCGGTAAGAAGCAGTCGGTATTCCGTTTCTGGTCATAAAACCCTTGGCAAAATCCTTACTGCTTTCAAGCCTTGCAGCATTTTTGTCAGGGCCAATTACCGGAATGCTTTTTAATTTATCATCATTAATGAATAAATCATGTATGCCGGCTGCCAGAGGTGCTTCAGGTCCTACAACAACCATATCAATACCTGTTGTAAGCACAGCATTCCTTACCTGCTCAAAATTTTCCGGATTAATATTTAAATTTGTCCCGCATACTGCAGTACCGGCATTACCTGGAGCAATAAAAATACCTTTCACCTTACTGCTTTGGGCCAGCTTCCATGCTATGGCATGCTCCCGTCCGCCCGATCCCAGTATAAGAATTTTCATATTCCAAAAATAATTTATTCCAAAATTAATATTTCCCCTGAAATAACATTCCCTGATTATTTTTGAAAATCAGGCAGCACAAATGAAAAACTCCCTGCTTCACACAAATCTATAAACTCTTCAATAAAACCCTTCTTCACACTAACCGGTTTATCATGAAGTGCAATAATCGAACCCGGTTTTATCTTATTCAATAATCCTTCTGTTATTCTCAAGCCTGTAATTTTTCCCCTGAAATCAAAGGCCATCAGATCCCAAAATACTATTCTGTATTTATCTGACAGAATCCTGTATTGCCACGGAGTTAGCCTCCCATAGGGAGGTCTGAACAAAACTGCAGAGGTAACAGCAGCTGCCTCTGACACTTCTTTAACGTACTTTTTAGTTGATAATTTAAATCCGTCGGCGTGACTGAAAGTATGATTGCCAATCAGATGACCCTCTGAAATAAGATCTTTAACAATTCCGGGAAATTCCACCGCATTTCTGCCTGTGCAGAAAAAAACAGCCTTTACATTACGGGCACGGAGAATTTTTATTATCAACGGCGTGGAATAAGGATCAGGACCATCGTCAAAACTCAGACACAACGACCGGCTGCTGTTACTTAAAACAGTAACGATTTCAGGATATATCCATTTGATAAAAGATGGCAACCTGCTGACGACCATAATTCATCTTGACTTTGAAGGGTAAAATGCTGAATAGTAAAGACTTATTTCATTTTCAAGAGCCTGTGCCGGCTCCTTCATTCCCAGTCTGGAATATAATCTGTAGATATCAATCATCGCCTGCATATTCACACCAACAGGATACTCAAGTCCGAAACGTTCACCGGCCGGAATCTCAGAGATATAACTGAGGTATCCGCGCGAATAATCGAGTATGCTGTTTAATATCTTCATACCTTCTTCTTTTTCTCCGGCTCTAATTAAAACTTCTGCCAGAGTAACTGAAAAATAATCATGTGGCATTTTGTTTACCGGTACAAGAGTCAGTCCCTTGCGTGCTGCTTCAATGGCACGAAGTGTATCTCCCTTTTCCAGTAAGCGGATTCCGAGAGACCCGAACATTCGTTCGAAATTACTGAACATCCTGCGGTTGTTCTCGTCAATATATACATGCTGATCATCAGCATTACCCCATTTGAACTTATTCATCAGATTATCATACATTACCTCTGCATCTATCATGCCGAATTCACCGGGAGGCGGTGTCCCTGTCCTTACAGGAGCTACCCTGTATGCCAGTCCTTCCTGAATAAAAAATTTCTCAAGTCCCTTATACTGTGACGAAGGTACAGTAGTGGAAAAATAGACAGGCCTTGCCCAGTTATTTGTAGCCAGAATATCCATTATGGCAAGGTCTCCTTTAAAAGCATCTGTTTCAGTGTATTCCCAGATCATGGGTGTCACAAGGCTATCAGCAAAATATTTTTTTACTGTACCGTTTTTTAGAACAAGTTCCGGGTCCACATCAATTATAAAACGTTTTGCCGGTATGTAATTGAGATAGTCTCCTCTCCCGGTTAAATCAATCATTGCCTCCCGTTCATCAAGACCGGCAAAATTTACTACCTGTCTGAGGGGTATTGGTTTCTCAACCCTGTCATCAACCGGCATCTGAATTCTTTTCCCTTCAAGATATTTGTCCTGGCCAAGGGAAAACGGCAGAGGGTCTGACTCCCATGCCTTCTGTCTCATCATTTCAATATACCACCCGGCCTGTATGTAACTCAGATTAACAACTCTCACATCAGTTCTTACGCCTTCAACATCCTGTGAATACCAAACAGGGAAGGAGTCATTGTCTCCATATGTAAAGAGTATGGAATTCTTATCCACCGACTTTAAATAATTTGCACCAATATCTCTTGCGGTATAACGTCCCGACCTGTCATGGTCATCCCAGTTCTGTAATCCCATAAGAACAGGAACTGCCAGAAGTAAAATAAAAAATGTGGATGCCATTGCTATCTTCTCCGGTAATCTTTTTTTTACAAACTCATATACCATCATATAACCAGCTCCTATCCATATTGAGAAAGCATAAAATGAACCTGCATAGGCATAGTCCCTCTCGCGTGGCTGGTTTGGGTACTGGTTAAGATAAACAATTATTGCTATTCCTGTCATAAAAAAGAATCCCAGTACCACCCAGAAACCGTATCTGTCTTTTCTGTATTGCCATAATATACCGGCCAGTCCGATAAAAAGCGGAAGAAAGAAATATGTATTCCGGCCGGGATTGTTTTTAAGGTCTTCGGGTATCTTATCCTGATCGCCCAGCCGTGCATTGTCAATAAATTTTATTCCGCTTATCCAGTTGCCGTAAAGAGGATTGCCATTACCCTGCACATCATTCTGTCTTCCTGCAAAATTCCACATAAAATATCTCATATACATGAAGCCTACCTGATACCTGAAAAAAAACCTGAGGTTTTCACCAAATGTCGGACAGACGAGTGTTCTTTTCCCCGATGATGACTCTATCGTATAACGGCGGCCTTTTATCTTTCCCCAATATTTATAGGCACTCTCATGCTCAGGTTCCTGGCTGTACATCCGGGGGAAAATTGTCTCAAATTTTTCATGGTAACCGTATTCAGGCCTGTAATAAGGCTCATATCTTCCGTTAACTTTGTTGTAACCTGCCACCACCTGCCTGACTTTCGTAACCGGAGCATTATAGTAATTTCCATATAGTTTGGGAGAACTTCCGTACTGCTCCATATTAATATAATAGACAAATGAAAATATATTGGAAGGATCATTCTGATTCATCGGTGGCCGTGCCGAAGAACGAATAATAATCATCGCATATGATGAATATCCTATCAGAATGACAGTAAGGGCTGTAATTATGTAATTGAATATTATTTTCTGCTTTCGGAGGGAATATCTTATTCCCAGTACTGCAATTGTAATTAGCAATACTAAATAAAATAACAAACCGGAATTATATGGCAAACCAAGTTTATTTACGAACAAAAGTTCAAACCATCCTCCGGCTGTCGGAATTCCAGGCATTATGACAAAAACCATCAGCCATAACAGAATTACAGCAATTAAAAATGTTTTCAGCAATCCTGATTTTGTGACCTTATATTTTTTAAAATAAAAGATAAACACCAGTACCGGTAAAACCAGCAGGTTCAAACGGTGAATTCCTATTCCGAGTCCCATCAGGTAAGCAATCAATATCAGCCATCTTCCTGCATATTGTTCATCAGCATTATCTTCCCATTTCAGCATTGCCCAGAAAACCATCGCAGTAAAAAGTGATGACATGGCATACAGTTCACCTTCAACAGCCGAAAACCAGAAAGTATCAGAGAAAGTATAAGCAAGGGCTCCGATAATACCACTGGCCAGTATGGGGAAAATCTGGTTGCTGGAAGGAACGCCATTTTCGCAGAGGGCCTTTCTTACGAGATGGGTTATCGTCCAGAAAAGAAACAGAATTGTAAGTCCGCTGCTGATTGCCGACATAGCATTCATTGTGAATGCAACTTTCGATGTATCTCCGCCTGCAAAGAGTGTTGCAATTCGCCCAAGCATCAGAAAGAGAGGGGCTCCCGGTGGATGCCCTACCTGTAGCCGAAATGCCGAAAGGATAAACTCACCGCAATCCCAGAAACTGACAGTAGGCTCTGCGGTAACAAGATACACCGCAGAGGAAATAAAAAATATCAGCCAGCCTGTAATGCTGTTCCACCTTCTGAATATGTAAAATGAAGATTTCATTGCCTGTGTACCTGTTTAAACATCTGACAAATAACGCAAAAAAAAATCACTTATGTATCATCAGAAATTCTTTTAACATTATTACAACTTACTATTTTATTAATTTTACTGCTTCAAGCATATATAATGAAACAGTCAGTACTGATTGCCATCTTAATAAGTTTCACAACCGAATCTATATGCCAGGTGACAGAAACCCGGGAAGAAAATACCGGAAAATTATTTCTCGACCTGAAAACTATCAGCTTTATTAAGAACAATGAGTATTTCAATCCTGTCACTGAAGGATACACTCTTATCGGCAGTTTTGTCAGGCCAGAAATCATATTTGCACCTTCCGGTAATTTTGAGATCGGTCTTGGCGTTCATCAACAGCTTTATTCAGGGGCACCGGAAATTTCAGCACCCGCGTTACTGTTCAAGGCAAGATGGAAAATTTCAAAGAGCAGTACTCTAACTCTCGGTGCACTTGATGGAAGCGACAAGCACAGAATGTATGACCCTCATTTTAACTCAGAGAAAATTTATACCACCTATACCGAAAATGGTGCATCATTTGTAACTGAAACCGGAAGGCTTTTCAGCGACACATGGATAAACTGGGAAAACTTTATTTTCAGGGGAGACACCGTAAGAGAAACATTTACTGCAGGGGAATCATTCAATTACAAACCTCCGTTGCCAGCAGGCTTCATGGAATTGCATTTCCCATTACAGTTGAAGTTTAAACATTTCGGCGGACAGATAAGCAATTACAGCGGTCATGTACTTACTTTCCTTAATTTTTCTGCCGGAGCCGGTGCTGATTTTATTTTTGCTGACGGGAAATTCGGTACACCTGGCATAGAATACATGCAGTTCATTTACAGAGAAGTCACCCGTAAAGGTGATATGGGCATAACCGAAGGAAGCGCATCATGGGTCAGGCTCTTTTACCGCTACCAATGGCTATACCTTGGATCTTATTTCTGGTTCTCAAACAATTTTTATGCCCCCGATGGTAATCAGATTTACTCAAGCATCTCCGATTATCAGAAAGGTTATATAATTCCTGAAAGAAAAATCTGGACCAGTGCCGCTTACATAACTTTAAAACCTCATGGCCTTTTTGAAATGCTACTGGGTTTCGAAGGATACTATGATTTCAGACTTAAAAGAATGGATAGCGCGGTTGCATTTCATATTAATTTCAGCAGGCGGATAAAAGTGGCAACATTGAAGAATGACTGATTTCAGGAAATGACAATAAATCTCCATGGCATATCTTTCCATGGCTTTCCTGCATAGCTTATTCCGATACGGCTGGTGGTTTTATATGATACTTCCGAATCATTGTCTTCAATCCATATTCTCCGGGAGGAGGTCAGATCTTCACCATAGAAGGTACCGTCAATACCGAGGGCACGTGTAAGCTTTCCTGGTCCGTCAAAACCCTCAACTCCTCTTATTAGTGCAGCCTGGGGTTCATTCTCAGCACCTGTCACTACATTAAGCATCCAGTACATACCATAAACAAAATACACATAGACATATCCGCCCCTGCGAAACATAACTTCTGTTCTTATTGTCTTACCCTTTGATGCATGGCAGGCCTTATCTTCAGTACCCCTGTATGCTTCAGTTTCTGTTATTATGTGCCGGGAAATTTTTCCATCAGGCTGCCTCACGGCAAGAATTTTGCCAAGCAACCCCGGAGCCACTTTAAGAACATCCTCAGTAAAAAAATCAACTTTCAGCCGTTTTCCGGTTTCCAAATGAGATTTTGTTTTCAAACTTTTTTCTTTCATATAATGAAAAAAATCCGTCAATATCCTTTACATCAATAAAATCACACTTCTCTCTCCTGACTCTTTTCTTATCTTTACTGCAACTCCCCCGAAGGCATCTCCCCGGGGTTTTATTGATTCAAAGGCAGGAGAAAAGTTCCATTGTGCAAACTTAATTTCATTCATTATAAATTGTCTTCTTCATGCCCGAAAATAAAAAAAGTTTTGATTTTCATTGGTTCCGGTATGAAAACATTCTGTCAGGTATACCTTAATTAATATTTGTTATATCTACTGAGATCAGCTCTTCAATGCCGTCTGAATTTTTCCACAATCCTCCAGATGCAGAATATCTTATCAATGTATATTTCAGTAGTTGTCCCTTCCGTTCATTTCTGCAATAAAGAATGTTGCATTGTGAGTTTCATTTAAATGCTGAATATCAGGGAAACAATTGTTTAATTGAGGGCAGATAAATATTTTTATTGAAATAAATTTATTACATAATTCTTTTTTTTGAAAATATGTTGTATTTTTGCAGACCCGAAAATGAAGGGAATTTTATAATTATAAGGAAATCAAATAAAAGCATAATAGAGTGAATACTTTAAGTTACAAAACAGTATCTGCCAATAAATCAACGGTAAACAAGGAATGGGTACTTGTTGATGCAGAGGGTCAGGTTTTGGGACGACTGGCATCGGTAGTAGCTTCACTGCTGAGGGGAAAACATAAACCCAGTTTTACGCCTCATGTTGATTGTGGTGACAATGTTGTTGTTATTAATGCTGAAAAGGTTGTTCTTTCCGGTACAAAATTGACAGACAAGGAATATGTAAAATATACGGGTTTCCCAGGTGGGCAAAGGATTACAAAAGCCAGTGATATGCTGAAGAAAAATCCCGTTTTTCTTATTGAACATGCAGTTAAAGGCATGCTTCCGAAAAACAGACTCGGAAGGGCATTATTTAAAAACATGCATGTTTATGCCGGCATTGAACACCGGCATGAAGCTCAGAAACCAAGAAAAATAGATATACAAAACATTAAATAACACGCATGGAAGCTATTAATGCCACTGGAAGAAGAAAATCAGCCATTGCAAGGGTTTATCTTACCGAAGGTAAAGGGAAAATTACTGTAAATGACCGCGATTACAGGGATTATTTTGGTCATGATACTCTTTCTTATATGGTAACTCAGCCGCTTGTTCTTCTTAATGTTGCTGATAAATATGATATTAAGGTAAACCTTGACGGAGGAGGTATTAAAGGTCAGGCTGAAGCTTTAAGGCTTGGCATCTCAAGAGCACTTGTTAAGATTGATAATGATTCCCGGCCTTTACTTAAGGAAAACGGCTTTCTTACCCGCGACCCGAGGGAAGTGGAAAGAAAGAAACCCGGGAGACCAAAGGCAAGGAAAAGATTCCAGTTCAGCAAACGTTAATACAGAAATCTCCCGTATGACTGAAGTAAGTTTAGTATCTAAATTGCATTGACTTCTCCGCATGAGAACTACTCTGCAATTGACAAAACAGAATGTAAACTTAAAACCTATAAAATGCCAAGAATCACATTTGAAGAATTACTTGAAGCCGGAGTACACTTCGGCCACCTGAAAAGAAAATGGAATCCGGCTATGGCTCCATATATTTTTATGGAACGTAACGGTATTCATATTATTGATCTGGAAAAAACCATTGAAAAACTTGAGGAAGCTGCATCGGCAATGAAACATATTGCCCGTTCAGGCAAAAAAATACTTTTTGTTGCCACAAAAAAACAGGCAAAAGAAATTGTTGCTGAAAAAGCCAAAAAGGTTAATATGCCTTATGTTACTGAAAGATGGCCCGGCGGAATGCTTACAAATTTCCCTACCATCAGAAAGGCAGTTAAAAAAATGGCTTCAATAGACAAAATGGCAGCCGACGGTACCTTTGCAAATATGTCAAAACGTGAAAAACTGCAGATTACCCGCCAGAGAGCCAAACTCGAAAAAATGCTGGGAAGCATTACTGACCTTACAAGACTCCCTTCAGCAATATTCGTCGTAGATGTGTGCAAGGAAAATATTGCAGTAAGAGAAGCCAAAAGACTTGGAATACCAGTTTTTGCAATGGTCGACACCAATTCCGACCCATCCCCTATCGACTTCCCGATACCGGCTAATGATGATGCCTCAAAATCAATAGCAGTAATCGTTGATGTATTGTGCAGAGCAATTGAAGAAGGCCTTAACGAAAGAAAACTGGAAAAAGACAAAGAGACCCTGCCAAAAGATAAAAAGGAAATCCGTAAGGAACTCGAAACCCAGGCTGTTCCCGACGCAATTATCGAAGCTATTGTTAACGAGGAAGAAGATGTTGAAATCAAAACACAGCGTAAAACACTCGAAATTTTCGATGACGAAATATCCCCTGCTCACGAGGACCTGATAGACGGGAATACAGAAGAAATTGAAATTGAGGTCGAAGAGGAAGAAGAGGAAGAAGAATAAAATCTGAAATTTAAATCAGGAAAAATAATGGCTAATTTTACTACCGAAGACGTTGTAAGACTAAGAAAAGCTACACTTGCAGGAATGATGGACTGCAAGAAAGCACTGGAAGAAGCAGAAGGTAATTTCGAAAAAGCTGTAGAAATTATTCGCAAAAAAGGACAGGCAGTCGCAAATAAACGGGCAGACCGTATAGCAATGGAAGGTGCTGTTCTGGCAAAAGTTGTCCCTGCAGGCAATATTGGTGCACTTATTGTGCTTAACAGTGAAACCGATTTTGTTGCAAAAAATGCTGAATTTCTTAAACTTGCAAACAATATTCTGAATATTGCACTTGCAAATACACCTGCCAGTCTTGAAGATTTAAAGTCTCTTAAACTTGATGGTGTACCGGTTTCAGAAAAAATTGTTGAATTCGTCGGAGTAATTGGCGAAAAAATAGAACTCTCATTCTATGAAAAAATAGAAGCACCTTATGTTCAGGCATATGTACACCCCGGAAATAAACTGGCATCCCTGATAGGCTTTTCAAAAGCTGGCCTGGATATACAGGTTTATAAGGATGTGGCAATGCAGGTAGCAGCAATGAATCCTGTTGCCATAGACAAAAATGATGTAAAACCGGAAATAATAGCCAAGGAAACCGAAATCGGAAAAGAACAGGCACGAAGAGAGGGTAAACCCGAAGAAATGCTCGATAAAATAGCTCAGGGTAAACTCGCCAAATTCTTTAAAGAAAGCACACTGCTAAACCAGGAATTTATCAAAGACAGCAAACTGACAGTACGCCAGTACATTCAGTCTGCCGACAGGGATCTGAAAATTACCGGTTTTGTGCGTTATTCAATCAACCTGTAATATTTTAAGTTATTTTATCAGTAGTGTCCGGATAAAATCAAGGGGATTCCTCCCTTTGGTCGGAATGACGGGGCATTTTGAAGGGATAC
>Ga0078972_1007493_pt1 | contig 24194 bp, 26 predicted proteins | sample YelNatPaOPGAMG01_FD_67568 | JGI IMG/M metagenome (GOLD analysis project Ga0078972, IMG submission 67568) | Hot spring thermophilic microbial communities from Obsidian Pool, Yellowstone National Park, USA - OP-RAMG-01 (SPADES assembly) (version 2) | ecosystem: Environmental > Aquatic > Thermal...
GAAAATTGTAAGCAACATGCGAGTTCCATCCGGCCGAGTGGCTAATAAAAGAAGGTAAGTATAACCAAATGGAAGTCAGTAACTTAAAAAAATATTTTCGGATGAAACCCCCATGATGCGTTGCCTCACAACAAACAAAATGAAAATTTCAGGGGGGCCGAGTCAGAGATAGGAATATGTATGTAACAAATTGATAGTAAGCTAATTAATTAAATTTATTTTCGGATGAAACGAGCATGTTGATGCAGTAAACACAACAAACAGATGAAAATATATAAACATGCGAGTTCCATCCGGCCGAGAGGCTAATAAAAGAAGTTAAGTATAACCAAATGGAAGTCAGTAACTTATAAATTATTTACGAATGAAAGGCAACATTACATTTACCATGATTAAGCCCGATGCAACGGGGCGCAATTTAACGGGTAAAATTTTATCGATGATTACCGAAGCCGGATTTACTATTCGTGCATTGAAAATGACCCGTTTAAGTAAGGAACAGGCCGAGGGGTTTTATGCTGTTCATCGAGAAAAACCATTTTTCAATGATCTGGTAAAATTCATGACATCGGGTCCTGTAGTGGCAGCGATATTGGAAAAAGAGAATGCCGTGGAAAGTTTCAGGGAACTGATTGGTGCTACCAATCCTGCGAATGCTGCTGAAGGTACTATTCGCAAACTTTTTGCTTCAAGTGTGCAGGAGAACGCCATTCATGGTTCCGATAGCGATGAAAATGCTCAAATAGAAGCTAACTACTTTTTTTCGCAGCTCGAGCGTTTTTGATCTTCGGTTATGGTTTATTCAGAGCACTGATATAGTGGTGCTCTGCTGTTTTATGACATAAGAAAGGTTTCGTTTTATCTTTACGAAACGACCCTGTTGATGCAGTAAACACAACAAACGAATTAAAATTATAAGCAACATACGAGTTTCATCCGGCCTACGAGCTAATAAAGGAAGGCATGTATAACTAAATGGAAGTAGTAACTTATAAAATTATTTTCGGATGAAACCCCCATGATGCATTGCCTCACAACAAACAAAATGAAAATTTCAGGGGGGGCCGAGTCAGAGAGCAGGAATATGTATGTAAAAAATTGATAGTAAGTTAATTAATTAAATTTATTTTCGGATGAAGATATGGTACTAACCGCAAAGAACGCAAAGATATACGCAGAGGTCGCAAAAGAATTTTTCTTTGCGGTTTTTGCGCTATTCCTCGGCGTTTTCAGCGGTTGTTAGACCATAAATTAAATTTATTTTCGGATAAAATATTAGGCGCTTCCAGTAATAAGATTAGTGTTTTAACTGGAACAAAATAGACCTTCTTTTATCGAAATAATCTCGGTTTGGAAATTGAGTATTGGGGTGGGTTGATTCTGGGTAGGAAGAAACCGGCCCCAATTTTTCTTTAAAAAGAATTGATTTTTCCCGAAGGATTTAGTATATTTATACAATAATCAGCACATTTGAATGTGCTTTTTGTATTTTGCCTAACCCTAAACAAAGAATACCATGTCGAAAAAAGAAGAAGAAAAAGAAGAAAGGAAGCGACTCAGGAAAGAGTTACGCAAGCTTCAGATGGAACTGGTAAAGTTGCTTGAATGGATTAAATACAAGAAACTGAAGGTGGTAGTCATTTTTGAGGGCAGGGATGCAGCTGGGAAGGGAGGGGTCATCAAGCGCATTACCGAATATTTGAATCCGAGGTACTGCAGGGTGGTAGCGTTGGGGGTACCCACAGAAAAGGAAAAGACGCAATGGTACTTTCAACGTTATGTAGCACATTTGCCTTCGGCAGGGGAGATGGTGCTTTTTGACCGGAGTTGGTACAACAGGGCAGGAGTAGAACATGTGATGGGCTTTTGTACCGAAGCCGAGTATGAGGAATTTCTTCGTTCGTGCCCTGAATTTGAGCGCATGCTGATACGTTCGGGGATTATACTGATCAAGTACTGGTTTTCGGTAAGCGACGAAGAGCAGGAACGTCGTTTTCAGGAAAGAATCAATAATCCGGCCAAGCGGTGGAAAATCAGTCCAATGGATCTTGAGTCGCGCAAAAGGTGGGTCGAATATTCCAAGGCCAAAGATACAATGTTTCAGTATACCGACATTAAGCAAGCGCCTTGGTATGTAGTGAATGCCGACGATAAACTTCGGGCACGATTAAACTGTATACATCATTTGCTTTCGCTAATACCCTATGAGGATGTGCCCTATGAAAAAATAAAAGTCCCCCCACGCCAGAGCGATGAGGGGTATGTTCGTCCCCCTGTAGAGGATCAGACATTTGTTCCTGAGGTGTACTAATTAGTCACATTCTTCAAAGCTTTTGTCGTACTGGGTCATAGCTTCTTCGCTCATACCCATACTCGAGAATCCTCCGTCGTGGTAGAGGGTTTGCATGGTAACCTTACGGGTCAGGTCTGAGAATAGGGTAATACAGTAATCGGCGCATTCTTCGGCGGTAGCATTGCCCAGCGGTGACATGCGATTCGAGAAGTCGAATAGCGAATTAAAGCCTTTTATGCCGCTACCGGCTGTAGTTATAGTGGGCGACTGCGAAACTGCATTGATACGTACTTTCTTTTCGCGGCCATATATGTATCCAAAGCTGCGTACAATAGATTCAAGGGCTGCTTTGGCATCGGCCATATCGTTATACCCGTACAGTGTGCGTGTCGAGGCTATATAGGATAAAGCTACTACCGAACCCCATTCGTTTATAGCATCGTATTTACGACATATTTGTAAAATCTTGTGTAACGACAAGGCCGATATGTCAAGTGTTTTCAGATAATTGTCGTAATTGATGTTGTCGTAGGGTATGTTTTTGCGTACATTGGGCGACATACCGATGGAATGTAATATAAAATCGAATTTTCCGCCCAATTTTTCCATGGAAAGGTTAACAAGCATATCCAGATCGTCGAGGTTGGTGGCATCGGCATAGATGACCTCGGTATTGCAGGCTTTGGCAAGCTCTTCGACTTCACCCAGACGTTTGGCAACTGGCGCATTAGTGAGTATAAATTTTGCACCTTCTTCATAGGCTCGCTCTGCAACTTTCCATGCAATGGAACTGCTGTTAAGGGCGCCAAAAATTAGTCCACGCTTTCCTTTTAATAAATTGTATGCCATAGGTATTAATTTAGTTATTGATTAATGCAGTACAAACAATTCGAACAAAATAATGTTCATTTACATGTTTTATGCCACATTGGCTGATCCTCAGAGCGGGGTATATTGAGGGAACGGGGTTGTTGTTCAGTTTCAGAAGGTTCATTAGCTCTGTGCGCATTTTATGATCTTGTTATTTTTGTATGTTATGTAATTGCATATGTTTGTTTGTTGAAAAAATGAATGTATGGGCAATATTGAGATAAACGGTATTCCTGTTTATGGACTTGAACTGGATAAAAACAGTCGCTGCAAACATTATCATGGAGAGAACGATGTAATTGCTATCCGTCTGAAATGCTGTGATCGTTATTATGCCTGTTGCAAATGTCATGAAGAGTTGGAATCGCATAAAATTATTCCGTGGCCGACGGAATGTTTTGGCGAGAAAGCTGTTCTTTGTGGCAGGTGTGGACATGATCTAACGATTGCAGAATATCTGAATTCGAACTATCGTTGTCCGTACTGTAGTGCAGCATTCAATCCCCGTTGCAGCTTGCATTATCCCATATATTTTTGTATGTAACATTGTTTTCTTTTTTTGGAAAAAAATAAAAGCCGATGCATATCGGCTCAGGGATTAATTGTTAAACAGTCCGCGGATTTTTTCAAAAATATTCTTTTCATCGGGATCGGGTGCTGGGGTAAAATTGGGTGATTCAGCAAATTTTTCAATGATTTTGCGTTCTTCGCGTGTGAGGTTACGCGGCACCCATACATTTACGTACACCAGCATGTCGCCTTTGCCGTATCCGTTTACTTCGGGCAACCCTTTCCCTTTCAATCTCAGGATTTTGCCGGGTTGTGTTCCGGGCTCAAGTTTGATTTTTACTTTTCCTTCGAGGGTAGGGATTTCCACATATCCTCCTGTTACGGCTTGCGGGAAACTTATATGTAGGCTGTAAAGCAGGTCTTTACCGTCGCGGATGAAATCGGGATGTTTTTCTTCCGAGAAGGTAACAATAAGGTCGCCGTTAATTCCGCCTCTGCGGGCAGCGTTACCTTTGCGGCTAAGGGTCATTTGCATTCCCTCGGCCACACCGGCAGGAATGTTCAGGGTAATGATTTCATCGCCTTTGACGATGCCTTCACCATAGCATTTGCTGCATTTGGAAGTAATAATTTTTCCTTCGCCTCCGCAGTTGGGGCAGGTTGTGGTGGTTTGCATCTGCCCTAGGAAGGTATTGGTAATTTTGGTTACCATTCCCGAACCATGACAGGTGGGACAGGTTGTCGGTGAACTGCCACGGGCAGCACCTGTTCCTCCGCAGGCATCGCAGGGGACGTATTTATTGACTTTTATTTTTTTCTCAACCCCTTTAGCAATTTCCTCGAGGGTGAGTTTTACATTAATACGTAAATTCTGTCCCTTTGTGGTACGACGTTCTCCCGTACGGCTACCAAAGCCAAAACCGCCAAAATGTCCCCCGAAGATATCGCCGAAATGGGCAAAAATATCTTCAATGGTCATTCCGCCTTCACTGCTGAAACCACCGTTGGCTCCACTTACGCCGGCATGTCCGAACTGGTCGTATCGTGCCCGTTTTTCGTCATCGCTGAGCACTTCATAGGCTTCGGCAGCTTCCTTAAATTTTTCTTCTGCCTCCTTGTCACCCGGGTTACGGTCGGGATGGTATTTCAAAGCCTGTTTGCGGTAGGCTTTTTTTATCTCTTCCTTGGTTGCATTCCTCGGAACTTCCAATATTTCATAATAGTCGCGCTTGGTAGCCATAATATTCAATGTTATGCCGTTTTAAACTCTTTTTTACTCGCCAACAACTACTTTGGCGTAGCGAATTACCTTGTCGTTCAATAGGTAACCTTTTTGTACCACATCTACTATCTTACCACTGAGCGATTGATCATCGACAGGTATTTTGGTAATGGCTTCATGATAATCGGTGTTAAATTCTTTATCGTCCTGTATCGCAATTTCTTTGATGCCATTCTGGGAAAGAAAGTCTTTGAATTTGTTGTAAATCAAAAATATGCCATCCTTTACAGCCTGCAGGTCATTGGCTGTCTCCAGATTTTTTATTCCAAGCTCAAAATCGTCTACGACGGGAAGTAATTTCTTTAAAACTTCCTCGTTGGCGTATCGCGTAAGTTCCATTTTTTCTTTCAGGGTACGTTTGCGGTAATTGTCGAATTCGGCCGACAAACGTAAATATTTATCTTTCCATTCCATAATTTCGGCTTCGTATTTTTGTTTCAACTCTTCCATCTGAGTGGCCAAATCGGGTTCTTTAACTCCTGATTCCGAAGGAGATGCAGGAGTATTTTCCTTGTTTTCTGTCATATTTTCAGTAACGGATTGAGCGGCTTGTTGGGTTGCTTCATTCGATGCAGCCTGGGCCTGTTGTTCTGTATGTTTTTCTTTGTCTTTTGCTTTTCTCATATCTGTTTTACACGTTTTTTGTTTCCGACCGATTAACACAAATTTTTTGCCAAACAAGATTTTGACGGACAAATTGGCATAATAATCTGATTTAACCGATAAATTTTTGGCGTTGACCGAAAATGATTTACATAATGAGGGTTTTACTATTATTTTTGAAATGAATTTAAAATTCTAAAACTATGTCAAAAATGGGAACAGGTGCATTCTGGGGCTTATTGCTCATCATTATTGGGCTAAGTATTATTATCAAGATTGTTTTTAACATCGATTTCCCGATTTTTAAGATTCTTATAGCCTTTTTCTTTATTTATCTGGGGTTGAAAATTTTATTCGGGCATTCGTTCCGGCCATTTCATTCGTGTAAGGATGAACATACGGTTATTTTTGGCGAACGGGTGTTTCTCAAACCCGAACATGGCAGGGAATACAGTGTGATATTTGGGAAAGCTGTTTTTGACTGGCAGCATTTTCGTCCCGATAGTACTGGAGGTCAACAGATTGATGTAAAGATCAATACGATTTTTGGGTCAACGGAGATGGTCCTGCCAAAGGATATGCGGGTAAGGATAGATGCGAGTTCGGCTTTTGGCGAAGCCCGCATGCCAAACGGTAATACCGCCACGTTTGGCAATACCAACTACTGGGCCGATACCACTGACAGCAATAGCCAGCTAAATGTTCGTGCCGATGTGGTATTTGGTTCGTTTCTGGCGAGGTAAATTTTAGTGTTTCCAGTATTTGTCGATACAATCGATGATATATTGAAGAATTTCGTCCCGTCCGGTCTTTTTCACGGCCGAAGTTATAAATATAGGTGGTAGTTCTTCCCATGTTTCGAGCATCCGGTTTTTAAACTGGTCGATATTTCGCTTTAGTTGGTTCGACGATAGTTTATCGGTCTTGGTAAAAATCAGGGCAAAAGGTACCTGATGTTCGCCTAAAAACTGAAGAAACCCCAAATCGTTGGGCTGGGGTTCGAGTCGGCTGTCGATAAGCACAAAGAGGGTTAACAGGTTTTTTCGTGTAAGGGTATATCCGGCAATCATCCGTTCGAACTGTTGTTTCTTTTCTTTCGATACGTGAGCATACCCATATCCTGGCAAGTCGGCCAGGTACAGGTTCACGGATTTGTGTGCAGTCGTGTCTTTGGGATGAAAATTTACCAGAAAATGATTGATGGTTTGGGTCTTACCGGGCTTAGCCGAGGTGTGGGCAAGATGTTTCTGATTTACCAGCATGTTGATAAGCGACGACTTGCCCACATTGGAACGGCCAATAAAAGCAAATTCGGGAAGATGGTCGGGAGGACAATCCTGATAATCAGTCGTACTTTTCACGAATTGTGCCTGCATAACTAAAGATTTTAAAGCCATTTTTCGCAAAAAGCATCAGGAAGTTTTGCCGATGTATACTTCGAGAATTTTTGAGCTGGGTTGGGGTTTAAGGTATAGATTGTTGATTTCTGCGGGGATAAGTACAGTTTCGCCCATGGCAACTTCGACCGGAGGGGCAACAAAAGTTTCGATGGTAAGTTTACCCTCAAGGCACATGTAAATGACGAATGAGTCGATATTGCCGTAGTCTTTTTCGATAGTTTGATTAAACTCGATTACGTTGGTAGTGAAGTAGGGGCATTTTACCAGTTCCACGGTATGATTCAGTACCGGGGTATAGGTAGTTTTGATGTTTTTGACGGGTCTGAAGTCGATAGCCTTCAGGGCGAGTTCGGTATGCAGTTGGCGGGGTTTGCCCGAAGCATCCACGCGGTTCCAGTCATAAATGCGATAGGTGATATCGGAGGTTTGTTGAATTTCTGCAATAAGTAATCCAGCGCCAATAGCATGAATACGGCCAGCGGGCAGAAAGACTACATCGCCAGTTTTTACTTTTTCGAAGTGAAGGATCTCTTCGATCCGGCCTTCGTTGAGATATTTCAGGTAGGTATTGGCATCCATGGGGCGGTTGAAGCCAACGATAAGTTCAGCATCTGGTTCGGCTTGGACGACGTACCACATTTCGGTCTTACCCCAGCTGTTGTGTTCGCGCATAGCCATTTCGTCGTCGGGGTGAACCTGTACCGAAAGTTTGTCGTTGGCGTCGATAAATTTGATGAGGAGGGGAAAACGTTCGCCAAAACGTTCGAATACAGCGCCTCCTACCAGATCGTCCATGTATATCTCGAGCAGTTCGCTGAGCGTATTGCCTGCCAAAAAGCCATTGGCTACTACCGACGAAGCTCCCGGGACATCGGATATTTCCCAACTCTCCCCACAACGTTCCGAAGCACCTTTCTTATGCAGCAGATCACGTAATTTTTTACCCCCCCACAGCACATCTTTCAGTATCGGTTCAAACTTCAGAGGGTATAAAGATTTTTTATCTTCCATAATACATTTTTTATATGATAATGCTTACAAGAGTGACAAAGCCAAGAATTAATATGATTATACCTGAAATTTTATTTAACCACCAAAGATTGCGTACGTTAAAGCGTTCGTGATAACGGCTGACGATAGAGGATAACGTATACCACCACAAGCTGGTACCTATTAATACTCCTGCAAATATTGCAGTAAACTGTTCGACGGCATGGACTCCTTTTACCACATTAAAAGCTGTAAATACAGCTAGATACAGAAAAATGTTGAGAGGATTTGATAGCGTTAACAGCATAGTGGTAAAGTAATCCTTAGTTAGGGAGGTTTTTCGCAACAGTTTCGCACGGTATTGCTTGACGGGATTTTTGAAGTAAATGCGCAGTCCAATATAGATAACCAGCATGCCGCCAAAAAATTTAAATATATAGGTATAGTCGTTGATAAAGTCAATCACAAACGATAGTCCTAACCCGGCAATGATAGAGAGTATAGTGTCGGCAGTTGAGGCTCCAAGGCCAGATACAAAGCCCGATACTCGGCCCTTGCTTAACGTTCGCTGTACGCATAAAATGGCAATAGGTCCCACGGGGATAGAGGCTATGTATCCAACTATAATACCTTTTATGAGCAGTTCAACCACTTTTAAACCTTCTGCCATGTGCATCGCTGTACTTTTTTCGCAAACCTACTGAAGTTTTTTCGAAAGAGCAAACATGGCGTATTAAATCTGTTTTGGGAAAATGTTATCGAGAAAGTTTTTCAATAAAAATTATGATTGCTCAGCTATGAGTTGTTCATGGGTAGCGCTAACGTTTTTTTTACATTTCTCTTATTTGATAATAATCGTACATTTTTTATAAAAACAATTACCTGAAAGTAACCTGCACATGGTCATCTACTTCGAGCATAATTTCATGGCCGAGTATCAGTGGGAGGTTAATGTTTTCGTGGCCAGCCGGAAAACCAAAAGCAACCGGAATATTGAGATCTGAGGCATATTCGGATATGATTTGATAGGCATCCTTTCCGAAGGGGATTTTATTGTCTTTCATATCGGTCATTTGCCCTATGATTAGTCCCCTTAAATTTTCGAGTTTTCCGCCCAGTTTCAGGTTCATCATCATTCGATCGATATGGTAAAGATATTCGTCGATATCTTCGAGAAAAAGAATTTTTCCCCCTGTAAAAATGTCGTAGTCGGTGCCGCGTAGGCTGTACAATACCGATAAATTTCCGCCAACGAGTATGCCCCGGGCTATTCCCTGTTTGTTGAGGGGATGAGACGGACAGGTATAAACGGGTTTTTCGCCCTTGAGGATGGCCATGGTATGATCAAATGAGGTGGTATCGAAATTATCTTGCTGCAGGTTAAAGAGCAAAGGAGCGTGCAGCGATTCGATACCTTTTTGGTGAACAGCTGAATGGAATACCGTGATGTCGCTAAAACCAACTATCCATTTGGGTTTTTGGGTGAATTTTTCCCAGTGGATATGTTGGGTAACCCTAACAGAACCATATCCTCCGCGGGTGCAAAAAATGGCTTTTATGTCCGGATTGTCGAGAAATTTTTGAAAATCTGCAGCGCGCTGCTGGTCGGTTCCGCCAAATTGATGATGACGGCTATAGGCGTTACTACCCATCACAATCTTTAAGCCATGAGCGTTAAGCCATTCGAGACCCTTCTGTATATCGTTTTCTGAGACAAAACGTGCGGGAGAAACGACACCTACCTTGTCGCCCGGTCGTAGAAATTCGGGGGTAATCATAGCGGTTCAAGCGTTTGTATTTGATGGCGTGAATATACAAAAATATATGCCATTGCCCTGAGTATTTTTTTATCTTTGTCACTTTAAAAAATGATTTAATGGGAAGTCTCATGAGTGAATTTGAACGTTATACGGTAACAGCTGCATTGCCTTATGCCAATGGACCGGTACACATAGGCCATCTGGCAGGGGTATATATTCCTGCCGATATTTATGTGCGATATTTGCGGCAGCGTGGTAAAGATGTTATTTATGTGTGCGGAAGTGATGAACATGGCGTACCTATTACCATTAAGGCGCGTCAGGAAAATGTTTCGCCCCAGGTAATTGTCGACCGGTATCATGCTATGATTAAGCAATCGTTCGAGGCTTTTGGGATATCATTTGATATCTATTCCCGTACCACTTCGCCGGTACATTATCAAACGGCATCGGATTTTTTTCTGACCCTTTACCGGAAAAATGAATTTATTGAAAAGGAAACGGAACAATACTATGATGAGGAGGCACAGCAGTTCTTGGCCGACCGTTATATAACGGGTACATGTCCACATTGTGGCAATGAAAGGGCCTATGGCGACCAATGCGAAAAGTGTGGCACCTCGCTCAATGCTACCGACCTTATAAATCCCCGTTCGGTACTTAGCGGAAAGACTCCGGTTCTCCGTAAAACCTCGCACTGGTATTTGCCCCTCGATAAGCACGAAATGTGGCTGCGACAGTGGATCCTTGAAGATCATAAGGAATGGAAAACCAATGTTTACGGGCAGTGCAAGTCGTGGCTCGACTTAGGTCTGCAGCCTCGTGCCGTAAGCCGTGATCTCGACTGGGGTATACCTGTACCCCTTGAAAATGCAAAGGGTAAGGTGTTGTACGTCTGGTTCGATGCGCCTATTGGCTATATCTCGGCTACCAAGGAACTTACCCCACAATGGGAGAAATACTGGAAGGATCCTAAAACACGTCTGGTTCATTTTATCGGTAAAGATAATATTGTATTTCATTGCATCGTCTTCCCGGCAATGCTAAAGGCCCATGGCGAATACATACTTCCCGACAACGTTCCGGCCAATGAGTTCCTCAACCTCGAGGGAGACAAGATTTCGACCTCGCGCAACTGGGCTGTGTGGTTACATGAGTACTTGCAGGATTTTCCGGGCAAAGAAGATGTGCTCAGGTATGTGCTTACCGCCAATGCACCGGAAACCAAGGATAACGATTTTACATGGAAAGACTTTCAGACCCGCAATAACAGCGAACTGGTTGCTATACTCGGCAACTTTGTGAATCGCGCTATGGTACTCACCCATAAATATTATGGAGGCGTTGTGCCGGAAATGACGCACATCGGTGAGTACGAAACAGAAATTCAGCAACAACTGAAGGCTTTAAAAAGCAGTATCGAAGAAAATATAGAGAATTTCCGTTTCCGCGATGCACTGAAGGAGTATATGAATATTGCGCGACTGGGCAATAAGTATCTGGCCGATACTGAACCATGGGCACTGATTAAAACCCAGCCCGAACGGGTAAAAACTATCCTTAACTACTCGCTTCAACTTGCAGCAAATTTGGCCATTCTGGGAGAACCCTTTTTGCCATTTACCTGTAAAAAATTGTCACAAATGCTTCAGTTGCCCGCCAGCCTTCGTTGGGATAATGCCGGCGAGGTAAATATTCTTTCAACGGGACATCGGCTGGGGAAAAGCGAGTTGCTTTTCGAAAAAATTGAGGATGCCGTTATTGAAAAACAGCTTGAAAAATTACATCAACAGAAGCAACAAAGCGAAAGTAACGGCCCTACAGCAGCCCCTCAAAAATCTGCAGTCAGCTACGACGAGTTTTCGCGTATGGATATTCGTGTAGGCACCATAACCCATGCCGAAAAAGTGCCCAAAACCAAAAAACTGCTCAAACTTACCATTGATACGGGTATAGATCAGCGAACGGTGGTATCGGGTATTGCCGAATATTTTGATCCCGACAAAATAATCGGTCGGCAGGTATGCATTCTGGCCAATCTTGAGCCGAGAGAAATCAAGGGGATTATCTCCCATGGTATGATACTCATGGCCGAAGATAAAGATGGACGCCTCGAATTTGTTGCCCCTGTTACTACTGTAGCTCCTGGAAGTCAGGTGAAGTAAATGAGAAGTGTGTTTTCTGAAAACATTATTTGGAAAAGAAATGTTTTTTTAAAGTTTGATAGATTAATCAGCAAATCTGTGAATTGTAATTTGGGTTTCTAATTCAAGGGAATCAAGCTGCGATTAATCAAAATTTCAGAGGAAGATGTAAAACTAAACTTCAATAATGTAAATTTATGCATAGCAAAGAAAATTGGGGTTAGTTGTTTATAACTTAAAATTGTACGGGAAAAACTTTCCGTCGGTCATGCAGTAAGATACTCCCCAAAGCATTGAATTATGATTTATTTTTGAATTAAAAGTTTCTGTCAAAAAAGTAACATAAACACATTTTACGAATGAAGCGAATAAAGGTAGGAATAACGCACGGCGATATTAATGGAATAGGGTATGAAATTATTCTCAATACCCTCTCCGATCCACGTATACTCGATATGTGTATTCCTGTGATTTATGGGTCGGCAAAGGTGGCAGCCTATTACCGCAAGGTGCTCAACCTAAATAATATAGTAATTAATTCTGTGCGTTCGGTGGATGAGATTCATCCCAAGCGCCCCAATCTTGTCAACTGTGTAGATGACAATGTGAAGGTAGAGCTGGGGAAGGCAACACCGATGGCTGGCGAGGCTGCCTTTGTTGCGCTTGAACAGGCTGTGAGCGACCTTAAAGCAGGGAAAATTGATGCTCTGGTAACTGCCCCCATCAACAAGTTTGATATTCAGTCCGATAAGTTTAATTACAAGGGACATACCGATTACCTGCAGGCAAAGTTTAATGTGCCTGAAGTGGTAATGTTTATGGTAAGCGATATCATGCGGGTGGGGTTGGTTTGCGAACATGTGCCCCTGTCGCAGGTGCCCAAGTATATTACCCGGGAACGTATCCTCAGTAAGCTGAAAATAATTAACGAATCCCTGCTGGCCGATTTTGTGGTTACAAATCCTAAGATTGCCGTATTGGGACTTAATCCGCATGCCGGCGATAATGGTTTATTGGGCAATGAGGAAAACGAAATTATCGTTCCGGCTATCGAAGCAGCCCAGCAGGCAGGTATATATGCTTTTGGACCCTTTGCTGCCGATGGATTTTTTGGTTCGGGGCAGTTTACACAGTTCGACGCTATTTTGGCTATGTACCACGATCAGGGACTGGCCCCGTTTAAGGCATTAACTGCAGGGCAGGGGGTTAATTTCACAGCCGGTCTTCCGGTTATTCGAACTTCTCCTGCACATGGTACGGCTTACGATATTGCCGGCAAAGGGGTAGCCTCGTGCGACTCGTTCCGAAATGCATTGTACATGGCCTGCGATACTTATCGTAATCGAACCACATACAAAGAACTTGTCGCAAACCAACTGAAACCCCTATCGGCAAGCCTCGACCTAACTGGCGATTCGGAAATGGATGAATAAAGGCTTTTTAACCAAAAACTGTCAATAACTGTAAAAAAAAGTTGCTATGAAACTATTTGTAAATGCTGTATTGGCTACTCTGGTGTTAGCCGCCTGCTCATCGAAGAAGCAGGAAAATAACAATTTCGAAGCCGTTGATACGCTTGTAAAAGCTTCGGCTTTTCAGCGGGAAATCGATGGCAAGCAAGTGAACCTCTATACCCTGAAAAACGACAGCGGGATGGTCGTTAAGATTACCAATTTTGGTGCACGTATTGTTTCGATGCTGGTGCCCGATAAAAATGGAAAATACGACGATATTACGCTGGGCTTCAGTTCGATCGATGGGTATCTCAACGACGACATGTATCTGGGTTGTGTAGTCGGAAGATATGCCAACCGAATAGGGAAAGCTACTTTTAAACTCGATGGAAAGACATACAGCCTGTATGCCAATGACCACGGTAACACGCTGCACGGCGGACTCAAAGGTTTCGACAAAAAAGTATGGGATGCAACCCAACAGGGCGATACCCTTACGCTTACCTACACCTCACCCGACGGCGAAGAGGGCTATCCGGGAACCCTGAAGGTTACCGTTCAGTACATACTTACCAACAACAACGAGCTGATCATGAAGTATGAGGCTACTACCGATAAAAAAACTATCGTTAACCTGACCAATCATGCTTATTACAACCTGCATGGTGAAGGTAATGGAGACATTCTTGATCATTACCTCGAAATATTTGCCAGCCAAACCACCCCTGTTGATAGCTTACTTATACCTACAGGTGCGCTGGCCGATGTAACTAATACTCCGTTTGATTTTAGAAAACCTCACAAAATAGGGGAGCGAATCAATGATGATAACGACCAGCTGAAGAAAGGCAAAGGCTATGATCACAACTGGGTACTCGACAAAAAAGAAAATGAACTTTCGCTGGCCGTCAGACTCACCGATAGCATCAGTGGACGGATACTTGAACTTTACACCACCGAACCCGGCATACAGGTGTACTCGGGGAATTTTATGAATGGAAAAGTAGTAGGTAAATCGGGTAAACCATACAACTATCGTGGTGCTATTGCTATGGAACCTCAACATTTCCCTGATTCGCCCAATAAACCCAACTTCCCTTCGGTGGTGCTGGAACCCGGGAAAACCTATACGCAAACCAGTATTGTAAAGATTGGAATTATTCGGTAAATTTATATTTCCCCAATGATAAAAAAACTGCCACAGTGAATTCCTCTGTGGCAGTTTTTACTTACAACACCCCTTTTTATTCCCTTTCAGAACTCGTCATTGTTGTTTGAAACTTTGATGTAAACGATGTCTTTTTCCAATTCGGCAATGTCGAAAAACTCGCATACATAATTAATGGGAAGAGCATAGCCGAAGGTAAAGGAAGCCTTACGAAACACCTCCTGAGCCAGATGTTTGATCTGGTACTGATTAGCAATGAGTACCTGAATGGGGTCGATGTCGTTGATGTTCAGTTTGCCTTCCGAGAGTTTCAACGATTCAATATTGGCATTGATAACGTTCATCAAAGCCTTGTATTCCTCATGGATTGTGCTCAGGCGATGTCCGATGATGCCTATTACTTCATGCGTTTCGGCATCGATCAGCGGGGCACCTGCATTGCCTCTGTCTGTTGATACGTCGTACATCAGCAACTTTTTCCCCTGATGCAGATAGTGGGAAGAAATAATGCCTGTCTTGATAGCAATATTATTCTGCTCCCATTGATGCCCTATTATAGCTACGGGCGAACCCACAGCAAAGGTGTCACGATTGCTCAGTTTAAGAGATGGGATATTGTCGAACTGTGGAAAATCAATATCTACAAGGGCAAAACCACCATAGCTTTCTTGCATTCCTTTGATCATACGGTTTTTAAAATCCTTGTAGGTGATTTTTACGCTTTCCCTAAGGGTAGATCCGTCTTCCTTCATAAATCCAATTTCGACCTCGTAAGGCCGGTCAATCTTTTCCACATCGTCGGTGGTAATCAGATAACGTCCATACTTGAACCCAGTGTACGATTCAAATCTAATACCTTTTAGACTGTAAAAATTCAAAACACAAATTCCGCCGTAACATTTACTCCATAGCTTTTGGTACATAGCTGGTTGGTTTTAGGTTAATGTTCTGATGTGTTAGTTAGTTGGTTTTTATCTTCCCGCATGCGAGTATTACTTTATACGAATCCCGAACCAACTAATGTTACATTTGATGTCCCTTTTTTTTAAAAAGTAATCAATAAAAACTATATTTTTTTTCGAAGTGTCGGAACACTTTCTTTATTAGAGAAATACAAGATGCGTCAGCTCAAAATATATCGAAACCGATTGTGCTGCCTATTATTCCCAAACAAGCTATGTTGTTGTGCCTTTTTAGTGCAAAATTGAGACTTTAGGATTGAATAAATGTGTTGTAAAGTTTAAAAAATATCAAATATTTGGTTATAAATTACCGATATTTGCAAAAAAATGAACTTTGGGAAGGGTTTTGGCGTTAGATTATGGTAAAAAACGGGTAGGAGTAGCCGTAAGCGATCCGCTACAGATGATTGCACAGCAGCTTGCTACCTTGAGTCCGACAGAGGTTTGGCATTTTCTTGACGATTATTTTGCCCGGGAAGAGGTAGATCTGGTGTTGATAGGTTATCCAGTTCAGACTAACGGTAAAGGTGGTTCGGAAGCGTTACGCTATATCAATCCGTTTATCGAAAAATTTCTGAAACGGTATCCTCACATACCTCTTCGTCAGGTCGATGAACGTTTTACCTCGAAGATTGCCCAGCGTCTGCTCATAGAAGGAGGATTCAGCCGAACACAAAGGCAGGACAAGGGTCGCATAGACCGTTTAAGTGCTGCTATTATTTTACAGGAATATTTAAATGCAAAAAAAAGTTAATAAACACAATAAATTTATGATTTACCCGATATATGTATACGGACAACCGGTGTTGCGACAGGTAGCAGCTGAGATAGGACCGGATTATCCGAATTTGCAGCAGTTGATTGCCGACATGTTTGAGACAATGAAAGTATCGGATGGCATAGGACTGGCAGCTCCGCAGATTGGACTGTCGATAAGGCTTTTTGTGGTGGATACCTCGTCTGCTTCCGACGATGATCCTCAATTGAAGGACTTTCGTAAGACTTTTATTAATGCAAAAATTCTGGAACGATGGGGGGAAAAGGAGGTTTACAATGAGGGATGTTTAAGTATTCCGGGAATAAGGGAGGATGTTGTGCGGGAGTCGACCATTCGTATTCAGTATTACGACGAAAATTTTCAATTGCACGAGGAGGTTTATGATGGTTTTCGGGCAAGGGTTATTCAGCACGAGTATGACCATATTGAGGGGATACTATTTATCGATCGGATTTCACCCCTTCGTCGTAAACTGCTTAAAAGTAAATTGTTAAACATAAGTAAAGGAGATGTCGAAGCAAATTATAAAATAAAAGCATTGAAATAATAAGGATTTTAGATTTTGGCACGATTATTGAACACAAAATAATACAGTGAGTAGCAAGTTGGTTAGTTGGTTAATAGTTAGTTAGTAGTTGGTTAGTAGTTAGTTTTCATGTTTTTGGGTTAATAATTGGTTAGTAATTCCCGCCGTGAGGCGGGATTTACTTTTTTTGGGATAGGCACATGTTGATACATACGGCATAAGATATCTTTCCGTTTATTCGAAAAGAAAAGAAATATAAGTTACTGATTATCTATTGCTTAGAATAAGCACAAAGAACGCAAGGGGAAAATGTAATGACCACGATTGGCCAGATTGAGTATTGGAAAGTATCGGCAAAATTTATCCGCTATGCGGGTGGGCAGGAGACTACCATTGACATGTGGTAAAGTCTGTGACTTTGCCGAGCAAAAGGTTTCGATTGAAACCTTGCCTAAGTTGCTGAGTATGCTTTCGGAGTATTATTCAAAAACTACCTTAAACATGGGTTTATATCCCTTTACCATCCCCTGATCATCATAGGTTTCGTATCCGAAGATAATAGCATATACCTTTTTTAAAAAAACTTTATATCGGCTGTCGTAGTACCAGCTTTCGTAGAACTGAAATTTTCCAACAATATCACGGTTATAGTCGCTTCTTTTCTCAATTTCCTTAATCTGTGTTACCGACAACGGTTTACCGGTATAATAATCATATGCAATCAGTTGATGTGCATACAACTGTTGAAAGATAGTATCGATGAATGCCTTTCTTTTGAGCTGGTGTACACATTTTTGGGTCCACCAGTCGGCAGTATCGGGGTTGCGTACCACAAGGTCGGCAATAAAAGTGTCGGCAATGCAACTCATGGTTATAGAATCGAGCGATACCGAATGGCGTTTTACCATAATATTTTCCGGTTGATGCTGGCAGGAAAACAACCAAAGGCAGAATAAAGTGTAGATTATTTTTCGCATAGCCTAATATTTTTAGTGACTACAGATTCATTGCAGGCAGGCTTCGGACTTTGTAATGATGTAAAAATATAAAAGTAAATTTATTTAACAACAGTTGGAGATACAGGGTTTCGATGAATTAGCTGCAGGTAGCATTGATATTGCAGTTCTGCAATCTGTTCAACGGAATATTGGTCAATAGCAAACTTACGGCATTTTTCGCTCAGTGGTATCCAATGGCTGGGGTGGTTAGCTATTTGTTTCAAGGTTTTTTGTATCTGCTGGGGATGTGGGGTTACCCTGAAAGCAAGTTTGTTATCGAAAGCCTCGGGGAAATTGCAGCCATCAGAGATTAGGGGTATTAGTCCATATTGCATGGCTTCCACTACGCTGGTCGGGAAGCCCTCGCTGTAGGAGGGGAGTACAAAAAAATGGGACTGTTGCAGCAGATTCTCTTTTTCTGCGCCAAAAATAGCACCGAGGTATTTAACATTGTCTGTGCCGACCAATTGGTTTTTGAGCCATGACAGAAGTCCATCATCGGGCCCGGCAATTAAAAGCTGGAACTCGGGATTGTTGTTAAGAATCGATTGCTTCCATGCCTGAATAAGTGGAATAAGCCCTTTCTTTTTATGGAGTCGACCCATAAATAGGAAGGTGAGGGGACGAGTATTCCAGTTTTTGCTTGTTGTTTTTTCTGGGGGGAAGTTTCCATTGGGAATGTGTACTACGTTGGGGTAGATTGCCTGCAGATTATTTTTTTCGGGGATACTTACGGCTCTGACGATGTCGGCTTGTAGCGACAGTGGTTTTTCGTACAACCGGTAGTATGGATATTTAATATACCACTTTTGCGACATACTCCATGGTTCGAGCATGCCATGAGGGACATACATCCAAGGGTAACCTTTTTTTTTGAGCATTGCGCCCAGTCGGGTAGGCAAGCGCCAGCATCCATGGGTAACTATGATGGCATCAGCAGGAAGGGGAGGTATATTGGTCGGCGTATTTATGGCAACAAGTTCGGCCATTTGTTCTAAACGATCGGGAATGGAGTCTGTTGACGGATACCATAATTGGGAGATTATGCCATATTTGGCTTTCAGGATGGGTGCCGTGATAATGGCAGCATTCCATATGCCAAAATTCACCATATCGATTCTATCAACGATGTTGACGACGTACATACAGGTAGGGATTGATAAATCTTTTGCGGTACAGCCAAATTACAAAAAAGGCCGGATATACAGTAAAAAAGAAAAGGGTAAGATGCTGCGTGAAATAATTACGGGAGATAATAACATAAATGTATGCATTAAAAACAGCAATGGCAGTAATGGCAAGCGGATGTTCTTTGTATTTCAGGAACCAGAGCCACACGGTTTTGAAGAAATAACCCCAGAGAAACGAGATTACAATTACACCGATCCAACCAAAAGCAAGGTAGTACTCGCTGAAATTAAGGTAGGCTTGTCCCTTGCCGGTTCCTTCGAACAAGTCGTCGTTGGTGGCAAGAATGTAACTGCCGTCGGGTTTTGATGGCCATATTTTACGGGGGATAGGAGCAGCAATGGCATTGACGATAAAGTCGAAATAGGTATAGTCGCGGATATCAAGCACTTTGTCCATAAAAAGTCCGGTAGCCCAGAAGACATCGGTTTCGTTCAGACTCTTTTCGGCAAGATCGCCATATTCCACATTCTCGATACGGCTAACATCAATACCACGTCCATAGACCCGAGCTACTTCAAGAACACCCATAAGTATAAAAAATGGTACCAGCGTACTCACCATAAAGATCCAGTTGGGTTTTTTTTGCCGGTAAAGATGATAAGCCGTAAAAATTGCAAGTATCAGAATAACAATTCGATACCGGAATGCCTCGTTGATGAAGAGAGAAATGATAATTCCGAAAATGAATAAAAAAATGAGCAGGATTTTGCGGTTATAATAGTAAAAGAAAGTAAGCAGCGCACCCACCACCAGAAAATTGATGGAAAGCATCAGGTAGCTGGCAATGGAACCTGAAAAATCTTCGCCGGTTTTGCTAACGTCCAGAAAATTTATTCGCGAAACAATATCTCCCCCTGAAAATATCGTAAACAGGAAAAATGCAATTGCAATTATAGTTAAACCGACATTACGGAGTTGTTTGCTGGCAACCGGGAAATTGAGGGCAAAAGCCCTTCCTGTAAAGCGTCGTTTGGCAATGTAACCCAGCACGGTCGAATAAAACGATACAATGCATCCGGTCATGGCGGGAATATAGTAATCGCGCAGGTCGTAGGTGCGAACTATTATTTCACCGCTTGCCATTTTGTTGAAGGGTCCCAGTATTGCATAATAGAAATACACCACACACACCATCGTGAGCGGGGAGAAGATGGCATAGTATTTTTTGCTCAAGAGCTGTGCTATGGGAATCCCTATAACGCCAGTTGCGAGCAGCAGGGTATACAACCATTCATTTCCGCTTAACATGCTTTACTATAAAAAGATACGTAAAAATACGATGAGTTTTTTAAACTTCGGCCATTTTCTTTTTTGCTTGGGAGCATTTTCTATCATTGATAAGATGGCAATTTTATGGTCTTTCAGGTCAAACTGTTGAATGATTTTCTGTCCTTTTCGGCCCATTTCGCGGAGTTTGTCGGACGACAGGGAAAAGAATTTTTCCAGAGAGGCGACAATGCCTTCGACAGTTGGTTCTACGACCCAGCCGTTTTCTCCGTCAATTACAAGGTCGTCGACGCAGCCGCAATATTTCGATACCAACACAGGGATTCCAGCAGCCATAGCTTCATTGACCACCAGTCCCCATTGTTCGCTTGTACTTGCAAGGATAAGTCCCTTGGCATGGCGATATAATGGGGGTAATTCATGGTATTGCACGAAGGGATGCAGACGGATTTGCTGGTGCGGAAATTCTGAAACTAAGGATCTTAAAGAGGTTTCAAGAGGTCCGGATCCAATGATATATAAAATTGTTTTTTCTTCGGGATGTAAGCTCAGGTACCGATGATATGCCCTGATTAATGTAAAAAGATTTTTTTCGGGAATATATCGGCTGATGCACAACAGGTAGGGGGATGCATAGTCGAAACCGGGAATCACTTTACCTTCGCTTTGGAAGTGAGCATTATCCACTACATCGAAGGGTTTGTAAATACATCGGGGTGGTACGCCGAGTTTAATCAGGTATTTTTCGCTGCGTTTGCCAGCGGTTACAAATCCATCAAAACTGGTGACTATGGCTTTTTTTATTTGCTCCAGTAACAGATAGCGTCGGGTATGATCGTAAGTGCTATCGCTCATGGAAAAGACAGGGATATTTTTTTTTCGGGCTACGTACAGCGCCGCCATATAGGTTCGGTTGCTCCAGCCCATGGTAATCACTGCATCGGGTTGCAACTGGTCAAGGAGGTTTTGTATCTCGCGCAGTAAGGTTTTGCCCTTTAATTCTTTGCCATCAATATTTTTAAAATGTAGACGGTTGTAGTTGTCAATGGTATCGATAGCTTTCCAGTCGTATTCCATGGAAGTGGGCAAGATTTCCACGACAGTGAGCAAACAGTTTTTGGCCAACTCGGTAAACCGGGCGTGATGGTACGGGCCTATACGATGCAGAAAAAAAAGAATATGCATGGGATTAAAGATTAGGCTTTCCGAGTTTATTCATCAGCGATAATATTTTTTGTTGTCTGTTGACCAGATAGGGGGAAGGGTTGGCTGGGTTGCGCCGCAGGGGGGCGGGGAGTATAGCGGCCAACATAGCAGCCTCGGAGGGGGTGAGTTTGTCGGCACTTTTTTTGAAGTAAAATTGCGAAGCTGCTTCAACCCCGTAAATTCCGCGTCCCATCTCTACTACATTTAGATATATTTCCATGATTCGTCGCTTGCTCCAGCATATTTCTATCAAATAGGTGAAATATAATTCCAGCGCTTTACGAAAATAAGTCCGCGACGGGAAAAGAAATACATTTTTTGCCGTCTGCTGGGTAATGGTGCTGGCACCATGTTTTATACGGCTGTATTTATTGATTTTACGGGCTTTTTGTATAGCCTCCCAATCCACCCCAAAGTGTGTAACAAAATTATTGTCCTCGGCAGCAACCACAGCCCATACCATGTTGGGAGAAATAGCATCGAACGATACCCACTGCTGCTGATAGCGAAACTTGCCTTTGGATGGATTGTGTTCCAATGCTCTGATTATCATCAGGGAAGTTATAGGTGGATTGACATATTTATACAACATCACCCAAAAAAGACTAACCGAAAAGCAAATAAACAAAAACCGTTTAAACAAAATCCGGATTTTTCCCCAATGTGTTGAAGACATGGAAAATTATTTTTTGCAAACCTACAATTAATTTTTGAAGTTTAGTAAATTTGAGACATTCAAAACATCCGGGAAATGAGCAAAGAAGTAGTTTTGTCGGTACTGCAGCAAAGTGGCAAGCCCATGAAGACTGCAGAGATTGTAGCGGCCACAGGCTTAGACAAGAAAGAAGTCGAGAAAGCAATCAAGGCGCTGAAGACTGAGGAAAAGGTTTTTTCGCCCAAAAATTGTTTTTATCAGGCAAAATAAATTTTGGGTTTAACTGTCTTGCAGGCATGCTTTATAGGCTTTTACGGTATTTTCGAGGCCCATGTAAAGGGCATCGGAAATAAGGGCGTGTCCGATGGATACCTCGGCCAGAAAGGGTATGTTTTGCTTGAGAAAGCGCAGGTTATGCAGGTTGAGATCGTGACCGGCATTTATTCCAAGTCCACACTGCCGGCCTAAGTTTGCTGCTTCTACGTAGGGTGCGACTGCTTTTTGTGGATCGATGGGGTAATTTGTAGCATAAGGCTCGGTGTATAATTCGATTCGGTCGGCACCGGTTTCGGCTGCAGCCTCTACCATCTTCAATACCGGGTCGACAAATATCGAAACACGGATACCATATTTTTTAAATTCTTTTACTACGTCGGTGAGGAAAGATTTATGGGTGACAGTATCCCAGCCTTGATTTGAGGTAATGGCATCGTGGGCATCGGGAACAAGGGTGACCTGCTCTGGGACCACATCGGTAATCAGTCGTATGAATTTTTCTGTGGGATTGCCTTCGATATTGAATTCCGTATGGATTACTTTTTTAAGTTCGTAAACATCGTCCACGCGGATGTGTCTTCCATCGGGGCGGGGATGTACGGTAATGCCGTCGGCACCAAAACCCTGAATACGTATAGCCGCTTCAACAACATTAGGTATATTTCCGCCACGTGAATTGCGAATGGTTGCAATTTTGTTTATATTTACACTTAAATGTGTTTTCATCATCTTTTGGTTTACTAAAATAAATACCTTTGCAAAGGTATAGAAATACTTAAGATAAAAGGGATGTTTGCGAAAGAAATTATGTCGGATGTTATTCCTGCCCTGCGTACCTCCGATACAGGGCTTAAGGCCTTGTCGTACATGGATATTTTTCGCATTTCGCACATGCCTATCGTAAATAATCAGGAGTTTTTGGGACTCATCTCCGATAAGGATATCTATGATCTGAACATGGCTGATGAACCGTTGGGCAATCATGCCTTATCGTTACAGCGTCCTTACGTATTGGCAAACCAACATATTTATCAGGTTGTAGAGCAGGTGGCTAAACTCGATTTGACGGTTATACCGGTGCTTGATGAAAAAAAGAATTATCTGGGGGTAATTACGCTTCATACGCTGGTCAAATATTTTGCCGAAATGCTTGCAGTAAAAAACCCGGGAGCAATAATTGTTCTGGAACTTAATGTAAATGATTATTCTCTGGCGCATATTGCACAAATTGTCGAAAGCAACGACGCCAAAATTCTGAGTATGTACATTTCGGGTAGTCCCGATACCACAAAGATGGATGTTACACTCAAGCTCAACATCACTGATATGACCTCGATTATTCAGACTTTTAATCGCTACAACTATATCATTAAGGCCTCGTTCATGGAAAATGACGCCATGAGCCAGTTGCTCGACGACAGATATGAATTATTTATGCGGTTTCTGAATATTTAAGGATTGTCTACGGTAATAGAATGGCGATAACATTTCCTTCGACTTTATCGTGGACGGGTGGGGATGTGAACAAAGGCTTTTTTAAATTCAGCATAAAATTTTTTTGAGAAATTTTTAGTACCGGATTTTTTTGATTATATAGGCTAAAACGAAAATGTAATGTGATCAGAAATTGATGCTAAAAATTGAGACAGTAAGGAGACTGCCATTTAGATGCGGCGAAGTCACAGACTTTGCCGAGCAAAAGGCTAATAAAAGAAGGCAAGTATAACCAAATGTAAGTCAGTAACTTATAAAATTATTTTCGGATGAAGATATGGTACTCACCGCAAAGAACGCAAAGATATACGCAGAGGACGCAAAAGAATTTTTCTTTGCGGTCTTTGCGCTATTCCTCTGCGTCCTCTGCGGTTTTTAGACCATAAATTAAATTTATTTTCGGATGA
>Ga0078972_1007494_pt1 | contig 24192 bp, 36 predicted proteins | sample YelNatPaOPGAMG01_FD_67568 | JGI IMG/M metagenome (GOLD analysis project Ga0078972, IMG submission 67568) | Hot spring thermophilic microbial communities from Obsidian Pool, Yellowstone National Park, USA - OP-RAMG-01 (SPADES assembly) (version 2) | ecosystem: Environmental > Aquatic > Thermal...
CACCCGCCCAGCGGTTGCCGAGAAACAAGTCGTCCAGCACGTCGACGCCGAGCAGAGCTAGAAACACGCTCACGATGGCTGTCGTCACCCGCGACCGAAGCTGTTCCACGGGCGGCGCTCCAGCCAGACGAAGATTCGGTCGCAGAAGTGCCAGCGCCACTCGGCAAGCGCTCCGATGCAGGCACCGCCGAGCATCCACAGCAGGCGCTCGGCGAGCACCTGCAACACAGGTCCCAGTTGCTCCACGTCTACCTCACCCCCTTCGCTTACCCAGCCTTCGCCAGCGCGTCCATCGCCGCTCCCGCCGTGTTGGCGATGGCCTCCGCCCCCTTGAGCACGGTCGGCATCTCTACTTCACCCTCCCCCGGCCCGGGCCGTCCATCTGGTCCGCCTTGGCTCGGACCTCGGCGGTGACGTCCGCCCACTTGCGAGTTGGGTTCCTGATCTTGCGAATGTGTGCATGGAGCCGTTGGACGTTCTCCGGGTCACAGCCACCACCGATGGGGTGCACGGTGCACCCGCCGCATACCGGGCAGGGCAGGATGAGGAGGGACTCATCGTCTGTCCCGTCAGAGTTCTTCGGGTACAGGATGCTAGCAGGTTGGATGGTACCGCCGTGCTGCCGGTCGTCATCCCAGACCTCAACTGACCCATCCGCGTTGAACTTGATTGGTCGGATACTCATGGATTCGCCTCCGCGACCCATTGGAACATGAAGCCGCCTTCGGTAGTTATACGGTTGGTATCAAATGACCCGTCAGAGGGTTCATAAGCGGCCCAATCAGGGGTAACATTATCTGTTAGAGCTGAGCCGGCAGCATTGACGGTGGTAATCTTTCCCGAGTTGCCTTGCCTGTCATAGACGGTGATGCTGGGCACTACGGCCTTGGTCACTTTGAAGTACGTGCGGATAGACTTTTGGCTGCTAGTGCCATTACCGGTATTGAACATCTGGGCTCCGGCTTGGACAGCCGCCCCTGGTGCAGTGCCAACCGAGTAGGATTTCTCGTAGTACCTCTGGCACCTACCCAGGTCTTCCGCCGGGTGCAGCGGCACGTAGTCGGCGGGAGTCGAGCCGACGACGAGGGTGGCGTTATCCACGTATACGGTGACGGTTGCCTCAAAGGCGACTAGCACTCGCAGTTGAGTAGCCCCCGACGCAACTGACAGCGTAGCTTGCAGGGTCTCATAGGCACCACTGCCACTATGGTAGGCACTCCAGGCAGTACCAACACCGTCGTAGACCTGTATCCGAACAGCGCTGGCCGTTGCGGTTTTGACGCGGAGGGCAAAGGTGACAGTCTTACCCCGAAGCTGCTGGTAGTTTTCCAGCATCTGCTGCATGTTGGAGCCGAACGTGCCGAGGGTGTGGCTCACAGCGGCACAGTACACGGAGTTGGCATCTTGATTAGCGCCGTCCCGCGAGACTGACAAAGTGCCGCCATTCCCCACCGCGAGCTGCCATCGGTCAGGGCCATAAGCACCAGTTGTCGTGTACGGCCCTGTTCCCCGCTGCCAGACCTCGAAGCCGGGGTTGGTCAGGAGGTTCTGGCTGCCGTTGGCCAGCGGCGCCCCCAGCTCGATCCGGTTGCTCGCGTTGAGGCGGATCAGGTTCACGTCACCCGTGTCGGCTGCGTTACGCCCGACCAGCCAGACGGCGTTCGGCAGACGGATGCCACTCTGGAACGTCTGAAGGGCCGTCCACGTGTTCGCCAGGGAGCGGACGACGACTTCCTGCGTCTCCAGCTTGCCAACTTGGCTCCGTAGGGTCGTGACCTCTCGGACGATGCGCTCCAACAGTTCAGACACTCTGCATCTCCACGTCGATCTTCTCCGCGCCGCCACGATCCAGACTGACCGACACTCCGACGATCTTCTGAGTCACGTTCACCGCCCCATACTGCGCCTTCACCAGGTCGCCAAGGCCGTAGTGGACGCCGTAGTAACAGGCAGGCGTTTGGAGCACCTTGAACGCGAATGTCTGTTTCGCCCGCGTGTCCTGCAGCTTACTGTCCCCACTCGCGTTGAGGCTATCCGTCGTGCTGCTGTTGCGGGCGTCCACGAAGACCTCGACGTCGTTGCTCGCCCCATAATCCGGGCCGGTGCGCACGACTACCGCGCGGCTCGCCTCCTCGCCTGGCCCGCCGACGATCGCCACGGTGCGCTCGTCGACTCGGTCGTACGTATACACCGGCTCGGCCATGTTGCCGCGCTCCAGGGCGAAGAGCAGCGTCGCCGTGCGGTCCGTGCCCCGCTGGCCGGCGTACCATCTGAACTCCCACGCTTGGGCGCCGGTCTTCACCAGGTCGAAGTCGCCGCCGCCGATGGGGGCGAGCTTCTGCAGCGTCTCCAGAAGATTGGCCCAGGCGCACCCGATTGACACGGTGTTGCCCCCGGTGCCGTCGGTCTGAACGGCGAGACCGGCGATGGCCCCATCCCTAATCCGACCGTTGGCTGTGGTCGCGTTGGCGCCAGCGTTGTAACTCACCAGCGTCTTCATCACCGTCTCGGCCTTGGCATTCTGGAAGTTGCTCCGGTTGGCCGTGCCAGCCATCCAGGCCACCACCCGCCAGCCGAGCATCGTCAAGATGCCCGGGCAGCGTCCCTCGAAGAGGTCGTGGTCGCTGTAGCTGCGCTTTTGCGCCCGGAACAGGCCCCAGAAGTCCGCGGTCCAGGTGGCCAGGCCCATTGCCGGATTCCGGCGGTAGACGATCACCTGGCCGTTGTGCTCCAACAACGCTACCGCCCGGTGATCGCCGGGCAGGCTGAACGTGAAGAGTCCGGGCGCGTTGACCTTGCGAGCGTAGGCCAGCGATACGAAGTCGCTCACCTCGGCCACCTTCACGCCAGCGGCGGTCAGGACGTCGAGACGGTACTCGGCACCCATCAGACCGCCTTCCAGCTACCGTCCGGCTGGCGCTCGTAGGTCTTGTCAAGGTCGGCGTCTAGCGCCAGCGCCGCCGCGATGAGGCCGGCCTTGCTCGTCGCCTCGGCTTGGAGGTCGGTGAGCACCTGGGCACGGGTGACGTCGCTCGGGTAGACCGTCTGCCGAGACTCGCTCCACTTCTCGACGCCGCTGGCGTCGGCCCAGGCGATGACGTAGTTGACTGTGAGCGTCCGGTCGGCGTTCACCGTCTTGCCAGTGATGCGGATTCGCAGGCCCACGTTGTCCTCCTCGTATCGCCAGCTAGCTGACCCGCAGCGCAGTGATGCTGCTGTGCGGGTACGAGATCCGCGATGTACCCGTCCCACCGGATTTGTACGCCTGTAGTTTCACCGTCGTCGCCGTGCCCAAGGTAACCGTCCAGACCTGCGTACAGGTTCCGCCCGTTCCGTCCTTCAGTTTCCACGTGCTGATGCCATCCTGTACCGACGCGCCGACTACGAGTGCGCCGCTCGCCCACTGGCTATCGTCGCCTGCCCCGATGGCATTCACGTTCAGGACGCCGACAACTAGCCACGTTCCCGCCGCTAGCGACAAGCTGCACCCCGGCACGTCCTGGCAGCTCGTCGTCAAAGTAAGTTCGGCGGTCTGGCGAGCTACCGAGGCCGAGTTCTGAACATGGTGGGCGTTGGCGTTGGCCGCGTGCATATCGACCTTTTCCTGGGCGCCGGTGGCGCTTTCTACGGTCGAGGATCCGACGCCGTGGACGTACGCCGTGGCAGCATTGTGCGTGTCGACCTTGTTCTGGGCGCCGGCGACACTCTCGACGGTCGAGGCTCCGACACCGTGGACGCCAGTGGCTGCCGCCGTGTGGTTGTTCAGGTTGGTCTGGACACCTGCTCTGGCCGCCGCCTCGGCGTCGAGCTCGGCCTGCGTCGCCACGTCCGCCGCGACTTTCGCCGCCGTCACTGCCCCATCGGCGATCTTCGCCGTCGTCACGGCGGCATCGTCCAAGTTCTCCGTCCGAATCGCCGTTGCAAAGTGGGCAAAGACACGCTCGTCGGTGACGGTGATGACCCCGCCGGTCGTGATTGAGACCTGCGCCAACTTCACATCGTAGGTCGAGCCGGGCGTCTGCATGATCGCGGGCGCCCCTGCCCCTTCCGTGCCGGCGATCCGGGTGATCCTGACTGTCTGCGCCGTCCAGTTTGCCCGAAGCACGATCCGGTCGATCCGTGTGTTGGCAGCTGGCGTCGGGATCGACACGTCAACTGCCGCTTCATTCTCGTAGGGGATACCGTAGACGTAGGCAGCACCAGTCGCGACTGTCACCTTACCCGTGCCAGCCGTCACCGCGAGTTCGCCGTTATAGCCGCGTAGCGGCCCTTCGCTTGCGTAGTTATCGCTCAGGATCGTGCGTCGAAGCCACTGAAAGATCTGGCTCTGCGTGTACGGATTCAGGCCATCGCCCGTCGCCCCAGTGGACCAGAAGATGCTTCCTTCCATGTCACACCCCCACGTAACGCGGCTTGTACTGGATCACGACCCGCGTGCCTGCAGTGATCCCTGTCCCCTTGACGCGCAGGCTATTGACGCCGTCTAGAGGCTCCGGATGCGCCCCGACTCTGAAGGTAGCTAGGTTAGAGTCGGCAGTCAGGTCCTGGATGCGGTTCGCGCCATCACTCTGCCGGATCACGGTCTTGTAGCCGTAGCGACAGTCGATCACGTAGGTCTCGCCGGCTGGGATAGTCACGCCGGTGAAGTCGAGCTTGTCGCCCAGCGTGTTGTTCTGGACGAGCAGTCCTGTCACGGGTCCGTCAATCAAGATGGTCGGGTAGGCGTCCCAAGAGCCAGCGTAAGCGACGACGATGCTCTGGTCGATGGCGCTCGCGCCGACCTGCCAGGGGACGGCGAGAGGCACGTTCATCGCCTGGCCGCCGCCGAGCATGAACACGTGGCTCGCCCCGTCTGGGTCGTACCAGGTCGGGTCGGGAGCGTATAGTTCGATACCGACCCGTTGCCAACCTGGAACCAGTCCGACCTCCGGCGTCATCTCCATTGTGCCGTTCAGGTAGCAGTCGATCTGCCGCACCACCTCGCCACTCGTGACCCTGAGTTTCACCGGCGAGTCGCTGCTACGAAAGATGCTCATCAGCGTGCTACGACGCGCAAACCACGCGTTGTCATCTCCCCCCCGTGCCATCACAGCCAACGCGATCCGCCGAGGCTGCAGCCGGTAGCCGAGATCAGACTCCCCGTGCTGCATCGGCCCCCGCTCACTGATTCGAGTGACAGGCGCCGCCGCGATGCCGTCGATGCCAGTGAGCAGGTAATCCTGATTGTCTGACAGGTTGTACTCGACATCTCGGCTGATAACAGAGAGTGTCCAGGTCATACTACCCCTCGTTGAGCCACTGGCTGCACGACTAATAGCCCCGTCGCCACTGTATAGATATTGTTGCTATCGTAGAGCCGTAGCGCCCACACCAGTGTCGCGGGGCTGCTGACCGCCAGCCCTGCCGTATCTGCCGGCAGGAGTGTCAGCCGTGCCCGACCATTGGCTGTATCAGTGTGCACAATCCCGCTGCCTGTCTCCTTTTCAATGACCGCCTCGGCGTCCCCATAGGACCGTCGCGCTGCCCACCTGAGCGTCAGTCCCGTGAGGTCGACCGGTTGGTTATCGAGCATCACGGTATAATCCACTGTAGTCGTGTCGCCAGCATACGTAGTGATATCGCTCATGATCACACCTCCACAGTGGTCGAGTGCCGCGTTACCTTGACTGTGGCCGAGGGCCTGGGTAGTTGAGTCAGTGTCACTGAGCCATGTGTCTGTTCAATGTGTACTGTAACGCCCTGCAAGTTACGACCCAGGGCCCTAGCAACAAGCTGAGCCACAGTGCTGAGGCTGCTCGTGCTGTTAACGGCTGTCGCCCCGACTCTCAGACAACTGACCACTGCCTGTACGGCTGAGGGGACGGCAATCTGCGCCGCGCCCGTGATCGCCTCGGTAATCAGCTCTCCGACGACACCCAAGCTGGATGCCGTACTGACGCTAGTTGCCCCCAATCGCACGAGCAGGGCCCTTGTGCTGGTGACACTGCTGGCTGCTATCTGCGTTGCCTCGCTGACAACCCGTACCGCCATTGTCGTAACATCACTGACGGCAATTATACCGGCAACACCAGTAGTGAGCCGCAAGCTTACCGCGCTGACAATGGATTGTGTTACCACCGATGCCGTGCCGAATAGCAATTTTCCGGCACTAGCGGACAAGGTTGTGACTGCCCCCAGAGAACTCACAGCCAGCCGGATTGCTAGACCAATGGCAGAAGCGGCCGAGCTAGCAGTTATCATTGCTACGCCATGAACCAAACGAACGCCGCTTGCAGCAGCAGTACTCGATGTGACAAGACTTGCTGCCCCACTGGTTAATCGCGAGCCCACCGCAGCCACACTCGATACGGTTGCCAACTGCGCTGACCCCAGGATAGCTCCAATAAGCGCCCCAGCGGCCGACACCGCCGACGTGGCGCTTAGAGCCGCCGTCCCCAGGGCCGTCCGCAGTCCTGCCGCATCGGTGGTACTCGTTGTCAACAGACTGGTCGCCCCGGTCACCACCGGCGTGTAATTCACCGTCACTCGCACGAAGTCCAAATAGAACGTCACGGCCGTGTTGCTATTGCCACGAGTGGCTCGAACTTGAATTGCCAGGTTGGCATCCAACAGGTCACTACGCGTTAGTCCAGACACGGAATAACTGCGAGTGACCTCAGCTGTCGGCTCCGCGGTGTCGGTGTACTCGGTCCCTTTGGCTACCCCACCGGTATAGAGTTGACTGCCAGCGGTGGCAATGCTGCTCGTGGTCGAGACATAGTAGCCAAACTCAACCGTGACCGAATTGATGATCGACCCGTCAGGGATCATACTGTCGAAGCCGAAGCCGTTCCACTGGCCACTGATTGTACTGTTCTTGGCCGGCGCAGCCGTGACATAGTTATTGTCGTCAGCGTAGGCGTTACCCGGGTTTGTCCAGGCGTTGCCACTGACGTATGACGATGCATACCTAGTTACTGTGGCCATCGTCAGTCAACCGTTATGTCCAAGTCTCCCGCCAAGATTTTGAACTGATCACCGCTGTTGACGGTCTTGCTGGCAGTCAGTGCCCCCCAGGCGAGCAGGTTGCCACCACTTGATGCATCCAGTATCCCCACCGCTACGATGGTCCCCCAGTCAGCGGTAGCCTGCGGAAATGTGATGTCAGCGCTGTTGCTGGTCGCTCCCCCGCTGGCGGCGCTCAACGTCACTGCCTGCCGGGCGTAGGCACCGCCGCTCACCTCGGTGCCACCCCCACTATCAGACGGGCTGACGGTGTACAGTGCCACATACAGCGTCGCCGGTGGCGTGAACGACTGATTCCTCAACATGTGGTCGATGATCTTGTTCTCGTAGTAGTCACTGAAACTGCCCATAGGTCACCCCCTGTCCTGTTACGTCGTCGCTCCTAACAATTGCAATAATCGCAGATCATCCCGCAGTGACCGCTCATCCTGGTAACGATAGCTGGCGTTGATCGTGTAGGTCGGACGGCTAGCCACGGCGGCAGCAATCCGCTCGGCCAGCGCGTCCAGCCTGCTGCCACTGAGCGGTAGGACCACCTCCGGCCCAGCCTCGCCGACGAGTGCCAGCGTCGGACGGGTGATGATGCCGCCAGTAGCCAGTGTCGGGATCGGTGGTATATCTGGAGTACCAATCGTGATCCCTGACCAGCCCAGATGGCCACCACCGATGCGGCCAATCCCCGGCACATCGACGCTCGGTAGAGTGATGTCAAACCCGGGGATTTTGAACTCCAGTCGGTTCCAGGCAGAGATGAGAGAGTTGATACCCCCTATGATGAGGTTGATGACGGTCTTGATCGCACTCCAGATGCCGTTCCATGCGGTCTCCGCCACCGCCTTGATGCCGTCCCATGCGAGAGACAAAGTGGTAGACAGTATGGTCAGAGCAGAGCCGACAATGGTCTGGATGCCATTCCAGGCTGTGTTCAGGATGTCCTGGACGGTCTGCCACGCCCCGGACCAGTCGCCGGTAATGACCTGCATAACCAGCCGAATCAGTCCCAGCACTACCTGTAGGGCAGTGTCGATGATAGCGGTGATCATCGTCCATGCGGCCTGCAGGATGGTCATCACCTGCTGGCCATGGGCCTGCCAGAATGCGGTGATCTGGTTCAGCACAAACTGGATGATGTTCGAGATAAACGTCATCACCGCTTGGGTCGCGGCCTGGATGAGTCCAAAGTTCTGGCTCCACCAGGTAGTGATGACCCCGACTTCCCTCTGGATGAAGGGTGAAATAAATCCAATCACAGCCTGAACGATGTTCTGGATGAACCCAAACACACTGGCCGTGATCTCGCGGATGCCACCGAAGTCGGTTACCCACGCCGCCGTTAGGGCCGCTATCGCCAGGACAACTAGCCCGATGGGTGAGAGGATAAACCCGATAGCCGATGCTATGGCCCCAAATACCAGAATGACCGGGCCAGCTGCCACTAGCACCGCGCCGAACGCCAGAGCTGCGTTGCGGATGTTGGGGTCGAGCTCACTGATCTTGGGCACCAGATCAGCGAGAGTACGCGCCCAACCCTCCAGTGTCGTCAGGAACGGCTCCGCCACGTCCAGCAGAACTGTCTCGACCTGGCTCTTCAACCCTTCCAGTGCCCCGCCCAGCCCCTTCATTCTTGCTCCAGCCAGATCGGCCGCCGCTCCCTGGCGCGTGACGGCATCGAGCATCTGTTTGTGAGCGTCCACGCCTCCCATCAATACGACGTTGGCGGCGCGCACCGCATCCGAGCCGAAGATAGTGGCCAATGCGGCGTTGCGCTGTTCCTGGGAGAGCCCGCCGAGTTTGGTGCTGAACTGCTCGATAATCGAACCGAACGGCAGCATTTTACCCTGGGCGTCGTAGATATTGATGCCCAAACTGGTCATCAGACCGGCCGCCTTATCAGATGGTGCCTGGAGTGAGAGCAACATCTGTTTGAGCGATGTGCCGGCATCACTGCCTTTGATGCCGGCATTCGCCATCTGCCCGATAGACGCAACCAACTCTTCGATCGGGACATTCGAAGACGCAAATACGGCACCTGACATTTGCAGCGAGTCGGCCATATCCGTTACCTCGCCACTGCTGGCATTAGCGGCGGCGGCCAATAGGTCTGCCACCCGCGTCGCCTCAGAGCCCTGCAGATGGAATGCATTGAGCGCATTCGAGGCGATTTCGGCGGCAGAGGCCTCAGAGAGATTGCCAGCAGCGGCCAATTGTAGTACGCCCTTGGCCGCACCCAGAGTATCGTTGACCGATAGGCCCGCTTTAGCCAACTCGGCCATAGCATCCGCAGCATCAGCAGCGCTTGTAGCCGGCAGCGTCATATCGGCACCAAGTGCCTTGGCAGTCGCCGCTACTTGTGCCATCTGTTCATCAGTAGCGCCGCTGACAGCCTGCATCATGTTGAGGGACGATTGATAGTTGATCGCAGTATCCAGAGCAGTCTTAGCGACTCCCACCAGAGGCAGGGTGATACCCGCAGTGAGCAGTCCACCCGTGATCGCTGCGCCCTTGCCAACATTCGCCAGCTTCGCGCTGACCGATCTCAGACCATGCTCGGCACCGCTCGTATCGGCGCCGATCTTGACGATAAGCTCAGCAGCCGTGATCGCCATCACTTACCCCGCTTCAACCTATCTGCCTCCGCCTGACTCTCAGCACTCTCAGCGATGAGCGCCCAGTCCCGCCAGGTCACGGGTCGCTCCGCCAGTTCCCATGGCGACACGCCGAGGTAGCGCGCTGCTCGCAGCAGCAGATACCACTCCGGCGGCTCGCCCATCCGTCCCTCAGTTAGGAGCCAGCGGCGGAGACCCCGCCGCTCGACAGGTTTGGGCGCATATCTTCGGTGATGGTCTGTACCACCTGGTTCAGGAACAGAGTTGGCAAACTACTCAGCACCTTGGCGTTGATTGGTAGCGGCTTACCTGCCTCATCCAGCAGGTCCCACTCGACTAGACAGTCAGTCAGCAGAGCCACCAGAGCAGCCCCACCACGTTGATCATCGGCGTACTGTCGCAGCCGCGCCTCGGTCTCGGCGGTGACCCCGCCAGGCCGATACGTAATCGTGAGATGCTCATCGCCAACTGGCACGGTCACTGTCCGTCTATCTCTCACTAGATGTGTGATCGATACTGGCATACCGCCCCCTACAGCGCGCTGATCGTGTTAGTCAGCTGTACTTGCATCGCTTGCCCACTCGACCAGGAGCTGTCATACGCGACATCGAACGTCCATTCGATGGCGTACACCCCGTCCTCGTCCGAGAACTCCCCGACATCGCTTACCACGCCACAGAGGTCGAGCTGGAACGTGTAGTAGTAGGTGCTGGCGATCAATGGTCCGACGGCCTTCAACCTGATGTAGCGATTGTCGCCCGCCCGCATCGCCGTGAGCAGCCCCATGCCGGTTGCATCCGCCTCGACCAACAGTTTCAGTTGCGCCTTCGGGGCTTGCTCGACATGCGCCGCGAAGCCCGATACCGCGCTATTGAGCGCCCAAAGCGGGCCGAACCGATCCGAGATGTTAAACTCGCCCGACAGTGCTCGCGTGAGCTTTGTCGTACCGATGCCACCACTCGTGCTGTCGAGATAAACGTCCAGCGCCGTCGGCAGGATCGGCTGCACGGCGATGGCCGTGGGGCTGGATGTCATTGTGATACCGTCCTGATATGCCTGACCGAGCATGCTGCCGCTGACCTCGACCTTCTCGCGGTCAAACTTCAACCCGAATTCGGTTACGATCCCGTAGGCAAACTTGCCTGCCCGAACGCTGCTGCCTTGCTCCACCGTGAAGGTTTTGATCGTGTCTTCGGCGCTCTGGGCCGGTGTGAATGTCCACAGGTACGCCGCCGAACTACCCTGTTGTACCGGTGCGGCATAGGTTAGCACGCTCGACAGCAGGTATGCCAAGTGGTTGTAGCAGGCCACGTCGCCGCTGATCTTTGCCTCCACCCATTCCTTGCCCAACGCGGCAATCGTGGCATACTTGGCCCCGAGCGGACGGAAGGTTTTGACATCGGCCTTGATCGCCGGCTCAATCGAGAGTGCCTGTAGGAGCTTGTTGGCAGCCACGCCTGTTCCCGGTGTGGTTTCAACCCCCACCTGGGTAACCTGCGTAATACTGGTCCTCTCAGCCATGATTCATCTCCTAGGTTGGTTGCACCTGGATGCGGTAAAGGCCCCCGAGGTGCGAGTAAACGTCCGATCCACTGTTCTCCACGTAGCTGATTCCCTGCTCTCTGACGCATGAGAGCACACGGCCGTCAACCACGGTCCCGCTCGCGCCCTGAAGCAGGGTATCTATCCGGTCTGCGATTGGCTTGATGGTTCCGAACGAGACCGTAGCCGCTTTCCCGACCACCTTGACCTGGTAAACCTCACTCGCCATGATCCGCGCCGCGCCGACTCCCATCACGTCGTGGCCAGCCTGGCGGGAATAGACTACGAACGGGAAAACCGCTCCCTCCGGTGCTTGGTAGGCATAGATACGACCGCCCACCAGAGTATTGACACCTCCCAACCCCGTATCGCACGACAGCAGCGTATACAGCCACTGCTCGATACGAACTGTCTCGATCATCCCAGGAGCCTCTTCATGGCCGCTTCCAGACTGGGGCGCACGGCTTCAGCGGCCGGTCCCAGGTACGGACGGGCGGCCATCTTACAGGTGCCGAATTCGACATACGGCGCGTACTCGACGTGTGTTCCTACGGTAGCCGTCAGATCGCTTCCCACTATCGCCAGGATACTGTTCTTCAGGTTGCCAGTATCCACAGGCACCACGGCTTTCGCGTTAGCCTCAACGTCGTGCGCGGCTTTGCGGATTGCCACACTCGCCTGCTTCCGCAGTTCTCCCCGCAGTTCTGGCAGCCGGTCGAACACGATCTTGGCGACAACCAGGCTCTTGGCCATCACAGCACCTCAGTACATACCACCCGCCGGGCGATCTCCTCGCTGCGCGCCAGCGCAGCCACCACATCAAATGTCTGGGCCCCCACGACAATCCGGTCAGCCGGCTGCACGTCCGTGAGTGCGGGGATGGTCAGCGTCCAGGTGCTGGTTGCTGTCAGCCGCTCGGCAATCACTCGCTCCTGCGGCGACTGGCCCGAGGGAGCTACCCGGCAGGCCACTGTCGCCACGGTTGCCCAGGACTCAGTGTACCCTCCCGCCCCGTCACCTGTCAGTGTCTTGCGCTGGACTTGTGCCGTGTCGGGCAACGAGTCATTCAGTGTCGAGCGCATGGCGGCAAGCTCAGTAGGCGTTAGCATCCGTCCTCACCATCCCCACCGATACTGGCCGCTGCTGCCGCCGATACTCACGGGCGAGCGCCAACAGTGCTGCCGCCTTTTGCGACCGCTTGAAGCTCTGACCATCAGTGTCGAAGTCGAAACCCAACTTTTCCTTGGCCGCCCATGCCTCGAGCAAATCAGCAGCAGCCCCGTAGACATCATAGGTCTTGCCGACAATCAGAACCGGCGGCATCTGGCTGGTGTCGAAAGCCCAGTGACCGGTGATGCGGTCTGCCGAGGCTGGCACCAGTTGCACGTACGAGGCATCACACAGCGTTTCGTCCGCCTCCCAGTCACCAAGGTCCGCATAGTAATCCAGGTAGTCCACGATACCGTCAGAACGCGGCGAGCCCTCCGCCCGCAAAGGGGCATAGCGCACCACAGTCTGCCGGCGGTCCAGGTAATCCTGGATAGTCTGGTCGTCAAACACCTGGCTTGCGCCGGCGGGGTCGCCGATCAGAGTTCTCATCCTGCTGATCAACTCTGCCATTGTCGCTCGCACCGCCATCCGGCACCTCCAAACCCTGCATCGCGTACCAGGCGGCCACAGCTGAAGAGGTGGCCAGGCGGAAGCCCTGCTGCAGCAGAGCCTCCACCTGGTCGTCATTTACCGAGTGGATCGCACCGCCTGGGTTAACCACGAACGCAGCCATTACGACAGCACCACGCAAGCCTTCTCGTTCCGCAGCACCTGGACGCCGTACAGCACATCCATGGTCACCTGGACGCCCAGGTAGGACGGGTTGTAGGCATAGAGCACGCGGATCACGAGTCCACTCTCGGGATCGCGGATTGTTGCGGCCTGCGCCCCGGTCGAGGTCGGAGGCTCCGGCAGGCCCCGCATCGCGAGAATGAACGCCTCGGGGTGGAACGCCAGATTCTTCGTACTGTTCGGCGTGCCAGTCACCACCGGCACCAGCTGGCTCATCCAGACTGTGAACCCATACAAGTTGCCGATACTGCCATCGGCGATACCCTGCGACCTGGCCATGGCGAAGTAGGTCGCCAGGTTCGTGTCGCCGAGCAAGGCGATCTCGTCCTTGCTGGAGACCACCAAATGCCTGGGCGCAATCGGGCACTTGTTGTCGTTGAGCGTCTTACGGGTAGACCGGATGGTGGCTGCCGTGATGTCCGTGCCTGAGGTGCCCACCGAGGCGGTGATACTGGAATACAGCGCAAACAGGTCGCTCTCGATAGACTCAGCAATGGCTGGTACTGCCGCGTTCAGGTACCGGTCGAGCAAGTCCTGGTTTGCCTGCGCCCGCGCCACGTCCTCGACGATGAAAGAGACCTCCTTGTGCTTGTTGAGCGCCACCTGGACCTCGGCCCCCCCCGACGGGGTCTGCACGGTCACAGCAGAGCCAGCGGCCTTTGGGTTAGCCGTGAACGTGCCGGGGTACGGGATGTGCAGGATGTCGCCAACCTGGAAAGCAGCCACGTCACTGTCCTTGGCGACGAGTCTGGCCAGGACGACATTGGCCCGCAGGACCTCAAGCGCACGGTTCGCCCAGATTTCCGGCACAAAGTACTGGGCCACAGTAGCAGTTATGTTTGCCATTTTCTATCCCTCCGTGATTCTGCCCTCCCGCATCGCCTGCATGATGGCGTCGCGGTGGGCCTTGAAAAAGTTCGGATCGCGCAACTGTGAGCGGGTGAAAACGGTCGGGTTGACCGCCGAACGAGCAGGGTTGGTCGCCGAGACGCCGGCGCCGCCTGCCAGATAGGGCCGCTTGGCGATCAGCTCCCGCAGCGCCCTCTCGACATTCTTCGGCGTGCCGTCCTCCTCGAACTCGATGGCCGCCAGGTCGAGGAGCTTGTAGGCCGCCTCAGGATCTACGATGCCGAGCTTGCTGGCCGTCAGCATCGTCTCATACTTCAGCGTGCGCTCCTGGCGCTCCCGCTCGTACGTCGCCTGCTGCCGCTCCAGCTCGGCCAAGCGCTTCTGGAGTTTCTCCGTCTCGGAGAGCTTGGCCTCCTCGTCAGCCTTTACCTTCGTCTCTAGCTCGCGGAGTCGCCGACGATACTCGGCAGCCTCTGCCTTCAACCGCTGTACGACCGGATTCTTCTCCTCGCCCCCTTGGAGCTCGGGTTCTGGCGGGATTGTCTGCCCGCCGGCATCATCATTGGGCGCCTGGCCCGTGGCATCATCTGCCATTATTCAGCCAACCTCCGTATTGATTCTGGCGGCTCTTCATCAAGCTCGTGGTACAGCCGTGTCAAGGCCCGCGCCGCACGATGCTTCTGTTCCGCAGGCGCATCTACTCCACCTCCAGCGCCGGCCAGACGAGCCGCCGCCGCGTGCACACCGTTGCGGTTCAACGTCCCATCCGGCTCACGCACCGGCAGCTTGTGGTCGGCCTTGTTGTCCGAGTTGGGGTCTATATGGATCAGACATGCTCGCCGCCACTGTTCGGGTGTGTAGTCTGACTGACTGAACTGACTCCACGGTTTGTTCGAAATCGGCATCGCTCCTCCCGAACCAAACAAAAAAGGGCACCCCGCCGGGTTTCCCTCGGCGTGTGCCCTTCATCTCCAGGCATACGAGCTATTCTGTTGGCCGTATTCTACAACAACTCATGCTGTTGCGTCAAGCTCACCTAACGTGGTATCAGGCTACCTCCCTGGCCCGCAGCGCCTCCTCGCGTACCTGGGGGCCCTCATGAAGGAACCACCACCAACGAGTCCGGTCCGTATGCCGTGGGTGTGGCAACATCTGCGCTACGATCTTGTGCTTCTGAGCCAAGAGCATATCAACTTCATTGACCTGAGCGCGCATTGCCGGATCAAGCTTGTCCCAACCATCCTCGATATCGTCGCGGGCTATCAGGATTAGCTGTACAGGCACATCATAGTACTCGTCATCCTCCAAGAGGTTGACGAGGCGCTCGTATTCATCCATCGCTATGGCAAGAAACTCCTGGCTCAAGTTCTCCATGGCTCAAAGCTCCATACTTCACCGTGCTTGATAGCTTCCACCCACCAAACATCGGCCTCCTCAAGATATCGTGCCAGATTACGAGTCTTGAAGAAAGACCAAAACCGCTTCTCCTCCTCATTATACTGCGCAATCCTGCCATTGTCCATACCGACCAAGTACCACATCGGAACCTGGTCCTTGGGCCGGAGAGCCGTGGCGATGCGCAGATCAGTACGCCGAATATGCTCCCCGAAGAATCCCAGATATTCTTCCGGGCTAGATGCGCCCAGCAGTCTACCATGACGCTCATAGTGATACTTGAGCTTCGGCAGCGTGGTAGCAGTCCTCATCTGCGCAAACAGGGCATCTAGTTGGTCGGCAGACATGGCGCGTACTTGCGACAGCCGTACCTCTCTGAGAACAGCCAGCCTGTTGACATCCGCGCCCACTGCCCGCAGCGATGCGCTGAGTTGCCGCCAGCTTTTCGCTTCACTCGTCCCCAGTATCTCGCGCAGACTGCGCGTATACCGCATTGTCCCCCAGCGCGGGTCGCTCTGCTGTCCCACGAAATCCGCAAGCTTCACCTGACCAGCTTTGTACGCTTCGAATGCCGCGTTGCCCAGTATCCGGCGCTGCTGCTCCTCGGGCAGCTTGGCGAAGAGCGATTCGCCTGTTTCGATCTCGGGCTGAGTCTCCGGTACACCCTCAAAGCCGAGCTCGGCCCAGGTCTTGGTTTCTGGCACCATGGCACAGCGCCCACGCGGATGATCATCCAGACGCTCGTCGAGCGTATGCTTGGTGCCGTGCATCGCCCAGCACATGGCACACGTGCGCGCATCGCGTGCCGCATGCCACACCCAGCCCTTGACCACATCACTGTTGGCCAAATAGCTCTGCCGCGTCGCCTCGCGATACGCCCGCAGCATCTCCGTCCGCGCAATCGTCTCCGCTCGTATGCGATTGCCGTTGAGGGTCTCGCGGCAACGTCGGGCGACAACTCGCGGATTCTGTCCCAGCGCCAACCCGCTGACCAACTCGCGGCGGATCGTTTCACTCGCTGCTGGCCCCAGCGCATCGAGCAGATCGCGCAACGGCGAGCCATCCTGCAGTATCCCGACCAGTTGCTCCAACGCCCCCGTTGGCAATCGTGCCCAGGTGACAGTTACACCCGGTGGAGACTTGCCCAGTCCGACCCGTGCCAGCGCCTCAGCATCAGCCTCGGCACGCACTACCAGCTGCCGCTGCTCGGTCTCGATACGCGTTGTTGCCTGCTCGGCAAAATGAGCAAGCTCTTGCTCAACTTGCTTCTGCAGAGATTGCAACCGCTCGCGCTCAAAGAGCCACCATTCCGGCACCTGCTCGCCAGGATGTTCCCGTTGCCACTGTTCGATCTCACTGACCAGGGCTTCCAGCCGCTTGGCGATCCGCCGCTCCGCATCGCGGTAGTAGTTCCGAATCTCGCGGACCGCGACCTGCTCGCGGGCAATCAGTCGCTGTTTGAAGCCGTCAGCGACATCAAAGATGTTACCGGGCATCTAACCGCAACCTGTCAGGGCAAACCACATGGAACGCTGGCGTCAGCACCTTGACGGTGATACGGCCATCCGGACTCACTTGCAGCAGATACCGCCCCGGCCCATGCCGCCGCAGCAGGTTCAGTAGCCACCGCTGTACCTCCGCCTCACGCGCCTCGGTTGTATGCTCGGGCCCCTGCACTTGTGGCAACATCGATCTCCCCGTCTTTCTTCTGCTGCTCCAGGTCCGGATCAAACCCCAAGCGCTGCAATATCGTATCGGCGCTCACACCGAGTTGCTGATCGAGCAGCGCTGCCTGCCGCTCCTGCAGCGGGTCACGCGGCAGCAGTTCCGGCCAGTGCAGTACCGTATGGTTGTCCTCACCAAAACCACCCAAGGCCAGCAGCCGGCGGTTCAACTCCACCAGCAGGTCACCGTAGGTGCGCCGTTTGGTTTCTGTTTTTTCGATCAGCGGCTGGTACAAGATGCTGAGCGCCACGCCGGACAGGGCCCCCGCTCGGTCCAGCTTCCCGGTTGCCACTTCGGGCACGCGCGTCACCTCATGCAGCGCCTCCCGCAGCCGCTCGTAGAGGGCGATGCTGCTGGACAGGTCGCTTACCATCTCCAGATTGCGCAGTTCGGCGTCGGGACTGGGCAGCACAATCGTCTCGTCGACGGCGATGTTGAGCTGATTGGCCGTGAACCCCCTGCCCCAGGTCTTGGGATGCGCGTGATAGCGGATGATGCGAGCCAGATTGGAGAGCACAAAGTTGATCGAATAGTTGAGCTGGAGCACATCGTCCCCCAGGTCGGAGATGCCCCAATACTCGTTCGGCGCCGGCAGGTTCTGGCAGTCCACGACCGGCGGCCAGGGATGGGGCCAAAACGCCTCGCTCGTCGTCGTCCACGCAACGCTGTTGGCCTGGCTAACCTGGTCCGTGATGCGCCAGCCCTGGCCGTCACGCTCGATCAGCTGCCTGATGGCGATGGGTTTGCCTGTCTCGGGATCGATAGCTGGATATTGGATGCGGTAGCTCACCACTCGCTCGATGTCGTCAGGCTCCCAACTGACCGTCACGGTCGAGGGATCGAGCGCCACCAGGCGGGGGTAGGGCTGAGTAGGCACAATCTTGACGAATGCGTGGCCACAGACAGCGCCGTTCAGCGCCAGTTTCTGTAGCGTCGTCATCTTGCGGTTATGCTGCCATACCGCATCCAGCCACTCCTCGGCAGCCGTCTCCTCGGTCTCACTGATCTCGAAACCGACATCCTGCCCGAACAGGAAGCTCACTCCCTTGTCCACCACGACTCGGGCAAAGTTGACCAGCACGTTGTCGTCGGGCTGATTCGGCTTTACCTTGAGCGGCCTGGAGAACCTGCCATAATACGCATCCCAAGCACGCTTGAAGCGAGTGACAGGAGCATTCTCACCCAGCGCCGGCGCCTCCACGATCTGCTGCTCGACCACCTTGGGTTGCCTATTGAATAACGTTGCCAACACGCTCACACCCTCACCCCCAGATACTCGGCGCCCACTGGACCATCGCACGTGGCCCAGCCGCCCACATAGCTAGCGCCAGGCTCATCACACAATCCGTTGTCAGCGCCTTGTCGTCCCACGAATACCCTTGCAGCTCGTCCACCAATTCGCGAATGAACGGGAACCGGACCTCGCGCTTCTCTAGCGCCACCTGCAGGTTGGTCAGGAGATCGAGTTTGCTCCGCTGCGTGAATACATAGCCCTGCGCGACGTCGCGCACCTCATCGAGAACGGCATCACCTACGCCGGTCGCGTCCAGCAGCGTCTGCTGGCAGCCGTAGCGCTGATGGACCTCGCGGATGCGCGCTGCCACCACTGGCCAGGGCTGCCTTTGGAAGCGCTCGAAATACACCAGGCGGTAGGGCTTGACCGTCGCGTCAAGCACGGTGATCACCGTCCAGTCCTCTGCCTTTGCCAGGTCGGCGCCGCAGACGTAGCGGCGGCTGCGGTCGTGATCCACCGGCAGCGTCCAGTCCACCGCCTCATACGCTGCCTGGATATGCGGCCACCCAAACACCGCTGCATCGTCGTCAGCGTAGACTCCCTCCACCTCACGCTGCCAGGCACTCGCTGTCATCCGGTCGCGCAGGCTCTCGATGTACTCGCGGTTCACATTCGGGTTCTCGAACGTCGGACCGGTCTGCGCATAGACCGCCGGATCACCTGCCAGTCCCCGTTGCAGCTCGCGGTAGACCAACCCACGACGCGCGCGCGGCGTCGAGATCAACACGAGTTGGCCGCCGACGTCCGCCAGCGTCATGCGCACAACCTCGTTGATCAGCTTCTCGCTCAGGTAGTCTGCCTCGTCGACGATGCAACGGTGGAACTTGTGACCGCGAAGGTAGATGCCCTCGCGGGCCGCCGTCCTGACCGTGATCTCCGAGCCGTGCTTGAACCTGAGCAACGGGAAGGGCGTCTCACGCACCTTGTCCACCAGCGCCGACAAGAGTGGCTGCCGCTGCACCATCATCAGCGCTACGTCGAACGACAGCCGCGCCTGGTCGAGGGTCACGCTCACAATACCCTGCCGGGTTTTCGGTCGGAAGAGCGCATAGTAGAGCGCCTGTACTGCACAGCTCTCGCTCTTGCCCCAACGTCGACCTGTCACCAGCACTGCCGTTGATCGCTCCGGGGCAGTCAGCCACCGCCGCTGGCCATCATGGGGCTCCCAACCAAGAAACGCCCTGGCAAAGTGCACCACATCAGTCGTTTCCGCTACCGCGCGTTGCCAGCACTCGCTCCAGGAGTTCCGCCATAGTGCTACCAATATCTAGCCCCTGCATCTCCTTGAATATGCCAAGATGTTTGCCAATGTGCACCAGTGCCGCCTGGGCATCGTAAAACTCCACGGTCAATTTGCCGCTTCTGTTGTCCCACTTCGTGCCCTTGATCAAGTGGCCCTTGCCGTCAGCAAGCATTTGCTCCAAGTCCACCGTGCCGTCAGGTCGCAGATAGTCGGCATACTCTGCGCGCGCCTGCTGCGCCAGCCTGACCAGCACCTCATCGGCGCCCATCTTGAGTTCGGCAAGACGGGCCTGGATAGCAGCTTGAATGTCAGCATTTGTCAGCAACCGCTGACCAGCAGAATTGGCCCTGGTCTTGTAACCGGCACGGCGAGCAGCCTCCGCTGCATTCCAGCAACGCAGGTACTCCTCGACAAATACCCGCCGTTTCGTACTCAGACCAGCCACTTACTCACCCCAAAACAAAAAAGCCCGGCAGCCCTCTTTCGAGAGACCGCCGGGCCCCAGCACACGCTCGGCTGACCAGGCCATGCCTGACCGCGTATCAGATTGTGTGTATCATACTACGGCTTGGCGCTGAAGTCAACCCTCTCGCGCTTGTACCACCGCTGCTCCTCGCCACATTGCGGACACTCGACAACGACAAAAGCTGTGTGGTCGCGGATCAGCGACGGCAGCATCGTCGACTCGAACACCAGCCGCAACTTGCCGTCAGCGTCCTGTTCGACCGTCGCCAGCTGCCTGCCGCAACGCTTACAGCACCAGGGTTTCGTCGTCGATTCGTCCATTTGCCAGCCTCGCCTCGCCGTACTGCGCCAGGCCGCGCCTCGCCATGCCTTGCCGCGCCTGGCCTTGCTCCGCCCAACCAAGCCTGCCACGTCCCCAACTGCTATGCCAGCCGGAACAGGCCCCAGCCGAGACCGGCAGATTGGCGACTATCTGGCCTGCCCTCGCCGATCCCAACCTGAGTACCCACACGCACCAGCAGGTTGGTCACGTCCTGCAGGCTGAACTGGTCCTCATCGTAGGTCACCCGCAACGTGCAGGACCAGTCCCGCCACATCGGCCTCACCCGCAGGTCGGCAACCCCGGTAGCATTCCGCACGGCCATCGTCACCGATTCCGGCTGGCCCTCGATCCGCACAAGAGGGATGCCATCTACTGCATCAAAGCCGTCAGCTTCGACGAAGACACTCAACTTCGCCAGCGTCATCTTGAACCCAACCAGCCTACATGCCGAGATGATAGCCTGCCGGAAGGCGCTTGCCGGGATACCATGCCAGCCCTCTGTGCTCACGTGCAGCGCCTGCCGGAAGTCCTCGTCGAAGTCTCGCGCCTCTCGCACCTTCCCCTTTTTGGCCTTTTGCCCGGCGGCCATCTTCTCGACCATCATGTTCATAGCCTTGGCCGAAAAGCGCGCCTGCACGTATGGAGCCGTGCCGACGATCCTGAATTCTGCCGTCGCCATCCTGGGAGCGGAAATCTGTACCGCAGTCTCTTTTCGAGTAGCCATTGCTGCCTCCTCTTTTGGATTTGTATCGCCTTGCCTTGCCCCGCCCTGCCGGGCCTCGCCCCACCAAGCCACGCCTGCCTTGCCATGCTCCGCCTGGCCCCGCCACGCCGAGCCGCGCCGCGCCTTGCCTTGCCGAGCCAGGCCCTGCCCGGCCACGCCCAGCCCCGCCTGCCATGCCCTGCCGGGCCCAGCCTCGCCGGGCCTCGCCCGGCCAGCCATGCTACGCCGCTGGCACCAGCACCTGCTGCCGCGCAGCCTCAATGCTCTGGAACAATGCCGCCAACTCCTCCAGGTCCTCGTAACGACGCTGCCAAGCTTCGAGCTCGCCTAGCGCCCGCTTTAGCACCTGCTTCCTGAGCATCTCGTCCGCCAGCGCGTCTGTTGTCCGCACATACACCTGTCCGACCCCCATCTTCGGAGCACTATCGCTGTCAGGCACCACGGACACGAATGCCCGCACCAGCCTGTCATCACGATTCGGCATCTCAACTACAACCGACCGGATAATGTATCGAGCCTGATGCTCACGGTACTGCTGCGCCGCAATGGCATCATCCCACTCGAATTCATCGTGTAGCGGCGCATCCTCTGGCCGCGATTCCTCCACGACGATGCCCGGCGTCAGAATACCACGGCGCCTTACCATCTCTTCCAACGCCTGGCCAGCGGCATCGGCATCGACAACGTGCACACTACCTGGTTTCCACTTGTACATGGGTATTCTCCAATCTCGCCTCCAATTTCCGTAGCCTCTCGATCCGCACCTTCCGCTCAGCAATCCTCGCCACCGCGGGCGCAATCGCTCGCCGTTCGACGGCGATAGCCTGCTCGTGGCGCGCGAGGCTTGCCACTATGCGCCGTTGGCGGCGACTCTTTGCCGCAAATCCGTCGCGATATGCCATGCTTTGTCTCGCTCCTCCGTCAACCTCTCCTGCAACTCGCTGGTCCTACTCCCCTATCGCCCCTATCGCCCTGAGCGCATCCTCCGGGGAGCGGACGATAACCACCTCGCCACGCCAGGCGCGGATCCACTCGCGTTCATCCTGGGTCAGTTTTCCACAAGGGCTCTTGATCTCCATGAACACGTTGGCGCGCCTGAAGCCTACAACGATATCAGGGCAGCCGCGCCCCACCATATGCAGGGGCTGCACGCTAGCCCCCACTTGCCGGAGGGCCGCCACGATCTCGGCTTGGTTGGCGTCAACTCTCGCGGCTTGCCTCATTGCCCCACCTCGCCCCTACCTGCCGCGCCGCCGGCCTGCAACATCTCCTCTTCGCCCCCCGATAGTGGCGTCACATTGCGCAGCACTCGCTCGGCCTGCTCCGCCAGTGGGCTCAACTCATTCCATGCCGCATCGCTGATGTTTTCCTCAACATCGGCCATGCGCCCTACCAGGTCTCCCAGCGCCGCCTCCAGCTCCGCACTCCGCGCGCGCTCGGCAGCGATGGTTGCCGCCGCATTATCGTGGGCCTGCGTGAGTTGTTCGAGCGCCAACTCGCGCTTCCTTGTCATGTCGGCAAGCTGGCGCTTGAGCTCATCCACATTGCCCGCCGCATCCGCCTCGACGCGGGCGAGTCGCGCCGCCGCCAGGTCAGCGCGCAGCTGCTGGTTTTCGGCTTGCACGCGCATCAGCTCGCCAACCATATTGCTCCACTCGCGTTGCACACGTGCCATCTCGCTCAATCTCGCCCGCAAATCGCCGCAGATGTAGCAATCGGCCCGCCCGCGGTCGGACCAAACACACTCAACGCCGCAAAACTTGCATAGTCGCGCCTTATGCTCGTCCACGCTGCACCTCCAGCCACATCTCGACGTCACGTATCAGCGCATCATGCTCTGCTTCTCGCAACTTGCGCGCCTGGAAACACGCAATCCCGTGCATTAGCCTATAGCTGAGCACAACGTTGGCTGCCAGCAGCACGATCATTGCCCCCAAATAGATTCGCTCCAACAGCGACAAGCTGACTTTCATTCTCCTGCTCCTGCCTCCAACGCCAGGCGCTCCGCAGCGCTGTAGACGTACTCCTCTCCAATCGCAACGCGCCGCAGGCACTTGGGGTGTACTGCCGAAAAACAGGCATAGTCATCAGGGATCATGCCTTGTGGGAACATCCAGCCGTTGACATGCCGCAGGTAGGCGCCTGGCTTGTTGACCCGCTTTCCACAGATCGGACAGACATTCAGCCTGATCTGACTGATCTGAGGACGATAGCCCTCCGCGTGCGGAATGCGCTTTGCGGCCAGACTGCCTCTCATTCCTCCTCCCCCTTCTCCGGCCCCCTGACCGGCCACAGCACCCACAACCGCCTACGATAGATCACACGCCATTTCATGCCGCCACTCCCTGCCCTTGCTGGGCCAACCCTTTGAGCAGCTCCCTCAGCTTTTCCGCATGGGGCTGCAGCCATTGCGCCTTGCACTCGGCATACTCATCCGGGGTCATATCCCCGGGCTCGATGATTGCCGTGGTCCTGCCCATCCTCAGCCGGCACCCTGCGCAGCGAAAGCTATGCAGCGCGTCGAAGAGGCCATTTTCCTTGCGGCCATCGTACTGGTAGGCCTTAACCAGGAGCCTGGCCCACAGATCAACATCCTCGGTCAGGTCAGGGCGAGGATTGATCAGACACTCGATATCAGCTTTCACCAAACACCTCCTGCACCATGCGCTGAATGTCGGCGGGCGGTACCCAGCCGCCGCGGTCGGTCGGATCGTCGGGTTCCAAACGGTTGTCAACGTCGGCAATCTGTGAAGGGAGTGACGGTTGTGACGATTTTTCCGATAACTCGCCTACGCGAGGCGATACAAGCTCCACTTTATCTAAACTCCCGTCACAAACCGTCACACCGTCACCGCCGGGGATCAGCGGGTAGTGGTCGGCCGGAATGGCACCATTACCATCCCGTCCGTCGCCTTTGGCAAGGCGACCGGTTCCAAGGCGGTCATGAAAAGTTTCTCCGGCGGGATGCAGATCTACTGTGGCGGCGGTTTCAAGACCCAGTATGCGTTCGAGGCGCCGCAAGCCGGCCGGTATATGTTGACGGCGCGGGTGGCGACCTTGCAGGAGGGCCAGAAATTCCTTTTCGCGGCCAACAATGCGCCCAAACCGGTCGAAGTCGCCGTGCCCTATACCGTTGGCCTTTGGCAGCAAACCCCGCCGGTGGAGTTGGTTCTGAAGCCG
>Ga0078972_1007495_pt1 | contig 24190 bp, 22 predicted proteins | sample YelNatPaOPGAMG01_FD_67568 | JGI IMG/M metagenome (GOLD analysis project Ga0078972, IMG submission 67568) | Hot spring thermophilic microbial communities from Obsidian Pool, Yellowstone National Park, USA - OP-RAMG-01 (SPADES assembly) (version 2) | ecosystem: Environmental > Aquatic > Thermal...
CACAGCCAGGAGGACCATAAAGGAGTATGCCCTTCGGAGGTTTTATACCAAGTCTCTTGAAAATTTCAGGATTCTTCAGCGGCCATTCCACTGCTTCTTTAAGTTCTTGTTTGACTTCTTCCAGTCCGCCAATGTCGTCCCAGTGGATTGTTGGCACTTCTATGTAGACTTCACGCATGGCTGTGGGCGTCACTTCTTTGTAGGCGTTAATGAAGTCTTCCATTTTCACTTCCATTTTTTCTAGCACGCTTGGTGGTATGCGCTCTTCTTCAAGGTTTATTTGTGGCAAGTATCTGCGGAGGGCTTTCATGGCTGTTTCTCTGCAGAGAGCCGCCAAATCTGCGCCAGTGTATCCATGAGTTATTTCGGAAAGCTTCTTAAGATCCACATCTTCAGCCAAAGGCATCCCACGCGTGTGAATCTGCAGGATTTCATACCTTCCCCGCTTGTCTGGAACACCTATCTCAATTTCTCTATCAAATCTGCCCGGTCTGCGAAGAGCCGGGTCAAGGGCGCCAGGCCTATTAGTAGCGCCTATAACTATGACGTTCCCCCTTCCAGATAAACCATCCATCAAGGCTAGAAGTTGGGCAACAACACGCCTTTCAACCTCTCCGGTAACTTCTTCCCGTTTCGGCGCTATAGCATCAAGCTCATCGATGAATATTATGCTTGGAGCGTTCTGTTGGGCTTGCTGAAAGATTTCTCTAAGTCTAGCTTCAGATTCGCCGTAGAATTTGCTCATTATTTCAGGTCCGTTTATTGAAAAGAAATTTGCCTCCGACTCGTTTGCTACAGCCCTAGCCAGCAAGGTCTTGCCACAACCAGGCGGTCCGTGGAGTAGTACTCCTTTTGGTGGTTCTATTCCTAGCCTTTGGAAAAGCTCCGGATGCCTCAGCGGAAGTTCAACCATTTCCCTTACTCTTTGGATTTCCTCTTGCAGTCCACCGATATCCTCATAGGTTGTTCTTGGAAGCCCTTTCCCTTCAGGCGCTGGTTCATTTAAGATTGTTAGTCTTGTTTCTGCTGTAACTTTAACTATGCCATGGGGACGGGTTTTGGAAACGGTGAAGGGTATGGCGTGTCCAAGCATCATAACCAGTGTGGTGTCGCCCTCAACTAGAGTTCTTTCCATAAGGCGGTTTTTAACAAAGTTTGTAAAATCCTCGTCAACGTTTAATCGCATGTCCACCGGCGCCAATGTTATGCTTAAAGCATTTTTAACTTTGGCTGGTCTTGCAATGACGTATTCGTTTATGGCTACTCCAGCGTTTTTGCGGGTGAAACCATCTATTCGTATAATGTCTCGGTTTTGGTCTTCGCTGTAGGCTGGCCAAGCTATGGCTGAGGTTGACCTTTTGCCAACTATTTCTATGACGTCGCCTGCTGAAATGCCCAGCTTCTCCATTGTTCTCTGATCTATACGGGCTATGCCTCTGCCGACATCTCTTTGTCTTGCATCGCCAACACGCAATTGCACTTCACTCAATCAGAATTCCCTCCATTATTATTGTCATAATACGTTTCAAAGCAAAGATTCATTCCTATATAAATGTTTAAAACAACCGTTTAAGGTTATCTGCTCACTCTACGAACCATAATCGTTTGCACTTGACTTATTTCGCTCACCGTTTCAAGCTTCTTTTCAAACTCGTCCAACATGCCGCTCTTGTCTTCTGGAAATTTTATATGCGCTATCAAAGCCTTCAAGCCAAACGCTATGGGTTCTTCACCGTATCCATAAATTGATGCAAACTCAGGTAAGCATTCCTCAATTTTCTTTTTCAAATCAGTAAAGTCGACGATTATGTCTGTTGGAAATATTTTGTACGATATTATCACATTACCCATTTAATCTTCTCCTTTGCGAATCTTTCGCCCTTTAACAATCGGCGAACCCAATTTAAGCTTTGCTCATCCAAATTTTCTAAATAATAATGTTATAAGCATTCTAAAGAAAAAGAAAGTATAAAAATTGGAAGCTTTAAGAACGTTCACGACATTCTTCTATTTTTTTGACAAGCTTTTCCACGTTTTCAGGTTTTTCAGCAAATGCCAAAAGTTTTTCGCTGTCTGGTCCAATAAGGATAAAAAGGGGTTGGAGGTAGAGGCGGGCAAGTTGGGACCAAACATGGCTTGTTGGTCCAATTGTTTCTAGGAATAGTAAGACAACGCCGTCCATTTTTGAGTCAACTATTTTTTTGGCTATTTTTTGAAGCCACTCTTCCTCTTCAGCGTTTTCTACGGTTTTTGGTTCCAAGCTCATGGAAGTTTACCCTTTGCTATTTTCGCCTCATGGCGTAGGCTATTGCAATTACAGCTAGCACAACTGCTATTATGGCAGCGTATGGTTCCGGGCTTGAAATATTGCAAGCATATTCCTATCAAGAATCCAACCCTTGCCATTATTGTGTTTGCGAACAATGCTCCGAAGCCAACCATCATTTCATATACTCCTATTAGGAAGAATGTTCGGTATACCTTATGCACAGACTTGTCCTCGGCACATGCATCTCAACGAATATTGCATAAAATTTTCCGGGCTTTAGCACGCTGGAATAAATTTCGACTTGTGATCTATAAAACCATTCGAAAGGATATCGGAAGCCTAATTAGGATGTTGCGATTATGTGCATTTTTCGCGAAGGGAAATTCTCATGTCTGTCAGACGAAAGCAGATTTCAAAGCGGGCGGATCTTATTCCTTGGTCTGGTGTGAGAAGAATGTTCAATCTTGCCCAGAAACATGGGAACGTTATAAATTTGACTGTGGGGGAACCTGACTTTGATACCCCGAAGTATGTTATAGACGCTGCCATGGAAGCCATGGAAAAGGCTTACACGCATTACACGCCAAATGCTGGTTTAATGGCGTTTAGGGAAACTGTAGCTAAAAAAGTTAAGAGGGAAAACGGCATAGACGCTGATCCAGAAAATGAGGTTATGGCAACCGTGGGCGCCATGGGCGCCTTATCACTTACCATGCTGACCATTCTTGATTCTGGAGACGAAGTTTTAATTCCAGATCCAGGTTTTCCAAGCTACAAAGCACAGGTAATTTTGGCTGGTGGGCGACCAGTCCCATACGCTTTGAGAGAGGAAAATGGTTTTTCGATTAACGTGGAAGATGTTGAGAAACTTGTATCAAGGAGAACAAAGGCAATTATATTAAATACGCCAGCGAATCCGACTGGCACTGTTTTAAATGAGAGAAATTTGAAGGAACTGTCTGAACTTGCCATAGAGAAGGACCTTTTAGTAATTTCAGATGAGGCTTACGAGGCAATAATCTACGATGGCTTGAAACATGTGAGTATAGCGTCGCTGCCTGAAATGAAGGAGCGCACAATAAGCATTTTCACTTTTTCCAAAACCTACGCAATGACTGGATGGCGCATAGGTTTTGCTGTGGCAAATAGGAATATTATAAGCCAAATGACAAAACTTCAGGAACATATATCAGCGCATCCAAGCTCGATTTCGCAGATGGCTGCAGTGGCAGCTTTAAAGGATGGAAGAGATCAGATTGAAATGATGGTTAAGGAGTACCGCGAAAGACGGGAAATTGTATTTAAACTATTGTCAGATATACCCAATGTTAGATGCTTAAGGCCTCAAGGTGCATTTTACGTGTTTCCAAATATAAAGGCGTCTAAAATGTCATCTGAAGAATTTGCCATGCATGTGCTGGAGAAAGCCGGTGTTGTGTTAGTTCCTGGAACAGCGTTTGGCGACAATGGTGAGGGCTACGTTAGGATATCTTACGCAACATCGAAGGAGAAACTCGTCGAAGCCTTGACGAGGATCAGAAATTTGCTATCTTCAGCATGACGGTTTCCGCCACGAGAGGAAACATTGAAATTTCGCTTCCGGAATTTCCTAAATGTATAATGTGAGAGCCATGGGAAAGGTGCATGTAAAATTTCTAACAGCTTTCAAAGAAATTGCAAAAAGGGACTCAGCGGACATCGATATCGAAGAAGATGAAACAGTAGAAAAATTGTTAGACCATTTATGTGATCAATTCGGAGAGGAAATACGCAAACTTATTTTCAGAAGAAATGGCTCCGCTGCTGGAAATCTTGTAATTTTTGTTAATGGCAGAAACATTTTGACTCTTAATGGGTTAAAAACGAGGCTTAATGATGGAGATTACCTTATACTGTCAACGCCTGTGGTTGGCGGATAAACTTTTAAGTGAAGTTTTCATTTTGCTTATTCATCGGCTTCAGGGACGTGGTTGAGTGTGAAGGAATTTGATCTTGTAGTTTTGGGAGGTGGTGTTTCTGGAGCCTGTGCAGCGTATGCTGCAGCATCTAAATCAAGGGATCTAAAAAAACGTTTCTCCATAGCGCTGATCTCAAACGAAGAAGCTGTTTACTCGAGGGGAGCCTTGCCATCATTAATAGCGCATGAAATTGGCTCGCTTAGAGAGATTAGTGTTTACCCAACTTCTCAGCTAAGAAAGCTTGGCGTAAATTTCTATAAGTGCCATGAAGTTCTATCAGTTGACTTTAAGGAAAAATCTGTTCTAATTAAAAATCTTAAGAATGAAGAGAGATTAAACGTAGGATTTAAAAAATTGGTAATAGCGACGGGAAGTTTGCCAAAAGTTCCGCCGGTTAAAGGTGCCGACTTGAAGGGCGTTTATACGGTGAAATGGTTCAGAGACGCAAAGGATCTTTCAAAGAGGGCAAAACGTGGGATGAATGCTCTTGTTGTTGGCGCTGGCTTAATCGGAATGGAAACTGCGAATGCACTTATGAAGCTCGGCTTAAACGTTACCGTTATTGAAATGTTGCCGAATATTCTTTCCGGGGTGCTTGAGCCATGCCTTTCAAGTTATGTTCGAACGAGAGCTGAGAGCTTAGGTGTGAAGATCATAACGCAATGCGCATTGGACGGCGTTGAAGGTAAACGGAAAGTGAGAACTGCTATTTTAAATGAAGAGAGAGTTGCGTTTGATTTTGTTATTTTTTGTGTAGGCGTTAAGCCAAACACGAAAATTTTTGTTGATAACGGTTTAGAAATGTCTAATTATGGTGCAATAAAAACGGATTCCCGAATGCGTACCAACATTGAGGACGTTTACGCGGTTGGCGACTGTACGGAGAAGATTGACTTTATAACAAAGCGTCTTGTTCATCGTCCACTTGGTAGTCTCGCCACAAGAACTGCTGAAATTGCTGGGATTAACGTTTTAGGCGAGAATGTTGAGTTTGATGGGAGCATTCGTCATCAATACGATTACGTCTTCGGCACGCACATCAGCAGCATGGGTTTAAGCAGTAGCGAAGCTGCTTCTTTAGGGCTTAGCACTGAAACAGTGCATGTTAAGTTGTCAAGAAACAACGCTTTTTCCCAAGAATTTCTCAAAAGTCCGCTGGAAACTAAGATGTGTGCAATCGTTGAAAGAAAAACCAACAAGATTGTCGGGTGGCAAAATGTTGGATCTTCAAAACTTGTCAGTTTTTATAACGTCTTTGTTGATGAAATCATAAGAAAGGGAGGAAGGATTGAAGAGATTCTAGAGGCTGGACTACTCGTCTCCTAGATGGCTTTTTTTGGGAAGTCTTCCGAGTTTTTCCAGCTCATCTGCAACTTCTGCTAACCCCAATTTTTCCAGCGTTTCCTTGTATGGCCAGCTTGTTTTAGCATCCCATTCGTGTAGCGCATAATACTTGTCGAGCATGCCATCCAGTTCTTGTTGCGAGTTCATCATGCCCTTTGCTGGACCTGAAGCTGCTGGCTCATTCATCAGCCTCCACGGAAGGTTGTCAAGTTTTCGATCTGCGCCTTCTCTAACATTGAAGCACTTCTCGAGCGTTATTATGCGTCGCCCAGCGGTCATTATTCCCTTTTCATCCATTTGAATGCCCGTTGCTAGATGGAACATCTCCGCCATATTTTGTGGGTTAACAGCGTACGCTGCAGTTGTTGCGAAGGCACAGAAGCCTAGGCTATCCGTAACTGCGTAGCAATCTTCATGCCACCGCACAATTTCTGGGCGATACTCCACATAGTATGGTGAAGCCCACTTTTTATCTCCAGTAAGCTTCTCTATGAGAGCTATCGCTTCTGGGCTTGCGCCAAACTCAGCGAAAGTTTCTGTGTGGAGGTGATCTGGACCGCGTGGGTTAACAGCGAAAGCTAGGGCATAGGCTTTGGCTGATCTTGTTTCCACATTTGACTGCTCAAGGCCCTTCGCGTTACATATAGCCCACTTCCAGCTTTCTTTTCCCACTCTTTCGGAGGCACGCTTTACCCCTTCAGCTAAAAGATTGCCGAGTTTACCTTTACGGAAAGCGATTGCCTCGATAGCCTTTATCAGTGAATCAGCGTTTCCAAACTTCAATTCTACCCCATCGGTGTCATCCTTTGTTAGGACGCCTCTTTCGTAGCTTTCCATTGCCCATGCAATCGTGCTGCCCGTAGAAATAGTGTCCAGCCCATAGATGTTACATAACTCATTTGCCTTAATTACAGTGTCCGTGTCAATTATCCATGTCTGAGCAGCGAGAGCAGCAAAAGTCTCATATTCTGGACCTCCAGTGTATGTTCCAACGTAAGGTCCGTTTTTGGCTTCTACAAATCTGTGGCAGCTTGTTGTGCAGCTGAAGCAGCCCACTCTTCGCAGTAGATACCCTCTCTCAACGAGATTTTGTCCTGTTAATGGTGTTACATAATCAATATGTCCATATTTGAAGTTGCGATTTGGGAAGGCATGCAAATCGTTGACAAATCCCAACGACCCAGATGAACCATAGTTATAAAGAGATTGGGCGCCACTGTCGTTTGCTAGGTTTTTCCGCACTTGTAGGGCTAGCTCTCTGAATTCGTCTGGTTTCCATAGTTCTATGCTTTTTGTGCCTCTTACGGCTATTGCCTTAACTTTTTTGGAGCCCATAACTGCTCCTGCCCCGCCTCTTCCAGCCGCGTGATAAACAGAACTCATAACCGCCGCGAACTTCACGAGGTTTTCTCCAGCCGGCCCAATACATGCAACCTTAGCCTCTTTATCATCCATCTCCTCCACTATCGTTTCGGTTGTTTCTCTTACGTCTAGACCCCACAAGTGTTTAGCATCTCTAATTTCGACGTTATCATCTTGAATAGTTATATACACTGGATGGTTAGCTCTCCCATGTAAAACTATGTGGTCATAGCCTGCAAATTTTAACTCGGCTCCCCAGTGTCCACCCATGTTTGTTTTGAGGTAAAGGTTTGTTATTGGACCCTTACATGTGATTGTTGTTCTTCCAGAGGATGGTGCTGTTGTGCCTGTGAGGGCACCTGTTCCAAAAATTAGGACGTTTTCAGGTCCAAGTGGATCTATTTCAGGTTTAGCGATTAGGCTCCATAGTAGTTTCGCGTTTATGCCTCTGCCACCAAGGAAGAGTTCGCCTAGTTTGCTGTTGAATTCTTCCGTCCATGTTTTGCCTTTTGTTAGATCTATGTGGAGAATTTTTCCCTGCCAACCATACATTTCATTTGCCTCCGACAATCGTGGCTAATGCCTTAATGCGCTTTTCTAGTGAATGCCACTTTTTCTCGAAGCTTTCTTCCTCCAAGCTTACGTATTGAATAGCTTTCGGCATGCACACTTTTGCGCATTCTGGGTCGCCATCGCAGAGGTCGCATTTAATTGCGACGCCTTGTCTAACTGTTATAGCGCCAAACGGACATGCCCAAACGCATTCCTTGCATCCTATACACTTTTGGGAGTCAACTAAAAGCGCGTTGGTCTTGGGGTCTCTTGATATTGCCCTTGTTGGACAGACATTTTGGCAAGGCGCATTTTTGCACTGCTCGCAGATTACTGGTACAGCGAGGCAGATGCTCTCCTTTTTTGGCACCCATAATCGCGCTGTTTTCACCTCAAGCTTTTGTTCCTTCCTTAGTGAACATGCCACAACACATGACTTGCAGCCCGTGCAAGCGTCCAAATCTAAAAATAGAATTTGCTTTTCCATTGTAAATCGCCCTTTGGACGTAGAAAATTTATAGAAACCATATTAGGATATAAACTTTGTCTGTACTTCTAAGCCTTTTCACCTTTTCCTTATGCGTTCTACAAGAGGTTTGAACATCGTGTCCTTCTCCAGATAACTCATGTAGTATAACGCACCAGCCTTTATTATCAACGCCAACTCTGCAACTCTTTTGCCAAGACTCCTAGCGGACTTCACAGCAACATCTGCATCAAAACTCTTAGATTCATACAAACTCCTAAGCGCATTCTTCTCCACCTTATTCTCGGTCCAACCAGCACCACCAATGTAAGATTCCCAAGGATCTCCAGAAGTTACGATGTTTCCCATGACAATTGCGTGATTTATGATTTCCTTTATGGCGTTTTCCTGTCCTGAAAATATGTGAACGCCTTGGGCGATTGCACCGTAAACTTTTAGGTGCTTGCCAGCGCTGCCTTGATAGCTCCATAGGCTGTTTCCTAGTCTATCTATGAAGCATTTTAGTTGTCCTGGTATGCTCATGTGATATACTGGAACTGCCATTATGATTGCGTCTGCGTCTATCCATTTGTCACGAAGCTCGTTGAAATCATCTTTTTTGCTTCTGACGCATTCTCCAGTTTTTGCGCATGCAAAGCAACTGAGGCATGGGAGATACTCCTTACCCGCTATGGAGTAGGCTTCTGTTTCAACGTATTTTGGGTTAACGGATTTTGCAGCATCCAAAGCTTGATTAAGCAGAAACTCAGTGTTGCCGCCTTTTCTTGGGCTTCCGCATATCCCTAAAACTTTGATTTTTATTTTATCTTTTTTTTGGATTACCATTTACCTTTCTAACCTCTATTTTTTTCAAGAATTGGTCATGTATTATTAAAAATTTTCTAGAAAATCCAGTTTTAACTACGATGAGTTAGGAATTAAATATCGTATATGCAAAATGCGCACGAAGGTTCTTGGCGGACAAGAAGCCGACCCAGAGTTAATCAGTAACCTCGGATTTCGATTACAAAAAGGTTAGATGGCAAGCAAAATTTATAAATTTTAAATAGAACAGATTATGCTGTCATGTGGAGGTTACTTGACGTTAGTTTATCTGATCCTAAATTGAATGTTGCCATTGATGAAGCTCTTCTCATAGGAAGGCATTGTGGATTTTGCGGTGAAACCCTACGCTTGTGGACTTCTGAACACTCAATTTTCTTATCCAGAATAGCTAGCATAAACAATGTTGATGTGGAGGCATGTAAAAAATTTAATGTTTCCATTATTCGTAGACTTTCTGGAAGTATCATTTATAGCGACCCTGAAACTTTAAATTTTTCTCTCGTTTTAAACGATAAAAATTTCAGAATACCTGTGAACCCACTGAAAGCCTATGAGTTTTTATATAGCTTTATTCAACGAGCGTTGAATAGACTCGGTTTTGACGCAAATGTAGAGTATGCCAAGCCTTTATTGATTAATGGAAAAATTGTTTCTATGGCAATGCAACATTACTATTATGATAACCTGTTGTTCCATGGAGCTATATTCGTGAACACTAACATGTCAATTGCCCGTGAGGTAGTAAAGAACGAACTGTCTGAGACATTAACTACATTCACTACTTTGAGTTGTGAAATGGGGAGAGATATGTCGGTTGACTATGTGAAGAATCTTTTAGCTTCTAGCTTCGAAGAAACATTTGGAGTAAAGCTTACTGTTGGAGAAATTAGTGAGAAAGAGAAAGAAGTTTTAGATGCCCTTTATAAACGTAAATACGTTACGGATAAGTGGAACATTAAAGGCGAAGCCCCGCTGACACTAAAAGACGCGCTTGTCGAAATCTACATTGCTTATCCACCTACCCCGCTCTGTCACTCTCTTCTATCGCTTATAAATGAGGTTACAGCGGATTTACGTGAAAGGCTAGAAATACGCGTATGGTATCGAGGTATGGGTTCCACACCGGGAGTAGACATTACTCCGGGACTAAAACATGCATCAAAGTCTTCAATAATCCCTGCCGTGATTATTAACGGCGAATTAAAGTTTGGACCCGAAATTCCTTCAAAAAACGCTCTAAGAGACGCTATAGAAAAAGCATTTGAACATACTTAAATATTTTGAAGTGGACTTAAAAAATGTTACCAGAAAAAGAACTTGAGTATAAATGTTTTATTTGTGGAGCACCAATGATAAAGATTCAGCAAAAGGCTATCTGCACTTATTGTGGCAAGGATGAACTCTCAGACTATATCTGCAAGAATGGCCATTATGTATGCCAAGAATGCCGATTATCTAAACCTCTTGAGCTCGTGATTAAAACTTGTTTGGTAAGTAAAGAAAAAGATCCAACGGCTTTAGCAACAAAAATAATGCTGCACCCGGCAATTCCATCGCATGGCCCTGAACATCATTATCTAGTTTCCGCGGTTTTAGTGACGGTTGCTAAAAATAGCGGAATTGATGCTTCTGAGAAAACCCTTCAAGAAGCTGTCGAACGATCTCGGAGAGTTCCCCTGGGTGCATGTGGTTTACGGGGTGACTGCGGAGCAGCTGTAGGAGCAGGCGCAGCCTTGAGTGCTTTAACAAAAGCTAACTGGCTTTCCGACGTAGAAAGAAGTTTAGCCATGAACACTGTAGGAGCAACTCTTAACGAGTTAGCTAAACTTGGAGGACCAAGATGCTGTAAAGCAAGTGTATACATCGCATTAAAGGTCGGAGTAGAATCTCTCGAAAAGTTCTTTAATGTAAAGATACCATTTTCAAAACCTAAATGTGCATTTTACAGTAGAAACCCAGAGTGCTGGAGAGAACGCTGCCCCTTTTTTGTCGAGCCAAAAATATAATTTTTATTTTATCACTTTAACTTAAACTTTTCCAGAAAAGTTTTGCAGAGCTTGAAAAACAGCCTTTACGAAATCTTCGGCGGTAACCCCTAAAGCCTTTATTTGCTTCATTTTAAAAAAATTAGAGATAGTTTCTGAAATATACTCTTCCGATGCTATACATCCTCTTAAAGATTCTTCTAGGAGCCTTAAAGAGCCGTTAGGCTGCAGCAAGAAGTCTCCAGAAATGTAGATGTCACTTATTACTATTCCTTTTACAGATAATGAAACCTTTATCACTCCCTTAGCTGCCCTATACGTTGAGAACAACTCTAATGAAGGTTTGGTTCTTCCAAAAATCCATTCGCTAGTCTTATACTTATTTTTATACAACATTTTAGCCATATTTGCTTCCCAGTCAGTTAATTTTCCCCTTTTAAATTGAACTTTAAGTTTTTTCTCAAATCCGCGAATTAAAGCAACTTTCACAATATCTATCCGTACCTTTTTTCCAAGTTCAATTTCCAATGATGTTAAGCTCTCTTTAATGGATGAAAAACCTTTTTCTTTAAGCTTAATTTCAGAAGCCTTTAACACTTTTTCGAGGATCTCTAAATTAGGATTTATGTTTACCGCCCCATGATGAACAAAAGCACTATATAAATGAATGCTGGACGCTCCTGAAATCTTTTTATTGTTAACGACAATGTCGTTGACTGGACGGAAATGCGCTTCAACACCAAGGTCTTTCAGACCCTCTATAACTCCCTCCGAGAAAAATCTGTAAGATTCTTGCAGTGAATTAGGGACGTTTGGAAAATTATCATCCAAAAAAATACTATAAATAAGACTTCCTTGGTCTAAGTACATAGCCCCGCCTCCGCACATTCTCCTTGCAACCAAGACACCAAATTTATCACATAAATCCATGTTGAGCTCTTCTCTGGGATCTTGAAAGCACCCTATAGTCACAACTGGCGTATGCTGCCACAAACGAAAAGTGTACGGACTCCTTTTTTCAAGCACTCCCCTTAAAATAGCCTCTTCAATAGCTAAATTTAAGTGGGGATTTAGAGGGTTTTGGCTTAGTAACCTAAAGATTTCCATTTTGCAAATGAATGTAATAGAATTACTATTAAAAATTTTAACTCAAAAGAAGGTGAAAACCTACTAAAGCTATGATCAAAACTTTTGAACGCGTTATTAGCAAAAATTTTTCACCGTTATGTATATAAGAAACTTTAACACCATAAACCAATTTCAGGCATGCCATATGAAAAAGGTTGTAACTTTCGGCGAAATCATGTTACGTCTAGCACCACCGGGTTTTCTGAGACTTACGCAGGCAAGGTCTTTTAGCGCAATTTACGCTGGAGCAGAAGCAAATGTTGCTATAACGCTTGCGAACTTTGGTTTTCCAGCGGATTTTGTTACTAGACTTCCACCTAATGATTTGGGTGATGCATGCATAAATTATCTGCGACAATTTGGCGTTGGAACTGAAAAAATAGTTCGTGGCGGAGACCGTTTAGGCATATACTTCCTAGAGATAGGTGCAGCTCAAAGAGGCAACAAAGTCATATATGATAGGGCCAACTCGTCCTTCGCAACAATAAGTCCAAAGGATTTTGATTGGGAGAAAATATTCGCTGACGCGCGCTGGTTCCATTGGACAGGAATAACACCCGCAGTGAGTGAAAGTGCAGCAAGCACATGCTTGGATGCCGTCAAGAAGGCAAAGAAAATGGGATTAACTGTTTCATGTGACCTTAATTATAGGGCTATGTTGTGGAAGTGGGGCAAAACTGCAAAGGAGGTCATGTCGCAACTTGCAGAGTTCGTCGACATCATGGTGGCGAATGAGGAAGATGCTGAAAAAGTTTTTGGCATTAAAGCGCCTGGAGTGGATGTTGCAAAAGGCGAAGTGAAGGCTGAAAGCTACCAGTATGTAGGTCAAAAAATCATGGAGATGTCTCCAAACATCAAAATCGTTGCTTTCACGCTTAGAGGCAGCATAAGTGCAACCCACAACACGTGGTCAGGAGCATTATATGACGGAGAAAAACTTTACATGGCACCGGTTTATGACATCGATTTTATAGTTGACCGCGTCGGTGCAGGCGACTCCTTCTCCGGCGGTCTTATATATGGACTTCTGAATTTCAAAGATGACAAGCAAAAAGCCCTAAACTTTGCAGTTGCAGTTTCATGTCTCAAGCATTCAGTATACGGCGATTCGTGCCTAGTCAAGCTAAGCGAGGTGGAGAACATTATGAAGGGGTTGACTTCTGGAAGAATAGTTCGTTGAAATGGAGGAGTATGACATGACAAGATTAATGAAACACGAGGTTATTGCGAAAATAGCTGAAATTGGTCTTCTCCCAACATTCTACGAAGGAAATGTTGAAACTGTAAAGAAAATTGTGGCGGCATGCGCTGAGGGGGGAGCAAAAGTCGTTGAATTCACAAATCGCGGAGCCCAAGCCTACCAAGTGTTTAGCGAGCTTGTAAAATGGCGTGATAAGGAATCTCCAGACGTAGTTCTAGGCGCTGGAACAATAATTGAGTCGTCAGCCGCATCACTCTACATAAACTGCGGAGCAAACTTCATAGTCGGACCGATATTCAATCCTGAAGTTGCAACGGTATGCAACCGATACAAAGTAGCATACGTCCCGGGATGCAGTACGCCCTCTGAAATATCCAGAGCTGAAGAGATGGGCGCAGATATAATAAAAATATTCCCAGCAGATGTTCTAGGGCCACAATTCATAAAAGACGTTCTAGGACCATGCCCATGGTCTAGGCTCATGCCCTCAGGTGGAGTGGAAGCTACAAAGGAAAGCATTTCAAGCTGGATAAAAGCCGGTGCAGTCGCTGTGAATATGGGCTCAAACTTGATAGTGAAGGATTTTGTGAAAGCCGGGAACTTCGAAGCTATTAGGAAGAGAGTTGAAGATTGCATACAGTGGATACGTGAAGCAAGAGGTGCTCCGCTATTTTTAGGCGTCGAACACGTAGCCATTTATCCAACAGAGAAGGCAGATGCAAACACCATCGCCGACTGGTACGCTGAAACATTTGGTCTGACAAAAAAAGAGGGACAAACATCAATTATGGTTTCTGGCGCTGGCGCTGGAAAAATAGAGGTTATGAAATCACCGGAAAGGGGTGTTCAAGCACATGTTGCAATTTACGTGTCAAACTTTGAGGCGGCATGCAACTATCTTAAAGAAAAAGGCGTGGAACTTGAAGAACCAACACTCAAAGCTGGAGTCAAAGCAGTCTACTTAAAGAAAAGGGATCCGGCAGGGAACAAGGTGCACTTAATATATCGCCTTTAACTTCCACTTTTTATGAAACGTCCTTCCTTCTCAAGTTAATTTAATGGTGTCTAAAATGTTGATACAAAGCGTACAAAAAGTTAAAGGCGTAGAAAAACACGGCGGCGCCATCTATAAAGATCTTTTCTGCACGAGTATCGAAGAAAGCTCAAACAAGGACAAAAATTGCGAGTGCCTCCGAACAATCTGGAAGTTTTGGCACACAACTGTTCCTCCAAGAGCCATCATCGAAATGCACTCGCATGATTACCACGAACAAATATACTTCGTATTGAAGGGATCTGGAATAATAACCGTTGGAAACGAAAGCAAAAGGGTGAAGGAAGGTGACGCAATATACATACCTCCAAACGCTCTTCACGGCTTTCGAAATGACTTAAATGCAGCTTGCGAAATAACATGTGTTGGCGCAAACCTATTTCGTTCACTCTTGGAATAAAAGAGTAGGACAAGTGAATTACTGTTTTAGCGCGTCTAAAACTAGGCTAGCTATGTCGATGACTCTGATTTCAGAGCGTTTTCTTTTAGAAGCCAACTCAAGCATCTGTACACAAGAAGGGCACGCCGTAACAAGCATTTTTGCGCCTGTTTCTTCAGCATGTCTTATTCTTAGCTCGCCGACGGACAATGCTAGGTGGGTATGCACTATGTTGACGCTACCTCCTCCACCACAACACCAAGAATTTTCCCTGTTCTTCTCCATCTCAACAAGTTCGATATGTGGTATGCTCTGAATAACGCTTCTAGGCTCTTCGTATATTCCAGCGTACCTTCCAATTTCACAAGGATCATGATAAGTCACCTTGCCAACGTCTAGCTTCTTCAATTTGAGGCTACCTTCATCAATTAGCTTATTGAGGAACTGTGTTACATGCACGACTTTGAAGGGTAATTCTCCGAGAATTTTTGGGTATTCTTGGCTTAGCACCCTATAACAGCCAGCACATGATGTTAATACGGTCTTAACGCCTTTTTCCTTTATCTTCTCAACGTTGTGCACCGCGAACTTTTCAGTTTCGCTAGACATTCCCATAAAGAAAAAGGGATTTCCACAGCACCATTCTTCTTCGCCAAGCAAAGCAACTTTAATCTCCGCAGACCTTAAAATCTTTAAAGTGTTAAAGGCAATTTGCGGATACCTGAATGTTATTACGCATCCAGAAAAGTAAAGCAAATCTGCTTTCTCGCTTCTTTCTGGAAGTTGAGACAGCAAAGCTGCTCTCTTGGTTGATGGTTTATTGTAGATGTTGTGGCTTTCAGTTAATGCTTTAGCTACGGGGATCAGCTTATCAAGCATGACACCCGCATTTATGGAGTCTTGGCGCATCGCCTTAGTTATTTCCGTAATCTTAATGTTAGCTGCTTGGCTGCATTTGATGTCACATGCACCGCAGAGAAAACATGTGAACAGCATTGACGCAAGATCTTGTGAATAATCTAATTTCCGCTCTAGCAAGGCTTTTGCTATAAGCATTCTTCCTCTGGCGGTTGCAGATTCGAAACCAGCTATAAACCTTGAAGGGCAAACATGGCTGATGTATCCGCCTAGGCAGTAGCCACACCTTCCACAATTGTAGATTTGCTCTCTAAAATTTTCAATGTACATTCGTCATTCCACCAAAATACCAGGCTGCAAAATGTTATTAGGATCTAAAAACCGTTTAATTTTTCTAACAAGGTTATAGTAGGTGTCCCACTCACCTTTAAGGAAAGGTTGTAAACCATCTGGTCCTCCTATGCCATAGGGCACCATGCCATTCTCGAAAAATTTGCTGTTAATTTCGTTAGACAGCAAACTTATTTTTTCATGTTCCATTGTTTCCGAGTAAAGTAGGTGGACGTATATTGTCCATCCTCGCGGGAAAGCCCATGCCCCAAAAGTGCTTCTGTAAAATTTGTGCCTTTCAATTATTTCGCGCCAAAGTTTAACGTATTTAGGCAGTTCACGTATGGGGATTGTGCCACATCCGGCAAAGTGCCAAACACCAGCGGCGAAAATTCCATGTAATCCGCTAACAACCTTTTTGAATGTTTTCTCGGCAATTTTTGGGTCGCCTTCCTTCCCGTTATTTGCACGACAAATGTCCATAATCAATCTTTTACGATAAGTAACTATGTGCTTATCGTAGCCAAAAACATAAATTCGAACACCAATTGCACCCACTTTAGAGGCTTCTTCGCTACAGTCTAGGCTATAGGCTGCTTCATCACCTATCCATATTGTAACCGCGTCTCCAACCTTGACAACGTCTTCCCAATCATTAAACTCGAAGTACAAGAATTCTTCATGCTCCGGCAGTGGTCTAACTCTCAAAGCTACCTTTGTAACTATTCCAAATATTCCCTCTGAACCCACAATAAGCCCAGTTAAATCTGGTCCCAACCCTTCCCTGCGGAAAGGCTTGCACTTTGACATAGCCCAAGAACCAGTTTTAACAACCTCGCCTGTTGGCAACACCAACTCGAACCCTATAATGTCCATTTGCCCGTGAAAACCAAATTTGCATGTCCCGTAAGGACCACCTCCAGCCTTTACTACGCTTCCTCCAATAGTCATTGCTGGACCACCCATTTCGCTGGAAAGGTATGTAAGCCTCTTTTTACGCAGTTCTTCCATTAGCTTGAACCATGTACATCCAGGCTCGACAACTGCAACCAAATTTTCCTCGTCAATTTCAACTATTTTTTCCATACTTGTCATATCCAGCAAAATTCCGCCTCTGACTGGTAACCAAGCTGCCCAATGTGAACAGCCACAACCTCTCACGTAAACTGGAATTTTATGCTCATTAGCTAATTTGACGAGCTTTACAATATCCTCCATGTCTCTCGGTCTCACGATATATGATGCCAAACGTGGTTTGGCGGGGCTTAGGTCGCGACTGTAAGCATAAAGTTCAAAGTCTGATTTGCTAACTCTATCCTCTCCCACAATTTCAATCAATTCTTTCCAAACGTTGTCTGCATTCAAAACTTGTCTCCTCTAATCTAAGACGTTAAGAATGTTTTTATAAGGTGTTTAATAAAAACCTATTTCTAAAGTACGGATGTGATGCATGTTGAAGGAGAAAATCCTAGATAGAGATGAGCTACACCATATGCTGATTGGGGTTGGAATTCTAGGAACAGGCGGTGGAGGAGACCCAGACTTCTTCGGAAAACCATTGATCGAATGGGACTTAAAGAAAGGCCGCGAGTATAGGATAATATCACCTGAAAAGGTCAAGGATGACGCCTTCGTCGTTTCAGGTGGATATGCGGGGTCTGTCAGCTCTTTTATATCCATAGGCGACATGCTTCATAAATGGGAAGAAAAGTACGAGCTGCTTGAAGCGCTAAAAATTACTGAGGAGCTCTTTAACAGAAAAGTTGACCACGTTGTTCCATTTGAGTTGGGCGGCGTTAATACGCCAGTGATATTGTCCTTAGCTGCGAAGGTGGGGATTTCAACAATCGATGGCGATGGACTTGGAAGGGCTGCCCCAGAGACGCAGATGTCAACTTTTCTGGGTCATGACATATCTTTGACGCCTATGCCGTTTGTGGATAAGGATGGAAATGTTCTCATAGTGAAGCATGCGGTGAACTCGACTTATCCGGATGAGATTATGCGGTTAGCCCTTGACCTTGACGGTGGAATTGGCGCAAACAATCATTATCCAATGAGTGGAAAGCAACTGAAAGGGAGTGTTATCCCCAACACCATAACCTTCTCAATAAAGCTTGGCGAAGCCGTTGCAAACGCGTTAAGCGCCAAGAAAGACCCCGTAGACACTATAATTGCGATTTCAAAGGGCTTTAAACTATTCACTGGCAAAATCAAGGAAATGACTGGCGTGGATGTAAAAGCTCACTACTTGGCGAAAGCAGTGCTTGAAGGAACTGGAGAATTCTCCAACAAAACTATGGAGATCATTTTCAAAAATGAGGCGATGCTTGCGAGGATAGATAAAAAGGCAGTTGCAGTTTTCCCAGACCTAATATGCATGGTTGATCCAAAAACAGGAAAGGGATTGATGACTGCAAATTTGAAAGCTGGCATGAGCATGGCCGTGATAGGAATACCCGCGCATGAACGGTTGCGTGAATGCCTAAAAAGTAAATTGGGTCGAGAAGCGTTAAGCCCAGCGCGATTTGGAATAATCGACGTGAAATATGAACCTTTAGAAACTTTGGTCAAGCGGGTGTTGTAGGCGATTCTCTACAAGCAAAAATAAGTGCAAAAAGTTTATTACATATTCTATTTTCTATTTTTTAAACTCGCCGTAGTCTTAATGGAGTTCAAGATGGAGAAATAGAGAATGTCGCAAAGAGATGAACTAATCATTAAAAAGGCGCTTAATCTGATTGAAAGCGCCAACAAAAAAGGCTTATGTTTGAGGGTTATGGGTGCTGTTGCCTTTAGGCTTCACTGTCCAAAATTTGGGCATCTTCTTGGTAAGGCAAGGGCGATAACAGATATTGACCTGGTAGCATATAATAGGCAGAGTGGCCAAATAGAAAAGCATTTTCTAGAAAATGGTTATGAGCTTCGGGTAACCTCAATAGCTTCTGTGGCTGCTCGAAGACGAATTTTTTATGATAAACAGAATGGTTTTTCAATAGACATCTTCCTTGATAGACTAGAAATGTGCCACGACATCGATTTTAAAGGGAGGCTTGAATTGGGCTATCCTACAATACCGCTCGCAGAAATGCTTCTTGAAAAGTTGCAAATAGTTCAGATAAATGAAAAAGATGTTAAAGATGTGATAATTCTTCTGCGTGAGCATGAGATTGGGGACAAGGATGAGGAGACAATCAACGCAAAATACATCGCGAAATTGTTGGCTGATGATTGGGGCTTTTACTACACTGCAACAACGAACCTAAATAAGATCAAGAAGCTTCTTGACCATTATAACGAGCTTGTGGAAAATGATCAGAAACTTATAGAAGACAAAATTGATGGGCTGCTAAATATTATCGAAGGAGAGCCAAAATCATTAGGCTGGAAAATGCGGGCGAAGATTGGAACAAAAAAGCAATGGTACAGAAAGGTTGAGGAAATTCAACATTAACTGTTAAACTGTTTTTGGTAAAAATAAAAAAGAGAGAATTTAGCGATTACTCTGGTGGTAACTCGCCGTATATGCTTGACGGAGCTATTCCCCTCTTAAGGTTCTTATTTGCGTAGTAAGCAAAGTGCAGTGCTCCAATGAGGTATGTTATTGCTATCATCATACCGCTGCCGACAATCGCCGCTGACGTTGTTAGTATGTAGAGCATGAATGCTGCTGAAATTGAGCCAGTAATAGCCATCAATGGTATTCCACCTAGCGTCCATCTAAAGCCTTTCTCCCATATGTGTGGCTTTGAGAATGGCAATTCTATTTCTGACCAGTGCTGGAACAATCTAGCGAATGTGTAGGTCCAACCGATTCCCAATACAACGGACATTAACGCACCTGAGTATACGCACAAAATTGCAACAACAACTGATATCACCAGCCACCATAATGAACCCATGTAGGGACTGCTCCATCTTGGATGCACTTTGGCAAACAGTTCGGGTGCCATCCTATCCATAGCCATAGCAAACATTGGTCTCGAAGTGAACAAGCAATTAAGCACCATGTCGGCGAAGTTGCCCCATTGCGGCGCTAAACCAACTATAGCGGATAATGTTGGATTATCTGAAGCCAAAATCGCCGAGTACGTGCTCACGCTAACTGGTAAGCTCTTGTTAATTGTAAAGTCACCAGAATAGCCGCTTTCAACTATAAAGTTGTATCTCAATGCAAATTGGCCATAGGTGTTTGTATAAGCCATTGATGTCGAAACGTTCACGATAAGCACTATCACGGCGGCGCCAACCATGCTTAGCGGTATGCTCTTTGATGGCTCTTGAACTTCACCAGTTACGGGCATGAGGCAATATGGCCAAGTGTTTGATACTGGAAGCAGGAGTGCTCCACCTATTGCGCCCCAGCTGAACTGGAAATTAGCTGGGTTAAACCCATGTGCATCTGAAACGTTTATGACTTCTTGATAAGCGCCAGCTCCAAATGCTTGATCCCATTTTGTTTGCAACTGCGCCGGACCTGTTGCGAATAGAGGTATAAGCACCGTTATCCATCCAAACATTGCGAGTATGCCCCAGAAAGCTATCCACTTTCCTATGATTCCAGGACCAAGTCCATCAATCAACGTGCCTACTACTTGCTGAAGTATTGTAAAGGCCAACGCGAACATCGGCTGCACTAAAGTAGCTCCAGCGCTGGAAAACGCTTCTATCCCTGTAACTGAGCCTAAAACTTGGAAGAGTGCACCCATTGACAACGTTCCAACATAGGCGTTTGCTCCCCTAAATATCGGGTTTGTGAAGTAGCTCCTTGTAGCCTCCATTATACCAAGCATCGGAGAAACCGCTCTCGAAACTGGTATGTAGATTGAACCTGACCTTGGCATTGCAACATAAATTAGCGACATGCTAAAATCTTCAAAAATCACTATTAAGTTTGCAACCAAGTAAAGCAACGGCAGACTAATCCCTGGATACCAGTTTGGAAGTACAGCCATTAGGTAAAAGTGCCATGGTAGTGTGCATGAGGTGGCAACGCCGAAGAATATTGCTTGCCACGGCGTAATTGCCCGTCTAAGACCTGAAGCTTTTCTAACGAACAGTAGGGGCTTTTCCTTCTCCATTATCTCACCATTTTAGGACGCTTAGAAGATTCATTGATGTTCTATAAATAATTTTTTAAAAAAAATCAAATTCAAGCTTAAAATTCTGGGATAACTATGTAGTATTTTCTGAAAAGGGACGGTTTCTTAACGATTTTCACCCCTTTATAGTCCATGTTAAAAAGACCAAACTTGTACTCCTTCTTCTTTTTAACTTCCAAGTTACCATTCTTAATTTCTTGGATAATACTGTCAATTATTCTTTGGACAGCGTCTTTAAACACAGCATCAGCCCTGCTAACCAAATCTTTTCTCTTCTGATAGAATCTCTCCAATTCTGATGTTATTTTTCTCGCAATTAATGGTGGACCAGCAAACATTATCGCTATCCCTATTACCAATGGTATTAATGCGTAGGTAAGAATCTCTGGAATGATCTTAGCCCATTCTAGATGGAAAACAAAAGCCATCATGCTCAATGTAGTTAGCAAGGTAGTGATAGCTGACACAACCAACCCCACTTGAAGTAGTATTTGTTGGAGTGCCGCAAGATCAAGCAGATGCCTCTGTGAACCCGCTTCTCTCGCAAACTTTAACATTAATTCGCGGATTTGCTTCCAGTCTTGTGAGAATCTCTTACCCATCTTTCCATCTTTCACTTCCTTGTCTGCCCACTCAAAATCTTCAATATTGAGTTTGCGATATCCATCTATCAACATAAGAATTTTCTTCGCCGCCTTCAAATCCACTATTTTATATAGCGCACTTTCAGATCTTACTCTTTCCTTCGGCATCAATAAACCCTACAAATCTTTAATTCTTTGCAGATAAAAATTTAATAGAGGTAAGAGGCTATTTTAACCTTCAACTCTCCAAACTTTTATTTCTTGATCAGCATCCGAACCCAAATCAACAACATAGCCACGTAGCACCCCTGCTTGATAGTCCGACCCAGGATTTACGACAACTGTTCGCCCAATCTTCTGATCTGCAGCAGCCTCGTGAATATGCCCATGTAACCCAAGCCGCGGCTGATGCTTTTCTATGAATATTTTTACACTTTTGCTTCCCACATGAACCATTTCAGGGGAACCATCAAGCCTTGTCACCACGTTTAGTTTTTTGTCAAGTTTCGGCGCTAAATCTAATCTTGTGTCGTAGGGCGGGGCATGGAAATTACATACGAGGTATTTCTGTTCTTTTGCATCAACTCTGCTAAATTCCCTTTCAAGCATCTTCATAATTTCTTGCTCTTGCGCCTCCCTCGGCGTTTCCCATGGAGTAGGATTTACATATTCACAGCTTATCATTGGATGTTTCTCATCTATGTAAACAACCTTCTTCAGAGGGTAAATTATTCTGTCTTCATGCGCCATTATAACTCCATCTATTTCAGTAATGTCATCATTCCCGGGCATAACCACAACTTCTACGTCTTTTGGAATCTTTTCTTCAACCATCTCAAGCCACTGCTCCAAACGCTCCTTCATAAGCCTTGCAAAGATTTCCTCAACTTTTTTAGGCTCGCGCTGCAACTCTGCAATTTCTTTTTTCGTTGTTTCAAATGAATAGTAGCCTTGATTTTCCAGCACATTCAGCCTCTCCCTGAGTTTTTCAATAGAATAGAAACGCTCTTCCTTTCCAAATGGGTTAATGAACCATTCGTTGTCTTTAACTTTCACAGCAGGCACTATTGCTTTGCCCGTTAGGTCTCCGCATAATAGAACAACTTCAACCTTGTAAGCGGTTGCGGCGTTCAAATACTTTTTCCAAACGAGGTTGCTTCCATGTGCATCAACGCTGTGAAATATTCGCGTCATTTTCTTTCCCTCTTCATGTGTGTTGGTTTATTCAGAGTAAAAAGAAGTATACACATAAACCTTTTGCATTTCGTTTTTCAAATTGTTAATTTTTAAAATAAATTTTGAACGAAAAACATAAATTTGAATTGTTTTATTCGCTTAAATAAGTGATTGTCATGGAAAACAAGTTCTTTAAAATCCTTTTGAAGATCCCAACCGCTTCCCTCTCAGATGCTCTTGACAACATTGGAATACGTGGTTTTATGGACTATCATATAAAACCACGCACATGCACCTCAAAAATAGTCGGTTCAGCAATTACGGTGAAAGATAAAATTTCAAACAAGAAAGTTACTCCTCTTAAAGCACTAGAAGCTATTGAGAAAGCTCAAAGAGGCAGCATTCTGGTGAGAGCAATAGAAGATGCAGACATAGAAGAAGCCTCAAACATAGCGCTTTTCGGTGGAATAATGGCCTCAGCATCAAAAATCAAAGGATTAGGTGGCGCTGTGCTTGACGGAGGACTAAGGGACCTAAGAGAATGTAGGGCTTTGCGCATTCCAGTTTTTTCCAGAAGCATAGTTCCAACAAACTCTGTGGGTAGAACAGAAGTTGTCGACATAAACATTCCAATAGTCTGTGGCGGTGTGACGGTAAATCCCGGAGACATAATTGTTGGAGATGAAGACGGCGTCATAGTCATTCCACAAGAAAAACTTGAAGAAGTTGAAGGACAAGCGCTAAAAATCGAGGGGACTGAAAAGAAGGTAACAGCTGAACTGCAGAAAAATGTCTCCGTGCTAGAAGCGGTTAAGAAATACTCTCGCATGTAATCTTCAAATTTTGTGGAAATAAGAGGCTAATAACTTTGAGGTGCAGCCTCTTATTGTTCCGAAAGTGTTGAAAATGTTTAGGGGTTTAAGCGTTTTCCAAATATTTGGGGCGTTTCGACATCAATGTTCCACCATGGACTGCTCCATTTCTTCTCCACTTTTGGCACTATTTCTAAAACTTTTTGGATACGGGAGAAAATTTTTGTAATATCAGCCTTAGAAAATCCTATCTCTTGAAGGAATGCCTCATTCCTCAGTATGTTTTCTAAATTTAGCCGAAAGGTTAGGGCGAACTTTTTGTCTTTTTCGAGGATTCTGCGCATTTTTTCTGGGTTAATGTTACTTCTTCCGTTGCCGATTTCGTGATCAAAGAATAATGCACATATGTCCTTCATGTCCTTCTCTTCTATGCCTATGAGAAGGCGGTCACTCTTATAGTAGGGGTAGTTTAGAATCCGATAATCCATGTGTTGACGGGCAAGTTCATCTCTGTTGGAAATTGGAACGTCAAAGATGAATTGACACTTGGAGAGAATGACGTTGTCCACGCCTATTGTGTACAAATTTTCTTTTGGAACGTTGAATTCTTCGCGGACATCAACTTTATGCCTAAGGTCCACAGCGTCGGTGAATATGTCAAGTACGCCACATTGTAGAGAACCGTCCTTAAGTATTTTTTCAATTGTTCTAACACGGTAGCGTTTTCCGGCTCTCATAGCGTTAAATCTGCAGTCGGAACGTGCTGCGAAATGGTAGTATCTTG
>Ga0078972_1007498_pt1 | contig 24185 bp, 25 predicted proteins | sample YelNatPaOPGAMG01_FD_67568 | JGI IMG/M metagenome (GOLD analysis project Ga0078972, IMG submission 67568) | Hot spring thermophilic microbial communities from Obsidian Pool, Yellowstone National Park, USA - OP-RAMG-01 (SPADES assembly) (version 2) | ecosystem: Environmental > Aquatic > Thermal...
GAGCGTGGTCGCCAGGGCCGCGCGTTCGCCGCGGGCCCGGCGCAAGGAAGCCACCAAGCGCTGCGAGGACGGTTCGCCGGTCCACAGTTTCCACACCCTGATCGCCGATCTCGCAACGCTCGCCCGCAACACCGCAACCACCGCCATCGCGCCCAACCACCCCTTCACCATCACCACCCGCCCCACCCCCACCCAGCAAAAAGCCTTCGCCCTCCTCGGCCTAACCTGTAGCCAGTAGCACCCCCGCCCGCGCGCTAATTATCGCGCTGGATCCACAGGTTGAGGTTTTCGGCAGGGGGCAGGCAAAGCCCCGGCGTTCCTTCAGGCCACCAGCGGCGCCCGCTCCATGCTGGCGCGCGCCCAGGCCAGGGCGGCGTCCTCATCGAACAATTCGGCAAGATTTTTCATCATCGTTCCGCCCAGCTCCTCGGCGTCCACGATGGTCACGGCGCGGCGGTAATAGCGCGTGACATCGTGGCCGATGCCAATGGCGGTGAGTTCGACCGCCTCGACCCGCTCGATTTCGCGGATCACCTCGCGGAGATGGCGTTCGAGATAGTTGCCGGCATTGACCGAGAGCGTGCTGTCATCGACCGGCGCGCCGTCGCTGATCACCATCAGGATTCGCCGCCGCTCGGGCCGGCCGAGCAGGCGGCGATAGGCCCAGAGCAGCGCCTCGCCGTCGATATTCTCCTTGAGCAGCCCCTCGCGCAGCATCAGGCCGAGATTCTTGCGCGCCCGCCGCCACGGCGCATCGGCGCTCTTGTAGATGATGTGGCGGAGATCGTTGAGCCGGCCGGGATCGCGCGGCTTGCCCTCGGCGACCCAGCGCTCGCGGCACTGCCCGCCCTTCCAGGCGCGGGTGGTAAAACCGAGGATTTCCACCTTGACCGCGCAGCGCTCGAGCGTGCGCGCCAGGATATCGCCGCACATCGCCGCCACCGTGATCGGCCGGCCACGCATCGAGCCGGAGTTGTCGATCAGCAAACTCACCACGGTGTCGCGAAACTCGGTCTCGCGTTCGCGCTTGTAGGAGAGCGATTGCAAGGGGTTGACGATGACGCGGGCGAGCCGGCCAGCATCGAGCAGCCCCTCTTCGAGGTCGAATTCCCAGGCGCGGGTCTGCTGGGCGAGCAGGCGGCGTTGCAGGCGGTTGGCGAGCTTGCTGACGACACCTTGCAGATGCTGGAGTTGCTGGTCGAGCTGCTGGCGCAGCCGCGCGAGTTCGTCGGCATCGCACAGATCCTCGGCCGCCACTTCCTGATCGAAGGCGCGGGTGAAGGCGCGATAGGCCGGCTCGTGAGGCCGCGCTTGGTTCTCGGCGCGCGGGCGTGGGCCGCCGGGGTGCTCGTCGCCCTCGGCGTCGCCCTCCTGGTCGTCGGCGTCGCCCTGTTCGTCCTCGCTGGCCTCGCCCTCGCCCTCCTCGGGGGCGGCGCCGAACAGGGAATCGGCCTCGCTTTCGGCGCTGCCCTCGCCGTCCTGGGATTGGTCCTCGGCGTCCGTCTGATCGCTGCCTTCCTCGCCGGCGTCCTCGCTCTCCTCACTCTCGGTCTCCGCCGCGGCGAGATGGAGGGCGGCGAGCAGTTTGCGAGCGGCGCGGGCGAAGACGGCCTGGTCTTCCTGGGCACGGGCGAGATCGCCGAGCGCCGCTTCGGCCTCGGGCAGCAGCGTCGCGCGCCATCGCCCGAGCGCCTCGGTGGGCAGTCCCGGCGTCGCGTGGCCCGACATGAGCTCGCGCGCGAGCAGCGCGAGCGCGGTGGCGGCGGGCAGTTTCTGGTCGCGGCCGAGCCGGTCGAGCCCGGCGCTCTCGATGCCCTCGATCAGCCTGGCATCGAGATTGGCAGCGACCCCGGCCATATGCCGTGCTCCGATGACCTCGACGCGGGCCTGCTCGAGCGCATCGAACACGTCGCGCGCCTCGCGTTCCGCCGGGCTGCGCGCCGCATGCACCGCTTCGTCATGATAGCGCAGGCGGAGTGCGAGGCTGTCGGCGGCGCCGCGCAGCCGGGCGATTTCGGCCGCCGGCAGGGCCCGCGTCGGCAGCGGCAGCCGCGCGCGTTTGCCGGAAACACCCGAGGGGCCGGGTTGATAGGCGACCTGCACCTCGGAATTGCCGGCGATCGCGCGGAGCGCCCCGGTGGTCGCGCGCTTGAAGGCCTCGGCGCGGCTGTCGTCGGGGCCGCTTCTCATCCGCCGCTCAGATCCCCCGGCGCGGGCCGGCGCCGGTCGGCAGTTCGGTGTTGAAGCAGCGCTGATAGTATTCGGCGACAGTGGCGCGCTCCGCCTCGTCGCATTTGTTGAGGAAGGTGAGGCGGAAGGCGAAGCCGATATCGCCGAAGATGCGCCTATTCTCGGCCCAGGTCAGCACCGTGCGCGGCGACATCACGGTCGAGATATCGCCATTGATGAAGCCGGCGCGCGTCAGATCGGCGAGGGCCACCATGCTCTCGATTTCCCGGCGCGCCGGCTGGTCGGCGGGGTCGATGCCGAGCTTGGCGAGCACGATCGCGGTTTCCTGGGCGTGCGGCAGGTAGTTCAGCGTGGCGACAATGTTCCAGCGGTCCATCTGGCCCTGGTTGATCTGCTGCGTGCCGTGATAGAGCCCGGTGGTATCGCCGAGCCCGACGGTGTTGGAGGTGGAAAACAGCCGGAAGGCGCGATGCGGACGGATCACCCGGTTCTGATCGAGCAGGGTGAGCTTGCCATCGACCTCGAGCACGCGCTGGATGACGAACATCACGTCCGGCCGGCCAGCGTCGTATTCGTCGAACACCAGGGCGCAGGGGTGCTGTAGCGCCCAGGGCAGGATGCCTTCGCGGAATTCGGTGATCTGCTTGCCGTCCTTGAGCACGATCGCATCCTTGCCGATGAGATCGATGCGGCTGATATGGCTGTCGAGATTGACCCGCAGACAGGGCCAGTTGAGGCGTGCCGCGACCTGCTCGATATGGGTCGATTTGCCGGTGCCGTGATAACCCTGGATCATCACCCGGCGGTTGAAAGCGAAACCGGCGAGAATGGCGAGCGTGGTTTCCTGGTCGAACTGATAGGCCTCATCGATATCGGGCACGTGCTCGGTGCGGATCGAGAAGGCCGGCACCTCCATCGCCGTCTCGAAGCCGAAGAGTTCCGCCGCCCGCACCGTCATGTCCGGCATGTCGATCGCCGAGGTCGGCGTGGTGCTGCGGGCATCGGCGAGCGCGGTAACCTTGTTCATGGGCCTGTCGATCCTGTGGTTTCGGTGAAGACTACTCGGCCCGACCGATAGCGCAAGGCGAGTGTCCATACCAATTTGGCGCACCGCCGCCGGCCAACCCGGCGCGCATACCAACTTGGCGAAATCTTGACTCTTTCAAGATTGCGCCAAGTTGGTATTACTCCGCGGCCTCGAGCCGCGGGGCGCTGGCGAGGTGGGTGCGGAGCGTCGCATAGGCGAGGCTGACGCGCTTGAAATGCTCGGCGCTCGCGGGATCGCCGCCATTGGCATCGGGGTGATGACGTTTGGCGAGAGCTTTGTAGCGCTGCTTCACATCCTTGAGCGTGGTCGGCCAATAGAGGCCGAGCAGCGCGAGCGGCTCGCGCAATTCGGCCGGCGCGCCGGGACCGGGCTCGCGCGAAGAGCGCGCCCGGCCATCGCCGAGCGTCCCCAGCGGATCGCGCAACGCCTCCTCGGGCAGCGCCGCGCCGCCCCGCCCGAGCGGCCAGGTCGGGCGCTGCCAGGAAAGATCGGCGCGCAACTCCGCCTCGATCTCGCCCGGACTCATGCCCTTGTAATAGTCCCAGGCGAGATTGTAGGCGCGCACATGGGTGAGGCAGAACCACCAGTATTCGCGCAAACTCCGGCGCGATTTCGGGGCGCGGTATTCGCCCTGCGCCGCGCAGCCCGCAACGTCGCACCCCCGACCCGGCGCTGCCGGGTCGGGCGCGTAGGCCCGGGCTCGGGTAACGCGTCGGCTCATCACCCCCCTAATGTGCCATCCGGCGCCCGCTTGGCAACCACCGGGTCGTATGCCTGGTGTGAAATGCGGCATTGCCCCAAGCGCCGCCTTTTTCCTCTTGGCGGAGGGCCGCGGAATCCCGATATTACACGGCATGGCCAGCCGATCCGAACGCCTGCATGCCTGCCTGCTCGCGGGTTTCGCGCCCCTGCTGCTCGAGATCGAGGACGACAGCGCCCGCCACGCCGGGCATGCCGGTGCGCGTCCCGAAGGCGAGACGCATTTCTCCGTTCATCTGGTGAGCGCCGCCTTCCGCGGCCAATCCCGCGTGGCCCGCGCCCGCGCGGTGCATGAAGCGCTGGCGGTGGAATTCGCGGGCGGTCTGCACGCGCTCGCCTTAAAGTTGCAAACCCCCGAGGAACACGCAACCGTATTTTAATCCCCCTACGGCTCAATACATGGCGCAAGGAGCACGCCATGTCGGAAAGCCGTCTGATCAATCGCAATGTCACTTCGGAACGCGGGCGCACCAGCATGCGGCTCGAACCGGAGTTGTGGGATGCTTTGAGCGAGATCTGCGCCCGCGAGCGGCGCGGCCTCGGCGAAATGGTCCAGTATATCGAGCGGCTGAGCCACCCCGGCGGGCGGACCAGCGCGGTGCGGGTTTTTACCCTCGGCTATTTCCGTGCCGCCGCGACCGAAGAGGGGCATCGGCAAGCCGGCCACGGCGCGCTTCACCTCAACGACCATAAAAAACGATCATGAATGAGCCGTGCGCTCGTCTTGCGGCAGCTCCGTGACTTCGGCAGCGGCGGGACGCCGCGGTGGCGCCTCGGCGCTCGGCCAGCGGCGATGCAGCCATAGCCATTCCCCCGGCCGCGCCCGGACCCAGCCCTCGATATGGTCGTTGATCGCCTGGGTCAGCGTCACGATATCGGCGGCACGATCGCCCGTTTCCGGCAAGGCCAGCGGCGGCTCGACGACAAGGCGAAAACGCGCCGGGCCGAGGCGCTCGACATGGGCCGGGATCACCGGGGCGCGGAAACGGAGCGCCAGCGTCGCCGGCGCCGCCGTCGTCATCGCCGGCAGCCCGAAAAACCGCGCTTCGATGCCATCATTGAGTTTCTGATCGACGAGGATGCCAAGATAGCCGCGGCGGGCGAGATGCGCGAAGGCGGCCTTGGCGCCATGGGCACCCTTGGGGAAATTATGTACCTCCATTCCCATTGCCCGGCGGCGGAGTGTCGCGGTCAGGGCATCGATCCGGGGATTGGCGGGCGCCCGGTAAAAGCTTGAGAGTGCGATCCCATACTGGGCGGCGATTGGCGGCATCATTTCCCAGTTGCCGATATGGGCGGAGAAGAAAATCATCGGGCCTCCGCGCGCCGCAAGGGTGCGCACGATCTCCGCGCCCGCGATCTCGAAACCCGGGCCTTGGAGATTAGGGCGGAGCGCCGCGAGATGGGGAAATTCCGCGATCACACGCCCCAGATTCTCCCACACGGCGCGCACGATCCGGCGGCGCGCCGGGCCATCGAGTTCCGGCATGGCGCGGCGGAGGTTGCCCTCGGCAACCGTCGAGACCGGCAGCCAGGGTCCGAGAAAACGCAACACCGCGCCGCCGAGATTGGAGGCGGCCTCCGGCCCGAGCGCCCGCAGCCCAGCCAGCGCGGCGCGCGCCAGAGCCGCCTCCAGCCAGAACCCCACCGCCCTCACGAGGGGTTGAGCCGCGCCAGCAGCGCGGCGATCGCGCCCGGCTGCTCCCAGACCAGCGTGACATCGGCCTCGCGGATCACGCCGCGCAATTCGGGCGGCAGGCGCGTCGCATCCTTGGCCGTCGTCACCGGCAGCGCGCCGAGCCGCTCGGCGGCGGCCAAGGCGCGCTGGAGTTCGCGGGCGGTGAAACAATGGTGGTCGGGGAAATCGGCGTGGCCCGCGAGCACCGCGCCAGCCTCGATCAGCGTGCGGTGGAATTTCTCCGGTCGGGCGATGCCGGCGATGGCGAAAACCCGCCTCCCGGCGAGCGCGCGCGCCGCCGGGCCGGGCCTCAGGCGGCAACGCAGCACCGGCAGCGCCGGCGGCAGGAGGTTCTGCGCGCCGCTCTCATCGTCTCCGATCAACACCGCCGCCGCGACCCGTGTCGCTGCCGCCGCGACCGGCTCGCGGAGCGGCCCGGCCGGCAGCACGCGGCCATTGCCGAAGCCGCGCCGGCCATCGATGGCGAGCAGGGAGAACGTTTTCGCCAGGCCCGGATTTTGCAGCCCATCGTCCATCACCAGAACATCCGCCCCAGCGGCGATCGCGGCGCGGGCGGCGGCGGCGCGGTCCGCGCCCACCCAGGTGGGGGCAAGGGCGGCGAGCAGTTGTGGCTCATCGCCGACCGCGGCGACGCCATCCCCTGGCGCGACGCGCCGCACCCCGCGCCCACGCCGGCCATAGCCACGGCTCAAAAAATGCACCCCGCGCCCCATCGCCAGCAAGCGCGCCCCGAGATCGAGCGCGAGCGTGGTTTTGCCGGCGCCGCCGACGCTCGCATTACCGATGCAGAGCACCGGCACCGGCGCCAGCCAGCCCGTCCGGCCCGCGCGCCGCGCCGCGGCGCGCGCAACCAGCGCCGCAGCCGGTGCGAGGAGGCGCGCCAGCAGGTCATCGCCGTGCCCGGCCTCCCAGAATAGCGGCGGACGCAGCCTCACGTCCGGCGTTCCAGTAGGCCGAGCAGCGCCTCGGCGGTCGCCTCCGGCAGCTCCGCCCAGCGATGCGCCGCGCGCTGCCCCGCCGCCCCGCTTGCCCCGAGCGCGCCCGGATCGCGGAGCTGGGCAGCGACGAAAGCGGCGAGGCTCGCGCTGTCGGTGACGCGGGTGAGCGCCCCGGCGGCAGCGAGCGCGGCTACCGCCTCGGCGAAATTATCGGTGTGCGGGCCGGTCGCCAGCGCGACACCGAGGCGGGCCGCCTCCAGCGGGTTCTGCCCGCCATGGGGCACCAGGCTGCCGCCGATAAAGGCGATCGGGGCGAGGCGATAAAACAGTCCCAATTCGCCGAGCGTATCGGCGATATAGAGCCCGCCCGCGGCCGGCGGATCATCGCCCGCGGCGCGGCGCGGCGCGGCCAGGGCACGGGCGATTTCGGCGCCGCGCGCGGGATGGCGCGGTACGATAACGGAGAGAAGATCAGGAAACCGCGCCGCCAACGCGCCTTGCGCCGCCGCCACCATCGCCTCCTCGCCGGGATGGGTGCTGGCGGCGAGCCAGACCGGGCGCCCGCCGCGCAGCGCGCGCAGGCGGGCGAGTTCGGCGGCATCGACCGGGAGTTCCGGGGCGGCGAATTTCAGATCGCCGGTTTCGCGCACAAGCGCCGCGCCGAGAGAAGCGAAGCGCGCGGCATCCGCGGGTCCACGCGCCCGGATCGAGGCAAAGCCGCCGAGCAACCCCGCGGCGAGCCCCGGCACGAGGCGCCAGCGGGCAAAACTCCGCGCCGAAAGCCGGGCGTTGAGCAACATCATGGGAATGGCGCGGGCGCGGCAGGCGGCGATAATATTGGGCCAGATCTCGCTCTCGACGAAGGCCGCGGCGTCGGGGCGCCAGTGGTCGAGAAAACGCGCGACCCAGGCTGGCACATCAAGCGGGACAAAACGATGGATGACGCGCCCAGCAAGGCCGGCTTCGGGCAAACGCAGGGCGAGCAGTTCCGCCGAGGTGACGGTGCCGGTGGTGACGAGAATGGCGAGCGTCGGGGTTTTCCGCGCCAACGCCTCAAGCACGGCGAGGATCGAGACCGTCTCGCCGACGCTCGCCGCATGCAGCCAGAGCAGCCGCCCCGCCGGGCGCGGCGTTGCGTCCTCGCCCCAGCGCTCGCCCAACCGCGCGGCGACCTCCTTGCCGCGGCCGGCGCGCCGCCGCAGCATGAGGCGGAGCGCCGGGGCCGCGAGGGTGGCGCCGAAAGCCCAGAGCGTGCCCGCCGGCTGCCCGGTCATCGGGCGATGCACCTCTCGGCCTCATCCGCCACCGCGTCGAGCGCCGCGGCGATGGCGGGCAGCGCCGTCTCCGCCGCGTCGCGCGCCACCCGCACCACCGGGCCGCAGACGATCACGCCGCGCCCGAAGGGCAGCGGCAGGGTCATGCCGTCCCAGGTCGGGAGCGCGATGCGCCAGCGCACGGCGGCCGCGCAAGGCAGCACCGGGGCGCCCGAGAGGGCGGCGATCTGCGCGACCCCGGGGGCGGCGACGCGGCGCGGCCCGCGCGGGCCATCCGGGGTGATCACCACCTGGCTTCCCGCCGCGAGCCGGTCGAGCATCCGCCGGAGTCCCGCCGCGCCCCCGCGCGAGGTCGAGCCATGCACCACATCGGTGCCGAGGCCGCGCAGCACCTCGGCGATGATCCGCCCGTCGCGATGGCGGCTGATCAGCACCGCCATGGGGGCGATGGAGCGCCAGCGCAGCGCCGGCATCAGGGGAAGAAATTCGTGCCAGAACGCCGCCACCACCGGAGCCCCCGCGAGATAGGGCGCGACCTCCGCCGCCCCGACCAGGCGCCAGCGCGTGGTGCGCAGCGCGAACACCAGATAGAGGCGGATCAGTCGTGCCACCGCTTTCTGTATGCCGGGACGTTCGATCCACCGCTTCGCCATGGCCGGCGGCGGTAGCATGGGCGCGGGATGCCGCCTATCCCCCCGCTTGCGCCCAGGGCAGGGTTGCGTCACCCTAGATCGTGATCCTCATGCTCGATTTCCGCCCATGATCCCGGCCACAGCGCCGCCGGATTTCGCCCCGCTCGCCACCGAGCGCCTCACGCTCCGCCCACTGCAAGCGGCGGACGCGGCCGATCTGCACCGGCTGATCAATGATTGGGAGGTCTGCCGTAACCTCGCCGGCGTTCCCTTTCCTTATCCCCGCGCGCTCGCCGATGAGTGGATCGCCGCGAGCGCCGTCGAACTTTCCGCCGGCCGCGCCTACCATCTTGCCATCACCGGCCAGGAGGCCGGGGCCGAGATGCTGATCGGCAGCGTCGGGCTCAGGCTCGACCGCAAGGCGCGCATCGGCCGGCTCGGCTATTGGGTCGGACGGCGCTTCTGGGGCCACGGGGTCGCCGCCGAGGCGGCGGGGAAAATGGCGCGCTGGGCGCTCGCGCATCTCGATCTCGACCGGCTGGAGGCCACCGTCGCGACCGATAACGCCGCCTCGATCGCGGTGCTGCGGCGCATCGGCTTTCGCCCCAGCGGCGCCGGCGAGCAGGATTTCCTGGCCCGCGGCGGCAGCCAGCGCGTGCATCACTTCGCCGCCCTGCGCGAGGATCTGTTCGGCCCTCCCGAAGGCGTCAGCGCGACGCCCGCCCCCGCGGGGGCGCTGCCGCTCCTGCTGGTTGCCGCCTGCGCGCTCATCGACGGCGACAACCGCGTGCTGCTGTCGCGCCGGCCGGAGGGCAAGACCATGGCCGGGCTGTGGGAGTTTCCCGGCGGCAAGCTGGCCCCGGGCGAAACCCCGGAAGCCGCCTTGATCCGCGAATTGCGCGAAGAACTCGGGATCGACGTCGCCGCCGCCTGCCTGGCCCCCCTCGCCTTCGCCTCGCACGCCTATGAGCGGTTTCACCTCTTGATGCCGCTCTATCTCTGCCGCCGCTGGCGTGGCACGCCGAGCTCGCGCGAGGGCCAGAGCCTCGCCTGGGTGCGGCCCGAGAAGCTCTCCGAATACCGCATGCCACCGGCCGACCTGCCGCTGGTGCCGCTGCTCCGCGATTTCCTGTAAAGGTGCCGGCCATGAGCGAGAATTTGCCTCCCAACCCGACCGCCGCGATCATCGTCATCGGCAACGAGATCCTTTCCGGCCGCACCCAGGATGTAAACGTCAAATTCCTCGCGACGCGTCTCGGCGAGCTTGGCATTTTGTTGCGCGAGGTGCGGATAATCCCCGATATCGAGGCCACCATCATCGCCACCGTCAACGCATTGCGCGCCGCCTTCGATCAGGTTTTCACCACCGGCGGCATCGGCCCGACGCATGACGACATCACCGGCGCCTCGATCGCCGCCGCTTTCGGCGTGCCCTGGGAAAAGCACCCGGAGACCTGGGCCAGGATGGAGCGGCACTACCCGCCGGGCGAGTTCAACGCGGCGCGCCAGCGCATGGCGACGCTGCCGCGGGGCGCTGTGCCGATCGAGAACGCGATCTCGATCGCGCCAGGCTTTTCTATTGGCAATGTCCATGTCATGGCCGGCGTGCCGCGCATCATGCAGGCGATGTTCGAAAGCCTCGCCCCCCGCCTGCCCGGTGGGCGCCCGGTGCGGGCCCGCGCGGTGCATGCCAAGGGGCTGCTGGAAGGGCGCGTCGCCGAGGGATTGGCGGCCATCCAGGCGCGCTATCCGGCCCTCGATATTGGCAGCTATCCCTATTATCGCGGCGATGGCGGCGGCGTCGCGATCGTCGCCAAGGGCACCGACGAGGCGCAGGCCGAGGCCGCCATCGCCGAGGTGAGCCGGCTCCTTGCCGGGCTCGGCCATCAGCCGTTGGCCGGCGAGCCGCCGACCTGACGCCAAACCTGGGAAGTGCTGACACATTTCGCCGGCTTGGTATTGTTTTTTGCGCGCCGCCGCCCACCAACCCGGCGCGTAGGTTAAGTTTTTGCGCGCCGCCGCCCACCAACCCGGCGCGCAGGCCCCATAGGAGAGTGACCGCGATGCCCCTCAGTCCGCCCGCCGACCGCGAGCTTTTACATCTGCGCGATATCGCGCTTCGTGGCTATCTTCGCGAGGACGGCCTCTATGACATCGAGGCCCATCTCACCGACACCAAAACCCAGGGCTTCACCAGCGAGGAGCGCGGCTATGTCGCGGTCGGCGAGCCGCTGCACGGCATGTGGATGCGCATGACCGTCGATCAGGATCTCACCATCGTCACCTGCGAGGCCGTGACCGAATACAGTCCCTATCCGCAAGTATGTCCGCAGGCGGCGGTGAATTTCTCCCGCCTCGAAGGGCTCTCGATCAAGCGCGGCTTCGTCAAGGCGGCGATGGAGCGGGTGGGCGGCACGGCGGGCTGCACGCATCTCCGCGAACTGCTCCAGCAGATGGCGACGGTCGCCTTCCAGACGCTCTATTCGGTGCTGATGCGCCGTGAGATGGCGCGCGCGGCGGACGCGGGCGAGAGCGCTGGCGCGACCGCCGAGGAGCGGGTCACGGCGCGCGCCGGCGGCCGCCCGGTGCTGCTCAATACCTGCCTCGCCTGGGGCTCGGACAGCCCCGTGATCGCGAAACGCTGGCCGCATCTTTACACGGGGCCTAACCCTGGGCCTAACCCTGGGCCGAAGCCCTGAGAGCTTGAAAATGCATGCAATCTTGCCCGTAAATCGACAGGAAAAGCCAATGGTTCCAGGGCAGAGGCTTTTTCAGGTTCGATGGATTTTCAGGCTCTGAGAGCCGGCCGCGCCATGCGCATCCATATCCAGAACGAAGCGGTCGCGACCGGTTTCGAAATCAGCACGGATCACTGGCGCGCGGCAGTGGCGCGCGGTGGGGTCATCGCGGCCGGCCATGAGGTGAGCTTCGGTGCGACGGCGGCGACGCTTGAAGCGGGGCTTCTGGAGGCCGAGCTGCTGATCACCAGCGTGGCCGCTCTGGCCGGGCAGCTTCCCCTGCCGCCGGCACCGCGGCTGCGCGCGATCTTTTGCACTTCGGCCGGGCTCGACCGACTGGCACCCTTCACGTGGCTGCCGCCCGGCGTTGCGCTCCTGAACAATGCCGGCACGCATAGCGCCAAGGCCGGCGAATATGCGCTGATGGCCTTGCTCATGCTGGCAAATCGCCTCCCGGCGCTGATGACCGCACAGCGCGCCGGGCGCTGGGAGCCGCTGCATGGCAGCGTGCTCGCCGGACGGCAGGTGACCATCGTCGGGCTGGGCGGACTCGGTGGCGCCGCGGCTGAACACGCCGCGCGGCTCGGCATGCGGGTCACCGGCGTGCGCGCCCGCCCTGCCCCGCACCCTGCCTGCGCGCGCGTCGTCGCCAGCGCCGATCTCGATGCCCTCCTCCCCCAATCCGAATTCTTGCTCCTCGCCTGCCCGCTCACGCATGCCACGCGCGGGCTGATGGACCGGCGCCGGCTCGGCCTGCTGCCGCGCGGCGGCGGGGTGATCAATATTGGCCGTGGCGCGCTGCTCGATCAGGCAGCGCTCGGCGATCTCCTGGAAGCGGGCCAGCTCGCGGGCGCGGTGCTCGACGTGTTCGCCGAAGAGCCGATCCCGCCCGGCGACCGGCTGTGGACGCTGCCGAACCTGATTATCACCCCGCATGTCTCTTGTGACGACCCGAACAGCTACATCCCGGAGAGCCTCGACATCTTTTTCGCCAATCTGCGTGCCATCGCGGCCGGCGCCCGCCCGCCCAACCAGATCGACCCGGAGCGGGGTTACTGATAGCGGGGAGATCTGGCCTTTACGTGTTGTTTGGCGCGTAGCCCTTGGGGTGATCGCGCCGCCAAGCATGGGCGGTGCGCACGATTTCGTGGAGATCGGGAAAACGCGGCCGCCAGCTCGTCTCGGCCTGGATGCGCGCGGGGGAGGCGACCAGGATGGGCGGATCGCCGGGGCGGCGCGGCCCCGCGCGCGCCGGCACCGCGCGCCCGCTCACCCGCTCGACCGCCGCGATCACCGCGCGCACCGAATGGCCGTGGCCGGTGCCGAGATTATAGGCCACACTCCCCCCCTCCAGCCGCGCCAACGCCGCGAGATGGGCACGGGCGAGGTCACTCACATGGATATAGTCGCGGATGCAGGTGCCATCCGGCGTCGGGTGGTCGGTGCCGAAAATGGTGAGTTCCGGCCCGAGCCCCAGCGCCGCGTCGATGGCCAGCGGGATGAGATGGGTCTCCGGCCGGTGGTCCTCGCCGAGCCTGCCGGCGGGATCGGCGCCGGCGGCGTTGAAATAGCGCAGGCAGGCCGATTTCAGCCCATGCACCCGATCGGCCCAGAACAGGGCGCGCTCCAGCATCAATTTGCTCTCGCCATAGGGCGAGGAGGGTTGCAGGGGAGATGCCTCGGTGATCGGGATCTCGGCCGCCTCGCCGAACAGGCTAGCGGTCGAGGAAAGCACGAAGCGGCGCACGCCATGGGCTAGGGCGGCGTCGATCAGGGCGAGGCCGTGGCCGACATTGGCGCGGAAATAATCGAGCGGCACCCGCATGCTCTCGCCGACCAGCGAGCGGGCGGCGAAATGGAACACCGCATCGAACGGCCCCTCGGCGAAGGCCGCCGCGAGCGCCGCTGCATCGCCGAGAGAGCCGGTGATGAGGCGGGCCGCTTCGGGCAGCGCTTCGCGATGGCCGGTGCTGAAATCGTCGAGCACCACCACTTGGGCGCCCTGATCGCAGAGATCGGCGACGAGATGGCTGCCGACATAGCCCGCCCCGCCGGTGACCAGGAAGCGGCCGTTCATGGCGCGGAGATCCGTCTCGCCTCTGGACCGCGGGCGCGGCGCCCAGTATCACGCGGGAGCCAGCGCCAGGCGGCTGGGGCGTAGCCAAGCGGCAAGGCAGCGGATTTTGATTCCGCCATGCGGAGGTTCGAATCCTCCCGCCCCAACCAGCCTGCCGGGCGCCTGCAAACCCTCATGGCGCCGCGGCTTCACCGCCCGCCGGCGTCTCGCTCTCTCCCTCGGCGTCCATCTCGGCGGCGCGGCGGAGATGGCGGAAGCTGCGGGCGCTGAACGGCAGCATGGCGAGATAGATCAGCCCGGCCAGCGCCAGCGCCGCCCAGGCATCGGCGATCAGGAACGCGGCATAGAGCCCGGTGCCGAGCAGCATCGGCAGCACCATGGTCGTCGGCACCTTGAAATTCTTGAAACTCCAGACGGGCAATGTCGAGACCAGTAAGAACGCGGTGCCGATCAGCACGCCGGCATTGATCAGGGGAAACCGCGCCGTCGCCTCCAGCCAGCCCCAGCCCATGTCGCGCGCCTCGAGGCCGATAAAAAGTGGCACCAGGGCCAGAATGGCGCCTGCCGGGGCGGGCACGCCGGTAAAGAAATTATAGGTATAGGCCGGCGCCACGGCATCGAGGGTGGCGTTGAAGCGGGCCAGCCTGAGCGCCATGCAGACGGCGAAAATCAACGCCGGGACGAAGCCGTAGCCGTGCATGTCGCGGAGCGACCAGAGATAGATCACGAAGGCCGGGGCGATGCCGAAGCAGAGGAAATCGGCGAGGCTGTCGAACTCGGCGCCGAAGCGCGTCACCGCCTTCAAAAGCCGCGCCAGCCGCCCGTCGAGACCATCGATGAAGCCGGCCAGGATGATCGCCTTGGCGGCGGTGCCAAAATGTCCCTCGATGCCGAAGCGGATGGCCGTGAGCCCAGCGCAGAGGCCGAGCAGGGTCATGAGGTTCGGGATCAGCCGGTTGAAGGAAAGCCCGGCGAAGCGTGGGCGGGTGCGCGGGCGGCGGCGGAAGCGCCGGCGCAACCCGACGATCGGGGCATCCGCCATCAGCCCAGCTCCGCGATCACGGTCTCGCCGCCGATCATTATCTGGCCCTCGGCGACCAGCGGGCGCACGCCTTCGGGCAGATAGAGATCGGTGCGGCTGCCGAAGCGGATGATGCCGAAGCGCGCCCCAGCGCGCACCGCGTCGCCCTCGCGCACCGCGCAGACGATGCGCCGCGCGATCAGCCCGGCGATCTGCACCACCGCGATCTCGCGGCCATCGGGGAGGCGGATGGCGAGCGCATTGCGTTCGTTGCGTTCGCTCGCCTTATCCAGGCTGGCATTGAGGAACTGGCCGTGGCGATAGGCGATGCGGGTGATGGTGCCGTCGGCCGGCACGCGATTGACATGGACATCGAGCACCGAGAGGAAAATCGCGACCCGCCAGCGCGGCGCGGCACCAAGCCCCAGCTCGGCCGGCGGCGCGGCGGGCGCTATGCCGACGATCCGCCCATCCGCCGGCGCCAGCAGCGCGCCCGGCCGGCCCGGCGGGATGCGTTCGGGGTCGCGAAAAAAATAGAGGCAGAACAGCGTGAACAACACGCCGAGCCAGAACAGCCAGGCGCCGAGCGCGAGGCCGAGCACGATCGCGATCGCGCCGCCGAACAGAAACGGCCGGCCGGCGGGATGCGGCGGGGCGAGCACCATGCGGATCGACTCAAAGGCCATGCGCGGGTTATGAAAGTTTCAGCGAGACCGGGCAAGCCGCCATCGCCCGATGAGCGCGCGGAGCGGGCCGTCACTTTCCACGAGGTCGAGCCGCGCAGCATCGCGATTTCCTGGCGAAGCGCCGCGATTTCTCGGGCGTCCTGTCCCGATGCCGGGGCGGCGGCGGGCGGCTCGGGCGAAGCGGCGGCCCAGGCGAAGCGGTCGCGCGCGCGGCGGGTGGAAACGGGTACCAGAATTCGCCCGCCGATGCCCCCCAATCCTCGCCCGGTGCGCGCTTGACGCCCACCAGCATCACCCGGTCATCGGTTTTATAGAATCCGGAAGTCATCTCCTCGACCACATCGTCCATGAAATCAAATTGTTCGAAAACCAGATCAAAACCGAGATGACGGATGAGGCCGATGAGATATTCTTTCTGTATCCAGAAGGATTTGGCATTTGACCAGGAATGCCATTTCATCCGCTCCAGTTGCTCTGCGGACACGTTTTCGTATTCCGGATACCACCTGCCGCGCAGGCCTTCATGCTCGCAAATTTCCGAAAGGTTGTGGCGTTTGATCGCCTCCGAAATTCCGGCGTTCGCGACATGGGTCTGTAGGATCAGCACTTTGTTGCAATTTTTTGCGGCTTTCTCCAGAAATTCGCGTGGTCTGTCGAGATGGTAGAGCAGGCCATTGATAAAAAACACGTCGAATTTCCCATGCCGGTCAATATTATTGGCGTCGTCACGAATGAAGCGCAGATTATCGAGATTGACATGCTCCTTGACATACATGCAGTTGATAAAATTGCTTTCCCGCACCTCGATCCCGGTTGCCGTCATGCCGAGGCGCGCGAACTCGGTCGCGTAGCCGCCTTCGAGGCAGCCGACATCGACAATCGTCTTGCCCACGAGGCCCGCGGGATAGACCACCCCGAGCAGGGTGCGCACGGCGCGCAGAACCGTGCTCTGATCGATCGTCCAGCGCGAAGAGGGCAGCGTCGTGCGGCCATCGTCGAGGCGAATATTATGGGCGGTAAAGGCGTTCCCCATGGTCTTCAGAGCCCCCAAATCAGAACAATTCCATCAGCCGCGCGTGATCGGCAAGGTCGCTGGGAGGGCCGGAAAAAATCATCCGACCCGACTTCATCACCGCGACCCGATCGCAGATCTTGAAGGCCTCCGCCACGTTCTGCTCGACCAGCAGCATCGTCATGCGGCGCGCCCGCTGCAAGGCGGCGAGCGGGCCCAGCAATTCCTGAAAAGTCCTGGGCGCGAGGCCGATCGAGGGTTCATCGAGCAGCAGGATGCGCGGGCGGCACAAAAGCGCGCGCCCGATCGCGACCATCTGCTGCTGCCCGCCCGACAGCGTGCCGGCAGGGCGGGCATAAAAGCCGCGCACCATCGGCAAAACCGCGAAGACCTCCGCGATGCGCGTATTTGCCTCAGCGCCCGTGATCCCCGCGGACCAGAGGGCCAGGGCAAAATTCTCGGCAACCGTCAGGCCGGGAAAGACGCCGCGCCCCTCCGGCACATAGGCGATCCCGGCGCGCGCCATCGCGGCGGGATCGGGTCGAAGTGCCGCGCCGTCGAGCCGCACGGTGCCCGAGAGGGCGGGATGAAGCCCGAACAGCACGCGCAGCAGGGTCGATTTCCCCGCGCCATTATGGCCGATCAGGCAGAGGCTCTCGCCCTCGGCGAGGGCCAGATCGATGCCATCGAGCACCGCCCGCCCGCCATAGCCCGCGGCGATCCCCTCGGCTTGCAGAACAAAACTCACGCGCGTTCGCCAAAATAGATCGCGGCCAGGCGGGGATCGCCGAGGATGCTCTCGGGCGGGCCTTCGGCGAGCTTGCGGCCCTGATCGAGAAAAACGATGCGATCGGCGAGTTCGATGACGATATCGAGATTATGCTCGATCAGGCAGATCGTCACGCCGTCCGCGACTGCCGCGCGCAACAGCGTCGTGAACCGCGCGCGCGAGGCGGGATCGAGCCCCGAGGCCGGCTCATCGAGCAGCCAGATGCGCGCCCCGCTCGCCAGAATACGCGCGAGAGAGAGGAATTTGCGTTCGGCATAGGCAAGATCGGCCGCCTCGGCGCGGGCCAGTGGCGCAAGCCCGGTGCGTTCCAGCGCCTGCGCCCCGCGCGCGGCGCGTTCCCGGGCCGCGCGGGCGCCTCCGGGCTGCCAGAACCACGAGACCGGCTCGGTCGCGGCGAGCACGTTATCGCGCACGCTCATCCGCGCGAACAGACGCAGATCCTGAAAACTGCGCGCCAGTCCCATGCGCGCGATGCGATGCGGGGCATGCCCGGTAATTCTCTGGCCAAACAATTCGACCACTCCGGCATCGGCGGCGAGATGGCCGGTGATGAGATTAAAAAGCGTCGTCTTGCCCGCGCCATTCGGGCCGACAAGGGCGGTGATGATGCCCGGCGCGAGATCGAGATCGACCGCCTCGACCGCATTGATGCCGCCAAAATGCCGGGTCAGGCCACGCGCCGACAGCAGCGCGCTCATCGCCGCCCCATGGCGCGCCCGGCGAGGCCGGCGGGGCGAAAAATCATCAGCAGTGTCATCGCGAGACCATAGATCAGTTGCTGCACGGCGCCGATATCGGTCGGTGGAATGAAGGGAATGAAGGTGAGGGCGGCAGGCAAAAGCAGCAGCAGAAGCGTGCCGATGAGCGGGCCCGAAAGCGTGCCGGCACCGCCGATGATCACCATCGCTAGGATCAGCACCGATTGATCCAGGGTAAAGCTCTCGACGTTGACGAATTCCTCCTGAAACGCGAACAAGGCGCCGGCGATGCCGGCAAAAGCGGTGCCGAGCACCACCGCCAGGGTCTTGATCAGCGCGACATTCTTGCCGAGAGCCTCCGCGGCGGTTTCCGAATCACGGAGCGCCATCAAGGCGCGGCCGAAACTGCCGCGCATGAGTTGCCGCACCAGCGCCAACGCCAGCGCCAGGAAGGCGAGGCAGCAGAACAGGAATACCAGAGGACCGGCAAGCGTGAAGCCGAACAGCGTCGGCGGCGGGATGCCGACCAGTCCGCCGAGCCCGCCAGTGATGGCTTGCGCTTCGGTGAACACGGTGGTCGCCAGCATTTGCAGGCCGAGACTGGCGATGACGAAATATTCGCCCCGCACGCGCAAGGCGGGAAGCGCGAGCGCCGCCGAGAGCACCCCGGCGATGACGGCCGAGGCAAGCGCCGCGAGCAGCAGGTCGGGGAACAGATCGAGCGCGACATGCGCCCCGGCATAGGCACCGAGGCCGAAAAACACCGCGTGCGCGACACTGAAAATGCCGCCATAGCCGATCAGGATGTTGAGGCTGACACTGAGCAGGCCAAAAATCGCGGCGAGCTGCGCGAGATTAAGGAGATAGGCGGTCATCGCACCAGCGCCGCGCCAAAAATCCCGCGCGGGCGGAACAGGATGAAGGCGAACAGCGCAACGAAGCCCGCGGCCTCGCTCCACTGCGTATCGAGCCCGGCGACGACGAGATTTTCGACGATGCCGAGCAAGAGTCCGGCCAGCGCCGCGCCGCGCAGACTGCCGATGCCGCCCATCACCGAAGCGGCGAGGCTGATCAGCATGACATGCGCGCCAACCCCTGGCGACAACCCCGTGGTCATCGCGCCGAGCACCGCGCCCGGCACCGCGAGCGCCGAGCCAAGCGCGAAGGCCAAAGCCGAAAGGCGCCGCGCCGAAAGCCCGAAAGCCCTGAGAAGATCAGGGTTTTCGGCGAGCGCGCGCAACCCGATGCCGGCCCGCGTGCGCGCGAGAAAGCCGCCGAGGACGGCGAAAATCACCCCGGCCGTGGCGAGCGCGAGCCAGAACACGCGTGCGACATAGAGACCCGGCAGCACCTCGTGGGCGCGGGTGAGCGGGCTCGAAATGGCGATGTAGGCGCGGCCGAAACTGAGTTCGATCAGGCTTTGCACGACGATCACCACGCCGAAAGCCGCGACAAACACCGTGAAAAACGCGCCATGATGGCGCTGGATCGGCCGATAGACGGCGGCTTCGAGCAGCAACCCGAAAGCGATCGCCACGACCAGCGCGAGCAAAACCCCCGCCGGCCACGCCCAACCCAGGCGCGTCGCCAGCACGAAGGCGTAGCCGGCCAACGCGTAGGTCGCGCCATGGGCGAAATGAAAAATCCGCGTCGCGCCAAAAATCAGCGCGAAGCCGGCGGCGGTCAGCGCATAGAGCGCGCCGGTCTCGATCCCCGAGACCAGCAATTGCAGGATCAGCATGGCAGATCAGCCGATCGGCACGAGCTTGCCGTCCTGATAGCGGTTGATAACGATCTTCATCGAAATATCGCAAAGGTCGTCGAATACGCCCTCGCCGCCGACCAGCGGGAAGCGGCGGGTGGCGAGCAGGGCGGCGCGCAGATTATCGCCATTGATGGGTTTCCCCGATTTTTCCAATTGCTGCGCGAGCAGGGCAAAAAGCCTGACGGCGTTGTAGTAGTTTTGATTGTAGGTGGTGGGATCGGTGTGATACGCCGCCCGCCAATCGGCGACGAAGCGCTTGGTTATGGGATCATCGACCGACCAGTCGGCGGCTTGGTTGGTGAGAATGAGCCCTTCCGCCTCGGGCAGATTGCGCACCGAGGGGATGGTGGCGCCGGAATAGGTGAGCAATTGCTGGCTGATCCCGGCGTCGCGCAATTGCTTGATGATTTCCGCCTGCTGCGCGCCGTAGGAAGCGAAATAGACGGCATCGGGCGAGAGCGTGCGGATGCGCGCGGCGATCGCGGAAAATTGCTGGTCGGTGGGCGCGATGGCATCGGCGGCGACAATCTCACCCCCGGCCGCCGTGAGATCGCCCTTCAATGATTTCAACAGCCCGTTGCCGAACGGGTCGTTGACGTAGATGAGGGCGATGCGGCGCAGCTTGCGCGCCATCAGGAAGGGCACCAGCACCTTGATCTCGTCGGGCACCAGCGGGATCACGTTCCAGTAATAGGGCGAAAGCCCGGCGAGATCGGGGCCGACGCCGCCGCCATTGACCAGCACCACCTTGGCGCGCGCGCCGATCGGGGCGGCGGCCTTGGAAACCCCGGTAAAGCCGATCAACACATAGACCGCGCGATCGACATTGACGAGCTTGCTCATGCCAACCGCGCCGCCTTGCGGCGTGCCCTCGCTGTCCTCGGCGCGCAGCACGAGCGGGCGCGAGAGCATTTTGTCGGCGGCGACATGCTTGAGCGCCATCGCGGCGCCGGCGGTAAAGATCGTGCCATATTCGGCATTCGGCCCGGCCATCGGGAACAGCGTGCCGAGGATATAGGCATCCTCGGCGCGAAGCCGCGACGGCGCCATCAGCGCGCCTGCGGCAAGCCCCGCCGCTCCGCCAAGCCAGCTGCGGCGCGTGACCATGCTCTTGCCCCCGATCATTATTTCTCTCCCTGTCTTGTCGCGGCGCCTGGGCGCGCCTCTTTTCGCGCGCAGCAAATCGGATACTCTCTCCGGCGTCAATCATTGGGAGGAACGACGCATGGCACAGATCAGGATCATGGCGAAGGGCTTGCGCTTTCCGGAGGGGCCGGTGGCGCTCGCCGACGGCTCGGTGGTGCTCGTCGAGATCGCCCGCGGCACCGTCAGCCGCGTTGCGCCCGATGGCACCGTCACGGTTCTCGCCGAGACCGGCGGCGGCCCCAACGGGCTCGCGATCGGCCCCGATGGCGCCTATTACCTCTGCAATAATGGCGGCTTCGAATGGGCCGAGCGTGCCGGTCTGTTGCTGCCCGTGATGCAAGCGAAAAACTACGCCGGCGGGCGGATCGAGCGCATCGATGCCAAAACCGGCGCGGTGACGAAGCTCTATGACCATTGCGGCGCGCGCCGGCTGCGCGGGCCGAACGACATCGTTTTCGATGACGCGGGCGGGTTCTATTTCACCGATCTCGGCAAGGTGCGGGCCGAGGATCGCGACCATGGCGGGGTCTATTACGCCCGCGCCGACGGCTCGGCGATCACCGAGATCGCCTATCCGGTGCTGACACCGAACGGCATCGGCCTCTCGCCGGATGGCAAGGTGGTCTATGTCGCGGAGACCGAAACTTCCCGGCTCTGGGGCTTTGATCTCGAAGGCCCCGGCGTCGCGCGCAAGCAGCCCTTTCCCGCCTCCCCGCATGGCGGGCGGCTGATCGCCGGCCTCGCGGGTTTTCAGCGCTTCGACAGCCTAGCCGTGATGGCCTCGGGCAATGTCGCCGTCGCCACCCTCAATACCGGCCATATCACCGAGATCGCGCCCGACGGGCGGGTGGTGCGCCAGGTCAAGATGCCGGAGGCCTACCCAACCAATATCTGCTTCGGCGGCGCGGATATGCGCACCGCCTATATCACCCTCTCGGGTACCGGCCAGCTCGCGGTGATGGACTGGCCGGAGCCGGGACTGCGCCTGCTCGGTCAGGGCGTGGAGATCCATCGAACTTGAAAAAGCATGCCCTCTGGAAACATTGGTTTTTTCCCGCCGATTCCGGGGGGACGTTTTTTTCAAACGCTCAGTGATGGGAACTGGCGTGCGGCCTGGCGGGTAGGCCCGTGAGACTCGTGGTGCGGGCGGCAAATCCCGCCCGTGCCGCCGCCGCGCTCCGCGCCGCCATGGCGCGGGCGAAGCCCGGCCGCACCCGCGCCATGACATGCTCGGCGCTGACATGCTGCTCGTCGACCACCGCCTCCGTCGTCGCCCGGCCGGGCCTGGACGCCGAAGGCGCGGCCCTGGCGGGCAGGCTCGCCGCCGCGAGGGCGGCGCTGCTCACAGCCCCGGGGCGCGCCGCGAGATGCGCGGGATCGGGCGCCACGGGGTGGTCGGGATCGGCGACATTGGCGCGGTTGACGGCCCGGAGATAGGTGCTGTTGACCGGATAGGGCGGCAGATAGAACTCGCCTGGCCAGAGCGGCGCCCAGGCCAGCGGCGCGAAGGGGTAGGCGCTCGGCAAGCCGAAGGCGAAGCCAAAGCCGCTGCCGATCCCGACCCCGGCATTGGTGCCAAGGAACGTCACCAGGGCCGGGGCATAGATCGGCGGCGCGTTGAGTGGGGCGTTGGCGATCTCCGGCGCCCAGGCCCAGGTGCCGTCGATCGCCACCCAGCGGCCGTAATGGAACGGCGCGAAACCCCAGGACTCGGAGGACAGCCAGGTCCAGCCCCAGGGCGCGACATAGGTCCAGATGCCGCCCTGCGCGTAGGGCGCCCAGCCCGGCCCGACGGGGGGATACCAGAGTGGGCCGAAAGCCGGATTGTTCGCCCAATTGCCGAGCTGCATCAGCGTCTCGCCCCCGGTCATTGCCGCGACCCGCGGGGGCAGGGCGAAGACCGGCGGCGAGGAGGCGTATTCCGCCGGGTCGTGCTGGCCCATCAGCGCGGTGAAATCATCGACCACGAGATCGCCTATGCCACCGCGATAGGGCGGCGCGGTGCCGAGAAAGGCGGCACTCCGCTCGACGCCGAGATGCATGGTGCGGCCCTCGGTGACGAGATCGGCCGGCGCGTCGAGTGCCGAGAATCGGCTCGGCTGGGTGGCATCGCCAGCGTTGATGACGAAGCGGCCGGTGCGCCGCACGACTAGCGTCGCGCGCGCGGTGAGAACATACCAGCCCTCGCCCGGTTGCGGGTCGCGCACGTCAAGAAACAGCGCGCCGGCGCTGAGTGTCGCGATGAAATGTTGGTCATCGAGGCGATCGATGGCGAGGCGGCTCCGCTGATCGAGCCAGAGCCGGCTCGGACCGATTTCGAGTTTTACCTGTGCCCCCGCGCCGGTTTCGACCACGCTGGCGCTCGTCAGCGGATCGTTCTGCCGCGCCGGCGCGACCCCACCCCCCACCTGGCGCAACGCCACCGCCCCGCGCAGCGCCGCGATCCGCCCGACCCGGCCCGGCGGTGCAACGCTCTCTGGTGCAACGCTCTCCGGCGATGCGCCGCCCTGGGCGGGCACCGCGGCGCGCGTCGGCGTAGCGGCGAGCCCGAGCAGCATCAGCCCCGCGAGCGTCGCGCGCGCCACAACCCGCCCCCGCGCCTGCACCCGCCTTCGCGCCTGCTTGAGATGAACCCGCATGGCAGGAAAATGTGGCCGCGCCGCGGCTATGGGAAGACGTGCCGCCGCCATGCCATTTCGTCGCCGAAATTTGATCGCGAAATCATCGACCTCGGGTGGTTATCGCGTCATCGAGGCTTTCCATGTATGGGAGTATTGGGGCGCGCATCGGGTGTGCCTTGAAGGAGACGACGTCATGTTGGGCAGGAAGCAGCGGTCGCGCCATCTCTGGGCGATCCTCGGCCTCACGGCTCTGGTCGCGGCCTGCAGCGAGCCCGCGAGCTATTATACCGCCGGCTATGGCTATGATGGCGGCTATGGCGATTACGGCGGCGGTTATGGCGATTATGGCTATGGGGGCGGCCCCTATTACGGCTACGGCGGGTATGGCGGCTACGATCCCTGGGGCTGGGGGCTGGGTTTCGCGGGCATCGGTCTTCTGGGCTTCGGCGGGTATGGGATCTATAATAATTTCAATAACTTCAACCATGGCGGGTTTTACAATGGCCGCGCCTTTGGCGGTCCCGCCGGCGGCGGCTTCCGTGGCAACTGGGCGCATACCTATGGCGGGCCGGGTGGCCATTTCGGCGGCTTCGCGGGCAATCATGGCGGCTTTGGCGGCGGCGGCTTCCATGGCGGCGGTTTTGGCGGCGGCGGCTTTCATGGCGGCGGCGGCGGCTTCGGTGGCCATCATTGAGGCCAGCGCCGGGGCGCGAGGGCCTTCTTTGCAAACTCTCAGTCCTCGGGCAGGGTGGCCAGAGCGGCCAGGATGGTTTCCGGATCAGGCGGGCAGCCGCGGATGACGAGATCGGGTGCGCGCCGGGCGAGCCCCCCCCGGCAGGCATAGCTGCCCTGGAACACGCCGCCATCGATCGCGCAATCGCCGAGCGCCACGAGAAATTTCGGCCCCGCCATGGCTTGCCAGGCGGCTTCGAGGGCGTAGTCCATGGCCGCGCCGACCGGCCCCGCGACCAGCAGTATAGCGGCGGCCGCCGGGCTCGCCGGGCGCCCGCAAAACCCCCCCCCCCCCCCCCCCCCGGGGGGGCGGGGGCCCCCGCCCCCCCCCCCCCCCCCCCGCAAAAAAAACACCCCCC
>Ga0078972_1007499_pt1 | contig 24184 bp, 18 predicted proteins | sample YelNatPaOPGAMG01_FD_67568 | JGI IMG/M metagenome (GOLD analysis project Ga0078972, IMG submission 67568) | Hot spring thermophilic microbial communities from Obsidian Pool, Yellowstone National Park, USA - OP-RAMG-01 (SPADES assembly) (version 2) | ecosystem: Environmental > Aquatic > Thermal...
GCCAGATTAATATTGCATTTGTTCCTTTTAGAGGGAGGAGTCTGTCCATGATCATCTGAAAATTGATCTTCTTTCGGTATTTTCCTTATTGATTAACTTATGACTGTCCATAGGAGTTAAATTTTTTCACCCTGGGTACTCCCTAGGTCTGTAAAAATGCTATTTTTCGGACAGACACTATCTATTCTTCTACGCATAATGATGAAAGAGTGTTGACTTGTCCACGTGATGAGGAAAAAGTGTAGCCTTGGCGGGCCAATAGGCCACGTGTATGGCTATTCCCACGTGTATGGCTATCCCTCATACACTTGATGAGAAGACGCGTGATGAGGAAAAAGTGGCGGTGTCTTTGATGTGATTACGATAAGGTCTAGTGAAAAGGCGGGTAATTTCAATATGCCATCATTCTTGAGCGAAAGCGGAAATCAAGACGCTCTTATTTATTAGCTACCATCTTAGAGACATAACCCTAATAAGAGCTAAGCCCCTTCTAAGCCCCTTCGAGGATTTATGGTTGTTCTGATATTTTATGGTTGTTCTGATATAGGGTTTATGGTGTCTGATATATAGAGCGAATCAAGATATTTTATGCTTTTGCACTTTTTCTCCAAGGCCTTGATTTTACTGGATTTGCTATTAGAGGTAACTTTCAAGGATTTCAAGGCGATAAGAAATTTCTGCAAAAGTGTAGAAGATATAAGATTATTGTGATTTCAGTGTTCACGAATGATAGTCGGTGTTCACGAATGATAGACATGAGGCGAATTACTTAATCAGTGGTAGCTATACTCATCGGTGGGGAATTTCCCCTCCAGCACCTCCTGGCGAAAAGAGCTAAGGGCTGATAGAATCAAGGGGTGCAGGGAAGCGTACTGCTTGACGAATTTTGGCTTTGGAGCACCTGAGAGCCCAAGCAGATCATGGGTAACCAGGACCTGACCGTCGCAGTGCGGCCCAGCTCCAATACCGATCGTAGGGATAGAGAGCTTTTGGGTAATGATTCGGGCAAGGTCTGCCGGGATTCCCTCAAGGACCAGGGCGAAAGCGCCTGCATCTTCGAGTTTTCCAGCTCCCTCGATCAGAAGCTCAGCGCTCTCCTTTTCTCTTCCCTGAACCTTGAACCCGCCCATCTGGTGCACCAGTTGCGGGGTCAAGCCGATATGCCCCATGACCGCAATGCCTGCTTCCACTAGACACCGGATAGTTCGCAAGACAGGCTCTGTGGCCCCTTCTAGCTTGACCGCCTCAGCACCTCCTTCTTTGATAAATCGGCCTGCATTTTCAATGGCCTGGGTGCTATCCACATTGAAGGACAAAAAGGGCATATCACCCACAATCAGCCCTCGCTTGCAGCCTCTCTTCACTGCTTTGGTATGATGGAGCATCTCGTCCATGGTTACAGGCAGAGTATTTTCATAGCCAAGCACCACCATGCCAAGGGAATCTCCTACCAGCAGAATATCTATCCCAGCTTTGTCCAGCAAGACAGCCGTCGGATAGTCATAGGCGGTGAGCATAGTGATCTTCCGCCCCTCCTGCTTCATCTGCTTTAAGCCGGGGATGGTTACCTTAGCGCTTTCCTCTAGGCTCAAGGTTTCTAACCTCCTTTCGGTCTAGACAGATGTGATTGTGGATGAACTTCCTATCTGCCTAGCTCTGCACCAGACAAGCCTGGCTGCAACTAGGCAGGTCTACAAGTAAAGACTTATATCCACCTTGGTCTCAGCTTGCCGCCTTATCGCTTCGGCGGTGGCGGTGGTGGCGGCGGCGGCTTGACAATATTCATCGCTTTGGGGGTAATACCTTCTCTTATAATTTCCTTCCGTCCGTAATCGGAATATGGTACAGGTTTACCAGGCGGTGGTTGCGGTTCTTTACGGCCCATTTTTTTACCCTTATCCATTTCTCAAAAGATAGGCTTCTAATGATCATCTTTTGAGGCTACAAATTCAACAAATACTACCTCACTTGCTGGAACAAGAATGTTGGTAACATTTTCCAACGGTATTCTTTTTTCTCCATCTAACCATTCTGCTTCCATAATTGAAAAATAGCCATTATGCGGCTGAGCTGGCCACTCCAAGGGTCAACCATAAAGCCTCCGTTCGCCCTTGAGGTTCAAGACAACGTAAGTTTTATTCTGTCGAAACGCTCCGAACCACTCGGAAGGATACGATGTCTGCTGGGTAATATTTTTTCTTCTTAAAAAAGCGTGTATCGTATCATTATTAGCAAAATATGAAACCGCCAAACCAAAAAGAATTGCAACTATGAAGACCAAAATAAAGAAACATTTGCTGTCCAAGAGCCAAAACTATGGACATATTTGCCAAATAGAGAAAATGTCCAGGAAGTAAAGATGACCAGAACCTGAACAAACATGTTGAAAATAAAAGCTTGAATTACTCGTTCAAATTCAGGTGGCTTTTGCCAGGCAGTAAGGCCATAAAAAATCCATGCAGATACAAAACCAGGGAGAAGATATTTAAGTACAATTATAATTCCATTTGATACCAAATCCATAGCGACCTTACTCATTCCTCTTATTTATCGATTCTATACTATTTTATACTGTATCGCAAGAGAGAGCAAATGCAAAACTTCCCCAAAAGGGGGCTTTACCTCTGCTTAGCGCTTTCCTCTAGGCTCAAGGTTTCTAACCTCCTTTCGGTCGGGACAGGTTTGGAGAAGCTCGCTTATGGTTTTGCCAAGCGCTGGATGCCTAAGATCTGGGGCGATCTCAGCCAGGGGGTAGAGAACAAACCGGCGAAGGTGCAGTTGAGGGTGAGGAATAACCAGGCCTTCTTCCTCTATCTGCTCATCTCCAAAAAGGAGAATGTCAATATCAATAACCCTTGGCCCCCACCTGAAACTTACCTCCCTACCCAAGCTTTTTTCCACACTTTGAGTCAGGCAAAGCAATGCCTGCGGGGAGAGATCGGTTCTGATTTTCAGAACCAGGTTAATGAACCTGTTCTGCTCCTCATACCCATAGGGTTCGGTTTCATAGAACGAGGATCGCTCAACCAAAGCCACAGAGCCTGAATGATGAAGTTGATAGATGGCCCGATAGCAGTTTAGAATCCGGGAGCCGAGATTTGATCCAAGCCCCAGATAAGCTTCTGTGGCCATAAGTTTTACTCCACGGCTTTACTCAAAGGCTTAAAGTAGTCTCTTTTTACAGCGCCTAAAACTACTCGCGGAATATTTTCACAGAATCTTTCTGATCCGGTCTACGGCCTCGGCCATTCTCTCTTTGGGGATAGTCAAGGCCATGCGGATAAATCCCTCTCCCCAGGTGCCAAATCCAGTGCCTGGGGTGCAGATAATCCCAGCCTCCCTGAGAAGCCGCAGGGTAAAGGCTTCCGAGGTAGTACCGTCTGGGACCTTAATCCAAAGATAAAAAGTCGCTTTTGGTCTTTCTACCCTAAGCCCAAGAGATTCAAGCCCCTGGCAGAGGACATCGCGACGGTCCTGATAGAGTCTGCACATTTCGCGGACACATTCCTGATCCATATTCAAGGCTTCGATACCAGCCCTCTGGACCGCCTGAAATATTCCCGAATCGATGTTAGTTTTAACCTTGCCCAAGGCAGCAATGATCTCAGCGTTACCAACAACAAAACCGATCCGCCATCCGGTCATATTATAAGTCTTAGAGAGAGAATGAAACTCAACTCCTACCTCCTTGGCTCCCTCTATCTGAAGGAAGCTTGGAGCCTGATAGCCATCGAAAGTAATTTCTGAATAAGCATTGTCATGGCAGACAATGATATTGTGCTCTCGGGCAAAGTCAACTACCTGGCGGAAAAACTCAGGCTCTGCCGTGGCTGCGGTAGGATTGTTTGGATAGTTGATGAATAGCAGCCTAGCCTTTGACAGTACCGCAGGGTCAGAGATTTGGGCCAAATCAGGGAGAAACCGCTTCTCTGGCAAAAGGGGGAGTCGATGAACCAGACCGCCAGCCAGGGTAGTTCCGGCCTGATAGACAGGATAGCCGGGGTCAGGGACAAGGCAAATATCGCCAGGATTGAGAAAAGCTAAGGGAATATGGGCAATGCCTTCCTTGGACCCAATCAGTGAGAGCACTTCGGTTTCAGGGTCAAGATTAACGCCAAATCTCCTCTGATACCACCTGGCTACAGCCTCTCTGAATTCACGCATACCCTGATAAGATGGATAGCGATGATTAGCTCTATCCTCAACCGCCTCTCTCATCCTCTCTCTGATCCGGGGAGGGGTCGGCTGGTCAGGGTCTCCAATTCCAAGATCAATAATATCTACTCCATCTCTTATAGCTTGAGCTTTTAAAGCATCAATTTTGGCAAAAAGATAAGGTGGAAGCTGATTCAGCCTCTCAGCAATGGTTATCTTCATATAGCAGGTATCCTCAAAAATTTATACTCGATTTTTGTCTCTTCATCATCTGGCAGTGGCCAGATCTGCCTCTGGCCCTGCTCTCTGTGGTGGCCACTTGGTTATGGTTTTGGGTTATGGTTTATAGTTACTGCTCTTTCCCCTGCCCCCTCGGCTGACAAAGCGACTATTGAAGAAAGGGATTAGGTTTAACATCAGTCTTTATGGGCAGGGTTATGGTAAAGGTAGTCCCTTCATTTACCTTACTTTGGACACTGATCTTACCGCCACTTTCTTCAACAATGGCCCTGACCACATAGAGCCCAAGGCCGTTTCCCTTACCGGTGCTCTCGCCAGTGGTGAAGCAGTATTGAAATATCTTGCCAAGGTTTTCTTCGGGAATCCCAATGCCCGTGTCAGCGATCATGATCAGAATTTCATCAACTCCGTGGATCATTTTAGTCCGATGAGAGGTGGTGAGCGTCAAGGTCCCCTCATTATTCGGCATAGCTTTTACGGCATTGGTAATGAGATTGACAAAGGCCTGAACCAGTGCTTTGGCATCAACTAAGGTCTCTGGCAGGTTCTGGTCATACTGGCGGACCACCTTGATGCCCCGCAAAGGGGTTTGAAAATTGGCAAATTCTACGGCTCTATCCAAGAGCTCGTTAATATTAGCCTGGCCAAGTTGGGGAGGAGAAGGCTTGGAGTACCAGATCATTTTTCTGATCATACTGCTGATCCGCCCCACATCCTCTTCAACCTGGAGCAGATGTTCTGTAAGCTCGGTAAAACCGATTTTCTCTGTCTTATTGACCAGCAGCTCGGCATAGGCAAGGATCGAAGAGAGTGGATTATTAATGTCATGAGCCATCCCAGCAGCCATCTTTCCAAGTGAAGCCATCTTCTGGGTATGAATGAGCTGATTCTGAAGGTCGCGCTTTTCAGACTGATCCCTGGAAATACAGGATAAGCCGAAGATGTTACCATGAGGATCCTTGATCAGAGACAGGCTCATAGTAACCGGAATTTCTTTCCCCTTGCGGTTGATCATCGAAAGTTCCAGGTTTTTGACCGAACCGCTCTCTTTCACCCATTTGAAAAGGTGAGCTACCTGATCATGGAGATGCGCAGGGACAAGAATATCCCACTTCCTACCGATAGCTTCTCGATCAGAGTATCCATAAATGGCCTCTGCTCCCTGGTTCCAGGTAACGATTACCCCGTCCAGATCAAAGCTGATGATGGCATCGGTGGAGTTCTCCACCAAGTGACTTAAGTACCGCTGAGTTTTGTTAAGCTCCTGCTGGAGATTGATCTTCTGAGTAATATCATCCACCAGGAAAACCGCTCCCAGAATCTCTCCGCTCTTTCGGATGGGCGAAATCTTATAGGCACAACACACCTGCTCACCCTGCGGGTTTAGACTATAAATATGGCCAAGCTCGGTGGTTCCGCCATGCTGGACAACTTGAGATATCCGCTGATGGAGGTTATCCTCACGTAAAACCGGGATCAGGGAAAAAATATTTTTGTCCACCGCATCCTCGCGACATATGCCGGTCAACTCCTGAATCTTTTTGTTCCAGCTCGTTACCTTAAATCGGGAGTCGATGGTAAAGATACCAACATTGATATTTTCCAGGATGCTGTTGTGGAAATCCACCAGTTCCTGAAACTGCCGAGTCTTGATGGACAGCCTCTGGTTGGCATTAACCAATTCCTGACAGATCATTTTGTTCCGAAGTTTGATCTGGCGAAACTTCAGGGCATTGCTGACCGTGGTCAGAACCTGTAAATCATCAAACGGCTCAACAAGATAGTCATCCACTCCATCGCCGCTGAGGTCCCTCAGCCTAGCTTCATTTTCCTGATTGACCAAAAAAACAATAGATATATTCTCATGATTCTGGCGAATCTCTCTGAGCAGATCAGGATTATCCAAACAGGGAACAGAATAGCTCCACATAAGAAGATCGGGAGAATCCTCCCTTAGACGATCTAGTATTTCATTTGGTTTTGAGGCAGCAATGACCTGGTAATTATTTTGAATTAGAATGGTCGAAAGTTTCCCCAAAAATCTTGGATTGCTCTCAGCAATAAGTATCTTCTCTCGCATGGCTTTTACTAATCTTATGGGATCACTTTGTTTAAGGGATACTCCACAATTCCAGTAGCTCCCGCTTTTTTCAGCTCCGGGATGATGTCTCGCACAACCTTTTCATCAATGACCACTTCGAGGGCTACCCAATCCTTGTCCACCAGAGGCGATATGGTCGGGGTGTGCATGGCCGGCAGCAGAGCGACAATGCGGTCTAAGTTTTTCTGAGTAATGTTCATCTTAAGGCCAACCTTTTCTTCGGCCAGAAGCGATCCTTTCAGCAAGCAGGCTAGATTTTCAATCTTCTCCCGTTTCCAGTTGTTTTTCCAGGCAGTTTTATTGGCAATCAGCCGTGTTGTCGATTCCATCAAAGTTTCTACGATCCTAAGATTATTGGCCCGCAGTGTGCTGCCGGTCTCGGTCAACTCAACAATGGCATCAGCCAGAGTCGGCGCCTTGATCTCCGTAGCTCCCCAGGAAAACATAACCTCAGCCCTGACCCCCGCTTTCCGAAGATAATTTTTGGTAAAATTGACCAGCTCTGTTGAGATTCTCTTGCCTTCAAGATCCTTGACGCTCTGGATAGGGGAATCATTTGGCACAGCCAAAACCCATTTAACCGGCGCTAGCCCCTCTTTGCCGTACACCAACTCGGCAACCTCATGTACATCGGCGCCTTGCTCCAAAATCCAATCTTTGCCAGTTAAACCGGCATCCAGAACCCCATTTTCAACATAAATGGCCATCTCCTGGGCTCGAATAAGCATAGCTTCCATCTGATAATCATTGATGAGCGGATAATATGATCTATGACTTACCGTAATGTGATATCCCGCCTTTCGAAACAGGGCAATGGTCGCCTCCTGTAAGCTCCCTTTCGGAATGCCAATTCGTAACTTCATGAAACTACCTCCGCTTTTGATATTTTTCTACAGCTCGATTATGTTCTTCCAAGGTATAAGAGAAGTAATGTGTTCCATCGTTTTTTGAGACAAAATAGCGATAGCCAATCTTGACAGGATATAAGGCCGCCTGGATTGAGTCTTTCCCCGGATTGGCAATCGGACCAGGGGGCAGACCATAGACACGATAGGTATTATAAGGAGAATCAATCGACAGGTGCTCCTTGGTCAGATTTCCGCTAAAGCTAGCCGCCAGCGAGTAGATCACGGTCGGATCACACTGCAAGCGCATCCCCTCCCGCAGCCGATTGTGATAGGCAGCCGAAATAAGCGGTTTTTCTTCCAGCCGGGAAGTCTCTTTCTCAATCAGTGAGGCTAAAGTAACGATCTGATGGAAATCAAATCCCATCTCACGGGAGCGCACTTTCCACTCCTTAGGAATGACCTGGTTAAACCGCAAGACCATAGCCTCAATGATCACCTTTTCAGACACCCCTTTAGTGAAATAATAGGTATCGGGAAAAAGATACCCTTCTAGACTCTCGGCCTGGATACCTAGCTTTCTGGCCAAAGCGGGATCATTGGCCGCCTTAATAAATTTTTCCCGATCAGCCAAACCATGATCAGCCAATATGGCCGCAATCTGCCGGATAGTGTATCCTTCCGGAATCGTTACCCGATGACAGATCGATTTGCCATGCTGAAGTATATCAAGAAGCTGGAGTAGATTGATGGCCGGAGTTAGCCGATATTCTCCAGCTTTGATCAGCGTACCATATTTTATCCTGGTCAGCAGTTTAAAAAGCCAAGCTTCACGAATAATCTTCTCCTTCTTGAGGAGCAGAGAAATTTCGCTGATCGGCATCCCCTTTTTGATCTCAATAATCTTCCCCTCAGGGGGGGCAAAGGAGAGAGGCATTCTCAGAGCACCATAGATATGAATGATAAAAAGTACCAGAAGTGTCAGGCCAATAAATGGTATCGTGCCCTTACCAAGAATTCTTCCATACCCTTCGAGAAATTTCATCGCTTTGTTCCAAATATCTGTCCATCTTTCTTTGGGGAATCCTTTCACGATGCTTATTCGGAATAGCTGGTAAAAAATATGGGCTCGATTGTTCGGCTTAACTTCCGATTTTATTTCAATATTTATAATAAAATATTATTTTTTTAATGAAAAATAATATTTTTACCAAAACGTTAAATGAAACATTCCCGGTGAAGAGCAGACCGCTTTTCAGTGGTGAAAAGCAAAACCACATAAGTCAAAGAGCGAAGGAGCGAAGAGCAAGCAAAGAGCGAAGGAGCAAGCAAGGGGCGAAGGACAGCCAGGAGCGAAAGAGCAAGCCAGGGGCAAAGGAGCAAGTAAGGAGCGAAAGACAGCCAGGTCAAGATCGCCGAGCATGAACCAACCATGTCAGTAAGGAATAAAGTCCGCCAGCAGGCCAAAGGATTCGCCAAAATTGCGAGCAAAACCGCATAAGTCAAGGAGCGAAGAGCAAGCCAGGAGCGAAGTAGCAAGTTAAGGAGCGAAGAGCCAGCCAGGGGCGAAGGAGCAAGTAAGGAGCGAAAGACAGCCAGGAGCGAAAGACAGCCAGGTCAAGATCGCCGAGCATGAACCAACCATGTCAGTAAGGATGCGAAGGGTTTGACTAGAATTTTTAGATCCCTCTGAGAATTCCATCTCATGTTCGCCAGATTTTTTAATTTTTTTATTATACCTAACTCTTACTCCTAAATCAATAATCAATACTTCCCTTGAATCCATGAATACTTTTTTATTGGATTATATCTTGCGGCATATCTCACTTTATTTGCCTTCCTTTCGCCTTTGTCTTCTTTTCGTTGTCTTCTTTTCGCCAAGCTATTTACTAGCATGGCGCCTGATATTGACTAGCAGGGCATAGACTATATCAGTGTGAATTATATTGCATATCTTGGGAATTCTCATCCAATGTAGTTATCTTCATAATTTTAAAAACGGAATAGCTTAGTAGCCATAGGCGCTATGAAATATGTTTCATATGATATGAAATAAATTTCATAATTAAATATTTAAAATTAATTAATTATTATTGGTATAATAAATAAGTTATTTAAATTTATTTGAAGTTAAATCTATTAAATTATTTTATCAGTAAATGCTAAATTTATATTAATTTTTTATTATTAAAAATAAATTATTATATATCAGTAAGAATGAAATATTATCATTATTACTTAAAAAAATACAGCCGATATCTAAATTATGATGAGTAATTTAATATAAAACAATAAATTATTTTAAATATCATATTTTTATAAAAAATAAAATTTATATATGGCATATATTTTGCAAAATATTCTCTAGAGAATGTAATCTATATAAATTAATGTTAATTTATTAGAAGTAATTTGAATTTATTAATATTATACTTAATATAAGAAAGGAGAAAAACTATGAAAAAATTTATAAGCTTAATTATTTTATTTTCGATATTGACTATAGCAAGAATAGCAACAGCCCAGGTAAAAACAGTTGAAGGAACAGCTATTATAAAAGGTAAGGTATATATTGGTAACCATCCCCAGTATGCATACACCTGCCCAGGGGTGAACGTACGGTTTTCTCAGCTTTTTGAACCCACAACTACGAACTCCAATGGAGACTATATAGCAAAAAAGAAGGTAGGACCTGATTTCCCAGGTGCTACGGTGGTAGCTATAGGGGATTGGGATCTTACACTTCAGTTTCCTTTTCGTCCATGCGATATACAAATCAATCTTCACTTTCATGGAGAATCAGCGCCTGTTTATTATCCTCCAATAAGTCAATGGCCAAGCCCAATCTATACCTGTATAGCGGATATCCCTCTGCCGGGAGATTTTATTTCAATAAAGCCGGTAGTAGATGTAGATACTGTTTCATCTTCTGTTTCGACAAACGGGATTTTAAGAGGGATTTCGAACTAATTCAGTTTTTTAAAAAATCTTTAAAGCTCTCTTCGTAACAGACTCTCTCTGTTATGAAGAAAAAAGAAAGGAGGTGTTAGTATTGAAGAGAGACGGCCCGTTGTAACTTTTTGTTATGATGTAACTTTTAAAGTATAGCTAAAGACATGTATTGTAATTATTTAATTACTAATTAATTATTTATTAATTTTTATTTATAAGAACTTATAATTAAAGGAGAAAGACAATGAAGAAGTTTGCAAGCTTGGTTATTTCGGTTTTGGCAGTAGTAGTAATGACAGGAATCGCCGCAGCACAACAGCCTATCCAGGGAACGCTTATTATTGATGGTACAGTCAATATTATGGAGTATTCTTATGTCTGTCCAGGGGCGAATATTCAATTTAACCAGATTTTTCCACCCACACAAACAAACTCTAATGGATATTATCGAGTAAGAAAGGTAGTCCAGAATTTCTCAGGTGCTACTAATGTAGTAGCTACGGCTGACTGGACCATGTCACTATTTGCAACAGTAAACATCAAGTTTACGGGAACCTCAGCTCCTGTTAGTTTCCCCGCTGTAGATTGGCCTGGTCAAACTTGGACCCGTACAGCCAATATTTCAGTATATCCTAACTTGGCTTGGGTTACCATGTAAGCTTTAGGATAAATCTGCTAGATGCATAAACTTGCCCCGGTGGGGAGGAAGTAGAATAAAATTCGCTCTTATCCTTACACCGGGGCATTTTTTGAGTCGATAAAGTTCCCGTGGGTAGCTTCAATTGTAAAATTTTTTTACTCCAGTCCAGTTAAAAATATGCGATATGCAGAAATAGAGTTCAAAAAGTTCAAACTGCTCTCATTTTAATTTTATTAGATGCATGCTTAAAGAATAACAAAAGAAAGAGACTCTCATGAAGTTATGAGAATACAGATCTTTCTTCCACGGTTCTCCATTTTGGTGTCTACTATATGAGAGTGGGTTCAAAAATATAAGCCGGCTTGCTTGTATATTTATAGTTAACTTACCTGTTATCCTGTTATAAGGATTAATTTATATATTAATTTATTATAATAAAAAGGAGAGACCATGAAAAAAGGATTAGCGCTCAGCATAACCTTAGTTTTCATGATTATGGCGGGAATATTAGTAGTCCATGTACCTTGGCTGGAAGCAAACACTATCTATGTACCTGATAACTACCCAACTATTAACCAAGCCATTTTTAATGCCGCTGATGGGGATGTAGTTGTTGTTCGCAGTGGAACATATTTTGAGAATGTGTATTTCTGGGGCGATAAGTCTATAACAGTCCAAAGTACCAATCCCGATAACCCTATGATAGTGGCATCCACAATTATTAATGGTAGTAATATTGGAAGCACAGTTACTTTTTATGGATATTCTATACTCAATGGATTTACTGTACAAAATGGAAATGCCGGTGTTGATAATGGGGGAGGAATTAGTTGCTGGTCGTGTTCGCCAGAGATTAAAAATTGTATCATTGTAAATAATAAAGCTGCCAATGGTGGGGGGATTTATTGCTATGACTCCTCAGCAAAAATTACCAACTGTACGATTAGCTATAATACAGCTACGGCTGGTGATGGGGGTGGAATTTGTTGTTCATATAATACTTCACCAGTAATCATTACTGGCTGCATTGTTGAGAGAAATGAAGCCAGTGCTGGCAATGGCGGCGGAATTTACTGCTCCCAGGCCCTAGCGACCATTGAAAACTGTACTATTACTAATAATGGGGCCATACCCTCTTTGGATGATCCCTCTAATCCATTCGATTCTGGCATCAGTACTGGCAACGGTGGGGGAATTTATAGCGATAAATCTTCACTGATCATCAGAAATTGTACGGTTAATAATAATTCATCAACAGCAAGTTCAGATACAATAAATCGTGGAAATTCTGGCCGAGGCGGGGGGATATATTTCTTTGATCTCCCTTCAGAAGACACTGTAGTGGAAGATACAACAATAAATAATAATTCGGCTGAGAATAGTAATGGGACCTTAATATCCTATGGTGGTGGGATATATTGTGCAGCTTCCTCTTTTGCCCCACATTTTATCAATTGTACAATTAATAACAACTCGGCCACTAATGGCGGTGGGATTGCCTGCATGACTAACGCCAGATTGAAAGCCACTGCCTCTGCTATCGAACATAATCATGCTCTTAATTCTGGTGGTGGAATTTATTGTTCCACGGCGGGGATAATCACCATAGACAAATGTACTATTAAAGATAATGAGGCTATAAGCGGGCAAGGCGGCGGAATCTATCGCCAAAAAAGCTCATCTCCAATGACTCTGAGTAACTGTGTATTAGCGGTCAACTTGGCTCGGTTGGGAGAAGGTGGTGGAATCTACAATTATAATAATAGCGCACCGCTGGAATTGATCCATTGTACTATGAGTGGAAATGTCGCCTCCAGCACCACCGGTGGAGCAATCTATAATTACTTATCAAATGCAGTTGTCAAAAACAGTATTATCTGGCTTAACTTGCCAGATGAAATATCTGGCGATGGTCTTGATGTTACCTACTCTGACGTCAGGGGTGGCTATGGTGATCCAGAAGATCACAATATCAATATTGACCCCAAATTTGTTGATCCTGATTCAGGTGACTACCGCCTAAGCGCTAGCTCTCCTTGCATTGATCTGGCGAGATGGCTTGATCCGCCGGTGGCTGAGGATAAAGATTCTCAACCCAGGCCAATGGATGGAAATCATGACGGTAGCTGGGCAAGTGATATGGGGGCTTATGAGGCTGAAGGACCTAATGTGATTAAACTAGATCAATTCACTGCCACCCCAGGGGGCGGACAAATCATCCTCTCCTGGACCACACTGAGCGAGATCGACACCGCAGGATTCAACCTCTGGCGCAGCAATAAAGAGAGCGGAGAATACACCAAGATCAATGCCGCGATTATCCCATCCGAGGGTGGGGCTACCCTGAAGGCAGAGTATTCCTATGTTGATACCACAGCCGCGCCTGGGATTACTTACTTCTATCGCCTAGAAGATATAGACACCCATGGGGTAAGCAACTTTCATGGACCTGTTTCGGCTGCTATTCCAGCCCCGATCTCAATTTATTATTCTCCTATTATTCCATCCTTCTATCCGGCGGGTTTGATGGCGGGTGTGGCCGGGCGACTGTATTCTAACTTTATGTGGCCGTGGCTGCTGTATCCGAGCTGGGTTTGGCCATATTGATTAAGATTATATTAAAAAGTTTTTAAAGGGGCTGATTTTTAGGAGGCGGGGAGATAAAGAAAGGCTTTCCCGCCTCCTTTTGATTCTGAGGCTGAATTAAGTACTGGTTGAATTAAATATTGAATTGCTAATAAATATCTAATTGCTAACTTAAATCTGGACAGATAACAATTAGACAGATAACAATTATCAAATACTTTCTATTTGATACTTTCGGCTTTGTTCTTCTATTGGCTTTGTTCTTCTATTAATTCTTCTATTATTTAAGGAGGATAATTTTTCATGCTTCGCCATACATTTTCCAAGATAGGTTGGACCGTTTCACTGATAATTTTCTCCCTGCTAATTACCCTGGCCCCGCTTCATCTTCATCTACTCCATGCCGAACCAAAAAGCGGTGTAAACAGCGGTGTAAACATAGTCTCTCGGTCGGCCCCACCTACCAAGTCAAAGGAAAGCGTAAAGATTGTCTCTCATGCGACCATTCCAGAGTGCATGGTTGTATTCCAGGCCGAAACCGCAGCGGCTATCAATCTTTATCTTGCCAGATCTGATGGGCAGATCCAACAGTTGACCTACAGTTTTTTCGCTCAAAATCCCAGCTTTTCTCCTGATGGAAAGAGCGTCTTCTTTGAAGATTCGGTGGATGATCCCAAGACAGGCCGAGTATTGTATCAGATCTTCAAACTGGATTTGGAAAGCAAAAAGGTTACCCAGATCTCAAACAATTCAGCCCTTGATTGTAATCCCAGTTGCTCACCAGATGGAAAGCATTTGGCTTTCTGTACCCGGCTAGCAGACCCAAACGCCGATACGTCCTGGCGTATTTACCTTATGGATATAAATGGCCAAAACCGCTCTATCTTAGATACCCAGATAGATACCCAGACAGGTACTGAGGATAAAAACAACACAGGTACTCAGGATAAAATCAACGTTGATCAGCTGACTCCATGCTGGTCGCCGGATGGCTCTAAGATCGCTTTTGTCCAAACCCAACTGCTCAAGATCGAGGGCTTCCCACTGGCCTTTCCGATAGCTACAGCCAAGATCATGGACCTCAAAACCAAGACCTTAACCAAACCATTGCCCGGCGGCTTTGCTGTCAATGAAACGGTCTGGTCTCCTCAAGGGGATAGGATCGCTTTCCGCAGCCATGATCCGATCACCGATACTAAAACCATCTGGACCTTTACCCCGGATGGATCGAGGCTTGAGCGGATAACGGATGGCCCAGATGATGCTCAGCCTGCCTGGTGGCCTGATGGAACCAAGCTTATTTTCGCTCGGCGAAAAGGAAAGGAAGACAAAAAACGGATTATTTGCCTAATTGACCTGAAGACCAAAAAGGTTACCGAGCTGCTATCATCTCAAGAAGCCTCACTGGAGCGTCCGCAGGTTTTACCAATCAAAGCCAATCTGGCTGTCAAACCCGATCAGCGGCACTCCTCCTTACAGAAACTTTCGACACAGAAACTTTCGACTCGCTGAAACTACCCCATTGAGTTTTAAGATTCCCTGGAAAACCCATTGAAATTAGGCGAGTAAAATTGAGGCGAGTAAAATATGGGGATATTTTGAAATTTCCCCCTGAGGGAAAAGCTCCTTGATAAGATCACTCTCTCCACTTCCTTCTCTCGTCAAAAAAGGGGGAGGAAGTGGAGAGCAATTTGTCCAGCCTTTTTTCCCAAGAGCTTCCTTATTTCATCTTCATAATTAAAATTAATGCAATTTATTACAATTTGCTTGATTTGATATTTTCTTTCTGGTAGAATAGTAATGATAAAAATTTTTAACTAATTACTGTAAAATACTAAATAAATTTAGATTCATATAACCTTTTAATCTTAATAACTTCACTACCTTATGGATTTTATTCCGTTATGGATTTTATTCTCTGTTATGGATTTTATTCTACAGAGTCTCTTTCTATGCAGTCTCTAGAGAGTCTATTTCTATGTAGGCTCTCTATGCAGTCTCTCGAAAGAGGTAATTCTTGCTACTCTCAAGAGGAGGTAATTCTTGCAGATTAAACCGATCGACAAGGCTATAGACAGGGCTATAGATGGTTTTTCTCTCAGCCTGTGGCTGTCTATATTAGCTGCCGTAGTTATCTTCTTTGTAGTTATACTACTCTTGGTATTCCCTGATACGGGCTTTGGTCAACAAGAGAAAGGGGATTTGCCGAAGCGGCAGATTCATTTGTCGATTGAAGAGGCGCTGAAGCTTGCCTTTAAAAATAACCGCGACTTGAAGACAGCCCAAAGGACTCTCCTGAGTGCCGAATCAAGCTACCGGGTGGCCAAAGCAAGCTGCTCACCCAAGCTGTCGGGCGATATTTCTACCTCTTATAGCGTATATAACCAAATAAATATGGACCCTTCGGTAGAAAACACTTACCGGGGTGGGGTTGAGGTTAACTTTAGCCTGCCTTTGGATCTATCGGGAAGCATCGACCGATCTCTTCAGCAGGCTTCAATTTCCCTGAGCAGCAGCAAGGCTAACTATATTACGACCTGTCAGAATCTGGTGGTCAGCGTCTGTGAACAATACTACGACCTTATCCGGCTTCAAGAGACCATTACTATTGATCAGGCCCAGGTGAAGATGGCCGAAGAGCAGCTTCGGATCGCCAAAGCTAGAGTAGAAAAGGGAAGAGCCCCAGAGGTTGATGTCATGACTGCTACCGTTCAATTGAACAATGCCAAACAGAGCTTGAAGAGGGATGAGCGGGATTATCTTAATGCCTTAGCTGCCTTGCTGAATACCCTGGTACTTGATCATGGGCTTGAGATTGTGCCCACAACTGAATTAAAATATGTTCCTGAAACCTTTACCTATGAGGAGGCTGAAAAAGAAGCGCTAAAGAGCCGAGTTGAGATGGAAATCGCCCGGCTAAGGCTAGAGTCTGCCCGGATTGCTTTAAAATCCACTTCTGACCCGTATCGGCCTACCTGGTCTTTATCGGCAGGATGGGGGTATCAGGTTTCAGGCACTCGGGTATCAGAAGCCATAGATCAGCGGCCTGATGAGCCAAGCTGGTCAGTAACCACAAGTCTTAATCTGCCGCTTTTTATCTTTGATGGCGGCGTTATTCGAGAGTCGAAAACTCAGGCCATGATCGATCTTGAGCAAGCCGAAGCTGATATCAAGGAAACTATAGATTCAATTAAGCTTGAAATCAAAAGAGAGCTAACGAACTTTGAAAATGCCCAGGAGCGGGTGCAGATTGCCGAGGACAACATCAAGCTGGCCAAGGAAACCTTGAAGATTACCGAGCTTCGATACACGTTAGGGTCGAGCAGTTATCTAGAGCTGGTAGATGCCAGAAATAACCTGCGGACCGCAGAGCTTAATCTGCTGGATGCACTGATCGCCCATACCCTCTCCAAGATCAGGGTGCACAAGGCGCTGGGCAGATCCATAGTTACGGCCACAGGGCAATTAATCAAGGATAATTAGGGGTCGCTCTTATTTATTAGCTACCATTAAGAGACATAACCCTAATAAGAGCTAAGCTCCTTCGAGGATTTATGGTGTCTGATATATAAAAGCGATTAGGGTAATTAATAGCAATTAAGGATAATTATAATATTAAAATAAATAATAAATAATAAATAATCAATATTAATTATAAATAATTAATATTATAAACAATAATTACTATAAGATTATTAGAAGGTTATTATATGCGCAAGATTTCTAAATCTATCCTTTCCGTTTTTATTCTTGTGCCCCTGGCTGGGGTTGGAATCCTTACTATTATGCTCAACTGGGGGAAGGGTTTCAATCCGAATCAGGCGGCTCAACAGGATATTTATACCGTTTCCGCTGGAAACATCTCCTCAACTCTTCATCTTTCCGGCAAGGTCGGCTACCTAATCTCAGAGGATGTTGTCTTTACGGCCAATGCCCGAGTTCAGGAAAGACTGGTCAAAGATGGCGACTGGGTTGAAAAAGGGCAGGTGCTCCTTCGTCTTAATGAGGAAGATCTTAAGTATGAGCTTGAAAATGCACGGATCAAGTACCTAAATGCTAAGGAAAGATTAGCTGAGATCAGAGATTGGCATAATTCATCGACCTATATCTCTTCAAAATCCCAGCTAGACTATGCTATGGCCCGCTGCGAAGAGGCGGAAAAAAAGTATAAAGAAAACCTGGAACTCTATCAGGCTAAGGCTATATCAAAACAAGAGCTTAATAGCTCTGAGTTCGACCTTAAGCGGGCTCGGTCAGACCTTGAGGTCGCCAAGGCTCAGTTTGCGGAAACAGCAGCCAAGGGGGATGAAAAAGCCCTGGAAAAGGCTCGCTCGGAATTCATTATTGCTGATATTGATTTTCGAAAGGCCCAAGAGGCTATGGCCCATCGAGATATTCTGGCCCCTGTCTCAGGCGTAGTTTCCATCAAGCAGAGCAGCAGTTCTAGTTCCGATTCCAGAACCGCTCTGGAGAAGTTATTTTCAAAAAATACCACCGTGTCGGCGGGAGATATCTTTGTAACCATCTCAGATCAGAGCATCCTTACGGTCGATGTCAAGGTGGATGAGTTTGATGTTTATCGAGTTAAAGAAAATCAACCGTGCAAGATATGCATTCCAGCCCTTGGAGGCCGACAATTCTCCGGGCATGTGGCCTCTATTTCACCAATGGCCTCGGAAAACTCACAGGCCTTTTACCTAGTAAGATGTCAGATCAATCAGCTCAATCCGCCACTTAGGCTAGGGATGACTGGACAGGTTGATATCTTCCTAGAAGAGAAGAGAAATGTTTTGGTGGTGCCAACTTCTGCTCTGGTGAAAAAAGAAGGAGTGAGCGGCGTGTATTTGGCCGAGTCCGACCCTCCCCGTTTCTGTCCAGTGCGTGTGGGCTTAAACAATGGCGAGCTAGCAGAGATTTTAAATGGCTTATCAGCTGGCCAGAAGATTTTCCGCATCGTGCCTGCAAAGCTTTTGACTTCTGAATCCAATGGTGCCTAAAGAGAGCGAAGTGCTTGTCAAAATGATAAAAGTTTCTAAAGTTTACCGCAGCGCAGGAATAATCTTCCCTATACTGAAGGAGATTGATCTTGTGGTTTCAAAGGGCGAATTTCTGATTATTATGGGTGCTTCGGGTTCAGGGAAAACAACCCTCCTTAACCTTATCGGATGCCTTGATCGATCAGGGGTATCGGGCACCTACTATTTTCGGGGCAAAAATGTAAACCAGCTCAATGATAACCAGCTTTCTCATCTTCGCAATCGAGAATTCGGCTTTATCTTTCAATCCTTCAATCTCTTGCCTCGATTGTCAGCCTGGCGGAATGTGGAGCTGCCCCTAGTATATCAACAAGTTCAGCCCTCAAAACGCAAAGCGATTGTTAACCAGATGCTCGATCAGGTTGGCCTGACCGGCAAAGGGCATCGGCGTCCGGCCGAACTCTCTGGAGGCGAACAGCAGCGGGTGGCTATTGCTCGCGCCTTGGCTGCTCAACCCTCTCTGCTCCTGGCCGATGAGCCGACCGGAAACCTGGATAGCAAAACCGGTTTTGAGATCATGAACATTATGAAAGAACTCCATAAGCGTGGTATGACCATTATCATGGTTACTCATGATCAAAAATTAGCTAATTATGCAGATCGCACAATTTATATAAAAGATGGCCAAATCTTAAAGGAGTCATAATCACATTGATAATGCAAATTACAGCTGATGAGGCGAATTATAGAAAAATTATAGAAAATTTATCAGAGAGGGAAACACCAGAGAGAGAAAAGCGCCAGAGGAGGGGAGCGCAAGGTGGGGGAGCAGGGAAACCTTATGTACTGGAGGGTTTTGAGGTGTGCTGACCTATGACCTCATTGATACTGCCTGGCATAGCCTCTGGAGCCATCGCTTGCGCTCTATCCTTTCAATTTTAGGTATTGTCATTGGCATCGGATCCTTTTCTCTCATGTATTCGATAGGCGAGGGGGCCAGACGGGCAACGATCGAGAGTATTCAAGAGCTCGGGGCGGATATTCTTAGTGTCCAGCCGAAGGCTACCTCCCCAAGGGGGGCAAGGCTTAAAAGTGCCAAGCTGTCACTTAAGGATGTTGAAGCCATCAGGCAAGAGTGTCCTTCGATTTCAATCGTCTCCCCTGTGGTTAAGGAGCAAGCCTCGTTCTACCGCAAGGGAGATTCGGAAAGCTTCGCCGTAGTGGGAATTACCCCATCATACCAGGAGATGTTCAAGGTTAAAGTGAACAGCGGAAGGCTTATTTCCAATTTCGATCTTGAGTCTCAAAATCAATATTGTCTGGTTGGAAGCGAGGTAGCCGACTTTATTTTTGACGACCAATCCCCGCTGGGCCAATCTCTTCCCATTCAGGGGTATCAATTTAAGGTCATTGGCACCTTGAGCAAACCCAAAAGACTAATAATTGGAATGATTAATATAGAGCGAGAAATCCTCATCCCCTTACCTTTTGTCCAGCGTCTTTTTCATGCTGATGAGCTCAGCGCACTCTATATCCATGCCCAGGATACTAATAAGGCCATAGCTGAGCTTCGTCAATTCTTTCAAACCCGATACGGAGATGAAGCCTCCTTTGAAATAGAAAGCCAGCGGCAGCTTCTTAAAACCCAGGAAAAATTTGTCAAAATATTCGAATACGTCCTTTGGGCAATCAGCAGTATTTCACTACTAGTTGGCGGGATCGGCATTCTGAATATTATGCTGGTCTCAGTTACGGAAAGGCTAAAAGAGGTAGGGATCCGCAGAGCTTTAGGAGCAACCCAAAAATCTATTATGCTCCAGTTTATGGTTGAGTCTATACTTTTATGCATATTTGGCGCCTTTGGTGGTGCTATTCTAGGATTTTTTGGATCAAAATTGATTAGTTATTTATCCCAATTTGCTCCTGTTTTTTCTTTCAAATTACTTCTCATCTCTTTGGTTATCGCCTCCTTTATCGGCATTGTCTTTGGAACGTATCCTGCTATCCTGGCTGCGAAGCAGGATCCAACCCATACCCTTCGATATGACTAGGCCATACCCTACGATATGACTGGGCACTACCTTATTTGGCCTGGCTGGTGCAGAAAATGTAGTAGAAAATATATGACTGGGCATACCTTATTTGGCTTGGCTGGTTCAAGAAAATGCAGTAGAAAATAGCGGGGATAATCTCTTTCGACAAAGCCAAAAAAATTCTGCTGGAAAAACAAGTTGAAATCTGGTATTATGAAGAGTACTTTTTGGGGATTGAATGGTCAATAATACAAGATAATTCAAAGCGATTAACGTTACATTCAATGGAAGGATAAAAATATGTATAGTGTCCTTATTGCTATTCATCTGATTGTCAGTGTGATCATGATTCTGGTAATTATTTTACAGTCCGGCAAAGGGAGTGAAATGGGAGCTGTGTTTGGCGGCGGATCAAGTCAAACGGCTTTTGGAAGCCAGGGTGCGGCAGGATTTTTGGAAAAAACAACCGTGGTCTGCGCGGTGATTTTTATGTTAACCTCTCTTTCTCTGGCTGTCCTGTCATCGAACAGGCAAAGGTCTCTGATTCAAGATGTTACTCCTCAGTCTGGAGAGCAGGCCGCGTCTCCAAAAATGCCAGCGCAGCCATCACCTTCGGCTAAACCTAAGTCTCAGCCAGGGCAGCCTGCGGCTCCATCACCAAAACAATCATCTGCCCCGATGCAGATTCCGGCTCCATCTCCACAGCAGCCGGCAGCGCCGATCCAGCAAACTCCAGCAACTGCACCGCAGCAGCAGGGAAAGTAGGAAAGCTGCGGGGCCTCATCGCGGGTTGAGCTGTCTTGTAGACTGCATCAAAGCCTCAGGGAAAGTATCCTGCCAAGGTATTAGCGACTAGCTAAAACCAAACTGCACCAAAGCAGCAGGGAAAGTAGCTTTGCCGCCGCAAGCATCAGGTTTCTACCCTCGGGCGCAGCGCTGGTGATAGAGTGCCCCACAGTGGCCACCTTGTCAGGGTCCTACCCTCGGACGCACAGGGCTGGTATCTCACTGATTAAGCACATCAGGCAGGGTTAGGCCCCCACGGCGCGCAGCGCGAGTATCTGAGCGCTATTATCTTCCGGCAGCGGCCGACCTAAATTCTAGCAAGCTCCAGCCAGTATGGGGGATGGGCGAATTAACTTTTTGGGAGTGGGAAGAAGAGCTTGGTTAGAAAATCTTGAAGCGCTGGAGCCTAGAAGAAAATCTGACACTGTCAAGATAATTGTTGGAATTATTTTGACTTTTGGGAATAAGTTATCTACAATAGAGTTACTTATCATCAGTAAACATTGGTCCTTTCAGCTCTGGTGAAACAACAATATGGTAAGCCCTGGGCTGAAGAGGGGGGAAAATTCTCAAAAGTCGATGAGTGGTGCAATTGCCAAACGGATATTAATCATTCTGCCAGCAGTGGTTTTGGCCATTCTGGTCCAGTCATATTTCTGGGTTCCAAATTATGATCATCAGACTAGAGGCAATCCACAACGGCTTACCCAATATATTTCTGCTTCGATTGGCGATGTGGCCATAATCAATCCTATCTTGAATGCTGACTCAGCCAGTAGCGAAATCTGCGAAAAGATATTCGATGGCTTGATCGATCGAGATGAGAATCTTAAACTGCGAGGCCGTCTAGCTACGGATTGGAAAATTTATGAAGAGGTTTACTTTGTAGTTAATGACGATCCTGTTTGGATCAGTAAAGGGCTTTCAACCCCTGAGGCGGTAAAGGAAGCTATTGAAAGAGCAGCCTCATCTCCTCAGCCGGAGAATTTCTTCCTAAGAAACATAGATCATCTTGATATTCTGCCCCCATGCACCGAAGAGCGGGTCGTATCCGAGCAGGAAGCAAATGAACAGGGTGAGGGTAAGGAGATCAAGATCAAAGTTAGCATTCGCTATCCAGCGCGAATTAAGGCTACCTTGCGCGAGGTGAATCAGGATTTTTTCACTCAGCTTGAGCCCCTGCTGGGTAGTGGGTATTTCAATCAGAAGCGGCTTTCACCTTATTTAACCATCGACCCTCCTATCTACGATACGCCTGAGCGCCGGACAGCCTATCTGAGCCAGTATCTACCCGTGGTTGAACATAATCCGGTTATTATCTTCAATCTCCGCCGTGGGGTAAGATTTTCCGATGGGCATGAATTTGATGCCGATGATGTGCGGTTTACCTACGAGTCAATCATGGATCCTGCTAACCGCTCACCCCGGATACCTGATTTTGAGCCGGTCAAGACACTGGAAGTGCTCGATAAATACCGGGTGAAAATTACCTATAAACGGCTGTTTCAGCCGGCAATCACTGCCTGGGGGATTGGCATATTGCCAGAGCATCTGCTCAACAAGGAAAGCCTGGCCAGGGAGGCTCGGGAAAAAAACCTTGATCCGGCTGAATTTACTATGCGCCAGAGCGATTTTAACAAACTGCGGCCCATAGGTACAGGTCCATTTACCTTTGTTGAGTGGCGTTCCGATCAGTATATCAAACTGGTCAGAAATGAAAATTATTGGGAAGGTGCACCCCACTACCGAGAATTTATCTGGCGAGTGATACCGGATATGCTGACCCAGGAGCTTGAATTTTATGCTGGAGCAACCGATCATTACGAAGCTCGGGCCCATCAGGTTAATCGGCTAAAGAAAGACAGCAGGTTTCAAAATTTTTCCGGCCTATCCTTCAGCTATACCTACATCGGCTATAATCTGCGTCGCGAGCTTTTTCAGGATAAAAGGGTAAGAAAGGCCTTGACTATGGCTATTAATATTCCAGATATTATCCAATATGTGCTCTATGGAGAGGGAGAGGCTACCACCGGCCCTTTCCTCAAGCAGACAGAGTTTTATAACCATGAGGTCAAGCCACTGCCCTATGATCCTGATGGGGCACTGCAGCTTTTGCGAGAAGCAGGCTGGGAGCGTGACGAGCAGGGTTTTTTGCGCAAGGGAGGGAAATATTTTGAGTTCAGCATTATTACTAATAATGGGAATCCCTACCGTGAGGCTATTTTGATCATTGCTCAGAATGCTTGGAAAAAGCTTGGGATGAAGGTCTCTGCGGATCGTGTGGAATGGTCGGTCTTTCTGGAAAAGCATATCAATGTGGGCAATTTCGATGCTGTGGTGCTAGGATGGAGCATGGGAATTGAGCCTGATCTATATCAGATCTGGCACTCCAGTCAGTCAGGAAATTATCAGCTCAATTTCGTTGGCTATAACAACCCTCAAGCCGATGATTTGATTCTCAAAATTCGCCAAGAGTATGACGAGAAAAAACAGATTGAATATTGCCATAAATTACATGAAATTATTTACGATGATCAGCCCTATACTTTCCTCTATGTCGGACGCTGGACAGCCCTGTTAGACAAAAAAATCGCTATCCTGGAAAGGGATGAGCAAGGGCGGGAAATCATCAAGAGAATTACTCCTACGAAAACAGGCAACTATAGCTTTTATTTTAACAAGTGGATAAAATTTCCACAAGATCCGGTCTTTAGTACAGGATTTGAATAAAAATAAAATTTTAATAAAATACTACACTTTTGCAGAAATTTCTTAGCGCCTTGAAATCCTTGAAAGTTACCTCTAATAGCAAATCCAGTAAAATCAAGGCCTTGGAGAAAAAGTGCAAAAGTATAGTAAAATAAAATAAT
>Ga0078972_1007500_pt1 | contig 24182 bp, 26 predicted proteins | sample YelNatPaOPGAMG01_FD_67568 | JGI IMG/M metagenome (GOLD analysis project Ga0078972, IMG submission 67568) | Hot spring thermophilic microbial communities from Obsidian Pool, Yellowstone National Park, USA - OP-RAMG-01 (SPADES assembly) (version 2) | ecosystem: Environmental > Aquatic > Thermal...
AAAAATTTTAATAGTTTTAGTATCTTTGCTTTCGCCTTTTTTTATGACTTTCATTATTTTGGAAATGCTTAGAAAATATAAAAAATATAATTTAAAAGATTATCATAATGTTTTTATTTACCTTCTTAGTATTTTTAAATAAAGAAAGAGTTTATGAAGAAAATAAATATTCCAAAATTGACAGCTGCTTTATTTATCATTAATGGTATTGTAGGAATTATTGTATTTGTAATGGGTATTTTTTATATAGGGTCATTATATTCTAGTGGATATTTTGGAGAAATTCCTGCTATAATGATTTCTTTAGGAGCTTTTTCAGAAGGTAGTTTATTTTATTTGATTATTGGGTATTTTATTTTAAAAAGAAAAAGTGGAGCAGCAATATTTGGAGCATTATTGCCTACTATAATTATTATACAAGTGCTAGTTGTTATGTTCTTATTTGCTGAAATTGTTCCATTTGAGTTGGTAGATATTTTATTAATTGCAGGAGTAGTAGCTTTTAAAATACTTTTAATTACATTATCGATAAAATGTTGGAAAGAATTTAAGGCATCTTAATTCTAACTACTTAATATAAATCTAAAAATAAATAAGGATTGTATAAAAGTAGTGAATATGAATTTGTATGCGTAATTAAATTGTAAAAGTTATAGAAATAAAGTTGCATATTCTAATTAATTTTAATGCATAATTTTATAAAAAGAAAATGCGCTTTTAAGAAAGAATGATTTTATTTTTCATACTTAAAAAATGATATAAAAATTTTTATTTAACTTCTTCATTAAAAATGAGTAGGGGGTGTAGCCTAGCTAGGTCAAGGCACCGGGCTCCAGAAATTAAAAAAGGAAATAAAATTCCGACGAAAAAGGATGAAGAGTTTCTGGAGCTGGCGAAAAAAGCCGCTATACCCGGCCGTCGTGGGTTCGAATCCCACCACCCCCATTCTTATAAAATAGAGTTTGTTACAAAAATCTTGGTATATTATATATTACTGTCATTTTTTAATCATTATAATATACTGTGATTCACAATTTATAATTGATGACAAAAATTCCAAAAATTCATTTTATGCTTTATTTTGAATGCAAAGATCATAAAGAATTTCTTCGGCGATATTTTATCTTTTAAAAATTTCAAAAATCAATTCTTTTAACTTTCTTATTTTCTTTTAAAAAATTTATTGCTTTCTTTTTATCTTCTACTTTCATTTCTTAGAATAACAAAAAATTTTTTCCATTAATTATAAAAAATTAAGATATAAAATTTTAAAGTATAATTATTGAAAAATATTAAATTAATAAATTTAAATCCATAAAAAAGAGTTTAGGAAATGAATAAAGAAGAATTTATAGAAATATTAAAAGATTATGAAGAAAATATTTGAAAACTTTAAAATTGTGTTTTAGAAGAAGAAACATTTAGTGTTTTACTACTTATATTTTTTTCATTCTTTATCAAGTTTAAAATTAACGATAAATAAGTGATGATAAAAAATGTCTCTTGATAAATTACCCGAAGAATGGAAATATTTTATTTTTTAAAAATAAGGGAGTTTGAGGATTTTTCATAAAATTCATTGTGTTAATTAGTGCAAATCTACACTATAGATAAGCTTCATTCTTTATTTCGTTAAAGTAAATTCATTCACTTTTTAAGCTTCCTTTTCTTCTTAAAAAATAAAGAATAAGAATAGAGAAAGATAATATTATAAATATGCCTCTTATTCTACTATGAGCGTAATTAATACTTTCTTCAGCCAATATTGTTTTTCCCTCTTTAATATAATTTTTTGCTTCTTCCATAGCTAAATAATAATCTCTTATGTTAAGAAAGATTATGAAAAATAAAATTACTATATAGATTATTGTAATAATCTTAATGCTTTCTTTCTTTTTCATATTACTTTATTAAGCTCACTAATCTTACTAGATTTATAATTTTTCAAGATTTTCTAATAAAATATTAAACGATTTAACACCAAGATACCATGCACCTTGATTAAATTTAATAGCTGATACATGTAATTTATCGCATATCTCTACAATCTTTTCTCTTATCTTGAATTCATTAACATTTTTTAATTCTTTATTTGAAAGCTTTGGAGACTCGATTATTTCTAATTCATTTGCAATTTTTCGTACCCAAGTATCTATTGGTTGAAAATATATCATATCTTCTTTTTTGATGGAATCTTCAAGATTATTAATACATACTAAATCTCTTAAGTAAAGAGATGTTATTTTTGGTCCTACCGATTCTATACCATTAGGTCTCTTTGATTTTTGTAATTCATAGAAGTGGTCTTTTATCTCTTTTTGTTTTATCTTATTAAGAGAATATGCTACAATATTTTTATGTTCAAGATTTGAAATAAAATTAAAATAAGAAATAATCATTTTAATATCTCTTTCTCTTCCTATTTTACCTTTACCAATGTTTTTACTTAATTCATTTTTAAGTTCTTTCCAATTAGTATCTTTTAAACGTTGGAATTCTTTATCTCTTTGATATTGATTATCAAAGTATTTACTTAGAATTTCAATGGCTTTCTCTTCTACTTTTTTTGATATATCATCTCTTCTTCCTTGATAAAAAGCTCTACTAAAAAAGAATTTTGAAGCTTCCCACCAATCACTTTCTACTTTTTCTATGTCTATATTATGAGTTTTAAAGTATTCCTTACTAAGATATTCTTTAATAAACCTATCACCAAATTCAACTACCTTTTTTATTTTTTCATTTAACATAATTAAAACCTTTAGCTAAAATCTTATTATGCACCACAAATATTTAAATATTTTAAAAATAAAAGAAGAAATAATTAAGAATAAAATTATTCCAATTGATAAAGCAAGAAAAATAAAAAATGAAGATTTGAAAGCATTAAACAATATTGAAAATATTTCAAAAGAGGAGGAAGAAAGATTGAAAGAATTAGAATTGATTAGATATATAGGTGGAAAAATAACATTAACAAATTCTGAAAAGAAGTATTAAAAGTAATTAGAAAATATTTGATGAAAGAATGATAATATAAATAGATATTTGGCAAAGAAAAATTATTCTTTATGAATAAACTTTCTTAATACGAATCCCAGCATTAAACCCATAACCAGTAACACAATACATATTATTATTGATATTGTGTAGTCAGGCTTAATCTTTAATGTAGAGATTATTGTAGTGATTACAGTAAAGGTTTTTGTAATAGAGGTAGTCATAATTAAAGTACTAGTAGTTGTTACTGAAATTGGTGCAATTGTTTTGGTTTTTGTAATTGTTTGTGTTATAGTTTCTTTAGTCAATTTTATAATTGTCTTTGGACTCACCTCTTCCATTCTATGTAATAACTCGTCGTATATATTATCATCAATTGGAAAGTTTAATTCCCTAAATTCAGAGCGTAAATCTTTTCCAAAACCATAAGATAGTGCTGCTATCATGAGAGTAGACCTGAAGGCATTAGCTGTAGGAGAATTATCAAACTGCCCATACCTTTCTTTATCTTTTTCTTCGAATGTCTGTAAAAGAGACATCATTTTCTTTAATGGAGAAGTATAATTACCTAATTTTTCTGCATTTAGAAAGAATTTATAAGCAATAGTCATAAATGTATTAAATGTTTCATCTTCTGGAGTAGTAGGGTCATTCCATGAAGAAAACTTCTTTCCAGAACTCGTATATTTTTCATAGGATAGTCTCACAAGCTTCATGGTTTGTATTGCACTATCTTCTATTTCAAAAATTATATCTTTACCAAGACCATATTTTTCTCCATAATTAACCAATTCGTATGCAGTAGCATGTTGGAATATTTGAGCCATAGTCTCAGAAAATATAGCATTAGCCGGACCGTCTATCTTACCTCCATAGAAATAATTAGAGGGGCTATTCAGAGTTATAATATGACCTAATTCATGGAAGAACGAAGACCAAGCAACATATCCATTCCTAATAAGACAATCCCCAACAACTATAGCCATAGGATGTGTATACCATAAAACATACGCACCGGGAAAACTTGGATCTCTTAAAACAACTACTTTTAAATTTCCATCAACACTATATACATTATCATTAGCAAAATTTTTCTGAATTAGTAAAGCAATAGTTAATATATACTCTATAATAGTCCTATTTATTAATGTAAAAAAACTATCGTCAAAATAAGTTAAATTTTTAGGTACTCCATATCCAGGAATTCTACTTATTAGGGTTATATTATAATCAGGAATAGATACATTACGACTAAAAAGAATAGTATTATTGAATTTTATAGATGGAGGGATAAAACGAACTAGAATTTGAGCAGTATCTATTGTCCCATCAGAATAATGTGAGGTAACTTTGACGATATAATTTCTATTTTTATCGTGATAAATATGCCTTTGTGGAAACCAACCACTATGAACCAATCCATCTCCCCAATCAAATGTAAATGGAATATTAGGTCTTTTGGTATCTACTCCATTAATAATAACTTCTCCAGTATTTTTATTTATACTAACAATAAATACCGTTAGAGTAGACAAATTACCTATAAGTATATTTTTAAAATTAAATGAAACATTATCACTATAATCATTCGCTATGTTAAATAACGAATTTTCTTTAACATTGTTTACTAATGAAAAAGATATTCCAATATTTTCAATCAATAGAAGTACAAGAATAACTAAACTTAACATAATTAAGAACTTGGAGAATTTATAACTAAACATATCATTATCTCACTCAACAGTAATATTTTTTGCCAATATATAAAAATTCTGTTAGTTAATAAAGAAAATAAATAAATGAAAATTCGAAACCAACGTTCAATAAGGTTCATAAAAGTTTAATAAAGTTTATTTATTATTATGAAAATTAAAAAAATATAAAAATAAAACTTATTATATATAGAATAAATGTATAAGAAAATAAAAAGATAAATAAAAGTGATGGTGAATGGGGACTGGAACAAAAATAATAATTTTAGTTTTAGTGTTGATTATAGCTATAGGATTTGCTATCCCTATTTATCAGCTTAATGAACTTCGTAATAAAATAACAGTAGAAAGTATCGAGTTACGAAAAATTAATCCTAAAGGAGACATATTTGGTATTCCAACGACAGTTGAACTAAGCTTTGATGTGAATATTAATAACCCTACGCCCTATACACTTGACATCGAACGAATAACCTATACGATTTATCTACAAAATATAAAAATTCATGAAGGGGCAAAACATGATATTACTATTCCAGCTAATTCACGGACACCTATTTCCTTTGAAATTGAGATAGATATCGCAGAAGCTGTATCAACTATAGTCGATATGATGAAGCATGGCGTAATCGAATGTCGAATTACTGGAATTATCGATGTACCAATAAAACTTTTTGGAGTTATAAAGTTTTTTTCCTTCTCTATTCCTTACGATAAAGTTAGTTCGTTATCTCTAACATCACCAATTACATTCACACCAGTTGTCGTAATAGATGCTGGATGGAATCCTACGGTTATACCACTTGGTAGAACTACTACTGCTTATGTGGTTCTTAAAAGTAGTGAAGCTGTAAGTGGAGTTGTGAAGCTTGTGATAAAAAAGGACTTAGTACTTCAACCTGATCAAGAAGTAGCCAGTGAAGAATTTTATATTTCTCTACATGGGGAAAAAAGTATCGAAGTTCAATTCACTCCAACAGAACCCACTTCTATTTCTCTCCGAGGCTACTATATCGAAGTCTATTTCAATGATGAGAAAATATACTCTATGCCAGATTCTTATCCCCCAAGGTTAAAAGTGCTAGGTTTCTCTCTTAAATATTTAAATACAAGGTTTGAGGGAAACGGAAAGAGTGGATCTATTATTAGCGTGCCTATTGGTACGATTGTAGAGGTATATGTCGAAATAGATATTGAAACTCCAGTAAGTGGCACTTTGAGTGCCGAAATCTGTAAAGACTATCGATTAGCACCAGATGTGATATTTACAACACTTACAAAATCAATTGAGTTGGCAGAAGGTCAACATTGGGTATATCTCGGCTCATTCATTGCTGATGAGAAAACGAATGGATTTCGCCAGTATTTCATACGAGTTTTATGGGAAAATCAATTGATATTTGATCCGACGGATCCTGATACAAGACCTCACGTAACGACATTTGCACCATCTGTTGTAACAGAAACTTACCAACATACTATTACACAAACTACAACATATGAGGGAAAAGTTACAGGGGAACTCATATTTTCTGATGTAAAATTCGTAGGAGCTGGAAAAGAGGGACAAATAATCTCAGTTCCTGTTGGTACTACGGTTGATATTTATGTAGCTGTTAGCGTATTAAAAGCACCAGTAGAAGGAATGTTAACTATAGAAGTTCGTAAGGATGTTGTCTGGAAAACTGATCAATTAGTAGTGATGCTTACAAAAACAGTTAGTTTAACCACCGGCACACATTGGGTTCACATAGGCAATTTTATTGCTAGTGATAAAACAGGCAACTTGCCAGGTAATACTCGACAGTACTTCATAAAAGTAAGATGGAATGGGTTGCTCATATTCGATTCAGCAGAACCAAATACAAGACCTCATGTGACAACTTACTAGTAAAAAAGTTAATAATGAAGTTAGCCATACGTTTCTTCTCGCTTACAGTATAACGATAAAATATGAATAGGATGTATATTTTGTTAGGAGGCTTATTTAAATGCTTATAAGAACTTATAGATATGTGGTGTATTTCCTTGATGAGTTTTTACATGTTTATCGATTATTTTTCTAATCCTTATACACCAATTTTGTTCTCTTTTTCGTTTCTATCTTTTGGTTTTACCCTTACCTTCTTGCTACCTTCACTTCAATAGAACTCGCCGAAGACGAGTTCTTAGGTTATTTTCTTGAGTTATATCGATTCCACGCATCTTATAATAACTTATAGTAGAAGATATGCATTTGCATAGAGTATTAAAAATTTATGGAGTCAGGCCGATTGATTAGTACGATTATCTTAACTATTCTGTTTTTTCTAGTAGTTTTTAGCTATGTTTAGAATAAAACTAAATTTTAGAAATATTTATAGTTACTTTTTAATTTCTAAAATAAAGATATTCTAACTACAAAATAGATATTCAAACAAATAACTATAAGCTGAATATGAATTTCTAATAAGATTAACTTTAAAATTAGGAAAGAATAAAAAAACAGAGGGGCATTCATTTTAAAAATTCTAAGATATAGAATTAAAAATAAAAACTTATATAAAAAACTTATAGGATATATCAATGAGAGTTGTAATGTATAATAACTCTAAAATCTTAATACCTCTGGTTTTCATGCTTTTAATTTCTGCTATTTTAACTATTCATGCTACAAACGATTCGATCATTATACATACTGAAAGCTCTGAAACTATTACTATTGGTAGATGGGAGCTTACTTGGCCGCTTGATGATTATCGTATAGATTTTTATGTTATTCCAAGCTTTAAAGGCGATAATAAATTATCATGGTCTATAGATAAAAATTTAATTTCACCTGGTGAAGAACTACATATTACTGTTAATCTTGAAGAAGGGAAACATGATTATAGAATGGGCTTTAGAGCTATAATAATAAAAAAGTCTACAAGTGAAATTATTTTTGATAAAACTGTTGAAATACCTGTAACTATAAGTGTGCCAGGAAGATGGTCATCACCATCTGTAACTATTCCAGTAATACCCTTCGAGATTGCAGGTTTCCCTGTTGAATTAAGTATTACGTATCGTTTTTCATTTGTTACAAGATACTTTATTATGTTTACTACATATGGTTTAGACCCATCAGAAAGAAATTTAGAATTTGCAATAGCTACATCAACGACTATTGATTTTAAAAAAATATCAGGTGTAGGTGCTGAAGTTCAACTTACAGATGCTGCAGTTAAAATTCAAGGGGAAGTTACGATCTCGGCTGGTCTTTCGATAGCAGGAATTCCAACACCTTTTAAGAAAGACTTTGCAACTGTACCTATAACTGATTGGGTAGTACATAGTACTCAAAATATTAGCATAGCTTTACTAAAAACACCAATAAGAGTAGATATTCAACCTAGTTCTATATTGGTGAATCTTGGTGAACCAGTCACAATAAGTGGGCAGGTATCACCACCAGTTAATGATGTACAAATACAAATCATCGTTGAGAATGCTATTGTTGGTACTGCTAAAACCGATGAGGGAGGGGTGTTCACTTTTACATGGTCCCCTTCTTATAATGGTGTATTTTCAATAATTCTTAAACCCCTAGAAACGAAGTATATAATTCCTGGAGAAGCTGCAACTCTTAAGCTTATAGTTAATAAGCCTCCTGAAGCTTCTTTTACGTTTTCTCCAACAAATCCAGTAATTGGAGAAAGCATTCAATTTATAGATACATCTAATGATATAGATGGGCAAGTAATAATGTGGATATGGGACTTTGGCGATGGAACTACATCTACAGAAAAAAACCCTACACACATATACCATGTTGAAGGAACATATACTGTAAGTCTTACTGTAACCGATAATAATAATGCAAAAAGTGCCTTTGTACAGACAATCAAAGTAGCCAAAGTCATAACAGTTATTTCTTCAAGTTCTGTGACAATTACCCCTTCTCAACCAACTATCGAACTATCATTTATCGTAATCATTATCGTTCTTGTAGCAATTATTACAGTACTACTAATTATTATAGTATTATTAATAAAACGTTTAAGCAAAACCGAGGGAAAATAATTAAAAGAAATATGCAAAAATGAAATTATAATGATGGTAACAACTCCATGAATGAATTTTAGACATACTTGTTAGAGAAAAGTTAAAAATGCTTGGATATAATCTCCCTTACTTCAAGAAATCTTTTGCACCCCCTCATATATTTCTCATTAAATGCAATTTATAGAAGCTGGGTTAGAAATCCAGAAATAATGGCTGTTTTCACGATTGAAGAATTAAAAGAAATGAGTGAAAATTTATGCAAATTTGCAGAATCATTTTTAGAATATGATATGAAAGTAACTGAGAGAATAACTCAAAAAAAGATAAAGAAAAAAGAAACAAAATTGTATACAACATAAATATTATTCAATTTATTTTATCCTTGCAATTATTATATGGACATTGTTTTAACAATAGGTGCTACCTTTGAAGAACAATTTCTACATTTCGCATTATCAAAAAGGTTAAATCTTTTTGTATTATTGTTATCTTATGCATAAAAGAGCTCATATTAGCATCGCTAGAGCAATATTCAGGAAGCTAAACCTATCCAGAGATTATGAAAAAATTTTCATTAGGGCTATTGTTGAACCTGATAATTGGAGGCGGAGAAATCCTCGTTATAAACATCATTACCTCCAGTATAATACAATACTTGAGAATATTAAGCAGGCAAGAAGGGCATATATGAATGGTAATATTTCAACATGTCTCTGGCACTTAGGCATTGCCTTACATTTTATTCAAGATGCTTTCATACCCTCTTCAAGAACTCAAGAGCTTCAAAAAATTCATGCACACCTTGAAAAGAAAATGAAATCCTATAAAAGCGAAAACTCTCTCTACATAAATGGTATCATTAATGAAAGTTTCATAATCTCTTCACCAAAATTTATCAAAAGCATACTCTCAAGCATTAAATGGATTTATAATGAGGAGGGTTTAGAAGTAATCGTGAAAGTATCAGCAACAGTTATGTCAGCAGTCTTCGGTCCAAAGGATCCACCAAGTGGTCTTCATGAAAAATATATAATGCTTAAGGAGAATCATAATAAGCGGTTTTAAAAGCATCCATCATATCGCTGATAAGCATAGTCGTTGGCTCTATTTTAACGCTACTCTTCAGCGTTTCCTTCATCCTTTCCTTTAATATAATATTCTTCATTATAGTGCCAAGTCTAACTTATGAAAAAATTGTTTCAAGTGATAAAGAGTTTTATGAGGTGAAAGAAGAGGCCGATTGGTATGGCATCAAATAAAATGTGAGCCTCATGGTTATAATCTACTAAATCAATTTTCTCTAAACTTCCCTTTTGTTATTAGTAATTCATAATTAGATTTCCCTTAAAGTGATGAAAATGAATATTAAAATATTAAACTATTTTATAAATTTCTTTATTTTCCTATCTGAAAATACAATATACCATATTCTTTTATTTATTCCAATAATAGCATTAATTTTCTTACTTCTTGAAGAAAAAAGCAATTGGAGGATTGCATCCAAAAGCATATGCATATTTATGGATTTATTTTTTACTTCCTTCAAATTAAATTTCAATTACATATCACCTATAGTTTCGCATATTCTGGTAAACTTCCTACTTTCTAACCCCACATCGTAGTTTCAGCAAAATAATTATAAAATACTTATGGAAGTTAATATGATCTATGAATAAAAGCTTGGAAATAAACTCGATTAGAAAATATTTGTTACGACTTATTTATGAGTAATTCGATTTCGAGCTACATAATCTTTTGATAAATATATACAACATGGATTTAAAAAATCTATGGAATCTTGTTTTAGTAAATTTAAGAAAAAATAAAACATTTTAATGTTTGTTTTCTAACTTACAGGCTAAGCAATAGATAAATTCGTGATGACTTAAAGTTGATGACCCTGCATTTCGATCATAGATAAAATATATATCTTAGTATGAGAACTATTAAGATATTACTGACGAGGAGAACAATTTTATGAGTTTAGATGCACGCAATAAAGTCATTAAGATAGTTTCTGAAAAATTAGGCTTTTCTTTTAAAGAAGAAGACCTTTCTCCAAAGCTTCGTGGACAAATTGGAACAATTGCAATAGAAATAGATAAAGCAGATGCACTTCGCATAGCAAGTAAGTATTACGAAAGAGAGGCAAGCAAGTTTCTTGGTTATGCTGTACTATGTGGTATAATTGGCATATTTTTACTATTATTTACAGCACTAACTCTTATCGCTGTACTCCCTGGTTTGTTGTTCTTAGGTATTGCCTATATTTTATATAACATTTCAATGCGTGAAGAGAGAAAGGCAAGAGATATCCGTTCCAAGGTAAATGAGATATGGACTGAAGTTATTAAAAATATACTCCAGCTTTCTGAATTAATTTATTCCGAGCTTTCTGCTCTTTATGAGGCTCGTGTTAGACCTACTATCAGGCAAATCACAATAGATTTTGCAAGTATAATACAAGCCGTTAAAGATAAGGGAATAATTTTAGGAACAATAGAGTGCCCTTATTGCAAAGCTCCTATAGAGCTCCCTGCAAAAGGAGAATCTTTTAAATGTCAATATTGTGGCAAGATGATCAAAGCTATAGACATATTTGATAAACTAAAGAGCATCTTAGCTCCTAATTAACTAGAGCTCATAGAAAAAATAAATATAAAATCTGGCTAAAAGATTTTTTCTACAAGCCGCGTAGAGAATAGATTTAAAAATAAATAAACTAATATGGAGTTAAATAAATGAGAATAAACTAAGTAAATTAAAAATATTAAAATAAAATTTATATTATTATGTGTTTTTTATAAAATTATGAGCGGGGTTTTTTCTGTAGTGTATATAAGAGTACATCCCAATTTTCAGAAAAAAGAAAATGTTAGAATATATTTAGCACCCGACGAAATAAATATTGCCCCTATTGCTATAAAAATTAAGTATAATAATATTGAAAAAAGGGAGGAAAATGTTTAAGAAAAACATTTTTAAAAATATTCTAATAATCGGTTTTATATTATTCTTGCTTATGGCATTAGGTGGAGCGTATATAGAGAATACTGAGTTAAGAGAAGAAAATGTTAAGTTAAAAACAGAAAAAGCTACTGTAACTGTTATGGAAACTAAAACTATGACCATTGGTGAAACTGCTACTATTAGTAAAACGATTATAACAACTATTACACATGAAAAATCTATAACATTTACAACTAAAATTATAAGCATTTCAACATATAGTGTGACTGTATTTAGTTTCAAAACAATTACTGTAACCACAACACCTACTATGATCCCAACAATTACAACCACTCAAGCAACTGTAAGAACTGAAACAGCATCAACAACTACAGTTACTACAACACAACCAATTATTTCAATTTATATAAATGAAGTTGAAGCTAATCCGCCTGGTGGAGATGAAGGTAATGAATGGATCGAACTTTATAATCCTAATAACTTTGACATTAATTTAAAAGATTGGTGTGTTTCTACTACTCATGGAGCAACTGTAACAATTCGCTTTGTTAGCGAAGTAATTCCTGCTAAAGGTTATCTTATTGTAAGATATAGTGGTCAATGGATAGATAATGAAGATGAATCGTTAGAATTATTTGATTCTCAAGGAAGAAGGGTAGATTCAACACCATTGTTAAATGATCCGTATAATGATAATAGAAGTTGGCAAAGAGTTCCAGATGGCTCAGATAACTGGAAATTTAAAACAGCAACACCAAATGCATCAAATTAATTAAAAATTTTTAAAGGAAGGTTATAGTAATTCTTTTGGGAGGATAGCTTTTGGAGAAAGGACAGGAATTAGAAAGTAAGATTGAAAGATTCTTTCAGCTTAAAGGGTATAAAACCCAAAGAAATATAGTGCTTGAAGGTAAATCTGGAGGGAAACATGAAATAGATGTTTTAGCTGAAAAGTCAGATGAAGTAACAACTTTTAGATTAATGATTGAATGTAAAGCTTGGGATAAACCTATAGAGAAGGATGTTGTTTCAAAAGTATCTTATGTTTTAAGAGATTTAGGCTTAGATAAGGCAATCATAGTTAGTCTTAAAGGATGGAGGATTGGAGCTGAAAAGTCAGCAAAAGAGTTAGGAATTGAACTTTGGGGGCGAGATGAAATTGAAGAGAAATTGGGAAAAATTGCGATAGCGGAATTAGAAACTATCGAGTTCAAAAAAGTTGTAAAAGGATTTCCTCTAATGATAAATATAGAACAAATTATATCTTTAATAGAAAGTGAAAGTAAAAAGCTACTCAGTTTTGGAAAAGAAGAAATTATATGGACTAAGTTAGTTTGGCTTCCTTGTTATCTATTTCAGATTAGTTGTTCAAGAATAGAAGGTATTGTAAGGAAAAATATCAAAACAATGAAAATTTGGAATTTATATGAAGCACTTATGGGAAGTTGGCTTCTTAGGTTTGAAAATGAACCTTATTTAGAAGAAATAGCAGTTGAGGATATTATACAACCAAGAATAAAGTCTACTAAAGTGAAGAATAGAATTCTCAAAACTTTAGAAAAATGTTTAGAAGTCCTAACTCTTAAAGCTAAAGAAAGGTATGCAAAAATGCTGGAAATTATGGGAATACCTTTGCCTGTTACAAACATTAATGTAGATAGTATTACTGAAATATTTTATCCCTTTTATATATCTCTTTTGAGAAAAGGTGAAAAAGAAAGGATTATTGCAATCGATGGCAGAAATGGAAACATAAATAAAACAGTTAGTAACATCCTTACAAATAATTTAAGTTATATAAAAGAATCATTAAAATTAGACTAATATTTTGATTAAAAGAAGTAATGTTAAACATCAAGGAGAATAAAAATTTCTTAATTATGAAATATTTTACTTCGTTCATTTTTTCTTATCTTTTATTAAATAATTTAAGTAAAAGTTACTCCAACTACTTTTCCGCCCGTTGCCTCGATTTTAACATTAAAATATTTAAATTCAGTTTGTTCAGGAGAAAGAAAACTCTTAGGTCTAACAATTATTTCAGCTTTTCCATTTATATCATAAATTAAAAGATTTCCAAGTTGTTTTAAATCAGTTGATTCGATAGCAACAATTTTTATAGGTAAATTTCCTACATAATTTTTTATTCTTGTGTTAACCACTCGAGTAGCAATTCTTTCTGCCTCTTCCAAATCTATTATTTTTTCAGAACCAGAACTCATATAGAAAAGAAATGCATATTTATATTTAAATTTTAGAAAAGCATTTTCGTAAGAAAGAAATAATGAAATTAGAAATTAATGTTTATTAAAGTTCACAAAAGTTTAATAAAGTTTATTTATCATTATTATATAAAATTTAAAAATTAAATAAAGAAATTATAAAAAAATAAAACTTATATTGGAAAATAAAGAAAAATTAGAAAAATTTAAATTAAACCATAAAGCATAATATTATGTTAAATTATAAGGGAAAGAGAGAGGTTAAAAAATGAATGTAAGGAAAGGTATATCATTTATAACAGTATTTGGGATTATTGTAGCTATTATTTGTGCTTTATTAATTGGATTTAGTTTAGGACAATTTTTAAAAACAACCGAAATAGCAACCGCAAGCTATATTCCTACTACAATAACTACTACCAAACATTCATTTCCACAACTACTATTACTATGAAAGAAACAATTACAACTATTTTATTACTTACACCAACTATAAGCCCTACGATTACTGAAGCTTATTCATTAAAAGTTTTAGAAGTAGTTTTAGATGCAGTTTCAGAAGAAGGTTATAATTATTATATCATGGCATTAGAAGCAAAATATTTAGGAGATAAATCTTGGAGTTTTTATCCAATTTATATTACGCTCTTAAGTGATGCAGGATATAAATATGACATTGCACTCACTGTTGCAATGAGGCAAAGCATATCTTCTGCAGATCTTGGAAAAGGAGAAGCTACAAAAGGCCAAATAGCATTTAAGCTTCCAAAAAATGAAAAACCTACTAAGTTAATTTATGATGATAAATTGCATGATATAAAACTTGAGATAACTGATATTCCAGAACCAACTAAACAGGTTTCCTATATATACTTAGTTGAAACCAACATTCAATCAAAATATTCATTTATTACTGCAGTAGCTTCATTAAAAACCACAGGACCAATATTCTATTCTGGTGAAACCATTAAAATTGATGTGGAAATAAGTTATAGTAAATGGATAGATAATCCAGAAACAATTCAAATAAAATCTATAACAGCTGAAGGTTTTGAGATAATAAAGATTGATCCGAATCTACCTGTAGAAGTAAAAGATGGAGAGAAAGTTGTAATAAGCCTAGAATTGAAAGTACCTCAAGAAGGATATAAAGGAAATATAAAGCTTACAATAACAGCATAAAAAATATTAAACTCTAGAAGAAAATAGAATTGAAAAGAGGTAAAGAGAAATGAGACCTATTGTCTGGGGTTTAATTTTAACTGTGTTAGGGGCTTTCTTTTGGATATTGTTTAGTGTAGTCTTTGGTATAGTAGCTGGAATTTCTGGTGAAATGCATCCTTTTTACATGGCTTTAATATACATTTCTGGGCTTGCAATGCTCTTTAGTTTGCCAATTACAGCAATTATTGAAATATATCATTGGTTAAAAAAGAAAAAGAAAGTAAAGGAAGCTTAAAAAATGGAAAATCTTGAAATCCTACTATATATTAAAGTATTTAGCAAAGTATTTTAAATAATGGATTTACAAACTTAAAAGAAAGCTTATAATAAAAAAGGAAAAAAGATTAACTTCTTATTAATAAATTATTACTTAACTTTATATTTATTTTTTAAATATAACTTCTTTTATTAATTTTTGAATATTTTGTTTGGCGATATCTCTTTCTCTTGGATCAGCTACTGCAACATAAATTTTAATTTTAGGTTCTATATCTGATCTAAAGGTCCATAGATTAACATTTGAATTTGTATCTTTTAATGTAATAAAACAACCTGCAAGTTCAGGATAATCTGGAGAAGCTATATCTACTACGTATGAAAGCATTCTCTCAAAGTCTTCTAACTTAATATTCCCTCTTTCTCGATATTTTGCATCAATTATTACTCTTGAATTGTTCATCGATATTACATAGTCAGGTCTAGGAAGATGTGATATAGCTTTTCCAATTAAGTTACTCCACTCACTATAAATATAATTAAACAAAAGTTTTGAATGATCATAAAGGAATACTAATCCTCCATTTTCTTTTAATGTTTTCGAAAAATTGAACATTTTTACAAATTCATCATTTATTAATTTGAGATTCCATAATTCATATACTTTAGCTGATGGAAGGGGCATTATCGGAATTTCTTCTTTCCAAGGTGCTAATACATGCTCTGTTAATGGAGTTTTTTCCATAAGATATGCAAGATAAAGATATGAGATTATTTTTATGAATTCTTTAGTTGAAGATGCATGTATTATTTCTTCTATAGTTTCAGGAGTTTCGATAAATGAATATATTGCTTGAGAATAAACATCAAACAGATGTTCTATAGAAAGAAAATAAGCATGGCGTTTAATATATTTATTTAAAATATTTGAAATCTCTCCTATTTTATTCTCATATTTTACTTTTTCATTTGATAATTCTTCCAATAGAGTTTGATGAAACTTAACTAGCATTATTCTTGGAAGTTTTGCATATGCCAACTTTCTTCTTTTCATTGGAAAAACATTTTTTACTTTCCATTTTATATATCCTTTAAAATCTATTTTACCATAAATTCCATGAATATACTTTTTTTCTTCTTCGATTTCAATAGGTAATCCTTCCATAATTGCAAGTTCTGTAAGAGCTGAAAGTAAGAAACTATAAAGTATATCTCGCTTTACCGATGAAGAAGAAAATATTCCTTGAAATATTATTGAAAGAGAAGGTAATCCATATGTTAAAGCAAATTCTACAACATCATTTAACATATTCTCAAATGCTTTTTTTCCTATTTTTGGTTCAATTAAGATATATACATCCTCACCTAAAGTTTTTGAATAAAAACGATATACTGCTATCCATTGGCCAAGATTTAGTCTATCATTATAAATTCCTGGTGAGCTACTTTCTATATGGATTCCACTAAATCCCTGTTCTCGCAATTGACGTATAATCCTATTAATTTTACCATCAATAAAATCGATTATTTCATCGTAAATATTTTCAGCTTTTTGCATGTCCACTTTAATAGAATTTTGAATAATTTTAATAAGTTCTTCTTTTGTATAGTCTATATCTTCATTTAATATTAATTCTTTCATTAGAAAATTCTATACTCCTTCTTAAGTTTTTCTATTAATGTTACACTTTTATTTAAATTAAGATTTTTAATTTCTTTATAAAATTCATTTATTTTTTCACTTAATTCCTTCTTCCCTCCATATATTTCAAGCTCTTCCATACGAATTTTAGATCCTAATACATCCAATTGAGGAAGTATATAAGCTGAAGTAGCCTCATCTAATGCATAAAGTAACTCATTAATAGTAAGCACTCTAGATTTAAGAGAAAAGAAAACTATTAAAAATTTTAGAGCATCTACCATTTGTGCATAGCCTATATCAATTATTCCATTTATTGTTAAGTATTTTGAAATAGCTACTATCAAATTCATCGCTTTTAAAAAATCTTCTGGATAATTTGCTTGATCAATTATTCTTTTAATCTTATCAAAATTTTCTTTACTAATAACACAATAATCTTCATATTCATCATTAGAAAACATTAACAATTGACTTTTAGCTTCATTAAAGCACTCTTCCATTTTATCATCATCTATATAATCTTTGAACTTTCCAAATTCTATTTTTTCTATGTTATATTTTTCTTCATAAGAAGATAATGGCGATTTAATTTCTATAAATGCAAATCTTCGCATTAAAGCAAATCCTAATCTAAATAATAAAGTTCTATCGTAACTATTCATTGTAGCTATTATTCTAAATGAATATGGGATCCTTAATCCATTTTTTCTATTACTAAGTAGTATAGCTTCTTCATCGATTTTACTTAATTCTTCTTCAGATAATAAACTAAAATCTTTTCTATGCTCAACATCTAAAAGTGTGAATGCTTTTCCGAATGCCAGATCAATATTACATCTATTTATTTCATCTATTATAAGCCATACTGGAAGTTTTTTATCTTTCAAATTTTTCCAGGATCTTAAAACAGCTTTTGTAAGAAAACCTATATTGAAAATAATTCCCCCCTCACTTGGAACATAACCACCTATTAAATCAAAAGTTGACCATTCAGCATTAGCAGTAGCAATTTCGTATTCTATATTAAATTTTCTACATATTTCTTTAGCCAATCGTGTCTTCCCAACACCTGGAGCACCAACTAAAATTATATTTTTTCCAGCAATCAAATGCATATTCACAATATCTCCTAAAGGTAAAAAAGCAAATGTTTCTTCTTGTTGAACTTTTTCGATTGGAGTAATAGAAACCCAATTTAATTGTTGAATTTTATTTTCAAGTACTTCTACTTTTTTTTCATCCTTAATCTCTTCTATTGATCGTTGACTAATCTTAAATCCCCCCTTATCTAATTCTTCATAAGAAATCACTTCTTTCCATTTTGAATAATCCGCAGGATTTTCTTTAACACTAGGTGATATCTTTTTAACTTCTATATAGATTCGGTAAGGCCAATTATCTTCACGCTTAGAATTTATTGGCCAATACTCTTGATTATCTATAAATTTTTCAACAATTATGCCATACAAAATTATTCCTTTAACAGGATTTGTTGAATATAAAAAAATTTTATCATCCTTTTTTATTCTATCTTCATAAAATTTTTTTAATCCCTCATGAAAACCCCAAATCATATAATTGGATGGTTTATTTATTAACTTGTTAGTTATTCTATTAATCATATCGTTTACGCTATGTTTTACATTTTCAGGTTGGCCAATAATAATATAATTAGCCATTTTAATCCAATAATAATAACTTTAGAATAATACTTATATTTTTAATTAAAAATTTAAAAAAAGCTTTTTAAGATTATTAACCCTATTAGAAAAAGCGAAAATTTAAAGTAATTTAGTCTAAAGCGCACTCATATTATCTTTTAAGAAAAAAATAATTATGGTATAGCTTTAATTTAATCAATTTGGAATAGCATTCTCATCATAAACATACTTAACTTTATATTGATCGTTTGTTGTTCATGTCTTAATTTAAAGACTCTATCTTCTATGAAGTAAGACCATTTCTTCTTACTCTTTTTTTCAAATTTGCTTAAATTTACCCAAAATATGAATTATACTAATATAGCTTTCATACCATTACATCTTAATGAAATGCTATCTCCTAAAATGCATGATGAATTCTATTGGCCTACATTAAAGAAAGTAATAGTTGAACTTTATAATCAAGGAATGAAATCTCTCGTATTCTTTGAAGGAGATTATACACCATTCATTAATACGATAAAAGAATTACCTAAAGGTTGGGGTATAGCATGGTTTGAGAAAACAGATATAAGGAAAGCTAAAGAAATTCTTGGAGGGCATACATGTATATTGGGTGGTATACCAATTAGCTTATTAATAAGTGGCACACCTAATAAGATAAAGGATTATGTTAAGAAATTGCTAGAAGATATTAAGCCTGGGGGTGGAGTAATTCTATCATCGAATATAGCTTTAGGTCTCACGAAGGAAGTACCATTAGAAAATATTAAAACTTTGATAAATACTGTAAAAAGATATGGAAAATATTAATACATAAAAAAAGAAGTTACAATAAACTTACTGGCTTTTACTAGGAATCTTGAGAAAAAAGTCTAATATTTTCATAAAGAGAAATGAAAAATAGCTTTAATAAAAGCAAAAATATGTTATCTATTTATTTAGTTTATAATCTAGAATTAAAATTTAAATTCTTGAAGAAATAAATTAAATATATCTGGAAAAGGAGGCAAAAATATTATGGATATTTTATTTTTTATATTATGGTTTCTTCTCATATATCAAAATGAGAAATCAAAGAAAGAAAAGGATGATTGCTAATACTTTTTATTATTAAAATAAAAAACAAAACAATTAAAAATTTAATACTATTATCCCTAATATATAATTAATCTTAATAACTACTTAAATTTTTGGAAGAATTTTTGAATATTTCTCCATTCTCATTATTTTTCCCTCAGTTTGAATAAGCCATGTCATCCAACAAAGTTCAATTGGTCTATATTCACATGCTAAAGCAATTCCTTCAGCTTTTTTAATAAATTCTATATCATCATTTATAGGTTTTAATCCAGCTTTTTCTAAAATCTCATTTATTACTCTTTTAACAATTTTATCTGGCATAATTGTATCAATACCACCCATCATTCTTAAATATTGAAAAGTTATTAATCCAACACCTTTTATTCTTCCAATAGGATCTTCTTTCCAATTTTCAATTTTAGCATTTTTTGCCCATGCTCTTAAAGCTTCTTTATCATTATTGCTTAATTTTGAAAGATAAGAAGCAATTTCTTTAGCAATAATTCATGATCTTTTATTTTTCCAAACATTTCTTAATTCATTAATATTAGCTTTAGAAAGATCTTTTAAATTTTTTATTAAATTCTTCAACTTTTGGAATAACTGCAGTAAAATAATTTAAACCAATTGAAGTAAAAGCTGCATCTACAATCATTAAAACTACGTTACCATTCCATCTTTCAGTTCTTAAGCATCTTTCACAATGTTCTTTTAATCCAGGAACTTTTTGCATATAGCTATCGACTATTTTCTTTAATGAATTCATTCTTAATAATATATTAAAAGAAGTAAGAAAAATATTTTTGCATCAATCACTTATATTTTTAAATCAGTAAATAAATTAGAAAGAATTTAAAAATCTTATGAAGTTATTTTATTTTTTATGCTATTTGCTTTTCTTTTTCTAATCTAGCAATTCTAATTTCCAATTCTTTTAATTTTTCCATCATTGGAATTCTTTTTTCTAAAGAATCAAATTTATTGTTTACCATTTCAAATCTAGCTAACATTTCATTTCTAAGACTATTCATTTCATTTCTTAAACTTTCTATCTTTTTATCTACTGCTTCAAATCTTGTCAACATTTCATTTCTTAAAGAATTCATCTCATTTCTTAAGCTTCCCATTTCATTCCTTAAACTTATGAATCTTTCATTGAATGTTTTTTCTAACGAATCTATTCTTGTATTCATTGTTTTTTCTAAAGAATCAATTCTTGCATTAATTGCTTTTATTTCTCCAGTTATTTCACTTAATTTTGGTAAAAGAAGCTTTTCTATCCATGATGGAATTTTTTCAACCATTCTATATCTAATTTAATTATTATCTTAGGATATTTAAATATGTTTATGTTTAAAAATTAAGAAAGCTTTTTCATTGGTTTTTCAATTTTTTAATTTTTTTTTGAAGTGATTTTTTCTATATTATTTTAAATTACAAAAGAAAGAGAGATGAGAATTCTTCATAGCCTAGTAGCCTACTACTTAAATTTTAGATGTAGAGAATTCAGAACTCCTATAAGACCCAATTTCAGAATTGACTGGAGAATTCCAAGTCTCAGAAAACTTTGTGGGGAAAAGCTTGAATGTGAAAAAGTAAAAATAAAATATGAACTTAGAGAAAATAAAAGAGGAAATAACCAGTATTAAGGCACTATGATGTTAAGAGATATTCTATTTTTGGCTCCTTTATTAGGAGTGAGAAGAAAGATTGGAGCTATAGATATATATTGTTGAGTTAAGGGGAAAAGTTTACTTGATCTTGCAGGATTGAAAATAGATTTAGAAGAAGCCTTGGGAAGAAAGGTTAATGTTTAACTTACAATTCATTGCACCCTCTTTTAAAAGATAGAATTTTGAGGAAAACAAAAGGTAATTTTATAAAAAGATCTAACAATCTTCATTAAGCACATTTTAGAAAGTATAGAAGCGATAAAAGAATACACAAAAGATTTGTCTAAAGCTGAATTTTTGGCTTAGAGAGAAACAAGATGCAGTAATTAGAAGAATTGAGATTATTAGAGAGATTGTTAAAAATATCCCAGCTGAAATAAAAGAACAACACGGATATCCAATGGAGAAGGATAGTGGGAATGAGAGATATTCTAATTCATGAATATTTTAGCATTGATTTGGAACTAACATAGAAAGTTATTAAAGAGGAAATTGCTGAGCTTAAAAAAGGAAATGTTCAGAATAAAGGAAGAGTTAGAGAAAAAGTAGATTAAACCTATTCTTATTTTTTTAATCAAAACTTCTATGGAGAATACACTAGCTTATGCCAGAGTTTCAATTAAAGAGTAAGCGAGAAAGGATTATCATTCCAGCCCAATTGAAGGCAATGAGGGAATACACATTTTTTCATGATGTTAAGATTTTAGGGGAGTATGTTGATGAGGAGAATCAGCTAAGACAAGTGATAGACCATCTTCCTTAAGAATCAATTAATACTAATGATTCAGCCTCATTATTTGTTAAATTTTTGGTAGAATTTTTGAAATTCTATGAGCCTCATCTATTATTAAGAAAGCCCTATTTTCTATTTACCATCATACATCTTAAAATTTTTCTTAATATTAATTCTGCAATTATTGTTTTCAAATCTTCATTTGCTATTTTATATAAAAATTGATTTTTATATAAAAATAAATAAAAGAATAAATAAGCTTTTATATTAGAATTTAATTATAAAAGAAACTTAAGAAAGAGTGAGAAAAGATGCAGAAGAAAACATTAATTTTATTATCAATTTTTTCTCTACTTTTAATAATATTTAATTTACAAATTGCTCATACTGAAGAAAATATTTTAAGTTTAAAAGTCCTAGTTATAGATCAAAATGGAATTCCTCAAGGAAATATGGACGTTTTATTAGAAAATAAAACTTATGTGCATAGATTTTTAACAAATTCTTCTGGATGGGCTGAATTTAAAGGTATAGGAAAAGGAAAATATAATATATCTGTTTTATATGAAGGAATAAGATTAAATACTACAAAAGTTTCTTTTCCTGAAGAAAATAAAGTAGTATTAATTGTTCCATTTGGAAGTTTAACTGTTACAATAGTAGATATTGATGGAAAACCTTTTAAAAATAAAGAAGTTATTTTAAAATGCCCATTAGGAAACTTTACTAGAAAAGGAGAAACAAATAGTTCAGGAATAATTGTTTTTGAAAAATTGCCATATTCAATTTTAGAAAAAATAGATAAATATATTTTAGAAGTTTATTATGAAGGATATTTAGTAGCATCAAGAGAATTATATATTCCAGTTGGACCAATTAAGCTTATAGCAAATCTTGTAAATGTGAATATTTCTGTTGTAAATTTGGAAGGAAGGCCAATTGAAAAAGCAAAAGTAATGATTTATAATAAAGGGAAGAATGTAAGTAGAACATTATTAAGCGTTAATGGAAAAGTAAGTTTTGAACAAATACCTTCATCAAATATAGAAAATGTAGGAGAATATAGAATAAATATAGAAATTAATGGAGGAATTGTTTATAATGAAACAAAATTTATAGATAAAAGTATTAATTTAAATGCTATATGTGAAGTAGGAAGAATAATAGCAAAAGTAATAGATTCTGATCAAAAACCATTAAAAAATGTAACATTAGTTTTTTCTCATAGATATTTATCTAATTTTAAAAGAATAAATACAGATAATAATGGAGAAGCAAAAATAGAAGAAATGCCATTGTCAAAAAATGTTGGAGAATATTTTGTGAAAGTTTTAAGAGGGGGAGAAGAAATAATTGAAGCTAATTTTACATTAGCTTCACATGAAGAAGTAAAAACAATAATTGTTCCATTAAAAGAAGTTAAAATTTTTCTTTTAGATAGAATTGGAAAGCCTATTGAAAATGCTAAAATAAAATTGATAGATAAAGCGGATATTGATAGAATTTATGAAGGTATTACTAGTAGCGATGGTTCTATTATATTAAAGCTTCTATATGGTGGATATGATATAATAGTTATAAAAAACAATATTACAGTATTTCAAGAAAAAATAAAAATAGATAATCCAGAAAAAATTATAAAAAATGTTAATTTGAATATTCCAATTGAAATATTTATTAAAGATTTTTTTGGAAACAATTTAGAAGAAGCATATGTAAAAATAGATTTTAATGAAGAAAATATTTTTTCTAATAAAATGATGAACAATTCTTTAAAAATTATAATTCCTTTCCCAGGAAAAGTTAGAATAAGTATTTTCATAAATGATGAAGAATATTATACAGAGACATTTTATATAAAAGAACCGCAAACTAAAAATATTATTTTAAAATCTATAGTTAAAATTTTTAATTCAATAATAAAGATGGAAATTCTTGTAATATTCTTAATAAGTATATCATTTTTCATAATATTTTTAATATATCTTTATCCAATTATAAAAGGAAAATTTAAAAA
>Ga0078972_1007501_pt1 | contig 24181 bp, 18 predicted proteins | sample YelNatPaOPGAMG01_FD_67568 | JGI IMG/M metagenome (GOLD analysis project Ga0078972, IMG submission 67568) | Hot spring thermophilic microbial communities from Obsidian Pool, Yellowstone National Park, USA - OP-RAMG-01 (SPADES assembly) (version 2) | ecosystem: Environmental > Aquatic > Thermal...
GTGCCATAGCCACCGGACCAATTCTTTATACAACACAGGGTGTGCTGTTTCTAATATACCTACAACTTGCTCCATTGTCGAGGGATAGTCTGCCACCGGCGAGGTCTCAATCAGAAACAGGGCACTTATCAGGTTTTTGAGACGCAGGAGCTCATCCCGCTTAAACTCGTTCTCCGCCAGCTTAAAATACTCAAACTTTGGTATGTATGCCCCCACAATCGGTGGATAGATTAAATCTGCAAATTGTACCGGAGCAGTCCAGGGATGTTCGCCGTTGTAGAGGACCAGGGGAAACACCGGTGGCAGACTCGTAAGCTTAGGGTTTTGCTTTTTAAGGCTGTGATAGAGTTGGATAAGGTACTGAAGCATCCTGAAGGCCATGAACTGGTCCACCGAAGATTGAAACTCCAGGAGGAGGAAGAGGTACACATCGGAGCCAGATTTGAGGGGTAACCGCCAGATAACATCAGACTCTGTTTTTTGGTAGGCAGGAGAAATGACAGAGGTGTTAAAGAGGGTGGCTTGAGTAAAATCGATGTCCGTAACCCAGCTTTCATGGACAAAGGACTCAAGTAGCTGTTGAACCAATTCTACATTGGAAAATAAAGCCCGGTACCCCCGGTCGTGGGACTGTTGCATAGGCCCAGGATAGCATCACAGCGAAGGTGCCTGCAATCAATATTTTGCACAGTTTTACCACTCCCCTAAGCCCTTGTACGCTCGAGCTTCGTTGAAGTAGAATATACCTACGATGGGAAGGGTAATTCGTAGGTATATTCTTACATTTTTGCTTTTTTTCCCCATTCTCGCTTTCGCGGTGGATAATCCTTTGGATGCCCTCCGGGATTCGTCGGAATTACGGGCTTCCCTGGTGAACGATTGGTTTATTCAAATTCCCTCCAGGGTTCTAAAAAACAAGGCCCTAAGGACCACCCTCAACGATGGGTCGGCGGTAGAAGTCCGGGTGGAAAGCGCGGCGGGGGAATTTATGATCGTGGTGGCCCATAAACAGGGTTCGACGTACCCCGCCTGGTCCGCCGATTCTTGGGTATTGTACCGAAAAACGGTGGATGGAAGTCCTATCAAAATTAGGGTGTTTCTCCGATCCGACCCCTATGTATACGTCCAATTTAGGCCCTCCACAAAGGAAAAGAGCGAAATGGACGTGGTCGCCTACGATGGCTATATCATCCGATCGTACCCTATTCCCTTCGCCTTTACGGATTTGTATACCACCCCTTTACGGGATGTCTTTTCTTTCTTAGGCGACCGTTTCCCCTGGCAATATTTTAATGTGGATCCCCGGGTCTACGGGGACACCCGGACTCTGGTATCCCTTATTCGACAAAAACTTCCAGGGCTTTCGTACGCCGACGACGGGGCTTACGACGATCAGGGCCGTAGGGTGTTCATAAAAAATCTTTTGCCCCAACCGGCTCCTGGGGGGTTAAACTGCTCTGGGTTCGCTAAATGGGTGGTGGATGGGCTTATTCGTCCCGAGACAGGGCAACGTCTATCCATCGAAGCGTTAAAGAAACCCTACGGAGATCGGGGGACCTCCTTTACGGAGCCCTACGAGGAGCTCCGGGATCCCTTCTTTGGTCTCGATTGGACCAGGAATTTGGCTAGTCAAGCCTGGTCCATCCTTCGGGGGCCGGGGGCTCCGAACCTTGGGGATATGGAAGTCCAAAGCAGTCCTATTTCGGCGATCATCCTGCGCCGGGGGAATTCCGCGTCCCTCCGTCTTTTTTCGGGGTACGCCAAGGACGTGGGGTTCGAAATCGAGGGACTCCGATCACTGTTGTACACCCTGGCGGTCCAGGACCCCGGATGGCTTTATATTTTTTCTGTAAACGAACCCCAGGGGGCGGCCCCTACGCTTCGGCAATTTTACCACGTGGGGGTGTTGATTCCTTATTTTACCGAGTCGGGGGACTTTACCGTGGCGGTTTTTGAAAGCGCCGCCGAAACATCCTTGGATGCTCTAATCAAGCGGTATCCGGGACAGCAGATAAACCTGGTGCGGGTTCCCGTGGAAGATCGTTTTGATCCCTAAGCGTTTGTCAGACCTGGGGTTCCCCTGGTCCCGATTTCGTGCGGGCGGCTCCTGTAACTTTTTTCCTTTAGGGATATTGTAGTGGTATGAAACGATTTCTCCTCCTTTTCCTTTTCGTTTTTTCTTGGGTAGGAACGGTTTTTTCCCAAAGCTTGGATCGAGAAGCGTTCTTGGACGCGGAATTCCGTTTTTTGGGGGGGAATTACGCCCTAGCCCTGGAAAAGTACGATGAATTTATCCGCCAATGGCCCGATTCGGTGTATACCGCCGACGCCCAGTACCGTAGGGCCGTGACGCTCTACCGCCTAGGCCGGATAGATGCCGCGAATACCGCTTTTTCCACCGTGGAAAGCCGGTACCGGTCCACGAAATATATGGCCTATATTCCCTTTTGGAAGGGGGTAATTGAATACGATCGCCACAATTTTCTCTTTGCCATCGGCCGTTTTTCCGCCCTGGTCAAGGAGCCTCCGGACCAGGATACCTACCGCCAGGCCCTTCTCTATTTGGGAAAGGCCTACTCGGCCCTCGGGGACACCGATCAGGCTATAGAATCCTTTGAACGGCTGTTCGCGGAGCTTTCCAAGCCGCCGTTGCATCCGGAAGATGAGGGGTCCGCCCTGGTTCTGCTGTTTGGTCTGTACGCCCAACGGAAGGATTATCAGAAAACCGTGGACCTCTGGGAAAAACTGAAGAGCGATCGCTTGACCACCCCGGACCGAAGTTTGATAAGCCTCCGGGTGGCGGATGCGTACGTGGCCTTGGGGCAGGGTGAGCGGGCTGTACCCCTTTTGGATTCCCTGAGCGACGACCCCCAGCGGGATGTGGCGATCGGAGCCCTGCGAAGGCTTTTGGAGTATCAAAGGAAACAGGAAAACGAGGGGGCCGTTCAAGCGGTCATCGTAAAGGCAGAATACGCCCTCCGTTCGGACAGCCAGGCCTTGGCGGATTTTTGGCTCCGGGTGGGGCAAGGGGCCTTTAACGAAGGCCGATTCGACGTGGCCCGATCCTACTTTTCCCGTATCTCCGCCTTCCTTCCTCCCGCGCAGGTTCCGGCGGAGGTTCCCATCTACCTTGCCGAAATGGCTTACAAACAGGGAAACCTTCAGGAAGCCTACCGGATTAGCGCGTCCGCCGAAGCCTCCGGGGCCCCCGAATCGGCGCTCCTGACCCTTCGGACCTCCTGGTACGCCCTTTTACTGGAGGATTGGGAAGGGGCCCGAAGCGGTCTATCCCGGGCCCTCACTCTGGCGCAAAAGGAGGGCCGCAAGGACCTTTCAAGCCTGGCTCAGCTGTATTTGGCCTACGCTCTGTACCGGGCCGAACGGCCCCAGGAGGCCCTGAGTACCCTTCAAGGAAACCTGAAACCCATTGGGGTGGACTGTCCGAACCCCCTAAATCCGGAAACCACGGCGGTCCTGGGGACAGAGGACCTGCGGCTTTTGACGGCGGAATTGTACCGTAGAACCGGTCAAGCGGAGGATGCCCTTTCGGCGTATAACGACGTGCTGAAGGAAAACCCCAGGGGAGGGGAGGCCCATATACGGCGGATGGCCCTACTCTTTAGCAAGGGGCAGTTCGAGCAGGTCGTCAGCGCGGCCGAGGAGCTGGATTCCCGCGCGGATCTACAGGCCCTTTCAAAAAATTGGATCTACTTTGCCGATTATATGCGGGGCATATCCCTGGCGGTTTTGGGGAACTACCAAAAGGCCGTGGATGTCATCAATACCGCCCGGGGGCTTTCGGTATCCGATAGTACCCTGGCCCCCTGGTTAGATTATTACCGAGGTTGGTCCGAGTACCGGCTGGCTAACTTCAAGGACGCGGCCCCCCATCTGGGGGACTTTGTCCAGGCCTATCCGAACCACCCGCTTGCTCCCACGGCGGCCTATTTGGCCGCCTGGAGTTACGCCCGCGGGGGGGATTACGCGAATGGTCAGCGCTGGGCCGGCCGGTCCGCCGATATGACGGCAGGTACAAACGCCGAGGATTCGGCCCGGGCCCGGTATTTGCAGGGTGTTTTATGGGCCTACACCTCCAATTGGCCCGAATCCTTGGGGGCCCTGGAGACCGCCCAGAACCTGCGGGATCCTAAGGGTCAACGGACCACCTACACGGTCAAAGCGGCCCTGGAACGGGCCCGGGTTTTTGCCCAAGCAGGGCAGGTGGACGCGGCGGATGGGGCGTACCAGGCGGTACAACGGGATTTTGCCGACGATTCCCTGGGGGAAACCGCCGCCTTCGAGCGGGGGCAAATGCTCTACCAGGCTAAACGGTGGTCCGCGGGGGCGGATGCGTTGGCCGCGTATCGACAGGCCTTTCCCAAGGGGCGCTTTGTGGAGGGGGCCCTCTACTTTGGGGCCCTCTGCCAACAGGCCCTTGGAAAAATAGATGGGGCCATCCTTCTGTGGGAACGCCAGCTGAAGGATTTCCCGGGGGCCCCGTACCGTCTGCCCGCGGCCCTCGCTTTGGGGGCGGCGTACTGGGAAAAGCAGGATTGGTCCGCGGCCTTTAGGGTGTATACCGACGCTCTGGCCGAATTTGGCGAACGGGCCAAGGCCGCGGGCCTTCAGGATCGGGTGGAACTACTCCGGTATCTTATGGCCCAGGTCCCCGAAAAGGCCGCCCGTTTCCAGGTGATTTTGAACCGGGAGCGCGGAACCGCTACGGCGGCGGGTCGAGCGGCGGCCCTGGGTTTGGCCCGATTCTATATCAACGAAAGTCCCCAACGGGAAGCGGCGCTTCCCCTTTTGGAGGAAGTGGCGGCCCTTTCCAAGGCTGATCCGGCGTCTGCGGCGGAGGCATACCTGTTGGAGGGGGATTATTACACCCTTTTGGAACGGTGGGACCAGGGGGCGCAAGCGTATTTACAGGCGGTTTCCACCGCTACCGAGGTCCCCGCCACCGCCCGTACCACCGAGGGACAGTCCATAAAGACCGACCTGGTTCCGGAGGCGCTTTTTAAGGCGGCCCGTTCCCGGCTAAGATCCGGCAAGGGAGATAGCGCCCAGTCGGTGGTGGAGGACCTTAAGCGCCTCTATCCCTCGTCTCCCTGGACCGCCCAGGCAAAAAAACTGATGGAGAATCGGCCATGAAAAAGGGCTTTATGTACGGCGTGCTTATCTTCACCCTTACTGGGGTAGTAGGGTGGGCCCAACAGGCCAGTTCATCGGGATCGTCGATTAACCTTCCCGATATGACCGAGGAGGTTCGCCCCCTGGAAAACCAGACACCCGCAGCCCCTACCCCCGACTTGCCGCCCCTGCCGCTTCCTACTCCCGTTCCTCCTCTACCGAAGGAAAAAGATCTTACCATCCCCGAGGGGGCCCTAAATACTACCACCACCTTGGATACCCAAAGTCGCGCTGATTTAGGAGAAACTTTTAACGAGATCCGCCTTGGCGCGGGGCTGTGGGATGCGGTTTCGGCGAGTCTTTCTCTGTACCGTCCGGGGGCCAATCCGGCGTTTAGCCTGGGCTTTTCCCACGATTCCATGGACGGTTATGCCTTCCACTCCCCCGGCGAAGGGTACACAGCCAGGGCTACCAGTCTGACGGGACGACTTCGCGGCGGTACAAAGGATTCGACCTCCTGGTCCGTCCAGGGGGCCTTTTCCGACGAATCGACGGGACTCCAGGGTAAAAGCGCGGATTTTTACGCCGCTTCCCATCAATACCTATCCCTGCTAGGAAACTACAAGGTCCCCCTGGGACCCCTCTCCCTTTCTTCGACCCTGGAGGGCCATAATGCCTTCCTTTCCTTGGACAGAAGCCATTCCGCCACGGCCATCGATTCGGCATCCCGGGAGCTGTACCTGGCCCCGACGGTCGCTTTAGGCTGGGCGACGGATACCCTGGGCCTGGAGGTCCGGGGCCACTACGATTTCGCGGGATTGTGGGGGGACACGGGGTCCCTCAACCCTTCGGATACTTCCAAACAAAGCGGGGGAATCGATGTGTCGGGCACCTACGATGCCTCTCCCTCCCTTTCCCTGGGAAGCTCGGTTGGGGCCCTCTGGTCCTCCGCGGTTCCCCTTTTAATTCCCTTTTCTCTCTGGGTAAACGCGGCCGTGGGAGATGGGGCGGCGGTCCAAATAAAGGGGGGCCTGGAATCCCAAAGGGTTACCCTGGAATCCCTCTGGAGGACTAATCCCTTTACGGATCTGGGCCCCCTGGCGGCCGATGAGGATCGGTTTTTTACCCGAGTGGCCCTGGATCTGTTTCCCAAACCGGATACTACGGTCCACCTGGCCGCCGATTGGGCGACCTCGTACCAGGACTCCGGTCGCGTGACCTTCTGGCAGAGCGCTGCCACTGCTAATCGATATTTGTATTCTTACGGAATCGAGGCCTTTACCTCTTTGCTTTCCACGGTCTCCCTTCGTCAAAGGATTTCGTTGGTGAACCTTTCGGTAACCTGGAACTCCCAGTGGCTCGATCCACCGGTGGTGGGTAAACGCCAAAAAATCAGCGGTGAAATAGAATACCGGGAGCAGATGGAACGGTACGGGGCGGCCCTTTCGGTAGCCCTTCCCTTCGACGAAGGGGGTTTAGATATTCCGGTGATCAATCTGAACGGCTTTGGAAGAGTGTCTCCGGGGATCCGGGTGATTGGAGAACTGGGGGACCTGGCCATGGCCGCCAAGGGAACGGAGGGGCGAAGCCTATGGGGTCCCTACCTGGGGACCGGATTTACCGCGGCCCTAAAGGTTCAATTTTCGCTATAAGGAGGATTTCTGTGCTTGAGCTATTCATCAAGGGTGGTCCGGTTATGTATCCTATCGCCCTTTGCGCCATCATCGCCACGGTAATTATTGTCGAACGGTTTATGTTTTTCCATGCCATAGCCAAAGAGGACACCCGGTTGCTTCCCCAACTGCGGTCCCTCATGGGTAGTCAAAACTATGGGGAAGCCCAGGGGCTCTGCGAAAAAAGCGAAACCCCCCTGGCGCGGCTTGTCCTTTCGGGACTCGGATATCGGAGCCAGGGGGTGGAGGATATTAAGGAAGCGGTGATGAACGCCGCAAACCGGGAAGTCCCCCGGATTGAACGGTATATCAGCGCCCTGGGTACGATTGCCAATATTTCTACCCTCCTGGGTCTTTTAGGCACCGTTTCGGGGAATATCCGGGCCTTTGGGGTTTTGGCCGCCTCGGGGGCCATGGGAAATCCCGCTCTTTTAGCCGGGGCTATCGCGGAAGCCCTCATCACCACCGCCGCAGGGCTTATCGTGGCTATCCCAGCGGCAATTTTCTATAACTATTTCGTAGCCCGGTCGAATAAAATCATCATAGAGCTGGAGAGCGGGGTAGGGGATCTGGTACTGCTCTTCCATACTAATCCCAAGGAGAAGGATCGTGCGCTTTAAGCGACGTTTAGAAGAGCGATCGGTGGTCGATCTGGTTCCCATGATCGACGTGGTGTTCCAGTTGATCCTTTTTTTCCTCGTATCCACCACCTTCGCTATCCTTCCTGGGATTACCCTCCAGCTTCCCCAATCCGCTACCGCCGAACCCACGGCTATGACTCGACTGGCGGTGGCGGTCGTAAGCCGGGATGAGGTGTACCTAAACAAGGATAGGATGACCCTGGATCAACTGGGTAAACGGCTCCAATCCCTTACCAGCGCCGAAAGGGAGCAGATTAAAAGTGTTACCCTGGAGGCGGATCGATCGGTTTCCTATGGGCTTACCATCGAAATTCTGGATATCCTAAGGCAAAGCGGCTTTAGGGGCATCAACCTCCACACCCTGGAACGATGAAGACGACGATAGTCCAGGCGGACCATAGAAGGCTGGAACGGGCCCTCGCCGTTTCGGTGGTTCTCTGGGCTCTTATTTTTGTCGCTTTTTCTCGTATCGCCCTGAAGGGTCCCGATGTTCCTCGGGATTCCATGAATCCCCTGTACGTGGAGCTGGCGCCTCCCCTGCCGAAGACCCAAGAAAAGGTCAAAGAGCCGCCGCCCACCCAAATTGGGGGTGTCGCCTCGGCCCCCCAGGGCTTAGGAAGGCCTTCGGCGGGGGCCTCTGGCGTAGAGTCGGTTCCCCAAGCCTCTACCGGGGGGGCTCGGGACACCGCTTCCGGTAGCCCCAGCGGCCCTGCGGCGGTCTATACCCTGCATACCGACCCCGGTTCCGCACCGCTACCCGGCCAGGCCATCCAAGGCTCCGCCCCCCGAATCAGCTCGGGAACTGACCAATGGGCGCCCCTTTCGGAACAAAATCTGGCGGCCCAAGCGCCGGCGGCTCCCGCCGCGCCCAATACGGAGCTGGCAAGCCGGGGCGGCAAGGGTACCGCTCAAACCACGCGCCCCACCGGTACCGCCGGCGCTTCGGCGGACACCTTTGACCAAACCTGGTCCCAAACCGCGCAGAAATTGGCCCCAGGCTCCGCCGGTTCTGCCCCCGCCGATTCTATGGGAACTAGTTCCTCCACGACTAAGTCCGGGGGGAGTTCCTCCGGTGGTGGTATGGGGGGCGATTCCGGCACCGGAAGGGCCGAGGGTACCGGGGGCGATGTGGGGGGGAGCATCGATTTTGGCTCCGGAAGTCCCAGGGAATTGTGGAGCCCCCGAAGAATTCGCATCCCCGACGCCTTGATGCAGGGAAAGCCCAGGGTCATCGAAACCCGGGTTTCTTTTACCGTGGAAAGGGGTGGTACGGTTGTAGCCCCGACGATCCGTTTCGATCCACCCCTGCCCAGCGACATAGACGCTTACTTAAGAACCGCCTTTTCTTCCTGGCTTTTTTCCCCCGCCGATTCGGATGGACAGGCACGATTCTCTTATAGTATAAAGGTACGGTGAACCGGGATTTTGACGCGGTCGCCTTTGACCTGGATGGGACCCTATACCCAAACTACAGTCTGTATATACGACTCATTCCTTTTATCATAAAGGAGCACCGTCTGTTACGGGCCATGGGGAAGGCCCGGGATGCCCTGCGGTCCGCGGCCCACGAAGGACGTTTTTACGATTTACAAGCCCGTATAATGGCGGAGATCCTTAAACAGGACCCCCAATCGGTCAAAGATAGGACCGAACGGCTTATATACCGGGGCTGGGAACCGATCTTTAAGGCCGTAAAACCCTTCCCCGGGGTGCGGGAAACCCTTTCGGATTTTAAAACCGCGGGTATCCCCCTGGGGCTTCTTTCGGATTTTCCTCCGGAGCGGAAATTAGCGTACCTGGGGATGACGGATCTGTGGGACGCGGTCCTCTGTTCGGAGGAGGTGGGCTTCCTAAAACCCCACCGTTCTCCCTTCCTCGCCCTCGCCCGCGTCCTTAACGTGGCCCCGGAACGGATCCTCTACGTGGGCAACAGCGTGGAATACGACGTCCGGGGGGCCAAAGCGGTGGGGATGCGGACCGCCCTTATTACCCTCTGGCCCCGTAAACGACGGGCCCAAAACGCCGAAGCGGATTTTATTTTTTCCGACTATCGCCAATTACGCGGTTATGTGTTAAGTTAAATAGCAAATGATGTTTACTACAGCCAATCTTCTTACCCTAGGCATCGTCGTGGTTGCCTTGATTCTTTATCGACAGTTGGATCGGCACAATCGATCCCTGGAAAAGGTACGCAAATACGGGGAACGACTAAAGGAAGATTTAGCCGCCTTTGTCGCTCAAAAGGAAACGGCGGTTAAGGATTACGCCATTGAACTGGACGTTCAGCAGAGGGCCGCGAAGGAACTTCTAAAACGTCTGGTTCTGACGGAAGAAGAATTGGCCGCCAAATCGGAAGCGGTGGCCAAGATCGACGAACGGATTACCGCCTACGACGAATCTCTGGCGGAACTGATGAAAATGACCGCCCGGGCGCAGGAAAATTTGAACCGTATCCGGGAAGAATCGGCCTTTACGGATGGTCTACTAAAGCGGCTTCGGGACGCTAAGGAACAGATGGATTCCCTGACCCAGGGGTTGGGGGATCTGGAAACCCAGTTCGAACGGGAAAATAGCGAATCCCTGGAAAAGGCCGTTGAATCCATCACCGCCGCGGTCCGTTCCACCGTCTCGGATCTACAAACTACCGCCGAATCCATAGAGCGGCGGGTGGAAGAGCACCGGGAAGCGATCGTCAAAATAGAAAAAGAAAGGGCGGCGAATCTTAAAAACGATCTAAATCTTATCGAAAACGCCCTGCAAAGCGCCATGGAAAAGGCCCAAACCCAGGCTTCCAACGTGGAAGAGGGACTATTCTCCAAACTCAAAGAGCAAGCCCTGGAACGGTCCCATCGGTATCAAAACGCGGTGGAGGAAAAGCTCGCCCAGTTTCAAGAGGCCACAAAAGCGCGGATCGCGGATGTTCAAACCCTGGTTAAGACGTTCAAGGATGAATGGAAACAGGACGCCGCAGATTTGGAAGCTAAACAGAGGGCCTATAAGGACGAGTGGAAGAAGGATGTGCAGGATCTTTCCGGTCTAGCAAAGGCCCAGAGGGAAGAATGGAAACGGGATCTTACGGCGGCCCAGACGGAGGTCCGTAAGGCCCTGGGGGATATAGCCTCGGAAACCGAGCGGGTGGAGAAGGACCTTTTGGAGCGGTCCAAGGAAATGGAGCTCTCCATTTCCCAAGGCCTTGGGGCGTCCCAGGTTCGTCTGAATGAACTGCAGGGTTCGGTGACCGAAACGGTGAATAAAATCGAAATTCGACTTACCAAGACCGCCGAAGAGACAGAACGGAAGGTTCTGGAGTCGGTGGAAGCCCAGTTGGGGGACTATAAACAGGCCCAGGCCCAGCGGTTCCAGCGTCTGGAAACCCTGGCCGAAGAGGTGGACCGCCTGGACGCTGAGTTGCGTCGGGCCATGGCGGATACGGAACAGCGGGTCCGACAAGATTTTAGCCTCTTTGAAAAGGAGGCGGAGCATTCGCGGAATAACGCGGCCTCCGCGTTCTCCCAGGCCGTGGAAGCCCTTAAAACGGACCTGGCTGGGGTGGAGAAGGAACTGGGGGCCCTCAAAGAACGGGCCTACGAAAACGTTAGCGAAAAGCTCAAACTATTCGAGGACGATTTCTTCGCCGACCTCTCCAAACGGAGCCAGGAAATCGACCGGCGCTTGGAGGAATGGAAGACCGCGTTGGACGCCCAGTTGGAACGCCTGGCCAGCGAGGGGGTCGCGGAACGGGAAAAGGTGGAGAACACCTACGCCGAGGAACTTCGCAAACGGTTGACCGAACAGGGGGACCGCACAACCCTGGACCTGAATCGGCTTAAGGAACAGGCCGAGGCCTTTGAGGAGGGCATCCGGGAGCAGATGGCCCAGGCTGATCAGTCCCTCCAATCCTTCAAAGAACAGCTAGCTCGGGACTTGGAAGAGGCCAGCGCTACCGCCGCTTCCGCGACCAAGGCCGAGTTGGGCCGCCATTCATTGGCCATGGCGGAATTGTTAAAAAAGGATCAGCGGGAACTGGAGGCCACCCTCAAGGCCCTTTCTACGGAGGTGGACGCCCGGGCGTCGGAGCTTTCGGAACGGCTTATGGCCTCCAAACAGGAAATCGAGGGGTGGCAAACCAAGTTTACCCAACAACTGCGGGATGCCGACGCCGCGGTGGACGAGGCCCGTCGGCGGGCCCGGGAATTGGCGGCGGAAAGCGACGAACGACTGGTGGCCGCCCGAAACGCGGTTCAAGAGGTTCGCGACGAAGCGGACGCCCACCGGACCGAGTTGTTCACCCGGTTGGACGAACAGGCCCGAACCTTGGACGGGGCCATACGGGACGCGGATCGGCGTATCAAGGAATTTGTGGCCCAAACCAAGCTCTTTGACCGAACCGACGAGCTTAAAGCGGAGCTGGAGCGGCGGATTGAAGATCTAAGCGCCGATATGGACAGGTTGGACCAACGGAAGTCCGAAGCCGCAGAACTGGAATCCCAATTTATTAAGATTAAACGCCTGGAGGACGAGGTCAACGCAAAAATGACCCGGTTCCTTTCGGAAAAACGGCGGATCGAGCTTATGGAAGCGGATTTTAAACGGCTTATTCAAACTGCCCAGGCGGTGGACGAAAAATTAGCCCAGGTTACCGCTTCCGACGACACGCTCCAGGCTCTGCAAGCCCAACTTCGGCGTCTGGAAGACGCGACCACCGACGCGGAGGAAAAATACCAGCGGATCGAGAAGAAAAATCAGATCTTGGACGCCACCAACGATGGCATCGATCGGAACTTCCAGGCCCTGCGGGATACGGAAAGCGCGGCTAAAAAGCTGGAAGAAACCATCAAACGGTTATCCGACGAGGTGGGAGCCCTCCGTTCGGCGGTGGATACGCTCCAGGCGGATAAACAGAGAACCCAGGAGGCGGTGGAAAAACTTACCACCCTGGATGACGTGTTATCGGGCTTGGAAGGCCGCATAGAAAACATGCAAAAGGCCCGGGAATGGCTGGCCCGAACGGAAACCCGGTTGGAAGAGGTGTCAAAACAGGCCCAGGAACAGGTAAAAATTATGGGAACCCTCTTAAAAGAGGAGGGGCGGAAGGGCGTGACCAAAGATAGGGGCGCTCCGCCCATAGGAACCCGGGAAACGGTGGTAAAATTAGCCCACCAGGGCTGGTCGGTGGACGAAATTGCCCGGGCGGTAAAGCTTTCTAAGGGAGAAGTGGAACTGATCCTGGAAATTTCCCCCAAGGATTAGCGACCGCGGGGCTAACGGGACCGCTGGACCCCCACCCTTTGGCAGAAGCCGAAGAGGGGGCAGACGCTACAGTGGGGACTTTGGGGTCGGCAAACCCGCTGGCCGTAGAGGACGAGTAAATAGTTTATCCGCTTCCAATATTCCACCGGAAGCCGAGAGCGGAGCGCCTGTTCCGTCTCTTCGGCGTTTTTTGTGGCCACCCATCCGGCCCGGTTGCAGATTCGGTGAACGTGGGTATCCACGCAGATGGCATCCTGATCGTAGGCCTCCGCCAACACCAGGTTCGCCGTTTTCCTTCCTACCCCCGGCAGGGCCAATAGGGCGTCCATCTGGTCGGGCACCCGTCCCTGGTACCGTTCTAAAAGGATGGTTCCGATGGTCTTGAGGGTCCGTGCCTTGGTCCGGTAAAAGCCCGCCGGAAATAGAAGCCCCTCCAGGGTTTCGTCGGGTATTTGTAAAAGCGCCTGGGGGGTGGACCCCCGTTCTAAAACCCGCCGGGAGGCGGCGAGGGTTACCTCGTCCTTGGTTCTCAGGCTGATGATGGTCGAAACCAGTACCGCCCAGGGGTCCCTATCCCGCTCCAGGGCCACGGCGCTCACGGAAGGATCATCCGTTCCTTCCGGTTCATCCTCCCCCGCCTGGAGGCTTTGGACCACCGTTTTAGCGGCGGTGGAGGCTTTCCACGTTTCCAGGGCCCTGAAGATTCCCGGCCAGTCGGGCCCCTGATTTTCCAGAAGACAGACCGCCAGGGCTTCTACGGCTTCGCCCTTTCCCAGGGAGTCCAGGCCCTCGTTTGTTTTACCTTTCACAAATACCGCCTCTTTTTCCATGGTCAACGCCGCGGCTACGCTTGCCCGGATAGCCTCCCGATGGTTCAGGATCTTGGGTTGTTCGCAGGTGACCACGCAGTCCAGGTTTATCACCCTCCAGCCCCCTCGGCGAACCAGGTCAAAGGCCCGCCGCAGTAGGTCCATGGAGTCCGCGTCCTTCCACGTCGGATCGGAGGGGGGGAAGAGGGAGCCGATATCGGCCAGGCCGGAGGCGCCGAGGATGGCGTCGGTGACCGCGTGGGCCAGCACATCGGCGTCCGAATGGCCCAGCTCGCCCTTTTCGGCGGGTATGCGGACTCCTCCTAGAAGGAAGGGCCGTCCCTCCACCAGCCGATGCAGATCCCTACCCATGCCAATGCGTATCATGGTAAATCCTCCGGAAAGGTGATTTTTCGATTCTCCGCTTCCCCCGGGATGACCATGACAGGCCCCATAAAGGAACCCCAGACCTCCGCGTCGTCGGTGAATTCCCTACCCAGGGTAATTTCCTCTTCCCCCGCCTGTTCGTGGGCCCGGAGAATTTCGGGAAAAGCGAAGCCCTGGGGGGTTTGGGCGGAAATCACGGCGGCCCGTCTAAGATGGCGAACCACCTGACCCGACGGGTCAATCTCCTTGGGTGTTTCAACCAGGGGCAGGCCGGGAATGACGGCCCGAAACTGTATCGCGGCGTCTATGGTTCGGTCGATAAGGGGGGGACGTATCCACGGTCGGGCGCCGTCGTGGATAAGGACAAAATCCGGCTCGTAGGCCCTTAGAAGGGTCAGCGCGTGGTGAACCGAACTTCGCCGGGAGTTTCCTCCGGGGACAAAGAGGATGGGAGGATGCCCCGTGGGCCCTAAAAAAAGGGGATCCAGGGCTTCCCGGGCCGCGGTTTCCCCCTGCTCCTCCTGGAGGGGCACGGTGATCACGATTAGACCTACCCGCGGTACGGCCCGAAAGGCCCGTACCGCCGAATCCAGGACGGTGATTGGCTTCCCGTCGGAACGGAGTTCCTTTCCCAGGGGACGGTACTCTTTTTTTACTCCACCCATGCGGCTCGACGAACCCGCGGCCGTGATTACCGCGGCTATTACCGACCCCATGATGGTTGCACCGATCCTATTTTGTTTCTAGACGAGCAAAAATCAACGCTTCTATTTCATCCTTCGATTTACCCAGGGAAAAGGATACCTCGTCTTCCAGAAGTTTAAGCGCCGAGTCGTAGAGCTTTCTCTCTAAAATGGGCAATTCTTTGACCTTGCTTCGATGGTACAGGGACCGTACGATGGTGGCGATATCGATGACGCTTCCCTTTTTGAGCAAATCCAGGTTCATCTGATACCGGAGCTTCCAATCCGAAGGTATGGGTTCGTAGGCCTCGCTGATCAGTTCCAGAGCCCGGAGCGCTTCGTTTTGGGGGACTATGGGACGGATTCCCAACTCCTCCGCCTTGGCTACGGGGACCATGACGGTCATATCCGAAACTTCCAAATAGATAACGTAGTAGGGGATGGTTTGTTCTTTAAACCGTTTGTCCAGAATGGACATAACTCTTCCGACACCCTGACTGGGATACACGACTTTTTGGTCGATTTCAAAAGAAATAAACTGATCGCTCATTGTGGCTAGTATATCATAAAAAGGGTCCCCTTGTGAATACGTACAAGAAGTCCTTTTAACCGTGGAAGCATTGTCTACTTCCCCAATCTAGAGTAATTTTTAGGGATGAATATTTTTACCTCCGTGGAAAGCTTTAAAACCTTTGTTCTGCAAACCGGCCCCTGGGGACCCCTCGTTTTTGTGGCCCTCCAGGTTCTTCAGGTGTTCATTTTTGTATTACCCGGCGAAATCGCCCAAATCGCCGGGGGGTATCTGTTTGGCCTGGTCGAGGGAACCGTGCTGAGTCTGGTGGGTATTTCCTTGGGTTCCCTTTTGAATTTTACCCTAGGTCGATTGTTAGGGAAACCCTTTGTCAATCGGCTTTTTGGGCAAGAAAAGTTGGAAAAATTTGATACTATTCTAACCTCGTCCCGGATGGAGACGGCCTTTTTTTTACTATTCTTAATACCCGGGATCCCAAAGGATATCCTCTGTTACGTAGCGGGTCTTTCGAAGATGAAGTTCCTCGGATTTTTAGGGGTGTCCATGCTGGGCCGACTTCCGGGGATCGTGGGAAGCACCGCCATTGGACAAGCGGCGGGTCAGGGAAACCGAACCGTGGTTATCCTTATCTCCCTGGTTGCCACTCTGCTGTTTATCCTAGGGATGCGGTTCCACGAACGGATCCACGGGGCGATTTACGCCCTCAGTCGCGGAGAGAGACCCTGGCACCTTAAAGAGCGGCTCCCCGTGGGACCGGAGCCTGCCAAAACTGGGGGCCCCGCTTCTGAGCCGGGGCCCGCCAAAACGGAGCCTTCTGAACCGCCGTCCACCGAAGCCAAGGCCCCATAAAAGCATCCCTAACGGGGGCTTTGGCTCGGGACCCGGGCCCTCCAGGGGGCCTTGGCCATGGATTGGGTCCTTTTATCGAACCCAGGCAACGGTGGTCCTATGGGAGGACCCTTGGGCTACCCCGGGGAGGGGGCGGTAGGCCGCGTAGACTAAATATTTAAAGGGATGAATATCCATAGGATTAGGGTACCAACCGTCTATCTCGTTTTCGTCGATCAGGTTAAGCGCGGGGGTGAAGGATATGGGAAGTACGGGTCCTCCGTCGAGCAGGACCTTTTCCGCCTCCGAAAGGGTCTTTAGCCGTTCTTCCCCCTCCTGGGTCATGGATTTTTGGATAAGCCCTTCGTAATCCCCGTCATTGTACCCCGCGTCGTTTAGGTTGGAATCCTTCTGCCACATTTGTAAAAAAGTGTAGGGATCCGCGAAATCTCCGATCCAGGTGGTCGAACCCACGACGTAGTCGTTGCCCTTCAGGGAATCGTAGTAGGATTCGTAGGGGACCGTGTCAATTTTGACAGATATGCCCAATTTTTCCTTCCAAGCGAGGGCCATAAGGTTGGCTATCCGAGCCGCCTCCGTGGACGGGGTAATGCGGATGACCAATTCCGGAAGGTTAATCCCCCGGGCGTACCCCGCGTCGGAAAGCAGTTGACGCGCCCGGTCCACGTCTGTTTTTGCCAGGCCTTCTATTTTTGGATACCCAGGGATGGGGAAAATAAGGGACGTGGCGGGAAGGTAGTACCCCTTCCGTATCTCATCCCAGGGAAGGGAAACGCTGAGGGCTTCCCGAACCCGTTTATCATTCCAGGGTGGGGTGGATGATTTTATGTAAAAGTAGTAGGTCGCGAACATAGGATTTACCACAATGCCGCTCTTATCCCGTAGGGAATCCAAATCCACGTCTCCGGCTACCCAACGGGCCTCCCCGGAATCCCACAACGAGGCCGCGGCTTTCCCGTTTTCGGCGAAAAGAATGGTGATCTTTTTAAAATTTACCCGCTCGGCGTCCCAGTAGAGCTCGTTCTTCGCCAAGACTAAGCGGTCCTTTTGCCGTTCCACCACATAAAAGGGTCCATTGGAAATGGGCGGACGATCGGACCAGTTGTTTTGACCGATCATGGACGGGTGCATGGGCCCAAAGGAGTGATGGCAAAGCATACTGGGGAAGTAGGCCGCCGGACTAATCAATTTTACCACCAGGGTATGATCGTTGGGAGCTTCTATTCCTACCTTTTGGGGGTCCTTTTCAATCCCCATACGAAAATCCTTGGCCCCCACGATGATATCAAAGAGGGAAGAGTAGGGGGATTTTCGTTGGCTGTCCAAAAGGGAAAGCCAGGCGGCCTTAAAATCCCCCGCCACGACCGGGTCTCCATTCCAATAGCGGGCCGTATCCCGGATGGTAAAGGTCCAGGTTTTTTTATCCTCCGATAGATTCCACTTGGAGGCCACCGCAGGCATGGGCGCCAAGGTGAGGGGATTGTACGAAAAAAGGCCCTCGTAGAGGGCGGTAAAAATCTGAGCCTCGTCGGCGGAGTAGGACTTTCGGGGGTCCAACTCCAGGGGCCCGGAGGAGAAGGCCACGGTTAGTTGATCCCGCACCGTCGGATCGGGGCGTCCTTTAGCCGTGTCCTCCGATCCCGGTTGTTTTGTATCCGGTACGGCTAGTTTTTTTCCCTCCGCGACCTGGGGGCTTCCGGGGCTTTTATTCGATCCCCCAAAGGAGGAACAGGAGGCTAGAGTAAGGATCGCGATGCCCAAACCCAAAAAAAGTTTTCTCATTATAGCTCCTTGTCTACGATTCATCGCTAATACCCAGACGTTTCATCTGTTCCATTTCTTCCTTCTGGGCTATATATTCATGGCGTTTTTGGTTCGCCTTAACTATGGCGTTTTTTATGGTGGATAACTCGGGTTTTATGCCCCGAATCTTATCCCTGTCTTCCTTCGCGGTTTCGGACTTAAAAAAAACATCCAGTGCGGAGAGGGTTTTATGGATGGCCTGTAGTTCCTCAATATTTTTTGATAGCATCGATAGGATCTGGTCATCGCTGGCGCTTTCTATTTTTTTTGCTAGATTTGAATTGCGGTTAGATAAAGAGGACAGATACCGGGCTTGCCGTTCGACTTCTCCCTTGAATTGTAAATAGTTTAGATTTTCGGTTTTTGAAGTTCCTAAAACGGTATCAAAATACTCGATTTCGTAAAAGATCGTCTCCGCCTGCTGGTTAAATACCTGCCGAAGGAGTCTTTTAACCTTATCCCAAAATTTATTTTTTTCGCTTTCTAAAATGGCGCTATTTTCGTCCATTTTCCGAATCCCGTCGTTTAGCGCAAAAACCACGGATGATAAGCCCCGCATACCGTCCAGGAGCATATTTTTGTAGGAAATTTGTTCTTTTTTATTTTTAGGCTTTATATCGGGGACTTCGAGTTTCTTAAGAAGATCTATCCGTAGGTTATTTCCCTCCCCCGAATAGTCCTCCCTTAGGACCTCCTCCACCAATTCGGGGTAGAAGGGGCGGTCGGACATACATTCGGCGAATTTACGCTTAATCTGCAATAACGTATCATCCTTGTGGGTAATGACCGTCGCTGGATCGAAGGTAAGGTTGTCTAAAAACCGAATTCTGATTTCCAATTTATAATTTTCCCGGTGATAATCCGAGATTTCCTTTAAAATTTTAAATATTTCTTTGGACGACCGCTCTAAATGTTGGAGCGAGTCGGTGAGCAAGCCCAGGGATAGCTGATCGTTTCCTCCCTTTACCATGTTGATAATTTCCACCAGGGCTCGGGTATTGATATACTGGGAATTGGCGGAAAATTGGGTCCAGGCGAAGTATTTTACCAGGGCTACCACCCGTTTGATCCTTTCCAGGGTAAAAAAATCCACGCTGAATTGATAAAAATTGACTAAAAAATCCAGCTGGCTTTCAAAATTGGAAAGTCGAACGCTCATTTGTTCTAGTCGTTCAGACTCGGAGAAGGGCCCTTCGGGGGGTATGGAGAGCTCTCCTATTTTTACGTCGTTTTTATAGGGATCCTCGTGGATTACCCCTTTCTTTAAGAGCACCTGGTAAAGGCCGATAAAGGAAGCTTGGAAAATGCGGAATTCTTCTTTAAGCCGAACCATTTCGGTCTTATCCAACCATTGATGTTGCCGTTCAAGCGCTTCGGCAAGGCTGTTCTGGAATGACACCGAATCTTTCATCGTCGTTCTAGTATGAAATATATCTCCAATTAAAGCAATCCGCTTGTTCGCCCCGTAGTAGGGGTATGAACGTTAAACTCCCCTTTTTAGCGGGGGGCCTCTGTACCCTCCTGACCTGTTCGGGGCCCCGATCCACCCTATCCGTATCCCTGGCGTTCCCCCCGGTTCCCCCAGCCTGGGAAACCCTTTTGCCCTCGGCCCAATGGAAACTCGAATGGGTAGATCCCCAGGGACTTCTTCGGATGGAAACCCTAAAAAATCCGTCGGGGACCCTGGATCTGGCCGCCGACCGTTCCAGTCCTGTACTGGCGTACCCCTTTTGGCCCTCCATAAACATTCCTCCGGGGCTTGTTAAACCCTGCGGTGCTATTTTCCCCTTTGACCTTCAAAACACCCCCGGGGACACCCTTTTAGGATGGGGAAAAAAGGGGGAGGGGGTCCTCCAGCTTTCCTGGATCGGGGGTGTGGCGGGCTACTTTTTTAAGGCCCTGGCCGCTTCCGAGGGGGATCAGAAGACTGTTCCCGAGCGGTTTGATTGGCCCCGTTTTGGGGCCCTTTTAAAGGATCCGGCCCTTTCACCGGCGGTTCGGGAGGACCCCTGGCTGGTAGATTGGTTAGGGGTCGCCCAAAGGACCCGCGCATCGGGGTTTGACCGCCGACGCTTGGTACCCCGGCCCCAGGGTACCCTTTCCCTTTTGGTTCCCGCCGAGGGGCCCTGGGTCAACGGGGATCCCTTCGTTCCCCCTCCCCCCTGGACGGTGGGGAGTAGGGTGGAACTCTCTGCCCTGGAAGAACCCGGGACCCTTTTTTCGCCCTCCGGTTTTCTCCGATACTCTACTTCCGGTTGGGCGTGGTTCCCCGGCCCTTGAGCCTTACGGTTCGGTAGGGTACACTGGATTTCCCATGAAACGACGTGACCGATCGATCAGCCTCCTTGTTTCCCTTTTTGGAGCTCCCCTTTGCCTTATCGGTGCCCTCCTATTTCTGGACTCCTGTACCCCGGGGGCGCAAAAAAAAGTATCCTCCCCCCAGGGGGCTCCGGGGCAGTCGGAACAGCGGGGCTTTTCCCTTACCCCCGGTCCGGATCCCCGCTGGTTTGAAGTGGGAACGAACGGTCCCGTGGCCATTTCTTCCCCCGATCAGGCTTCCTTGGTTCCCTTTACGCCCTGGCCTCTGGCCCGCAGAATTGTCGGTATGGTGGTCCAAGATGACCGGATCGTGGCTTCGGTGAACCAGGAGGGTTTTTTGACCTTCCAAGGGGGAACCGAAGCCGGAGATACCGGGCCCCTTCGGCTTACGTGGGTAAGCGAGGGGGACGTATGGTCCCACTACAGCGTGGGAACGGTGTTTTCCTACCAGGGGAACCCTTCGGTCTTTTTGTACCGGGATCATTTTTTTACGGACCCCACGGTGCCCGTTCTGCGATACCCCGTACGAAGTCTTGTACCGGGAGCGCCTGGACTTAAAACCCTGGACCTGGCCTTTCTCAGGGGTCTAGGGACTGCGGAAGGCTGGGAGGCCGATTCCCTCATCGCCGGGAGCGATGGACGCTGGTTTTTACGGTCCGGAAGAACGGTAAAAAATGCCGGGGAGCGTCGATTTTTAGTAGCCCCCTCCTTGGACAGTCCCGGTATAGAAACAAACCAGGGGGCCTTCCGAAATGCCCAGTTGCCCTGTCCCCTATCCCAGGCTCCGGAGGCCCTTCAACTGGCCATCGTTTCCGCCTACGATATAATCGGACCAAACCGCCGAGCGGTGGCTATGGTAATTGGGAAAAACTACGATTCCGCAAGGTCTTTTTTCGCGGACCCCCAGAGTAACGCCTCGGGGAGTCTGGGTACCTCTACCGAAAACATCCTTCAACTGTGGGGGGTGGCGGATAAAAACGTGGGCTTTCTGTTGTTTCCCGATGGTGTGTGCGTAAAAGCGGAAACCCACGGGAAGGATAGGGATTCGGCCGAACGGTTTACCCTTCCGTCCCTTCCCCAAAACTTTGTATACACCGGTGTGGCTATTTTGGGAGAAAGGATTATCGCTTCCTGGGAAGAGCAGGATAGCTGGGCCGTGGGTGCCGCGGGTTTTGTGGTGATTTTTTAAGGATGGTGGTATACTTTTGGTGATGCATAGGAAACCGGTACCGAACCCTAGGCGCGTAATCCCCCTGGTCTGCCTGTTGGGGGCCTCGCTTTTCCTCACCCCTGTCCAACGCGCCGGGGCGGCGGGTTTTTTTAATACCCTTACCTGGTCTGTGCGGGGGTCAATTCTTATTATTCCGGAGGATAATGGGCTCCAATCGGACCCGACGCCGATCCTTCCTAGCCCCGGACTCGCGGCCGCCTATCCCCTTAATCCCCTTTTGGGTCTGGAGGTTTCCCTCGATTTCTACGCCACCTACTACGGGTATTCTTCGATTCTTCAAAGGGCGGTTCCCTACGCCATAGAAAACCGTTCCACCTTTGTCTTTGGCTCCATCCTGGGCTTTCAAGGGGTGTATAAACTTCCCATAAACGCTACAGTTTCGGCCCGGTTTTTCGCCGGACCCGCCGTAGACCTACGGCTCTGTTTGGTGGCCCCGGACCTAAAGGGTACGGATTTAAGCGACGCGGCGGCTCAGACCGCCGATGTGACCAACTATTTTTGGGGAAGTGGACGCTGGATTTTTCCCTTTATCGGTTTAGGGCTTGATTATGGGCTGTCGGATAAATATACCCTGGGATTTGACACACGACTGTGGTTTCCCCTGTACCGTCTATGGTCCGGAGAAAACCTCCCCGCCGTGGAAGGCTGGCGCTTTGCGGCGGGGCTTCGTTTAACCTTCCGGTAGAAAGGGTCTACGCTAACGCTCGGTCTATTTCGCTCTTATTAAAACCAATAATAATTCTGCCGTTGATATCGACCACGGGAACACCCATCTGTCCGGATTTTCGAACCATTTCTTCTGCCCGGCGTTGGTCCCGGCCCACGTCGTAATCCGTAAAAGGAACCTTCCGTTCCTTAAGATAATTCTTTACCATGGTGCAGTAGGGACAGCTCTGGGTAGAATATACGCTGATAGCCATAATTTCCTCCTAATCAGTATCTCTATGTATAAAATATACTATATAGAGAGATTAGTCAACAGAATTTTTTCATGGGCCCTCCACTCGGTCGTCTAGGAGTCTGACGGATTGGTGGATCCCTTCCATGCCTTAGCCGGTCCTGAGGGCGACCATCAACACGGCGATGTCCCCCTGCCGAACCCCGGGTATTCGGGCCGCTTGGCCCAGCGTAAGGGGCCCCACCTTTTTCAACTTTTCTCGGCCCTCCGCCGAAAGACCCTTGATGGCGGTGTAATCAAAATCCTCGGGGATCTTAAGGATCTCCATTTTAGCGGTTTTAGCGATGGCCCGGCGTTCCTTTTCTATGTACCCGGCGTACTTGATATCCAATACAACCCGTTCTACCCATTCCCGGGGGTACTTTGAAAGTTCCGGAACCAGGCCTTGGATACGTTCCAAACCCACCTGGGAATCCGTAAGGGTCCGCTCCAGGGTATCTCCCCGGTGGCTTTCTAAGGGTTCCCCCTTGCTTTCTTCCGCCGTTAGTTTCCTGGATCGGAGTAATTCGGTTATTTCCTCCAGGGCGGCGGTTTTTTTGATGAACCGTTCCCACCGTTCCTCCGAAACCAGCCCCAGTTCCCGCCCCTTCGGGGTAAGCCGACTGTCGGCGGTGTCGTGGCGGAGTAAAAGCCGGTGTTCGGCCCGGCTGGTGAACATCCGGTAGGGTTCCTTGGTCCCCAGGGTGGTCAGGTCGTCGATCAGCACGCCGATGTACGCTTCGGTCCGCTGAAGGACCAGGGGCGGTTTTCCCAGGAGCTTCAGGGCCCCGTTAATCCCCGCCACGATCCCCTGGGCGGCGGCCTCTTCGTACCCCGAGGTCCCGTTTGTTTGCCCCGCCATAAAGAGCCCCGAAAGTCGCTTCGATTCCAAGGATGGGTGCAGATCCAGGGGGTCCACGTAATCGTATTCCACCGCGTAGGCGGGACGAACTACCCGGGCGTTCTCTAGACCCGGTAAACTGTGGATAAAATCGTTCTGCACATCCTCGGGAAGGGAACTGGAAGCGCCGTTTAGGTAGACCTCGTTGGTTTCCAGGCTTTCGGGTTCGATGAAAATTTGATGCCGCTCCCGTTCGGGAAAACGGACCACCTTATCCTCCAGGGATGGACAGTAGCGGGGCCCCACCCCGATAATTTTTCCCCCGTACAGGGGGGATCGGTGGATGTTGTCTCGGATGACCTGGTGGGTCGAGCCGGTGGAGTAGGTTATCCAGCAGGGAACCGAGGGCCGGTCAAGGATCGTATCCGCCTCTACGTCGAAGGAAAAGGGGATAGGCGCTTCGCCATCCTGCCGTTCCAAACGGGAAAAATCGATGGTTTCCCGGGCTATACGGGCGGGAGTCCCGGTTTTTAGGCGGCCCACGGGAAAACCGAGTCGGCGGAGGCTGGTTCCCAAGCCCAGGGCCGCCATTTCTCCTAAACGCCCCTGGGGAGCGTCGTAGTTTCCGATAAAGATACGACCCTCCATAAAGGTACCCGTGGCAAGAATGACGATCTTCCCCCCTATACGGTGGCCCCGCTCGGTAACCACCCCTTCCACCCTTTTGCCGTCCTGGGAAAGGATCAGATCGGTCACCGTGTCCATAAACACATGGAGCCCCGGCTGTCCTTCCACCGCCGAACGGGCGGCGCTCTGGTACAAGCGCTTGTCCGCTTGAGCCCGGGGCGCCTGGACCGCCGGACCCCGGGAGCGGTTCAACACCCTGTACTGGATCATCGTCGAATCGATAAGTTTTCCCATCTGGCCGCCCAGGGCGTCCACTTCCCGTACCAGGTTGCCCTTGGAAAGGCCCCCCACGGCGGGGTTGCACGATAGGGTCCCGATTTTATCGGGATTTTGCGTAATAAGGAGGGTTTTAAACCCTAACCGGGCGGGGGCTAAGGACGCTTCAATCCCCGCGTGCCCCCCGCCCACA
>Ga0078972_1007503_pt1 | contig 24181 bp, 27 predicted proteins | sample YelNatPaOPGAMG01_FD_67568 | JGI IMG/M metagenome (GOLD analysis project Ga0078972, IMG submission 67568) | Hot spring thermophilic microbial communities from Obsidian Pool, Yellowstone National Park, USA - OP-RAMG-01 (SPADES assembly) (version 2) | ecosystem: Environmental > Aquatic > Thermal...
CCCCTGCAGCGACCAAGACAACCAGAGCTATTGCAACCGCCAACTTTGTGGACATCTGTTCATTCTCTGTTTATTCAAGCTTAAATTGATTCTCTCACCGATTTCACCGCCTCGACCATTGCCCTGAGCTTCCCAATTGACTCCTCAGCGGTCCTGGTCTTCAGTCCGCAGTCCGGGTCCACCCAGAGCTGATCCGGCCTTACGACCTCAAGGGCTCTCCTTATGCGGGCCTCAATCGTCCTTCGGTCCTCAACCACATGCGAGTGGACGTCAACCAGCCCGAAGGATATGTCCTTTGTGAAGGGATATTTCCTGAAAAGGTCAACGAGGTCAAGGTTTGAGTTTGACGTCTCAAGGTCAAAGTTGTCCACGGGAAGCTCCAGCATCTGCGGATAGATGAACTCGAAGGCGCCGTAGCAGATGTGCGTGATGAAGTAGGCGTTGACACCCTCCGTGACTGTCCTCATAGCCTCAACAGCGAACTCCGGCAGCTCCTTTGGCCTCGCGGAGATCGCGGGCTCATCGATCTGAATTATCCTGGCTCCGGCCTTTGCCAGGGCCTTTACCTCCTCATGCAGCGCCCTCGCCAGCGCCAGACACGCATCGCGCCTGCTGGGATAGAACTCGTTGAACGACCAGTCCATCATCGTGTAGGGGCCCGTTATCATCCCTTTCACTGGTTTCTCCGTAAGGCCCTGCGCGAACCTCCACCACTCAACTGTTATTGGCCCCCTCCACCTCACCTCGCCCTTTATCACGGGCTTCCGGTAGTACCTGTTCCCATAGCTGCGCACGAGGCCGCTGATTCCGAATCCGTCCAGGTGCTCCGCGAAGTACGTCGCCATGTCCCCGCGGTACATCTCTCCATCTACCAGCACGTCAAGTCCCAGCTCCAGCTGGGCCGATATCCACTCCCTGGTGGCCTTCTCCTCCAGCTCCCTCAGCCTCCGGACATCTATTTTTCCCGCGGCGTGAAGCCTCCTTGCCTCCTGCAGGTAAGCCGGCTTGGGAAAGCTGCCCACCGTGGTGGTTGGCAGAAGCGGAAGGTCAAGCCCGAGGTCCCTCAGCTTTTTTCTCACGCGATCTCCTCCCTGATTCTCTCGGCGATCCTAACCATGTTCTGAAGCTTTCTGAATGCAACGTCCCTGGGCAGATACTCCAGCCCGCAGGAGGGGTTCAGGTACAACCGCCTGCCCTCAAAAACCTCAACCACCTTCCTGACAACTTCGATCACCTTCTCCCCCTCCTCGATCCTGGTGTTCCTCCCATCGATCAGGCCGAGGCCGAGGTTCTTATCGCAACCGGCATCGAGGATTTCATCCAGGAGATTTTCGCCGTAGGTGAAGTCAAAGCTCAGGCAGTCGACGGGCAGATCAAGGAGCCGCGGATATATTTTGCCCGCATCCTCAAAGTAGAAATGAACAGCGATCTCGGCGTTTCTGCTGGAGCTCGCCACGTGCTCGAGCGCCCTTGCCAGGATGTTCACGTCCTCCGGGTGCACGAGTATGGCCGGCTCGTCTATCTGGATGAACCTCGCCCCCGCCCCCACCAGATCCCTCACCTCCGCTGCAACCACCTCGGAAAACTCGTCCACCAGCGCCCGTGTTCCTGCTCCCCTCCGATCTATCGAGAGCCTCGCCAGCGTGTATGGCCCCATTATGACCGCCCTGACCGGCTTCGGCGAGGCTGCGGCCGCAAACTCGAACTCCCGCCTGAGCACGCTTTCCCTCCTTTCAATCCTCCCGACCACAACAGGCTGCCTGAAGTAAAAGTTGGTGTCAAAGAACCTCAGCAGCCCGTCTATCTCGCACCCCGCAAGCTTTCTCGCAATGTGGGAGACCGGGTCGTACCATCTTATCTGGCCGTCCGTGACCACGTCGAGCCCTGCCTCAACCTGCTCCCTGATCACCTCGAGCGTGACTTGGTCCTGAATGCTCTCAAATTCCTCATCCGTGATCTCACCACTCTCCCACCGTGAATACGCCTGGCGATGGCGCTGCGCTTCAGGACCATCACCTATCTTCGGATAGCTTCCCACGCTTGCCGTCAGCAGCTCCATGCAAATCCAAAACCCTTGCGCCTCAAAAGGTGAACTACCCCCAGCTTTCGCAGGGAGCTTCCTGCTTCAGCGACGGAGCTTGCCCAGCGACCACGGCCTGCGCCGGGACGCTGAGCAGGGGCCCCATCTCCACAGGCGTTGGTTCGGGCCGTCCCAGCCCTACCAGGCCCCGCTGCAGTATGTTCCACGAGGCCCGATAATCCCTGTCCAGGGATTTGTCTCCCTCCTGTGAGGTCCCCCTCGGGTTCACCCTCACGAACTGCCTACCAGCTCGCTCGGCCTTGTAGGACAGGTCGTGAAGGAACTTTCCCCAGGAGGCGTCTAGTATCCTTTGCGCGAGGCAGCGGTTTTTTGCCATTCCCGCAATGTTCAGGTCCTCCGCCGCTATCGCATCGTAGCCGTTCACGTAAAAGCGGGAGAGCTTGTGCAGGAAGTCGTTCCTCTGGCTCACCAGCTTCTCATAAGCTCTGGCAAGCCTGACCCTCGCCCTCTCGCTGTTGCGCGACCCCTTCTGCTTCTTTGAGAGCTGTTTATGTCCCAACCTTATCCTTTCCAGCGAACGCTCGTAGAAGCGCGGGTTCTCGATCTGCCTCCCGTCGGTGTCAGTCAGGAAGTGCTTTATCCCCATGTCCATCCCGACTGCCCTGCCCGTTTTCGGGAGCGGCTCTGGCTCGTCCTCGACCTGGAATATCGCATACCACCTTCCAGACCGCTCTCGCTTGACGATGACGCCCTTCACCTCCCCCCTGATCTTCCGGTGGAGCCTGATGGGGATCTCACCCACCTTCGAGAGGACGAGTCTGCCATTCTCGAGCGCAAAGCCGGACTGGTTGTAGTTCAGGGTCTTGAACCACCCTGCGCCCTTGAACCTGAGCCTGCCGACGCGCCTGCCGTTCCGCTTCAGTCCCGCAAGTGCACGGATGTTGGACCAGAGCTGGTGGTTCACCATCTGCAGGACTTTCGAGTATACCTCGCCGAGCTCGGGCTTCTCATTTTTCTTCAAATCAACGATCAGCGCTTGAGTGTCCGTCCGCCTGAGCTTTATACCCTTCTCCCTTGCCATGCTCAGCTCAGACAGCAGGCGGTTGTAGAGCCAGCAGCAGAGCTCCATCTGACGCTTCATGGTCCTCTCGCATTTCTTTGATGGATAGATGCGGAACCTGTAGCTGAGCATTGACCTGCCTCCGTGTATCTCTATTACATCGAGTTTTCTCCTAATAACCATGTTCCCCCTCTCATCCCCTCCCTTTCGGAAGGGGACTTCCCGGCAGTAAAGTTAAATAAATGTGGGCAGAACCTAACTCTGATGATATGAAAGAGGGAGAGAGGTTCAAGCCCCATCCCAACCTGAAAAAGCTTTACTACACCTACCTCGCCCTTGTGTTCATACCCCTGATCATCCTGACATCGATGCCCCTGTGGCTGGGTGCCGTTCTCGCGCCCGAGATCCTTTCCTACTGGCCAGCCCTTCTTCTGCCACCGGTCATCGTCGTGGCAGTCTGCATCTTCGTGGCTTACTGGATACGGAGGTACTACGAGTCAGCCTTTTTCACCCTCACAAAGGATGAGGTGATAGTCGAGCGTGGAGTTTGGTGGAGGATGAAGCATGTCGTGCCCTATGCGAGGGTGATGTCCATAGATGTGATACAGGGGCCCATATCCAGAAGGTTCGGAATAGCGGCTGTTGACGTGCACACCGCCGGCTACACGGGTCCGGCCGGGGGAACCTCCGGACCAGGCACCAGGAGGGCGGAAGCATCGCTGTTCGGCATCCAGAACTTCATCGAGGTCAGGGACTTCATCCTCGGGCACGTGAGGAGCAGGCCCCTCTTTGGCACAGGAAAGGACGTTTCGGGCGAGATCCTGGAGGAGCTCAGGAGGATAAGGAAGGCCGTGGAGAGGTAGGTGAAAGATGGGATTCGGAAGGGGATATGGGAAGGTCATACTCTTCGGTGAGCACTTCGTGGTTTACGGCATTCCCTCCATAGTTTCCGCAATAGACAAATCCACGACTGCGACCGTTGAGAGGGTCGCCGGAAGGGGATGGGTGCTTGAAGACAGGAGGCCCGCAACTCCCGGTTACAAGGAGGAAAAGCTGGAGCAGCAGAGGGACTCCATAGAAAGGGTGCTGAGGGCGGCCGGGATAGACACGGAAAGAAATCAAATAAGGATAACGCTGGCGGGGGATCTGGTTGCGGCGAGCGGGATAGGCGCCAGCGCGGCCTCGTGCGTGGCGCTTGCCAGGGCGCTCTCGGACGAGTTCGGGCTCGGTTTTTCTGATGAGAGGATAAACGAGATAGCGTTTGAGGGGGAGAGGGCGTACCACGGGAATCCATCCGGAGTAGACAACACCGCTGCGACCTACGGGGGGCTGCTCTGGTTCGTGAGGGGAAAGCCGATTGGGAGGATCTCGATAAGGCATCCGGTTGAGATAGTGATGGCGAACACCGGGCTGGTCGCCAACACCGAGGCAGCGGTGGCCGGCGTGAGGGAGAGGAAGGAGAGGCATCCGGAGAGGTACGGGAGGATATTCAAAGAGGCTGAGGCCCTCGTTCACGCGGCGAAGGAGGCGCTTCTGAAATTTGATCTGAAGGAGGTCGGAAGGCTGATGAACGAGAACCATCGTCTGCTTCAGGAGATAGAGGTCTCGTGCAGGGAGCTGGACGAGCTCGTTGGGATTGCCATGGAGAGCGGAGCGTACGGCGCGAAGCTCACGGGTGGAGGGCTTGGGGGAAACATCGTTGCGCTCACGCCCGGCGCGGATCTTCAGGAGAGGGTCGCCCGCGCCATCGAAAGGGAGGGATATGAGGTCCTGAGGACAAGGATAGGTTGATGGCATGAACTTCAGGGAGTTCCTGAAAACGCTTGATGAGAGGGGAACGCTCGTCAGGATAAGGAAACCTGTCGACAGGAGGCTTGAGATCTCGGCCCTCATTAGGGCTCTGGACGGCAGGCCCCTCCTGTTTGAAAACGTGAAGGGGTTCAGTATTCCGGTCGCGGCGAACCTCTGCTCCACCAGGGAGCTCGTGGCGGTCGGTCTCGGGATAAAGCCGGGCGAGATAATTCAAACGCTGGCGCGGGCGATAGACTCGCCCAGGGACCCCGAGGTGAGAAAGGCCGAGGGATACGAGGAGGTTCCCCCGGATCTCAACAGATTTCCGATTCTCCTTCACTATCCATTCGACGGTGGGCCCTACATCTCATCCGGGATCGTCATAGCTAAGGATCCCGAGTACGGGATAAACGCATCGTATCACCGGATGATGGTCATTGACGGAAGGAGGATGGTGCTCCGAATACTGGAGAGGGACTTCGACGCCTTCATAAAGAGGGGGCTGAGGGAATTTGCGGTATGCATCGGCAACCCTCCGCCGGTCATGGTCGCCGGCGCGATCTCCGTGGAGCGCGGAAAAAGCGAGCTCTCAATCGCAAACGCCATCTCTGAAACCCCGCTGGTCGAACTCGGAGGCCACCTTGTCCCCGAGGCCGAGATCGTGATGATCGCGGAGTTCACCGGGGAGGAGCACGAAGAGGGGCCCTTCCTCGATCTCACGGAGACCCCTGACATCGTGAGAAAGCAGAGGGTGGCGGCGGTGAAGCGGATCTTCGTGAAACCGGATCCAATCTATCACGCTCTCCTCCCCGGAGGCCTTGAGCACAAGACCCTGATGGGAATGCCAAGGGAGCCCACGATATTCAGGGAGGTGAGCAAGGTCTGCGAGTGCAGGGATGTGTACGTGACCCCCGGAGGATGCTCCTGGCTGCACGCCGTTGTTAGCATAAAGAAAAAAGCTCCTGATGACGGAATTAAGGCAATCGAGGCCGCGTTCAGGGGGCACAAATCGCTGAAACACGTCTGGGTGGTTGACGAGGACATAGATGTCCACAACCCGCATGAAGTCGAGTGGGCAATGGCGACGCGTTTTCAGGGAAACAGGGGAATCGTGATGAAGAGGGAGCCCGGATCCTCACTCGACCCGTCCTCGGACCTCAGCACCAGGATGACGACGAAGATGGGGTTTGACCTCACCATACCGGCAGACCGTGATCCTAAGGACTTCAGAAAGCCGGGTCCGCCGATGCCTCTGAACCCCGATGAATATCTGGAGAAGGGTTCTCCCCCAGACGTTTGACCCGGAGGCTGCTGCCATCGGCTGACCGCTTCACGCGGCGGCCCTTCATCCCCCCGGCCAAACCGCAGCCGCCTCAAGGTACCGGGACATCATGTTCAGGGCTGCGTTCAGGCCCCGGTCGTGCCTGGCGCCACAGGCTGGGCATGTCCAGGCCCTCCCGCAAGTCAGGTTCTTGTTGACGCTCCGGCAGCTCGAGCAGGTCCTTTCAAATTCCTCCGGAAAAATCGGTGCGATAGTGGTGATTAGAGCGCCAGGTGCGCCAAACACTGGAAACCTGCGCATTATCCAGCCCGGAAAAATTGAGGGATCAAAAACTGGGATAACCCCTCCAAAGAAAAAATCTTAAAAATCGGATTTTTTTCTGATTTTATGGGTGATTTCCTTGGAGGAAGCCAGGGAAATGCCCACCGCCCTGAGGGAATGGGAGAGAATCGCTGCCCACTCGCACATAACCGGACTGGGACTCGAGGGCCTGAAGGCAAAGCCAATAGCCGCCGGAATGGTCGGGCAGGTGGAGGCAAGGGAGGCCGCGGGGCTCGTGGTGGAGATGATAAAGAAGGGAAAGTTCGCCGGGCGCGCCATCCTCCTCGTGGGGCCTCCGGGAACTGGAAAAACCGCCCTTGCCACTGGGATCGCAAAGGAGCTCGGGAGGGACGTTCCGTTCATTCCGGTCACGGCCTCCGAGATTTACTCCGCCGAGATAAAGAAGACGGAGTTCCTGACGCAGACCCTGAGGAAGGCGATAGGGGTCAGGATCCACGAGATGCGCAGGATATACGAGGGAGAGGTGAAGGAGCTGCACATAAACCAGGAGCCGCACCCGTACAATCCCTACACGAAGATCCCGACAGGGGGGACGATAAAGCTCGCAACCAAGGATGCCTCGCAGACGCTGAAAATGGACCAGTCGTTTGCGATATCCCTGATCAGGCAGGGCGTTGAGACCGGCGATGTGATACAGATAGATGCTGACTCCGGAAGGGTGGCAAAGGTGGGGAGGTCGAGGGAGGCCGCGGAGAAGGAGAAGGCTGACCTCACGACTGTTCAGGTCGTTGACGTTCCGGCCGGACCGGTGCTGAAGCACAAGGAGTTCGTTTACCCGATGACACTCCACGAGCTTGACGTGGCGCAGTCAAGGGCGGGGGTTAGCATGTTCAGCCTCTTCTTTGGAGGTGAGGAGCGGAAGGAGATATCCAACGAGGTGAGGATGGAGGTCGATGAGACGGTGAGGAAGCTCGTGGAGGAGGGAAGGGCTGAGATCCTCCCCGGCGTTGTGTTCATAGACGAGTGCTCCATGCTGGACATCGAGACGTTCTCCTTCCTGAACAGGAGCATGGAGCAGGAGCTCTCGCCCATCGTGATATTCGCGACGAACCGCGGCATCACCTCGGTCAGGGGCACGGACCTGAAGGCCCCGCACGGAATGCCGCTGGATCTCCTGGACAGGCTCCTTATAATAGCCACGAAGCCGTACAGCAGGGATGAGATCCTGGAGATACTCAGGATAAGGTCAAAGAGCGAGAAGATACCCCTTGAGCCCGAGGCGCTCGAGTACCTGGCCGATCTCGGCAGTGAGACCTCACTGAGGTACGCGGTGCAGCTGCTCGCCCCCGCCTATGAGGTGGCTCTGGCGGAGAAGAGCAAAAAGGTCGCAAAGAAACACGTGGAGAGGGTAAGGGGGCTCTTCATCGACGTGAAGCGCTCGGTTGACTACCTGCGCGAGTTTGAGGAGAAAATGCTGAAGTAGGTTCCGGCAACGCTTTTATCAGACAAGGTGCCACCAGTCTTGAAGGATCATGTACCTGACAAGGGAACAGGAGAGGATGCTCGCCGGGGAATACGGTGAGGTCCTGGAGAGGAACTTCAGGCTCCTCGTGAGGCTCGGCGAGATATACGGCGCTGACAGGATGATACCTGTCAGCTCTGTTCAGGTTGCCGGTGTTTCTTACAAGTCGATCGGGGATCCGGGGCTGGAGTTTCTGGAGGACATGGCGGAAAAGGGTGCAAGGGTGAGGGTGCCCACCACGCTCAACCCGGCCGGCATGGACCTGCAGGACTGGAGGGAGCTGGGTTTTCCCGAGGATTTTGCGGAGAAGCAGCTGAGGATCATGGAGGCCTTCAGGCGCATGGGGATAATGATGACCGTCACCTGCACGCCCTATCTGGTCGGGAATCTGCCCAGGTTCGGCGAGCACATCGCGTGGTCTGAGTCATCAGCGGTTTCATTTGCAAACTCGGTCATAGGGGCAAGAACAAACAGAGAGGGCGGACCCTCAGCCCTCGCGGCCGCCCTGTGCGGCGTGACCCCCAACTACGGCCTGCACCTCGACGAGAACCGGCGCCCGACTTTGGTAGTAGAGGTCACCGCAGGGCTCAGGGACGCTGCAGATTTCGGAGCGCTCGGATACCACATCGGAAAAATAGTGAAAAGCGGCGTTCCGTACTTCAGGGGCATAAGGGATGCGACAGTGGACCAGCTGAAGGCGCTGGGGGCGGCCATGGCGGCATCGGGGGCAGTCGCGCTCTATCACGTTGAGGGGATAACGCCTGAGGCGGGACGCGTTAGAGTTGAGGGACTCGAGTCCATTGAGGTGGGGGAAAAAGAACTGGAAGAGGCCCGCTCAAAGCTCAACACGGGGACAGACCCGGACATCATAATCCTCGGCTGTCCGCACGCCTCGCTGAACGAGATATCTGAATTTGCAAGAAAGGTGAACGGAAGGGAGCTGCGGAAGCCAGTGTGGATATGCACCTCGAGGACCACAAAGGATGCCGCGGAGAGGATGGGATATGCGGAGATCATAGAGAGGGCTGGAGGAAAAATCGTGGCTGACACGTGCGCGGTTGTCTCCCCAATAGAGAGGATGGGATTCAAAACCGTCGGCGTGGACTCCGGGAAGGCCGCAAACTATCTACCGGGATTCTGCAAACAGCAGGTGGTGTTCGGAAGCGTTGATGAGCTGCTGAAGAAGGTGATGGGATGAGCGAGGTCATGAGGGGAAGGTGCATAAGCCCGGGAAAGGCTTCCGGGGAGGCCCTCGTTTCAAGGTCTCCGCTGGGGTTCTACGGAGGGATCGACCCAAAGACAGGAGTTGTGATCGAGAAGGGACACGAGCTCGAGGGGCGGTGCGTGAAGGGCAGGGTGCTCGTGTTTCCGCAGGGGAAGGGGTCCACCGTCGGGTCCTACGTGATCTACGGGCTGAAGAAGAACGGCGTGGCCCCCGCCGCGATCGTCAACAGTGAAACCGAGACGATCGTTGCGACCGGCGTGATCCTGGCAGGGATACCGTGCGTCGACAGGATAGACATAGAGCGCATTAAAAATGGAGATATGCTCACGGTTGATGCCGATACCGGAACCGTGGAAATAAAAAGATGTTGAGAGTGCAAAGTAACGTCAAAAGTAAAAAAATAAAGCTGGCGATAATTACTCATTCGCTCTATTCCTGTTTGCTTGCAGCAGGCTCGCCCTTGGCTGGCCTGGCATATCTGCGCGCGACCACAAAGAACGCTGCCATCACTATCCACCCGAGCACCAGCAGAATCACGCCGTAGTCAAGGGGCAGCTGCCCGGAGGCCGAGAGGAATATCGCCACAAGCGCTCCTATCAGGAGTAGAACGGCGACAAGCAGTATGCCAACGGCCCACTTCGGCGGTCTGCTTCCATTCATTTCATGACCTCCCTTATCCTTCATCCCATCTGTTTAAAAACATTCCCAAGGCGCGCGCAGGGTTCGACCGGTCAGCGGTGCCCGAGCATACAGTAATTAATACGCCGGGCGCAAGTGAATTCGGTGAAGATGACAGGACCTGCTGAGAGCAAGATAGAGATCAAGGCCAAGGTCTACATCCACAAGAAGGACCCGCTCACGCGCTCCAAGATCCCGCACATAGACATAGAATCTCCCGTCTTGAATGAGATAATCAGACCGAATGAGACGACCTTCGTCAGCGGGAAGGAGGGCGGGGTGTTCATCGGCCTGAAGCGGGAGATGCTGGCGCGGCTTGAGAAACTCCTGGAACGGATCGAGAAATAGAATTAATAGCAGCTGATATTAGTTTTTACCGGGCCCGTGGTCCAGTGGTTAAGACACTACCCTCACACGGTAGGAACCGGGGTTCGAATCCCCGCGGGCCCACCATTTTGAAACATCCCAGAATTGCAGCCGGGCGTAAAATCGCACCACACCCCCAGCAGAAGAATTAAAACTGCCAGCAAAAATCGTTTGAGGTGATCATCTGATCGAAGTGGGTTGGTTGATGGTGGCGATTTCGGTGTTCTTCGCCAGGATGCTGCAGAATGCGATAGGCACTGTGCGAGACATCCTCGTGATAAAAGGAAACAGGGGCAAAGCGGCCGCCTGCAGCTTCCTGGAAACGCTTTTGTGGATGATCGTCTTCTGCTGGATCCTCCGGGATTTCTTTGACAGCCCCCTCAGCATCCAGACTCTTCTGAACTTCACGGCTTTTGCGGCTGGCTATGCCGCCGGCACCTACGTCGGCGTATCAGTGGAGGAGAGGATGGCAGTTGGACACGTGACGGTGCAGGTGATCTCCGCAAGAAAAAGCCGGGAGGTGGGTCGCATACTGAGGGCCAGGAACTTTCCGATCACAACGATAAGGGGGAGGGGCAGATACGGACCTAGGCTGATATACCAGTCTGTCATCCCCAGAAGAAAGCTGGCTGACCTGCTTCATTCGGTGGAAAAGGAGGATCCGGAAGCCTTCATCACGATCATGGACACGAAAACTGTGAGGGGCGAAAGAAACAGGGCGAGAAGGTGAGGATTCCCTTTCTTCGAGTAGATGTGTAAACTCGCATCTCAGGGCTTAACCATCCTCACGGTTGCCAGCAGCAGGATGATCCCCAGGAAAACCTTGAGGAGGGACTCTGTTGCCCCGGGAACCAGCGCCGCGCCGATAAAAGATCCGGTGACCGCAGGAACCCCCATTGCCACGCATGTGTAGGCCAAGCGTCTGTCCAGATGGCCAACCTTTACGTGTCCCACCGACCCGGCCAGGACCGAGGGGAGAGAGACGAACAGGCTCACAGTTCCCGCCCCCTTGACACCCATGCCAAAAAGATAGACTAGCGCCGGAATCCTGAATTCCCCTCCAGCGACCCCGAGAGCGCCGCAAACCGCACCTATCCCAGCTCCGATCAGGGCGCCAAGTACCAGGTCCAGAGGAAACCCAACAATTGGGGCACCAACGACCTCACCGGAAAAAGCGCCATGTATGAATTTCAGACCGAGCACGACAAGCAGCGCCGCCATCGCCAGCTTCAGGCGCCTTTCACCGACCCTCGTGGTGAACACTGCACCTGCATACGCTCCGACAACAGATCCCGCGCTCATGCTTGCGATCAACCAGATCGTCGAGTAATCGAGGATGCCGACCGCCATACGCGTCACCAGTCCAGCCGAGACTGTCATTATTCCAACGATCAGGTTCGCTGCTGCCGCAACCGCAACAGGAAATCCCAGCAGGCAGATCAGGATCGGCAGCCTGAATTCCCCGCCGCCCACCCCAAGCAGCCCGGCAGCGATGCCGATCAGGGAACTCATGAACGATGCCGCTGCCAGTTTAAGTTTGAAATCCGCGCTGGGAATCCCCATCCTGACACCCAGCTAAATAAGCGCTCCTTCATAAATATGCGGTCGGAAAACCAACGGAGTCATACAACCTCAATGCCACCTATGCCGTCAGTTACCCCTCCTGCAAGGGACGCTGAAATAGAGACACTTCTTCTTCGGAATGATCGGGCTCGTCCTGGATCCACGAGAGGGAAGGACCAGCCCCCTCACGATCGCCACGGGCCTCCTCTCATCACCCTCTCCCATCACGAGCTGAGCCGCAGTCGCAATCTGATCCGCAAGTGCCCTGAACGTTATCCTCAACGGTTTTCCGTATATGTCTGGCTGTCCCCTGCAGTCCATAACCGGATCCAGGCCAGCCCATCCTATTGCCTGCCCCACCGTTCCCAGCCTCAGGGGCCTCACCACGCTGTCTGAGATCACAACTCCAACACGCTTTCCGGCGCCACCGATGGACCTCATGATCATCCGCGCTGAAAGATGCGGGTTCCTGGGCCAGAGTATCGCATGCCCTGCGGGCGCATTTGACAGGTCGGCCCCTGCGTTGACGCAGATAGTTCCATCCTTGACCGTGAGTATTGCGCCCCTCACCGCGCTGATAACCTCGTCCGACTCATCCAGAACCACCTGAACGAACTCGGATGGCTGACCAGTTATCCCCGCCAGCCTTTTTGCCCTCCTCCCCGGGCGAACTGCGGAAAGCCGCACCACGTTGCCCTCTGCCATCGAAACGGCCTTCGACGACACTACAACCACATCACCGCCTCTCAGCCCGCCTGCCCTCTCAGCAGCCTCCGCGATCATTCCCGCAAGGTCGTCTCCCCCCTTGACCAGCGGCAGCTCCAGGCCGATGACCTCCACAGCAACATCACGCATTGGCGATCGCCTCCGCCACCCTGACCGCATCCACCGTCTCCCTGACATCATGGGTGCGGATCAGGTTCGCCCCGTTGAGCACGGCTATCGCGGTTGCGGCGAGCGAGCCGTGAAGCCTGCCCTCCGGCGGGCGTCCTCCCAGGATCTCCCCCACGAAGGACTTCCTGGAGATTCCAACGCAGATCGGTCTTCCAAGGGACCTCATCCTCCTCAAATTCAGAAGAATCTGGATGTCGTGAAGGGTGGCCGGACTCAGCTTTCCCGGCTTACCCTTTCTTTCCCTCAGAAGCGCAAGTCTTCCCGGCCAGTGCCCGACACCGGGATCCACCACGACCCTCGAAAGCGGTATTCCGTGGCTCCTGCACACCGCCAAGCTCTTTCTGAGTTCCGCGATTATCTCCTCCATTCCCAGCACATCGCCCGGAAGCTTTCTTGACGCCATGACCACAAGGGAACTGCCCGTCCTCCCAACTATATCCGCCATGCGGGAATCTCCCTTGAGTCCGGTGACATCGTTCACAGCCGATGCGCCATTTGATATCGCCTCCTCGGCGACATCAGCCCTCTGGGTGTCAACGGAAATGGGGACATCCAGCTCCGAGCATATTCTCCTCACAGCCGGAACGAGCATCTTTTTCTCCTTTTCCGGAGGAACCGGGGCGGATGTCGGACCGGTTGCCATCGCCCCTATGTCCAGTATATCTGCACCCTCCTCCACCATCTTTTCCGCACGCAACAGGGCTTCATCTGATTTCACTATTGAGCCGGAGAAAAATGAATCCTCGCTCAAGTTTATGACGCCCATCACAGCAACGTGCCACCCACTGCCAACCTTCAGTGAACCAAGCTTGGCGACAGACATCCTTTCACCAAAATTTCAACAGCAGGGCTTGCCCCTATAAGTATCTCTTTCCCTTTTTCCACTTTCCCTTTATCATGTCATCAAGCGCGTTTGCCGTGAGTTCCGCAAACTTTGGATCGTTTATATGCAGCTCAGCCTTTATCACGTCCACGTTCTCCTTGGTCCAATCAAGGTGCTGCTCAAACGCCTTCACAAAGGCATCGTCCGCCTCCCTGTTGTACCAGTACCTTCCGGTTGGCGTCCCATCGTAGTGATACATTTTGAGCCCGCCCTCTGTATCGCAGATCGACCAGCCCTTGAGAGGAATCGCAACGAGGGTGGGGCCCCTAGCCTTGTTGACCTTCTGCGCAAACAGCTTTCCTACCTCCGCGCTTTCCTCCTTTGTGGCCCTCACGAGCGTTGAATTCGGGTTGTGGAAGTAGAACTCCCTGCCCCTAAACTTTTCCGGAACGGTTTCCTTCGCCCAGAACTGGATCATGTCAAGACATCCAGGAACAAGCACCTGTGGAACTCCCATCTCCCCTGCTGCCTCCATCCGGTGCGGACCCGCATTTGAGAACCCCCCGAAGAGCCAGTCAATGAGCTCGTGCGTGGTCACGTCCAGGACGCCAGCGACAAGCCCGCTCCTCACCAGCTCCTCCAGCGTTTTTCCTCCGGTCCCCACGGCGTGGAAGGATATGAACTCATACCCTCTCTCCTCAAGTATCTGCTTGGCCCTCTCGATGTGCGGCGTTGTGTTACCGTACTGGGAAGCGACAACTATCGGTTTCTCGGGGGGGAGCTCCGGTCTTGCCTCGACCATACCCGATATCGCCGCGGCGGCCTGGGCGAGCGCCACGGCATTTATCTTATTTATCCTTCCTGTCATGTCGGTGATCGACGGAAAGATCGCTATATCCTTGTGTTCGACCGAGCCGGATGCCAGCTCCAGGGATGTGGTTATCAGGACCTTTGGCAGGCCGAGGGGCAGGGATTTTTGCACCATGACCGCTATGGACTCTCCAGTGCTGCCGCCATAACCCAGAACTCCGTCCAGCCTTCCCTCCTCGTAAAGGCGCTTCGCTATTTTGATCGCTCCCTCAGCCATCTTCTCCAGGGCCGGTTTTCTCTCCAGCGACTCCACTGCCTCAATCGTGGTTCCAGCTGCCCTCGCCACATCAACGTTTGATATATCCCCGCTCTCAAGGTGAGGGCTGCACCTCCTCATGCTGACATCCATCAGAACTGCACTGTGGCCAAACTTCTGTATCTGCCTCCTGAGAAAGTGTCCCTCCTCCTCCTTCGTGTTGAGCGTTCCAACTATCAGAATCGTCTTGGGCATGGCATCTTCTTTTATTCTCAAACAGATATAAATTTTTTTGAAATGAGCTATGGGCATCATTTTTCGCAGAGATTCATCACATCATTAACCACAGAAAAAACGGAACTCTGAATCATTCTCTCTCCGAGAGCCCTGTCTATTCGGACGCCACCTTCCTCAACCTCTCTGGCATTTCTCTCGGCCCACTCATACGTCTGCCTTGCTCTCCTGAGACCAACGAATCCAACCTCGGGATACCTGTGAAAATCACAGTGCACTCCGAGCTTGGATTCGTCGGCTATTCCTATGGCCGCTCCCATGCTCGCCTCCGCGGTTCCGGCATGCGGCCCCTCCAGCTCTATCAGCCTGCTGTTAAAGATTATTCTAATGCCAAGCTCCCGCCCGACGTCAACAATTTTCTCCCTTAGCGGATCGTTCCCGCCGTGACCGTTCACGACGACGAGCGCCTTTATCCCAAGCGCCCTTTTCGCCCTCAGGGCGCACTCCCTCAGCTCGCCAACGACCTCCTCCGCCGACTGGTGAACGCCGGTATCAATTTCTGGAAGCTCGTGGGAGGTGTAAAGAACTCCAAGAAACTTTGCTCCGGTTTTCTTCGATGCCTCCAGCGCCACGTGGGCAGCTAGCTTTGCATCTGTATCGGGCGGCAGCACAGAGCCATGTCTCTCGTTATGGGAGCCCATTGCTATTATCCCGATTTCATCAACGCGCAAAGCTGTCCTCAAATAATCCGGATGAAAACAAAAATAAAAAAATAACGTGAGGAAGTCTACTTCTTCCTCACGGTCTTCTTTATTGCCCTGTACTTCGGTATGAAATCAGCCAGGGCGTTCTCGACGGGCACTCTCTCCCAAGCGGATGCTGCCTCGAATCCATCGGTTGTGGTGTGCTGGAACATGTATCTTACCGCGGGTATGTCAATGAACGGTCCGCCGTGCGAGAGGGAGATGCACTTCGGATTCACCGATCTCGCAGCGTCTGTGATCTCCTGCACGTGCCTGCACGCCTCATCCAAATTGGATATCGGGGTTATCCATGTCTTCGGGTAACGCTTTATCGGCGGTGCACCGACCTGGCCGCCCACCGTCCAGCCAGCGTGCGGCACGACCGCATCTGTGCCGGCAGCGGCCACATCCTTTGCATGCTCTGGACTGCAGGCGTACCACATCGTGAATATGTCCAGGTCATTGCATATCTTGACCAGCTCTACCTCCCGCTTCCATCCCATGTTCAGGTGTTCCCTCAGCGAGTAAATCGCAGGTACAAAGCTGAGGGTCGGGAAGTTCTGGATGCCATCGTATCCTATCTCTATGACCGTCCTTATCATTCTGATAAGCCCCCTCTCTCCCTGGAACCTCGGGTCATACGCCTCCACACCGGCGATGAGCGGAGTGTTGACAACTTGCGTCCTGATCTCCTCGTACATCGGGAATGACCAGCGGTTCGGATCCGCCAGCAGCGTTGTCGGCATGCCCCAGTGCCTTGAGAGTCCTGTCTCATATGTAACTATTGCGTCGAGTCCCATCTCCTCGGCATACTTGGCGACCAGCCCCACGCTGCAGCCGGCGTAGATTATTGGTATTCCCTGCTTTATCTGCGCCCACCACTTGTCAAGGATCTCCTTTCTCGTTGGTATGGGCTCCCCAACAGCGTCGAGTATTCTCTTTCTTTCAGAGTACGATACCATGCTCTCACCTCACGGAGGTACAACTCTCTCCACGTTGGGGTTCTTTGGATTCAGGCGCAGGCTCTTGTATTCCTTTCCTATCCTTCTCAGGTGGACCTCTATAGGCACAACATCGATTCCGTGGGATATCTCAAAGCCGTCAACGTCAACGCGGTCCATAACTTTCTGTGCGTTCTCAGGAGTGGTTATCGGGCCGCCTGCCGCCAAAACGATCTGCTTCGGGTTCACGCTCCTCGCCGCATCACATATTTCCTGAATCATCCTGCAGCTCTCATCAAGTGTCTTGGGCTGCGCCCTGAAGCCCTCTGCGTCAAAATCAAACTTCACGCTTCCGGGCTCCGGACCTCCCGTGCTGAAACCGTACTCCCAGCCGCAGTGCGCGATTATCACATCCGCCCCCATCTTCACGAACTCCTGTGCATCCTCCGGCCAGAATGCTATTGCCATCGTGAAGACATCCATCTGGTGCGCGAGCTTTATCATCTCAAGCTCCCTGGTGAATCCGAACCCGGCCGCATCCCTCAACCACCTCAGGGGCTTGTACCATCCCCAGGTTGGATAGTTGTAGATGCCGTCGTAGCCGGTGGAAGTCGCCTTGCTTATCAGCTTGTCCATGTGTCTGAAGAGGGCATCGTACGCCTCCAGCCCTGCCACCACGGGAATGTTGTCAATAGCATTTTCAATTTCGTGATAAATTTCGAAAACGTTGCCCTTTATCTCGTTTGTTCCTCCCCACCAGAAGCACGGAAGCGGGTCGGGCAGTCCGCGGTATCTGAACTTTCCTCTGCTGTGAACGGTCAGGAGATCTGCACCATATTTCTCCGCATACTTTGCGATCATCCCTGCAGAGCAGTTTGCAACGAAGATAGGATCTCCGTTTATCATCCGCTTGGAAAGCCGCTCGAGAATTTGTGCCCTAGAAAACTTTGGCTTCATTTACATCCCTTCTTTTTCCTCCTTTTTTGTGTATTTTCTCCATGCTTTTCAATATAAGTTTTTCGCCGGAAAAAAAGAACTTAAAACGATTTCAAGCCAACTCTAATCTGTAATTCTGTTGAAATCGTATAAATATTTTCAATTTGCGCCCAACTGCGTTTAATTTGCGATAATTTTTTTAATGAGTTGTTCTCAGAGGAATATGAGATTATGATAACCACGGCACTTGACCTTATTGTGAGCGGCTTATTTCTGGGATCCATCTATTCTCTCGTTGCCGTGGGCATGAGCCTCCTGTACGGAGTTTCCCAGATGATAAACCTCGCTCACGGTGACTTTATGATCGCAGGAAGCTACATCACATTTGTATTTGTGACCAGCTTGGGCCTTTCTCCACTGTACGTCATGGCCGCCACCGCGTGCATAATGGGTGCCATCGGCGTCGTGCTCTACAAATTCGTGGGATTCTCCAGCATCCTTGAAAAACCTCTCGCCAGGGGAGAGAGGGAGTTCATAACGCTGCTTTTAACATTCGCCTTTATCTGGGTTCTCACAAACCTGCTGGCCTGGATATTCACAGCAAACTTCAAAACGTATCCCTCCCTCCCGGGCTCTATAATGATCGGAGACCTAACGCTGCCCGTTCGAAAGCTGATAACAATCCTAACAACGATCCCGCTGGTGATCGCGATATGGCTCGTGGTCAAAAAAACATGGTATGGCCTTGGGATAAGGTGCGTCTTCGATGATGATACCGCAGCACGTTTAATGGGAATAAAAGCCTCGCGCGTGCACATGTTCATATTTTTCATCTCGTTTTTGATGGCCGGTGTCGGCGGAGCTCTCTACAGCATGAACTACCCCATAACCCCCTACCTCGGGATGGAGTACACGATGATGGCATTTGTTGCGACCATCCTGGGGGGAGTTGGGAGCATCAAGGGCGCTCTGCTGGGAGGGATGATAGTTGGACTTGTGGAGTCCATATCCATGTTTTTCCTTGCTCCGCTTCTCAAAATCGCAGTAGTGTATTCCCTGCTGATTGCGGTTCTTCTCATAAAACCATCAGGGCTGTTCAAGACCATGTGAGGTGAGAGATTGAAGGTAAAAATAGATTTGAAAAACCCTCTGTTTCTCTTTGCGATAGTTGCTGCAGCGGTTTCACTGCTCCTGCCAGCATTTGCTCCACGCTACATAATTCAAACGTTCATCACCGTCGCCATGTACGTAGCGCTGGTTGGGGCATGGAACATTCTCTCCGGATTCACGGGATACCTGTTCCTGGGCGTTTCCGCTTTCTACGGAATAGGAGCCTATACCTATGCCGTTCTCTCTCCTGGAATGCCGTACTATGCTGCGATCCTGGCTGCAGGGGCCATATGCTTTGTGACAGCATATCTGATAGGCATGCCGTTCCTTAAGATAAGGGGCCCGTATTTTGCCATCGCAAGCTATGCGCTGGTCCTGCTCTTCGGCAACCTGATTCTCTACTACGAGCAGGTTGTTTCAAAGACCGTTGGCAGGTGGATATCCATGGAATCCCTCTCCACAATCTACACATCCCTTGTAATCATCACGCTCGTGACCTTTATTGTGGCCCTGCTGATAAAAAGGTCTAAATTTGGTTACGGGCTGTCCTGCATAAAAGGAAACGAGGACGTGGCAAACGTGATCGGTATCAACACGTTCAGATACAAGTGCCTGGCATTTGGCATCTGCGCGTTCTTCATTGGGCTGGTGAGCGCGGCGATAACTCCGCGAGGGGGATACATAGACACAACCATTGTCTTTGCCCCACAGATAGCGTTTAACACCCTTGTCATGGGCGTATTTGGGGGGCTCGGCAGCCTTAGGGGAGGTATGCTCAGCGCGTTCATAATTTCCCTTCTCCTGGAGCTATTCGGAACAAAAGGAGACCCGTACCCATTTATGGTTGGGATGGGAATTCTTCTTTTCATAGTGATATTCTTCATACCCAAAGGAATTGAAAGCATATTTGGTCGCGTGGAGAAACGCCTGAAAAAGGCCAAGTAATGCCTTAAATTCCCAGATAAGCCTTTTTCACCTTAGGGTTGGACTTTACTTTCTGTGCAGAACCGCTCAGCACTATCTGCCCGTGTTCAATTATGTACGCATAGTCCATTATTTTAGCAACTTGATAGAAATTCTGCTCAACAAGCAAAATCGTCTTCCCCATCTCCGAGATCTTTTTGAAATTCTTCACCAGCTCTGAAACTATGGTAGGCTGAAGGCCGAGAAGGGGCTCATCCATTATCAGAAGCGATGGGTTTGCCATGAGTCCCCTAGCCACGGCCACCATCTGCTGCTGTCCACCGCTCATCGTTGACACCACCTGATTTTTTCTTTCCTCCAATATCGGAAACAGAGAAAACACCTGCTTCAGGGCATCGTTCAGTCCTCCTCTATTGAGATACGCCCCAGCCTTCAAATTATCTAAAACCGTTAGGTGCTCAAACAGCCTCCTTCTCTCCGGGACAAGCACCATTCCCATTCTCACCCTCTCCTCGGGTGGGAGGTGGGTTATTCTCTTGCCGTTGAAATATACATCACCGCTTTCCGGTGTTAGAAGCCCAGCGATGTTATTCACGAGGGTGCTCTTCCCAGCGCCGTTTGGACCCAGGATCGCGGTGATGCTTCCTTTTTTGACCTCAAGCGAAACGCCCCGAAGGACCTTAATTTTTCCATATGAGTACTCTAAATTCTCCACCTTCAACATTCACTCACGCCCCATGTATGACTCGATGACCTGTTTATTGCACGCCACCTCCTTCGGCTTTCCAGTGCATATTATCTTTCCATTGTGCAGCACGCTCACCCTATCCGAAATGCCCATGACCGCCCGCATGACGTGCTCAACCATGATCACTGTGACGCCAAATTTCTCCCTCATCTCCTCAATGAATTTCAGGGCGACCTCTATCTCCTGAACGCTCAGCCCCGCCAGAACCTCATCGAGCAAGATTAACTTTGGCTCACACGCTATTGCCCTCGCTATTTCAAGGCGCCTTATATCCCCAATCGCCAGGGACTCCACCGGAACGCTGGCCTTGCCTTCCAGCCCCACGAACTTCAGTATGTCCATTGCCTCCCGCGTGGCCTTTTCCACGTTAAAGATTTGCCTCGCACCGAAAATTCTACCAGAGATAACATTTTGCAGAACCGTCATGCCGAGAATTGGCTTTGCTATCTGAAAAGTGCGGGCAACGCCGGCCCTGCATATCTCATGCTGCTTCATCTTGTCGAGCCGCTTTCCATCAAAGATTATCTTTCCATCATCGATGGAGTATATCCCGGAAATTAGATTGAAAAGCGTTGTCTTTCCAGCGCCATTTGGACCTATCAGGCCCCTGATCTCCCCTTTTTCCACCTCCAGATCCACACCGTCGAGAACAACATTCCCGCCAAACCTCTTTTTTACTCCCTCCACCCTCAGAATAGGCGCCATTCTATCGGTTCATTTAAAGCACTGATACTTTATTATTTTTGCGGTTCCCGAAAATTAGATAACCAACCGCTGACCATGTTTTAACGGGGACGGATTGAAGATAAACGTTACGAACTTACAGGACAGGCGAGAAAAAATTTCTGACACAGTTGTTCTGGTGGATGTCCTGAGATCGGGCACAACGATAGTTATGGCATTGAAAAACGGTTGCAAATACATAATCCCATTTAAATCAATTGAAATGGCCAAGAGGGCCGGGAGAAAACTTGGCCCGAAGGCAATCCTTGTGGGAGAGGACTACGGGCTAACGCCGCCCGGATTTGACCTAAACAACTCTCCAAGCCTAGTCGTGAAGGAAAAAGTAAAGGGAAAGATAATATGCTTCAGATCCTCGAACCTCACGCGCATGCTGGAGAAGGTGAGGAGATTGAGGAGGGTAAAAAATATTCTAATCGGTGGACTGATCAATGCGGGGGCCCTGGCCAGATATCTTAAGGATATCTCACCGCAAGAGGTTCACATAGTAATATGTGGAAACATAAGCAGGGCTTTTAATCTGGAGGACTTTATCGGAGCCGGATGCATAGTTCACCGCATTAAAAAAGCTGAACTCACAGACACCGCTCTCGCGGCTATGCTTGCCTACAAGAGCCCTGGCTCCATCGACAGGATATGGCAGGGCAGCACGGCCAGACATGCCGTTAAAATCGGATTTGAGAGGGATATACCGCTCTGCATAAAGGAGAGCTACGTTGACATTGTTCCCATTTACAAAGATGGGAGGATAATATCGGCCCGCGAGAGATGATCCTGAATTTGCGCCCTCATCCAACTTTGCGGTGAACATCGCCCTGACTGTCAGTGGGGCCTGGTCTCAAGAGGGCAACTGCGCAAACTTTTTATAATCAAACATCACAAAACTCAACGATCAAATGAGGTATCTGGTTCACTGGAAGATGAGGCCGTCACCCGACAGAGAAGTGCTCTCGCTTTTGGATAAGGACCTGCAGTACTGCAAAAACCTGATGAAGGAGGGAAAACTGCTGGCCTCGTATGTGCTTGATGGCAGGCCGGAAGGCTATGAGGTATTTGAAGTGGAGTCCAACGAGGAGATGCACAAGATAATAATGAACGCGCCCTTTGGGCCTTTTCTGGAATTTGAGGTGTGGCCTATTGTGGATTTTGAGTTCTCCCTAAAGACCCTTAGAGAAGTTCTAGAAAAAAGAAAGAAATGAGAGCTCACCCGCTCTTTCTGCCTGTCTCCGGAAGGAGCGCGACCAAACCGGCTGAAAGCAAAAGAACAGCGGAAAGCATCAAAATCGATGAGGACAGCGAACCCGTGATTTCCCTCAGATAGCCCGCGATGGATGGACCCGCTGCACCGATCAGGTACCCCACCGATATGACCATGCCGCTTGCCGCCGCTCCGCTCCCCTCGCCCACCAGCTCAACCGGCATTATTAGTCCCATTATGAATGTTGCAGTGAGGGCCACCCCTATCAGGCACATGAGGACCCAGTAAAGCTGCTCGGGGCCATAAACGAGTCCGGCAAATGCCGCTGCGGCGATGATGCTGCTGACCCACATATACGGCTTTCTGCGGCCCGAGCGGTCTGAGGCGAGGGGTATGAGGAACACAAACGGAATGCTGATCACAGTGACCAACGAGGTCAACATTGCTGCAGCGCCTGTGCTGAGCCCTTTTTCCATGAAAAACGTGGGGAACCATCCGCTCACAACATAAAAGGTCATGTTTCCAGCAAGCCCAAAAAAGACCGCAAGTATCCATATCTCCTTTTTTCTGAAAATGCCGATGACACGACTTTCCTCTCTAACGCGGGGCCCGCTTATCCGATGCGGCTCTTTCACCAAACACCACCAGATGAGGGATGCTGTCAGGGCCATCAATCCCCACGCATAAAATGCTGCTCTCCAGCCACCGATCATCGGCTGGACCAGCGAAGGAGTTGCAGCGAGGCCCATCGTTCCTCCGACAAAAATACCAGTTGAGTAGATTCCGGTTGGAGTCCCGACTTCCTCAAACCACATTTTGATCAGCTTGGGCAGGTTCGGATATATGAGGCCCCACCCTATGCCCAGGCTCAGGCTAAGCGCCAAAAAAGCGTGAAAGTCGCCCGCAAATCCCCTCAAAAGGGAGCTTGCGCCCAGAACCAGCCCTCCAGCTCCTGCTGTTCTCTTAGGTCCTATCACATCGCCGAGAAATCCCCCAACAAGAGCAAAGACCGCGAGCATCACAAGCGGCGAGGAGAGAATGATCCCTGCCTGGGAGGGGCTCAGCCGCAACTCCTCTGCCACCTCGCCGAGAACTACCGAGGTGGAGAGAACTGATGCGTAAACAGAAAATATGAGAAGCCAGACGCACGCAAGAATCAGCCACCTGAAGTTATTTTCGGCCATTTGTTTTACTTGGTCGAGTCCCTACTAAAGAATTTCTGTCCGATGCCCTGGCAGGGAAAAGTTTATAGTAATGAAGCGTGGGAGATAAAGAGAACGGGAGGGGAAGAGATGACGCATTTCATCTTCATGCTCACGCATCATGATGTCACGGTTAAAAATGCCCTTGAAATATTTGAAGAGGTTAAAAACACTGGACTTGAATGTATCGGTTGCAAGAATATAGGACTGCCGGAGGATGAACTGAAAAAGCTGGTAAAATCGATAAAAGACGCCGGCATGATGAGCTTCATGGAAATCGTAACATACTATAGGAAAGAAACGCTGGAAGCGCTGAGGAAGGCCGATGAACTCGAAATCGACTACCTGATCGGTGGGATGCCCTTTTTCACGGATACCGTGATGGACGTGATAAAGAAGGAAAAGCTGGGTGTCAAGTATTTCCCATACGTGGGAGGGATCGTGGATCATCCGTGCGTGCTCAAGGGAAGCATTAACTACATCATTGAGGACGCAAAAAGAACCGTTAACCTGGGCGTGGCGGGCATCAATCTCCTTGCGTACAGGCACAGGGAGGAGGACCCCCACCTGCTGCTCAGGGAGTTCATAAAGAAGATCAAAATACCAACGATAGTGGCAGGCGACATAAACAGCTACGAGAGGATCAGGGAGGTCACGGGGCTGGGGTACTGGGGGTTCACAATTGGAGGGGCGATCATAGAGAAAAAGCTCGTCCCTAGGGGCACGATAGCCGATCAGGTGAAGGCTGTGCTGAACGAGGTAAAGCGCAGCAGGTGAAGCACCTTTTTTATTACCGGCATGCAACTCTACA
>Ga0078972_1007506_pt1 | contig 24169 bp, 22 predicted proteins | sample YelNatPaOPGAMG01_FD_67568 | JGI IMG/M metagenome (GOLD analysis project Ga0078972, IMG submission 67568) | Hot spring thermophilic microbial communities from Obsidian Pool, Yellowstone National Park, USA - OP-RAMG-01 (SPADES assembly) (version 2) | ecosystem: Environmental > Aquatic > Thermal...
GTTGATCCAGTTGCAGCTTTTGCAGCATGACAACTTGCTGTTGATAGGTTTGTAGAACTCCTTCTTGCTCTTTAAGTGCTTTTTGCTGTTTGAGTTCCTCCGTGATATCCCGAATGAAGGCGACAAACAAGGGCGTCGCATTGGCTGGTTCTACAAATTCCATGCCAATCAGCACCGGAAATTCTGTACCATCCTTGCGTCGTGCGGTCACTTGCCGCTGTTGGCCTGCCACACGCCTTTCTCGCGTTTTTAAAAAAGTTTGAATATAATATTGATTGTAATTTCAGATTAATCTATCTTAAAAATATTAAATTTAAAGAAGGTGAAATAAGTAAAGAAGAAATAGATGAAGTTATGCTTACTGATGATATACTAAATATAGGAGATGATATAAGGCAGACTATAATATTGGAAATACCTATGAAACCTATCTGTAAAGAAAGTTGTAAAGGATTATGTGCTAATTGTGGTAAAGATCTTAATTTTGGGAAATGTAACTGTAAGTTTGAAAAAACGAGTCCTTTTAGTAAAATTAGGTTAAAAATATGAAAAGGAGGAAAAGTGGCAAATCCTAAAAGAAGATTTTCTGCTTCAAGGAGAGATAAAAGGAGATCTCAATGGAAGCTATCTGCTCCAAATTTGACTATCTGTCCACAATGTAAGCAGTTAAAACTTCCACACAGAATATGTGATAATTGCGGGTATTATGGTAAAAAACAAATTTTAGAGGTATAGAATCGTGAGAGTATCATTAGATGCAATGGGCGGAGATAATGCTCCTAAAGTTGAAGTAGAAGGAGCTATTGAAGCAGCAAGAGAATTTGGTGTAGAGGTAATTTTAGTAGGAGATAAAGATAAAATTGCTTCTGAGATGGAAAATCATAAGACAAAAGGATTGCCTCTAAATATTTACCATGCTTCTCAGGTAGTAAATATGAATGACTCTCCCACTGATTCTTATAGACAAAAGAAAGATTCTTCTCTTCTTTCTGCAGTTAAACTTGTAAAGGAAGGTAAGGCAGATGCTGTAGTATCAGCAGGTAATACTGGTGCAGTTATGGCTACTGCATTATTGGAGTTAGGTCGTATTAAGGGAGTAATGAGGCCTGCAATAGCAGCAATTTTTCCTTCAACTCAAGGTAAAACTTTACTCTTAGATGTTGGTGCAAATACAGATTGTAAACCAAAACATCTACTACAGTTTGCTATAATGGGAAGTGTTTACTTTAAATATATAGCAGGTATCGATAAACCAAAAGTAGCATTACTTAGTGTTGGAGAAGAAGAAACAAAAGGTAATGAACTTATAATAGAAACAATTAAACTATTAAAAAAAACGAATTTAAATTTTGTTGGAAATGTTGAAGGTAGAGATATATTAGGTGATAAAGCAGATGTAATAGTTTGTGATGGTTTTACTGGAAATGTTATTTTAAAATTTGGAGAGAGTTTTGTTTCAAGATTATTTACAATATTTAAGAAAGAAATAGAAAATACGAGTATCTTTATTTCTTTAGGAGCACTGTTAATTAGTCCAGTATTAAAAAGTATTGTTAAAAGAACAGATTATTCAGAATATGGAAGTGCACCTTTACTTGGAATAAACGCTCCATGTTTTATTAGCCATGGTGGTTCAAATGTTAAAGCAATTAAAAACGCTATAAAAACAGCAGCAGATTCAGTATCTTCTAAAGTTATTTTTCATATTAAAGAAGAAATTTCAAGATATATGGAGGAATGGAATAATGACTTATAAAAAAATAAATATAGGAATAAAAGGTTCAGGTTCGTATACTCCTGAAAAAATTTTAACAAATTTTGATTTAGAAAAAATGGTGGATACATCCGATGAATGGATAACAAGTAGAACAGGAATAAAGGAAAGGAGAATAGCAGATGAAAATACTGCTACCTCAGATTTAGCTACTAAAGCAGCTTTAAAAGCAATAGAGGAAGCAAAAGTAAATTCCAGTGAGATAGATATGATTATTGTAGCAACAGTTACTCCGGATATGTTTTTTCCATCTACTGCTTGCTTTGTTCAAAAAAATATTAATGCAATAAATGCAACTGCTTTTGATATTTCTGCAGCGTGTTCAGGCTTCATATATGGTCTTTCTATTGCTAGTCAGTTTATTAGTAGTGGAGAGGTTAAAACAGTATTACTTATTGGTGCTGAGACAATGTCAAAGGTGGTTGATTGGCAAGATAGAAATACTTGCATCCTTCTCGGTGATGGTGCAGGAGCTGTTATTTTAGGAGAAGTAGAGGATGGTAAAGGTATACTTTCAGTTTACACGTTATCAGATGGTTCAAAAACGAACTTACTTATGGTGCCTGGTGGAGGTTCGAGAGAACCAATAAGTATTGAAGTTATTAAAAAAAGAAGCCATTATATGAAAATGGAAGGTAATGAGGTTTTTAAATTTGCAATAAGGGGAATGGAAAAGAGTATTGATGAAGCATTAAAAAAAGCAAATTTAACTTATGAAGATGTTACATTATTCATTCCCCATCAGGCAAATATAAGAATTATTGATTCCCTTACAAAAAGGATGGGATTGCCAAAGGATAGAGTTTTTACAAACTTAGATAAATATGGCAATACTTCTGCAGCTTCCATTCCTATAGCATTGGATGAAGCTATCAAATCTGGTAGAGTAAAATCGGGAGATATAATTTTAATGTCATCGTTTGGTTCTGGTTTTACAATGGGAGCAGCAGTAATTAGGTGGTGATAAGATGAAAACAGCTTTTTTATTTCCAGGACAGGGTTCTCAATATGTAGGGATGGGGAAAGATTTTTATGAAAGATTTGATATAAGTAAAGAAATTTTTGAAACAGCAGATAAAGAAATTACTGACATAAAGATTTCCGATATTTGTTTCAATGGTCCTCAAGAGACTTTAAAATTAACTGAGAATGCTCAGCCAGCGATATTAACCACTAGCTTTGCGATATTTAAAGTTGTTCAAGATATAATAAAGCCAGATATAGTTACTGGTCATAGTTTAGGTGAATACTCTGCACTTGTTGCAGCAGGTTCTATTAGTTTTTCTGATGCAGTTAAAGTTGTTAGGAAACGTGGAGAATTTATGAAGGAATCTGGAAATGGAACAATGGCAGCTATTTTAAATCTAAGTAAAGAAAAAGTAGAAGAAATCTGCAAAGAGGGTTCAAAAATTGGTTTAGTTACACCAAGTAATTTTAATTCACCAGATCAGATTGTAGTATCAGGAGAAAAAGCAGCAGTAGATAAAGTATGCATTTTAGCAAAAGAAAGTGGAGGGAGGGCTATACCACTTGCTGTAAGTGGACCTTTTCATTCTCCCTTAATGAAATCTGCTTCTGATAAATTAGAAAATGAGTTAGCAAAAGTACAGATTGTTAATCCTCAAATTAGTTTTATTGCGAATGTTACAGCTGATTATGTAAGAGATGGAGATACAATAAAAAATTTGTTAGTAAAACAAGTTGTAAGTCCTGTTTTATGGGAAGATACGGTTTATAGAATGATAAATGACGGAGTTGATTTATTTATAGAAGTAGGTCCTGGTAAGGTTTTAAGTGGACTTGTTAGAAGAATAAAAAAGGATGCAAAAGTATATAATGTAGAAAATATTAAGACATTAGAAGGATTAGCATCTTTTTGTAAAATATAAAAGGTTTTAAAGACAAATTTAGGCTAAAATTTAGAAGTTAGATTAAATCTTTTAGTTCTTTGGTGTGCTAATCGTCGTTGTTTATGTTTTCTTTCTATATTTGAGATAGGGATAAATCCGGATTTTGTCATTTTTGAAATTTGAGATTTTAATTCTCTTATTCTATCTCGAATTCCCGCTGCTTTTTCAAATTCTAATTTTTCTGCATATTTTTTCATTTCAATTTCAAGTTCTGAAATAACTTTTGGAATTTCATCTATTGAGATATATTTTTCTTCTAATTCTTCTACTAGTGGAACAGTATAGTAATCTGCTTCATATATACTGGTTAAGATGTCCCTCATTGATTTTTTTATAGTTTCAGGGGTAATATTATTTTTTTTGTTATATTCCATTTGTATATTTCTTCTACGATTTGTTTCATTTATTGCTTTTCTTATAGATTTTGTAATTTTATCAGCATACATTATAACCCTTCCATTTACATTCCTTGCAGCTCTTCCTATTGTTTGGATTAAAGAAGTTTCTGATCTTAAAAATCCCTCTTTATCAGCATCCATTATTGCCACAAGAGATACTTCGGGTAAATCTAATCCTTCTCTAAGGAGGTTTATTCCAACTAATACATCGAATTTACCAGCTCTTAAATCCTGCAAGATTTTAATTCTTTCCAATGTTTCTATATCAGAATGTAAATATCTTGCTTTAATTCCTATTTCTTTAAGATAATTTGTTAAATCTTCAGCCATCTTTTTTGTTAATGTTGTTACTAAAACCCTTTCATTCTGACTAATAGTCTTTTTTATTTCACTTATTAAATCATCTACCTCTCCTTTAGCTTTTTTTACAATAACTTCAGGATCAATCAAACCTGTAGGTCTAATTATCTGTTCAACAACTTTTTTATTTGATTTTTTTATTTCAAATTCATCAGGTGTAGCAGAAACATAAATTATCTGGGGAATCCTTTCCTCAAATTCTTCAAAATGTAAAGGTCTGTTATCAAGTGCAGAAGGGAGTCTAAATCCATACTCAATCAAGGTGGTTTTTCTTGACTTATCACCAGCATACATTCCTCTTATTTGTGGAATTGTCATATGGCTTTCATCTATTATTATTAATCCATCCTTTGGCAAATAATCAAGCAGTGTATATGGTGGTTCTCCTGGCTTTCTACCATCTAAATGTCTTGAATAGTTTTCAATTCCTTTACAATAACCAATTTCGCTTAGCATCTCAATATCAAACCTAGTCCTTTGTTCTAATCTTTGTGCTTCAACTAACTTATTAGCAGATTTTAGTTCTTTTAATCTAACTTCAAGTTCTTCTTCAATAGATTCTATTGCTCTTTTTAATTCATCTTGTGGGGTTACCCAATGCTGTGCGGGAAATATAACTGCTTGGTTTAAATTTTTTATAGTTTCACATGTAAATGGATCAATTTCAGATATTTTTTCAATTCTATCACCAAATAATTCTATCCTTATAGCATTATCAGAAGAAGAAGGGAATATATCAATAGTATCTCCTTTAACTCTAAAAGTTCCTCTGTAAAAGTTAGTATCGTTTCTTGTATATTGAATTTCAACAAGTTTTCTTAGAAGTTCATCCATATTAATAATAGAATTTTTCTCTAAAAAAATATTCATCTTTTTATAAGTAGTAGGTGAGCCAATGCCGTATATACAAGATACACTTGCTACTATTATTACATCTCTTCTAGTAAGTAATGATGATGTGGCAGAATGTCTTAATTTATCTATCTCATCGTTTATTGAAGCATCTTTTTCTATATAAGTATCTGTTTGTGGTATGTATGCCTCGGGTTGGTAGTAATCATAGTAACTTACAAAGTATTCTACTGCATTTTCTGGAAAAAATGCTTTAAATTCACCGTATAACTGAGCTGCAAGTGTTTTATTATGCGAAATAACAAGAGCAGGTTTATTTGTTTCTGCTATTACATTTGCGATAGTGAAGGTTTTACCTGAACCTGTTACACCTAAAAGTGTTTGATGTTTAGTATTTTTTTCTATCCCTTTTACTAATTTATTTATTGCTTGTTGTTGATCTCCTTTTGGTTTATATTCAGAAACTAATTTGAAATCCATAATTTACAGATTATTTAGTACTTTAAGAACAATTCTCCCCACTTGGTATTTAAGACCCTCTCTTTTTGAAGTTTTTTACCGATAAAAGGCCACCAAATAAAGTCGTGATAAAAGAATGAACTAAAAACGAATAAATAAACTAAAGGGGTTCTAAAGAATAATTTTTGAAGATGTTTTAAAGGACCAAACCATAATATATCTCCAACATAACTAGGTACATTATCTCCAACTTTAAAATTAAAATTAACATTCGAGATATCCTCGCCTATTATCTCAATATTATTTAAATCACCATTTCCAAGCTTCAGTTCATTTGCAAGTTTAATATAAGATATTTCCATTGGATTAAAACCCATCATTTTTGAAGATATAGCATCTATTGCCACACTATCTGAACTTGCAAGTATGTAGTCTTTCTCATAAGGTAACATTGTTCGTGGACCAGGCCCACACCCGCATATTGTTCCATCCATTACTGCAAATATTCCACTGTGTATTTCTTTTTGAATAGAAAGTAAATCAACTAAAGTTTCGTGGATATAACTATGAGTATAATGTCTTTTTGTATTAAGAAGTCCTCCAAAAGCATTTTTCATTGCACCTGTTGTTGTTGTATAAATGTGTGTTTTTACTGTTGGAAGGTGAACGATGTTTTTATTTAGAAAAAATTCAGGAATTTTAATACCTTTTGGGTATATTTTGTCTAAAATAAGCATTTTAGTCTTTGGAGTATATTTAATCCATTTTATGTCTTCTGGCTTAAAATTATATCTTTCCTCTATATTATATTTTTTATAAATAGGAGTTAACTTATTTAATATTCCACCTTTATAAGGATTAGTTACAACAGTATTATTGTGAACAGCTACAATTTCTTTAAAACCAGCGTCTTTTAAAGCTAGTATAACTCCTTCTAATTGCCATGGTGTTGTATTACTACTTAAAAATGGGAGATGCCAGGAGATGTTATCTTTTAATATTGTTACTTTGTTTTTATCTAATACTTTATCAAACTCTGCTAAATACATTATTTTTTTTATATCATCTAAAACTGTTTTAGGATTTGTTTTTAAAACAGCTACTTTTGATTTCATAAATTACTCCAGTCTGCTATTATCTCTTCTTAATATATAATTAGTGCTATAGTAATAGCATATAAAATTAAATTAATAATTAAAGGGATATCAGTAAGTAAAATTTCCTCAGGACTTCCACCGGTCTCTTTCTGATATATTAAATAAAGGTACCTAAACATACCATATAGTACAAAAAGTATAGAATATTTTAAATTAGTAGTATTAAATTTACTGATAGTTTCTGATGATAAAGTATATAATGCATATGTAACTATAGTGCATGAAGTTGTTACTGCAAGCATTTGATCTAAAAGTCTTACACTGTATTCCTTTAAACTCTTTCTGTGAGAAGTTGCGTTTTGTAATTTTACTAATTCAAATCTTCTTTTACCAGTAGCTAAAAATAATGATAGAAACATAGTGCATACCAAAAGCCAAGAGGAAATAGGAACTGAGATTAGCTCAGCACCAGCAATAACTCTTAAAACAAAACCTACTGCTATTACGAATATATCAACTATAACTATATTTTTTAGAACCAATGAATATAAGATTTGGAGTATAAAATAAGAGAAGACTATTAATCCAAAATAAAAATTTAAGTAAAAAGAGTATATTAATCCAATACCTCCTGAAAAAACAAAAGATATAAATGCTATTTTTCTAGAAAGTTTACCTTTTGCTATTGGTCTTTTACTTTTTTGAGGATGAAGCTTATCCTTTTTATAATCTATAATATCGTTTAAAATGTAAGCACTGCCGCATACAAGACAAAAAGATACGAATCCTAATATACTTAATGTGAGGAGGTATGTATTAAAGATATTTTGCGAGAATATTAATGCAGCAAATATTAATATATTTTTTATCCACTGCTTTGGTCTTAAACTTATAAAGATATACTTTAAAGTATTCATATAGTTTTAATCATTGTAGCTAATTCAGTTGGATTATAAGATCTTGCATATGCAACTTCAAAAGTAATAATTTTTTTCTCGTAGAGTTCTTTTAATGACTGGTTCATTAATTTCATCCCTTCTTTAATTCCTGTTTGCATAACAGTTGGTATTAAATCTATTTCACCAAGTCTGATTAAGTTCCTTACTGCTGAATTACATACAAGTATTTCTAGTGCTAAAACTCTTCCGGAATTATCTGCCTTAGGTAGTAATTGTTGGCATATTATTGCTTCAAGGACAGAAGATAACTGAACCTGGATTTGAAATGCTGATGATGGAGGAACCATATCGATTATCTTGTGTATTGTTCGAGTTGCTTCGTTAGTAGATAAACTTGCTAATACTAAACAGCCGGATTCAGCAATATTTAAAGCTAACATTAAAGATTCAGCATCTCTTAATTCATCGAGCAATAAAATATCTGGTTTTTGCCTACCTACCTGTCTTAAAGCATGTATAAATGAGTTAGCATCATTATAAATTTGTCTCTGGTCTATTATACTAAGTTTATTTTCATACACGTATATTATAGGATCTTCTATTGTAATAATATGAGCTTCTCTTGTATTATTTATAAAATCTATTATTGAAGCTAAGGTTGTAGATTTTCCACTTCCTGTAGATCCTGTAACTAATATTAACCCAGAAGTTTTTGCTAATAAACCTTTTATAGTAGAAGGAATACCGAGTTCTTCTAATTTTGGTATTTTTACAGAAATTGATCTTATTACACAAGCAAGACTCCCTCTTTGCTGATAAACATTTATTCGAAAACGGCCAACTTGAGATATTCCGAATGAAAATTCAAGACCTTTTTCTTTTTCAAGAATATGTTTTTGTTCATCTGCTAGCATACTATAAATCAATTCTTTAGTATCATTCCTGCTTAATTTTTCTTCTGTTAGATTAAACAATTTTCCATTTACTCTAATTTTTGGGGGCGAATTTGTACTAATAATCATATCAGATGCGTTTTTTTCAATCATTTGTTTGAGTAATTCATCTATCTTCATATTTCATCACCTTCACTTTTTTAAATAAGTTTTTTATATCTTTTTTATCACAATCAGCAGGAATAATCTTTAAAGTACTAGCACATGCTGTTGCAGTAGCAAATTTTATAACATCTATTTTATCATAATCTTTACTAATAGCAAAGGAAAATCCTCCTAACATGGCATCTCCAGCACCTATGGCATTAATTGATTTTAATTTCGGGAAGGTAACTTTATAAATATTATTATCTGAACCAATCACGAAATTTTTTTTGCCCGATGTGATTATAATCCACTTTATTCCTGTCTTAAGAAGTTCTAAAATTTTTAATTTTATGTTGTTTGTTTTAAATGTTTGTTTAAATTCTTCTATATTCATCTTTAATAAAAAAGGTTTCGCCTTAATTGCTTTCAAACAAGGTTTTCCCCATATATCTACAAGCGATAATATATTAAGTTTATTAGCTATTTTTATAATATCAAAATATATGTCATTAGGAACACCTTTAGGTAAAGTTCCAGATATAGTAAGTATATTTATATTTTTAAGCAAGGCTTTTAACTTTTTCATAAAGTTAAAGACTTCAGACCTCTTAATTCGATTTGATGGTTCAATAAGTTCTGTAGATGTGTTTCTTTTTAAATTAAGTAAAGTTATACATGTTCTAGTGTTTGATTCTGTAAAAACAAAGTCTGATTTTATTTTTTCTTTATTTAAATAATTAAGAATTAATTTGCCTGAATTTCCACCAATAAATCCTGTAACCTTAGCATTAGCACCAAGTATATTTAATGTTCTAACAACATTTATACCTTTTCCACTTGCACATTCGTAAAATGATTCTGCACGATTTACTTCATCATATTTTATATTTTTAAATATCAAAATTTTTTGTAATGCATTATTTAAACCAATAGAGAGAATTTTTTTCATAAAGTCTGTGAAGCCACTTATTATTTAACCAATGGTTTTTCTTGTGCAGATTTATAATTAGAACTTAGACCACTAAGTTTTATTTTAATATTATAAATGGCGGCGGAGGGACTTGAACCCCCGACCAAGGGATTATGATTCCCGTGCTCTACCAACTGAGCTACGCCGCCACTACAAACTATTATAACAAATATATATAATTTGTAAAATACTTTTTTAATTTAAAGATACTAACATCATTCTATAACTTTGCCTTGATAATATATATAAAATGTGATAGATTATTGTTGCAAGTGAAAAAAATAATATCTCTTCATAGGTTTTTAATAGTAAGAACTGATAAGGTAGGTGATGTAATTCTTACCTTACCAGTGATAACTAACATAAGATTGGCTTATCCTGATGCTTTTATTGGGTTTTTAGCAAGAGGGTATACACAAAAAGTATTAGAAGGGAATCCTTATTTAAACGAGATAATTCTTTACGAACCTTTAAATAAACATAAAGGTATAAAAGGGTTCTTTGAATTAGTGAAGTTGATAAGAAGTTATAAATTTGACATTTCTATAATTGTATTTCCAACTTTTAAAATTGCCCTTGCAGTATTTTTAGCAAAGGTACCACTTAGAATAGGAGTCGGGTATAGATGGTACTCTTTTTTATTTAATAAAAGAGTGTATTTTCATAGAAGTAAAGTTGAAAAGCACGAATTGGAGTATAATTTAGAACTCTTAAAACCATTGGATATACCAATAAGAGATAAAACAATAAAAATATGGTTAAATGAGTATGATAAAAAATTTGCAGAAGATTTTTTTAAGAAAAATAAGATAAATTTTAACAAAAAAGTTGTAAGTATACATCCAGGAAGAAGTGTTTCTACTTTAAACTGGAGTTTTAATAATTATGCAAGGTTAATAGATATAATTCATAAAGACTTAGATTATGAAATAATACTTATTGAAGGAAAAGATGAAAAGGATATTACAAAAAGAGTTTTAGAAAATACACATTATAAACCTGTAGTTTTAAGTGGCAGTGCAGATATAAAACAGGTTGCTGCTGTTATAAGTAATTTAAATCTACATATAAGTAGTAGTACAGGAACTATGCATATTGCTGCAGCAATGAATGTACCAACACTTTCATTCTTTTGTCCAATTTTTGTACTTCAACCAAAACGATGGGGACCATGGGGAAATAAAAGTATTATTTTGCAACCAGAAGGGTTAAGTTGTAAAAAATGTGTATATAAAAAGTGTCCACATTATAACTGTATGGATAGGATTTCAGTAGAAATGGTAATAACAAAGATAAAAGAATTTATGAAGAGTGGATAATAGAAAATTATGATAAACAAATTTTTTATATTAAGTCTAAGTGCTATATTTTTCCTATCTGGTTGTGTAACAAAAGGTAAGTTTAAAATAGTGGAGAAACCAGTACAGGTGGAAGAAGTGAAGGAAGTGGAAAAAGTGGAAAAAGTGGGAAAAGAGGAAGAAGGCGAGGAAAGTAAAGAAAGTAAGGAAAGTAAAAAAAGTGAAGAAAGTAGAGAAAGTAAAGAAAGCGAGAAAAGTGAAAAAAATAGAGAAAGTAAGGAAAGTGGAAAAAGTGAGAAAAGTAAAGAAAGTAGAGAAATTGAAGAAAGTAAAGGGATAAAAAAAGGACGAAAAATAGAAAATAAAGCTTTTAAAGTTGGTGAAAAATTTACATTTGCTATAGAATGTTTGGGTATAACCGGTGGCATTGCTACTATAGAAGTAAAAGAACTTGCTAAGATAGATGGGAAATTGACATATCATATAGTAACAACTACCAAATCTTTACCTGTAATTTCTATGTTCTATAAAGTAGATGATATTGTTGAAAGTTATATAGATTATTATGGAATTTTTTCAAGAAAATTAGTTAAATCATTAAGAGAAGGCAATCATGTTAGTGATGTTACATTAATTTTTAATCAGGAAAAAAACATAGTAAAAGAAGTAGAAAAAGATAAAGAAAAAGTATATAATATTCCTGAGTATTGTCAGGATATTCTGTCTTGTTTTTATTATTTTAGGACTCAAAGAATTGAAGCAGGAAAAGATATTTTTATTGATGTTCATGCAGATGGAAAGAACCATAGATTGCAGGTTAGAATAGTTAAAAAAGAAAAGATTAAAATACCTCTTGGAAAATATGAAGCGTTTGTTATAAAACCTTTTATGAAATTTGAAAGTATTTTTAAACAAGAAGGTGATGTAACTTTATGGGTGTCTACTGATGAGAAGCATCTTCCTTTACTTATGAAAAGCAAAGTATTTATAGGTTCAGTTAATGCAAAATTAATAGATGCAGTAATAGTAAAATAATTTAAGAATAGGAGTTATATGAGTAATTATAAACAAATAGATTTAAATAAAGTTAAAACATATTCAATAGAAAAAAGGAAGTCAAAAATAAATATTAGTAGTTTTGCTAAAATTTGTAAAAAAGGAGTTTCGTTTAAAAAGTTTTTTAATAATATCCCAAACATTTTGGTTGGTAAGGATATTAAAGAATTAGTTAAATTAATTATAAGAGCAAGAAAGAAGAGAAAACCTGTTATATTTATGATGGGTGCACATGTTATAAAATGTGGTTTATCACCAATTATAATAGATTTAATGAAAAGGAATATAATTACAACGGTTCTTTTAAATGGTGCTGGTTCAATTCATGATTTTGAAATTGCAATTAATGGATCTACCTCGGAAGATGTTGAGAAAAATTTAAATAATGGAAGTTTTGGTATGGCAGAGGAGACTGGTAGAATAATCAATAATGCTATTAAAGAAGGTGTAAATGAAGGTTGTGGTATAGGAGAATCTATAGGTAGAAAAATATTAGACTTAAAAGCTCCTTTTTTAAGATATAGTATCCTCGCAGAAGGTTATAGATTAAAAATTCCTGTTTTAGTGAGTATCGCAATAGGAACAGATATAATACATCAGCATCCTAATGCAAATGGTTTTGCTCTAGGTGAAGGTAGTTTTATAGATTTTAAAATTTTTGCTAACGAAGTTTCAAAATTAGGTAATGGTGGCGTTGTCTTAAATATTGGTTCTGCTGTTATTTTGCCAGAAGTTTTTTTAAAGGCATTATCAATAGCAAGAAATTTAGGTTATAAGGTTTTTAATTTTACCACTGCAAACTTTGATATGATACAACATTATAGGCCAGTAGTTAATGTATTAAAAAGACCGATTAGAATGGGTGGAAGATCTTATGCAATTATAGGGCATCATGAGATTATGATACCATTGCTTTACTCTGCTATAATTGAGGAGATTTAGTTATGATAAAAAAAATAGAAGAGGAGTTAAAGTTAACATCAAGAGTAATATTAAATACTAAAAAATTAAAAGTAATTATTGCAAGAGTTGTAAATATGATATGTGAGTGTTATTTAAGTGGAGGTAAAGTTGTTTTATTTGGAAATGGAGGTTCTGCTGCTGATGCTCAGCATATTGCTGCTGAGTTTGTTGTTAAATTTTTAAAGAAAAGAGAAAGTTTACCTGCAATAGCATTAACAGTGAATACTTCTATATTAACAGCAGTATCAAATGATTTTGATTTTAAATACTGTTTTTCCAGACAAGTAGAATCATTGGTTAAAGCAAATGATGTTGTCATCGGTATTAGTACAAGTGGCAATTCACCTAATGTTATAGAAGGGCTTAAAAAAGCTAAAGAAATTGGAGCTAAGACAGTAGGTTTTGCTGGCAAAAATAAATGCAAAATTGAAGAGATTGTTGATGCTTGTATAAAGATACCTAGTGATAAAACTTATCATATCCAAGAAGGACATATTATAGTTTTACATTTAATATGTAAATTAGTTGAGGAAAAGTTATATGAAAATAAAAAGATTAAGAAATATATTAAAAAATTTTAAAGGAAGAAAGATATTGGTCATCGGTGATATTATTCTTGATGAGTATATTTTTGGAAAAGTAAGTAGGATTTCTCCTGAAGCACCTGTTCCTGTTGTTGAAGTACAAAGTTGCAATTATTTACCTGGTGGTGCTGCTTATGTTGCAACACATATAAATAATTTAGGGGGTAATGTTTATCTTACAGGTATTATAGGTGATGATAAATATGGAGATGAGATTTGTAAGAGTCTACAAAATGGTAATATTAGTATAGATGGTTTAATAAAAGATTTTGAAAGGCCTACTATTCTTAAGACAAGAGTTATAGCACAGCATCAGCAGGTAGTTAGGATTGATTATGAAAAGAAATCACATATTACTAAGGGTATTATGGAAAGAATTCTAAACTATGTTAACAATGTTATAAAGGAAATAGAAGTAGTAGTAATTTCAGATTATGGAAAAGGGGTTGTTATTCCATCTCTTATTAAGAAAGTAATAAAATTAGCACATAGGTTTAGTAAACCAATAATAGTTGATCCAAAACCAACTTATTGCCTTTTGTACAAAGGTGTTACTGTAATAACACCAAATACTGCTGAAGCAGGAGCATCTGTAGGTAAAGTTATTTCTAATGAAAAAATTTTAATAAAAGTAGGTAAAGAATTATTAAAAAGATTAAATGCAAAATGTGTTCTTATAACTCGTGGTGAAGACGGAATGTCGTTGTTTGAAAAAGGTAAAGAGGTTGTTCATATACCTACTTATGCAAAAGAAGTTTATGATGTTACTGGCGCAGGAGATACTGTTGTAAGTATCTTAGCGTTATCTTTAGCAGGAGGAGCAAGTATTATTGATTCAGCATATTTAGCTAATATTGCTGCTGGAATAGTTGTTGGTAAACTTGGGACTGCAAAAGTAACTTTAGAAGAAATAAAACAAGCATTAAATGAAAAATAAAATTAAAAGTGTAAATAATTTAGTTAATGTTGTAAATAGGTTAAAGAAAAAAGGAAAAAAAATAGTCTTTACCAATGGATGTTTTGATTTATTACATATAGGACATATTAGATATTTAAAAAAAGCAAAGAAGTTAGGAGATGTTTTAATTGTAGCTATAAATAGTGATGATTCTGTTAGAAGATTAAAAGGAGATGGAAAACCTATTGTACCTCAGAGTGATAGAGCGGAGATTCTTTCAGAATTCCCTTTTGTTGATTTTGTAACTATATTTAAAGAAGATACACCTTTAAATACAATTAAAAAAATTTTACCAAATATTTTAGTTAAAGGAAGTGATTGGAGTAAGGATAAAATAGTAGGAGCTGATATAGTGAAATCTAATGGTGGAAAAGTTATTACTATACCTTTAGTGAGAGGTAAATCAACCTCCAATATAATTAAAAAGGTGATAGAATTATGGAGAAAGAAATAAAAAGAAAAATATTTATACTATTAATATGCATAGGGATACTTCCATTACTATTACTTTTTTATTTGTATTTTGTAAAAGGAGGAGATGAGAGTGTAGCAACTAAGGAAAAGGTTGATTTAATGATAAAAAATGAAAAAAATTTAGGATTATCAATTGCTTCTAAAAATGCATGGTACATAACATCATTACTTAGAAAAGTAGAAGTAACTGGAAGAATCATTAAAGAACTTGCAGAAAATGTTTTTAAACCTCCTATTAGTTTTGTAAATAAATCGGATTATAAAAAATATTTGTTACTAGATGATACTTTTCATTTTTATTGGAGTAAAGAGAAAGAAAATTCAGTACTATTTATAAGTAGTTTATACGAAACAGTATATAAGGATAAAAATATACCTATAATACCTGCCTACTTTAACAATATCTTTGGAATAGCAAGTAAAAACAATTCTATTATACATTCTATATATATAATGACCGATGTATCAATTAGAAAATATCCATGGATGAAATTGGATGATTTGATGAAGGCAGATCTTTTTAAGGTAGGGGCATTTAAAGTAAAATCTGATAGTATATTTAGCAAAGAAGAGACTTCTCCATATCAAATCGCATCTTTTAAGAATAATAAAGCAAAAACAGAAATCTGGACTACACCTTTTTGGAATGAAGAATCTAATTCTTGGATGATATCATATTATGCTCCTATTTATGTTAAGAATAAGTATAAAGGTGTTATTGGAATAGATATATCTTTAAATAAAATAATAAATATATTGCTTGGAGAAGATCAAAATAAGAAATTTATTTTTGAAGGTTCTTATCCAATTATAGTAAGCCAGAATGGAATTTTAGTTGGGTCATCAAACCTTGGATATGAGAATCTGAAGATAAATCCTCAAGATATATCTTCTACTAATTTATTAAGTTATGGGGATACATCCTTTAAAAATGCTATTTCTAAAATGATAGATGCTAAATTATGGGATCCACATACATTAGATAGTGAATTAGGCGGTATTATAGAAAAAGTTTATATAAATAACAAAGAAATCTATATTTTTTATTATCCTATTAGAACTGCAAATTTGGTTTTTGCTATAATAAGTCCATCAGCAAGTGTAGAAAAAATAGCAGTTACATGCCTTAAAGGGTTAAATACAGATGTTTCTTTATTAAAAAACAAGATTATCTTTGCTAACCTTATAATAATAGCTTTAACAATTATTTTAATGATATTTATTGCAAGTGCTATTAATAAAGTTGTGTTACAATCTGAAAGTAGTGTGATTGAAAAAGCAGAGGAGATAGCAAATATTAAAATTGAACAGGAAAAGAGAAATCTTGAGATAAAAATGCTAGAATTACAAACTCAAAATGCGAATTTACAGAAGATAACCAATGAGTTAGAAGATGAAAAGAAGAAATATGTCGTAAGAGTTGCTGAACTTGAAAAAGATAAAAATGATTTAGAAGAAAAGATAAGAGTTATTACTCGTGAGAATGAGAAGTTAACGGGGAATAAAAAGTTATTAGAAGAATTTGAGAATGATAAAAAGAATCTACTTTTAAAAATAAACGAGGTTCAGAGTATTAACACTGAATTACAGAATACTTTAAATAAATTAAAACTTGAAAATGAGGATTTAACAAATAAAATAAAAAAGATAGAAGCAGAAGGAAGGGATTTAACACATAAGTTAATTTCAAAATTTGAAGAAGAAAAGAAAATGTTTAATATTAAAACTAATGAGTTAACTCAAGAACTCACTAACAGCAATTCTAAACGTAAAGAATTGGAAGTTAAAATTAAAGAACTTGAAAATAATATTAAAGTTTTAACTGAAGATAACCAAAGACTTCTTACAGAAATTAAATCTAAAGGGGAAGTAATAGATAGGTCTAAATGGATTTCAATAGAGGAATTTAATAAGAATATTGAAGAAGAAAGGAAAAAATATGAATCTTTGAAGAATGAGAATCAAAAACTTTTAGAAAAAATGAAACTTATAGAAGAGAAAAAGTTAGAAGCTGATAAGCAGGTACAGAAGTTGTTATTGAATTTTGATGAAGAGAAGAAGAATTTAAATTTAAAGATAGAAGAATTAATATCTAAAAATAAAGAGTTAGAATCTCAGAAGGAAAGCCTCTTAAATAATTTGAGAGAAATTGAAGCAAAAAGTGCTTTATTAGAAAAGCAAACTAAGGTAGAAGAAAAGGTAAAAGAAGAAGTAAAAGAGGAAGTTAAAGAGGCAAAAGAAAAAGAAATAGAAAATAACATTCTTATTGTTGATGATCAAGGTGAAATAATAAAAATATTTGGAGATGTACTTTATAATATTGGTTATACTGTATATATTGCAAGGAATATTAAATTGGCTTTTCAAAAATTAGCAATAGGAAATTATAAATATGTCATTTTAAATACTAATATAGGTGGTGGGGGTTATAAAGAATTTTATGATAGTGTAAAAAAAACAGACAGTAGTTTAGTAAATCAAGTTGTATTTTTTATAACAGATGAGTCTAAAGATGCTGAATTTTTTAAAGATAAAAAGATAATAAAAAGTTCTTTTTCTGAACAAGAAATGAGAAAGATTTTAAATTAATTTTAGGAAAGGGGGGCATTTTATGCCAATTTATGAGTACAAATGTAAGAAATGTGGTAATATATTTGAAGTCTTGCAGTCAACTAATAAAACAAAAGAAATATGTCCTAAATGTAAGGGAGAAGCAAAGAAATTAATGAGTTCAAAAGTTGGTTTTGTTTTTAAAGGATCTGGTTTTTATATAACAGATTATAAAAATAAGAAGGCTCCATCTACTTCAGAGTCATCTAAGGATAAAAAAGTAGATAAAACTCCAAAGGAGGGGACAAAAAGTGCAAATGAAAAATGAAGATTCTCATTCAAAACAAAATATCTTAACCTCTGGTATTTCAGATAAATGGCAGAAATATTGGGAAGAAAATAATATATTTAAAGCAGAAGATTTTTCAAAACGGAAGAAATATTATGTTTTGATGATGTTTCCCTACCCATCTGGTAGTCGACTTCATGTTGGTCATTGTAGAAATTATATAATAGGAGATGTAATAACAAGGTATAAAAAGATGCAAGGTTTTAATGTATTATCTCCAATGGGTTGGGATGCTTTTGGTCTTCCTGCAGAAAATGCTGCTATACTCCATAATGTTCATCCACAAGACTGGACATTTGAAAATATAAAAGTAATGAAAGGACAGTTAAAGAAAATAGGTTTATGTTATGATTGGGATAGAGAAATTACTACCTGTAAGCCAGATTATTATAAATGGACACAATTTTTATTTTTGAAATTTTATGAAAAAGGTCTTGCTTATAAAAAGAAAAAAGATGCAAATTGGTGTCCAAGCTGTATGACAGTATTAGCAAATGAACAAGTGATAGATGGAGAATGTTGGAGATGCAAAAGTAAGGTTGTTAAAAAAGAATTAGACCAGTGGTTTTTTAAAATTACTGAATACGCAGAAAGATTACTTAATGATTTAAAATTACTTAAAGGATGGCCTCCAGAAGTAAAAATAATGCAGGAGAACTGGATCGGAAAAAGTTCAGGAGTAGAAATTAACTTTAAAATTAAAGGAGAAACTGATTTAATCCCTGTTTATACAACAAGGATAGATACAATCTATGGTGTTACATATCTTGTTTTAGCACCCGAGCATCCATTAGTAGAAAAGTTAGTTAAAGGTACTAGCTATGAGCAAAAAGTTAAAGAATTTGTTGAAAGAATGAGAATGCAATCAGAGATAATTAGAACATCAGATTCTACGGAAAAAGAGGGTTTATTTATAGGAAGATACGCAATAAATCCTTTAAATGGAGAAGAAATTCCAATATTTATCGCAAATTATGTTTTAGTTGAATATGGTACAGGAGCAGTTATGGGGGTTCCTGCTCATGACCAAAGAGATTTGCAATTTGCAAGAAAATACAACTTACCTGTTAAGATAGTAATAAAGCCATTTAATAAAGATTTAAATCCACAAACTATGCAAGAAGCTTATGTTGAAGAAGGGATTCAAGTGAATTCAGGAGAATTTAGTGGTAAAAGAAGTTCTGAGGCAATAAATTTAATAGCAGAATACATAGAAAAAAAAGGATTAGGGAAAAGAACTGTAAAATACAAACTACGAGATTGGTTAATCTCAAGACAAAGATATTGGGGAGCTCCTATTCCTATTGTTTATTGTGATAAGTGTGGTATTGTTCCTGTTAAAGAAGAAGACCTTCCTGTAACTCTCCCATATAATGTTGATTTTAGACCAGGAAGTATTTCGCCTTTAGCAAGGGTTAAAGAATTTGTAGAAACAAAATGTCCTAAATGTGGGAAACCTGCTAAAAGGGAAACAGATACTATGGATACATTCATTTGCTCATCTTGGTATTTTTTAAGATTTACAGATGCTAATAATAAGGAAGAGATATTTAATAAAGATAAAGTAAAATATTGGATGCCTGTTGACCAATATGTAGGAGGAGTTGAACATGCTATTTTACATTTACTTTATGCAAGATTTTTTACAAAAGTTTTATATGACCTAAAATTTTTAGATTTTCAGGAGCCATTTACTAATTTGTTTACACAGGGGATGGTTTTGAAAGATGGAGCAGTAATGTCAAAATCAAAAGGAAATACTGTCGTAGCAGATGAGTTAATAGAAAAATATGGAGCAGATACTGTTAGAGGATTTATATTGTTTGCAGCGCCTCCCGAGAAAGAACTTGAATGGTCTGATAAAGGTATAGAAGGGATTTATAGATTTTTAAATAGAGTATATAGATTAGTAGAGAGTAATTTAAGTAATTTAAGAGATCCAAAAGATATAAAAGATTTCAACAATCTTTGTAAAGAAAGTAAAGATTTATACAAAATAATGAATAAAACCATTAAGAAAGTTAGAGATGATATAGAATTAAAATTTCATTTTAATACTGCTATTGCTTATTTAATGGAGTTAGTGAATTATATTTATTCAAGCAAAGTCCCTGATGGTGAAAAAGAAAAAGAGGAATATTTTGCTATATTAAGTATTGTTTTTAAGAATCTGATTTTATGCCTTTCGCCTTTTGCTCCACATTTATCTGAAGAACTATGGGAGAGGTTAGGTAACAAACCAAGTGTATTTTTACACGAGTTTCCAAATTATGATCCAGATTTTATAAAGGATGAAGCAGTAACTATTGTTGTTGAGATAAATGGTAAGATACGAAATAGGTTAGTATTAGAATCAAATTTACCAGATGAAAAATTAAAAGAGATTGTATTAAAAGATACAAAGATACAAAAGTATATTAGCGGAAAACAAATTAAAAATATTTTTATTGTTAAAGATAAATTAATAAATATAATAGTTTAGTTGTATAAAAATGATTATTGTTTAATCTATCGTGTAAAATAAAATATACTTATGAAGAATTTAAGAGAATTATCGATAAAAAATAATTTTTTAAACTTAAGATGGTTAATTATAATCGCTACTTCTTATATGGGAATTTTTGCAAGTGATAAAATTACTAAGATAGATTATATCCATTTTTTAATAGTATTTTTTATTATATCCAATATAGCATTATATTTTTTATCTTATGAATTGTTTTTAAAAAATATATTTAAATATTTGATTTTTATATGTGATATTATTTTAGTTACTCTTGGTATCTACTTAACTTCCGGTACTAATACAGATTTTTTTTTATTATATTTCCTTGTTATAGTAATAACTGCTATAGGACAAGATATTAAAGGTAGTATAATTGCTACTATTATTGCTTCGCTACTTTATCTATCTTTGCTTTTAAAGACACCTATGATAAATATATACGATGTTAATTTATTTATGAGGATTCCATTTTTATTTGTTGTTGGGCTTTTTACAGGTTTTCTATCTGAAACAGTAAAAAAGAAAGAAATTTATATAAAAGATTTAAAAATATTACTTGAACTTGCGAATGTTTTGAGTGAAACAATGGATGTGAAGAAATTAGTAGTTTCTATAGAACCTTATTTTAACAAAATAAACAAAATAAATAATTGGGATATAGTGTTATATGATAGTAAGGTAAGGAAATTTAATTTTTTAAGGGGAAATTTACTAATTTCTATAAGTAAGTTTGACCCAGAAATTTTTAAAACTGTAATTAAAAAGATGTTGTTTTACAAAGGCAAAGTTTATTATTATTTCCCTTTGATACATAATAGAAAGGCAATTGGATTTTTAAGAATTGAACCTAATAACAAGATTAAATTTAATTACGAAGATGTTACTTTTTTTATGACATTTTGTAGCGAATTTGCATTAGCATTTGAAAGAGTAAGACTATACAATGAGACTAAATATCTTGCAGATACTGATAGAGTAACTGGCTTGTATAATTATGCTTATTTTCTGGAAATACTGGATAAAAAAGTAAAAGATAGTAATAAATTTATAATATTAATGATAGACTTAGATAATTTTAAACAGTATAATGACACTTATGGGCATGTTGAAGGTAATAAATTTTTAAAAAAAGTAGCAGAAGAGTTAAAGATGGCAATAAATAACAATGGAATATTGGCAAGATATGGTGGTGATGAATTTGTTGCTATAATTGAAAAATATGACAATGATGTATTAAGATATTTAGAAGGTATTAAAAACAATGTAGAGTATAATTTATTACAGTATGAATCAAAGATAAAGGTTACACTTAGCATGGGATATTCAATATTTCCAGATGATGCAAGTACATCAGAAGAGATTATTATTAAGGCAGATAAATCATTATATAAAGCAAAAATGTTAGGGAAAGATAGAATTGCTTATTTATAGTAAATTAAATTTTTGCAAGGAGGTAAGTGCTATGTTTAAAAACAGAATAAAAACTTATATGACTTTTTTAATCCAGCAATTTATCCTTTGTAAATTTAGGATTCATTTCAGTCTCTTAAGACTTACCGCGTTCATTGGAGTATTAGTACTCATTATTCTATTTGTTAGCTGTGCTACGATGAAGCCAACTTTACCGCCGCATATTAAAAGTATTGCTATACCAACTTTTAGTAACAGTAGTTTACAGTATGGTATTGAGACTACATTAACGGATTATGTTATAAAACAATTTCTAATGGATGGTAGACTTCGGGTAGTTAGTAAAGACCAAGCAGATGCTTTGCTTGAAGGTACTATAAGAAAGTACTTACTTGAACCACTTACTTATGATGTTAATAATGTTGTAACTCAGTATAGAATCAAAATAGTTTTGGATATAAGATTTATTGATCTTAAAGAAAATAAAGTTCTATGGGAGCAAAAGGAAGTAGGAGGTATAACTGGTGGGAGAACAACTTATAATGTTTCAGGTAATAATATTGAAACTGAAATTGAAGCACGCCAGAGAATATATAAAGAATTAGCAGAAAGTGTTGTTAATAGAGTAATTTATGGTTGGGAAAATTATTAAGACAAATTCTTCTATATATCTTATTGTTGGAAATGATGAATATCGTAAAGATAAGAAAGTTGATAGTATCATAAATAGTATTTTATCTAAGGAAAATAAAGAACTTAATCTTGATACTATAGATTGTGCTGAAGTTGAAAAATTTGATTTTGACTCGAAGGTAAGAATTGTGCCATTCTTAGCAGAAAAAAGAGTAGTTGTTATAAAGAATGTGGAAAAGTTAGAAGATACTTTAAAAAAAAGACTATTGACTTATATAAACAATCCTTCAGATTTAACCTGTTTAATTCTTCAGAGTACTTTAAATATCACTAAAGAAGGATTTAAAAAGAATGCATTTTTACAGTCTATTGGTAAGAAAGCAGAAACTTTTGAATTTTATAAATTATATGAAAATCAGTTAAGAGTAGAGATTAAAGAAAAATTTAGAAAATTTAATAAAGATATAGCAGAAGAAGTAATTGATGTTTTAATTGACAGAGTAAACAATAATCTGAGAGAATTAGATACTGAAATTGAAAAAATAATGCTTTATGCGGAAGATAAAAAGTCTATAGAATTAGAAGATGTTCAATATCTAATTACTAGTTTAAATGTAAAAGATGTGTATGATTTATTAAATGCCATAGGTGATAGAGACTTGGTTAAATCAATAGAGATACTATCTAATATTTTTTATTATTCTAATTATCCTCCTGATAAAACGGCAGTATATCTTATTACTTTTTTATATAATTATTTTAAAAAAATTTGGACAGTGAAGTTTTTGATAAAAGAAGGTTATTCTGAGGATGAAATAAGTAACAAGATTAATATGCGTATTTTCTTTTTAAGAAGATTGATAAAACAAGTGGATAATTTTAGTGATGAATTATTAAAATTAATATTCTCTGAATTGGCAAAATCAGATATTTATATAAAAACTAATAAGATAAGGCATTTGCACCTTATAATCGAAAGACTATTTTATATGATTTGTTATCCTAAGCAGGTATTAAGTTAAGCGGCTGTTTGTTTTAATGAGTTTACATATTTTGTTAATTTAGAAATTTTCCTTCTACCATTATTCTTATGTATTATATTTTTTAACATTGCTCTTTGAATATGAGGGATAAGTATATCTAATAATTTTTTTGCTGTGTCATAATTTTTGGTCGATAAAATCTTTTTACTTAATTTTTTAAGACGATTTTTTACAGATCTATTTCTTAAGTATCTTTTCTTGGTTTTTCTTGCTTCTTTTATTGCAGATTTAGTAACTGGCAAATTAACCTCCTATTAAATTTATATTATTGTAATCTATTTTCAGTGAATAAGCAAAATATAGCAAAATTTTATACAGAAGTCAATATTAATTTTTTTTTATGATGTTAGTATTTTAAAATGTTAAAGGTTATTGACATTTTGAAATGTTAAATTTTTTGACCACCTTTTAGGGTAAAATAGTAAGTAGGAGGTGGTCAAAATGGATAAAAAGGTATTAGCTACTATGACAGATGTAAATAGATATAAAATATTAAAAGACTTAATAGATAAGAAGATTAAAGGTTCTGATGCTGCCTTACTTCTTAATCTATCTTATGTTCATGTCTCAAGACTTAAGAAAAAGC